>Ga0209871_1000303_pt1 | contig 13840 bp, 13 predicted proteins | sample OrgsoiDNA2013045_FD_185795 | JGI IMG/M metagenome (GOLD analysis project Ga0209871, IMG submission 185795) | Permafrost soil microbial communities from the Arctic, to analyse light accelerated degradation of dissolved organic matter (DOM) -... | ecosystem: Environmental > Terrestrial > Soil >... | reverse complement strand
ATCAATGGCATCCGGAAACCCAGTTGAATGCGGTGCCACATAGGCAAGAACGCGGCTGATCATCTCGCTCTTGCAATGCGACGGCTCAAAGGAAACGTGCGATACGCGAAGCGGGTTGCGGAAAGAGTCAAGTGACCCTCCAAGTATCTCCGACTGATTATCGCCGAATTGGAGAACGGCCGCTTTGCGCCAGAGGACTCTGATGTCCCTTGTCAAGCGCCGAACGCGCGATTGATCGCCCTCTTACTGCCATTCTGGCTTGAGGGTCTGGGCGATGGATCGTGCAGGGGTGAGGGCGGGACCTGAAGACGTCGGTGATCAAACTCTGATTCGCGGGTTGGGTACCGCATTTCCGTTTGTTCGTCCGGGGCTGTCCCTGTCTAAACGCGGGCATCGATCTTGCGATCGGCCACATAGTCCAAGCGGGAGTTCCCCTGCCGTGGCCCCGCCCTCGCTGCTGCACGATTGATGTTCGATGATGCTCCGCTGATATTGGCCTGTTGCTACGTGTGAGGACGGAGGGGTTGTGGGCCGGTCGAGCCCTTCATAGCTCGAGCGGTCCATGACCCCGGTCTACTGGTTCGCCGTCGCATGAGATCCTACGACCTCACGGTTGATCGCCCAGATGAAGGCTGACAGCTCGCGGGCGATCGCAGTCACCACGATCGTCGGCCGCTTGCCCTTCCGCGTCAGTGTCCGGAAGCGGCCACAAAGCCGCATCTGCGCCTTCCAGGCAATCTCGCGGGCCGTCCGTGGCGCGGCCCCGATCCTGGTCTGCATGTCCTTGCTGACGCGTGGTGGGAATCGGTAGCTCCACGCAGCCTCGATGAGCAGCCGTCGTGCACGCGTGTTGCCGGCCTTGGTGATGCCACCGCGTTTGACGCTCTCGCCGGTCGATCTCTCTGACGGGGTAAGGCCAAGATAGGCCATCAACTGACGGGGGTTCTCGAAGCGCGACAGATCGCCAAGCTCGGCCAGGAACGCGATCGCCCCGACCATATCGATGCCACGCATCGCCTGCACTGCCTCGATGACTGGTGCCAGAGTCCAGTCCGCCACGGCCTCGCGCATGGCCTGTTCCAACCGCTCGATCCGTTCCCGGACCTGTCGTACAGCCAACAGCATTTCCTCGAAGGCGATGCGCTGCTCGCGATGCTCAAGCTTGAGGCCGGTGATCCAGTTGATGTGCGTCCGCCCCCAGGTTTTCTTGCCCGGATAGTGACGGCCGAGACGCAGCAGAAGCGAGGAGACGTTCTGGCGCTTGATTCTGTAGTCCTTGACCGCGGCATCGCGAGCCCGCACGAGGTCCCGCATCGCCTCGTGACGCGCATCAGGCACCCAGACCGCCGTCAGCTCACCGGCCCTGAGCAGCTTCACGAGATTGACGGCGTCGCGCCGATTGGTCTTGACCCGATCACCTGGCTTGGATGGGATCAGCGACGGTGCCACCACAATGCAGTCATGGCCGATGCTCTTGATCAAGCGGTAGAGACCGTAACCTGTCGGGCCAGCTTCGTAGCAGAACGTCAATCGAGCATGTTTGCTCGCGAGTTTTGCCACGAGCTTACGTGTCTCGGCTTCAGTATTGTCGATCTCGCCGAGATAGCGAATCTCACCGTTTCGACCGGCGTCGGCAATCGCCACCGCATTACGCAATTTCGCAGTGTCCAACGCCACGAACGCTTCGCTATGATGCTCCATGACTCGCCCTCCTTGTGTGAGGCCCTACCCGGCCTGTCCGGGCAACCCTCGTCATCACATCGAGGGCGAGTCGCCTTCACATGGAAAGGGACATACGGTCTAAACCGCTCGCGCGGTAAGGCGCTGTGGCGGGCGACAGAGCCGACACAACTTGCACATTGCCGTGCTATGGCTGCTTTCTGCCGCCAGCGCGTGGCATCTGAAAATGAGAATGATGCATTCTGGATTAGCGAAGCAGAAGCACAATCTTTGTTATTGGTCATCGCATCTCGTCAACGTCTAGGCGATGTCTTCATGGCCAGAGCCGGCGGGGTCCAACGGAAAGCATGTTGGTATCGCGTCGAAGAGGGAACCGCAGATGCGCCAAAGCTCGCGTTCGCCGCTTGATTGGGGCGTCTTTGTATTCGAAGGCGCCCGTGATGCATCCAGATGCGATCGCTGCGGGCTTTGGGACTGAGGCGGTGTTGCTGTTATGGCGCATTGCAATTTTCGCACAGGTTTTCATTCGGGTTTGGATTGATGGCGGCGTGTTTTCATGAAAGGTTGCGGCGCGACCTCGCCTAGAGGGATAGCCATATTGGCGCGCAAGCTCGCGCAAATGCGAGCCGACTTTTGATCGTTTGGGCCTGTACGGCATCGTTGTCGCCGCCGCGATTTTGGCGTTGGTGTGATTATTTTGACGTTGGTGTGATTGTTGTGACGCGTTTAAGGCTATTTGTATATGAGTACGAACGCAGCAGGCGTTACCGAGAAAGTTCAGCTCCCGATCTTGATCGGCAGTAGGCTCAGCCTGGTTGGATCAAGCGCTTCGCGTGGTCTACCGCTGGTTTCCTCTGAGGGGGCGCGACTTGAGCTGACGGTTCCCGCAGTCGATCCCTGCGTGAGCGCCGCTTCAAAAAGGGCCGCGCTTGCTGCTTTTGCCGGCGCCTTTCTCGGTTGCTTGGCAACGCTTCATCTCAGTGCTTTCGGGGTTGTCCCGGAGATCGCGTCTGCGTTGGTGACGACGCTGTTAGGAGGACAGCTCCTGGTCGCGCGGTCAACAATCCAGTTGACGGGCGAATTGGTCCCGGCCGTCTATGGCGGCGCCTTTGGGGGCATGACGTCGGTCCTTTGGCTGAGCGGCATTGGATCGGATCATCCGATTGTGTTGGCCGGGGCGTTGTTCATCTCACTATCGATCGTTTGCGGCCTCGCGTTTAGCGCTGTTGCGGTCTTCGACAACTACTCTGGCCGCCGCCTTGCCCATGGCTATGGCGGGAGATCAGGGGCCATCGCGACGGGCGCTTGTGTGTTGTTCGTCGAGTTGGCCTCTTTATGTGGCGCGGACGGCAGACTCTTTCGTGCCGCTCGCGCGGACTTGGCCGACGTTAGTCTTGGTTCGCTCGCCCCTCTTGTTGCTGCCTGCCTGGCAGGAACGGCGGTAAGTTTGCTGGTGCTGCGGCGAGAGCGCGTTGCGGCTTCCGACTTGGCCGACAAGACGTTTGTTGCTTCCCTCGTTGCATTGATCGGTTTGATGTTCGTTCATCTGATGAGCCCGACCGATGCGCGGCTTTTGGACGCCTTTTATGCGGGATGTTTCCTGGGGATGTCGTCGCGTGAACGGCTAAATGGATGGATCGAGGCGGTGTTAGGGGCGGTCGTTCTCGCATGCCTGATCGTTTGGGTCAGCATATTCATCCCCGGCATCGGTGGTGGCCTTGGCCTCGCCGCTTTCGGCACGGTGGCATTCTTGGTCACCTTGAAACAATTCACACGCTTCATCCTCCCTATCAACAGGAGTGAGAACATGGCGACCCAACTGTCTACCGTTCGCAGCCAAGCCGGCCTTAGCGTGGCGAATCCTCAGTTTGAGAGCCGAAGAAGCACTTGGAGTGAAATATCATGGCGGCCAGCAGCTGCTATCGCAAGTCTCGCGGTGGCCGCCGCGGTGATCGGCGGATTGGTATGGCCGACGCAATTTGTGTCGAAAAAATCAATCTCGGTTGCGACCGCACCAGTGTCGGTCGTCGACGAGGTGACGCCGGATCCCGCCGCGCTGCAGGCTGAAGTGCGGAGCGACGCAAGCGATGCCGCTACGCCGCTCGGCACCGCCGAGGCTAGCGCCGGATCAACGGCGTCCGGTCAAAACGCGTCGAACGAAAATCCATCGGAGATCAGCGCCGCTAGCCCCGCGGGGCTGAGATTATCCAGTGCGGCTGTCGACGAGCGGGCCGCGGGCTCCGAAGAGCCCAAGACCGCACCACCGGTCACATCAGAAGTTATCGCCGCTCGTGAACCTGCCCTCGGCGAGACTCAAAAGGCCGAGGATGACGCCACTGACACAGCGCTCTTTCGCGAGTTTCTGCAATGGCGAGCCGCGCGCGTGGCGGGGGTCGCCCCAACTGCCCGGCAAAACGCAGCCAAGAGCCATCATCGTTTGCGGCCGCCGGCCGCCATCCCGACGCGCGCAGCAACAAACTCCGAGTCGCGATCCACACACCCGTCGTCCGCTGCGCAGGCAACGCCGACCACGTCGCCGGTGGTGCGTCCACACCGGCCTCATCTCGGTAACACGACGCGTGCCGCGATTGAACAAGTGGCGCCGGCATCCGCCACCGCCCGCGCGCCAGCCCTCTAGCCTTGCCTTTCTGACGTCCTAACCTGCGACAATTCGATTTCCGCTTCCGACGGAATGCGCGCGAATGCAGGGGTCGCTGGGTCGTCCGAGCCTGCTACCATTGTGGCGATCGATGTCGCGTCAAAATAGCGGCGCTAAGCGCCGTAACCAGGAGCCAGCCTGAACGCGCCGTTCTTGAGCGAATTGGCCTCCACCATGATGACTTCCTCATCCGGGTAGCCATCGTGGCGTTCGGGCGTGAAGGAGATGTCGCCGTAGACGCCGGAGTACTCCTTGAGCTTGTTGAGATAGCCGACGACCTGTTCCGGCTCGGTACCGACATTCTTCATCGCTTCCGCGATCAAGTACGGTGAGTCATAGCCGACCGCAACCCACCACAGCAGTGTGTCGCTCAGGTCGATCTTGGCGCTCTTCAGACGTTCAAGGAAGGCGGTGGTGCGATCGGCAAGCTTGTCGTCGGAGCTGTAGCAGACCGGACGGAAATTGTTGGGATAGACCTTGGCCCAGTATTCAGGCTTTTCCAGCAAGGCCCGGGTCTGGCCCGAGCCGAGCGTGGTCTGGCCGACGATCGGCACGTCCCACTGCATCTGCCCACGCGCATTGATGATGCGCGAGAGGAATCCGGGATTCACACTCCAGGGCATGATGGCCTCGGCGCCTGCAGAACGCATGCGCAGGATTTCGGGAGTGACATCCGGATTGGCGGCGTCGATGTTACCCTGGTAGACCACTTCTGTGTTTTTGGCCTTGAGCATCGGCACATATGCGTTGACCGATGCAGTGCCATAGCCGGTGGTATCGCTGATCACCGCCACCCTCTTGCGCTTGAGCACGTCCACCACATAGCGGTTCGCAGCGGCGCCGATCTGCTGGTTGGTGGGTGCGTTGCGGAAGCACATCGGATATTTCTTCGGGTCGGTCAGGCTATCGACCCAGCACGGATGGAGCTGCGGCATGTTTGTGCGTGCGAGCAACGGCACGACCGCGAGCGACTCGCCGGAATTGACCGGGCCAAAGACGACGCTCACTTTCTCTCTATGTGCGAGCTCCGCCGCTCCGTTCACGGCCTTCGTCGGATCGCTTTGGGTGTCGCGCACGATCAACTCGATCTGCCGGCCGTCGATGCCGCCGGCTGCGTTGATCTCCTGTACCGCGAGCTGGATTCCGCGATTGATCCCAATTCCGGTCGATGAAGAGGGACCAGTGAGAGCTGGAAGATAACCGATCATAATCGGTTCTTTTGCGGCGATCGCGGGTTTGACGACGCTGCTTGCAATCGCGGCGGCGGCGGACGCCAGCGCTTGACGACGGGTCAACGACATTTTGATTTCCTCCCTGAGTGTTCTTGATTCACTCCCAAACTTGCTGAGGTTTCTTTGACGTCGGATTTTTTCGATGGCCGCGACGGACTATAGCGTTGGCTCGACGGTTCGCATAGCGATACCCTTAAAGCTCAACCCGGAGTTTGCGATCGCGTGATCCCGCCATGCGGGCCTATGATGCAGCGCATCATGCAAGGTTGATCCAATTCCACTCTCGCATCATAAGGCGTGAACTCATGAATCCAAAGGTGTCTGCGGACCGCCGCTTTTGATCAAGGCACGTCGCTCTGGCTGGCCCTTTGAGCAGGGCATTCCAGCGCTTGTCGGCTTTGGCCGCGGACACCTTGACGGGCGGAGAGCAACGATCGCGCCAACACTGAGCACTGCGATCGTCGCGGCAGCAGAAACGCACCTCTTCATTTTTTGGCGCCTCGCCGCGCCGAAGCCCGCAGGGCGAAGGCGGGCCGCTGCGCGCGAGCTACGGCTCGGCAGGCCAGCCTGCGATCATCATCGGGAAAGACAGCGGCAAGCCCGACGCGGTGCTCGCTCGCAACCAAAATATCGAAAACAACCCCATGCAAAGTAGCCTGGTAGTCGCTGGCCTGGATGCTTTGCGCGAATCCTACGAAAACATTTGACACGTCGGGCAAATCAGCGACATTATTTCATCATCACGCCATTTGTAAAACGCCCATGACCCTGCCCGACAACGGGCGCTTCGGTGCGATTGCAGGCAAAACATCCTTCCAAAAAATTGAAGTTGCACCGGCTCGCCACGGCGAATGATCGCCTGCGCGTTGCCGAACCGCGTGCTTCCGATGCGTGCCCGAGGAGATATCGACGTGAACACAGTTCCAGACCTCAACAAGGCAACGGCACTAGCCGCAACCGGCCGAACCAAGGCTGCCGCCGCGAAGGCTGCCGCGGCCCCGCGGATAAAACTCTTGTCACATGGATTCTGCATCGACCATCCGGATCCGGAGCTTGGCGAACGACTCATGGCGGACGCATTGGGGGTCGCCGATCGTGACGCAATGCATGGCATCCTCCGACAATTGGTGAAGGCCAGCGTGAAGGGCGAGAGGCCTGACGAGGTCAACCTCGCCTTCATGATTTCAATGGTGAAGAGCATCAAGCCCAGGGATTCCGTCGAGGCCATGCTGGTGGCGCAGATGGTTTCCTTTCATGTGATGGCGATGCGATGTGCCTATCACCTCGCGAATGCGGAAGACATCGCTCGGCAAGACAGTGCCGGGCGCGCACTGGGCAGGCTGGCCCGCACGTTTCCGGCCCAGATGGAGGCGCTCAACCGCTATCGCACCAACGGCGAGCCTGCCATCACCGTGCAGAACGTGTCGGTCGGGGATGGCGGCAAGGCCATTGTCGGCAACGTCACGCAGCATGCGAGCGTGACCGTCTCGGACAAAAACGGGGCGACCGCGGCGACGGCGGCGCGGAGGGTCCCGATGCCCGACCTTTCCGAACGGGAGCACGCCCGCACCATCAATGCCAAAACAGTGAGAAGCCACTGTAAAAAGCGAGCCCAATAGGCTATACTTTGCCTCATGACCGCGAAAATACTGCAGGACGCAATGCGACGTGTCGAGGCATGGCCCGAGGCTGCTCAGGTGGAGCTTGCCGAGCTTGCGCTGGAAATCGACGAGGGGTTTTCCGGGGGAGTATATCACGCCACTCCCGAGGAACTCGCAGGGATCGAACGTGGCCTGAAGGACGCGCGCAAAGGACGCTTTGCAACGGACGAACAAGTCAAGGCAGCGTTCGATAAGTTTTGTCGTCCGTGAAGGTTGTCTACGCCGAGGAAGCGCTCCGCAACCTCGATGATATCAGCGATTACATCCGCCAAAACTATCCGACGATCTCGGAAGCATTCCACCTTCGTCTCCAATTCGTCGTCGCTCGCATCGCCAAATAGCTGGAGAGCGCGCAAGAAGTGGCCGATCAACCCGGCGTAAGGGTCGTGCCGCTCGTGAGGTATCCATACAGGGTGTTCTATCGGACAGCGAACCGGACGATCGAAATACTGTACATCCATCACTCGGCGCGAGACGCTTAATCATGCCACCAGAAATCCGCCGCTATCGCAACAATAGCGAGCCTGCCATCACCGTGCAGAACGTGTCGGTCGGGGATGGCGGCAAGGCCATCGTCGGCAACGTCACGCAGCATGCGAGCGTGATCGTCTCGGACAATAGCGGGGCGCCCGCGGTGACGGCGGCGCGGAGGGTCCCGATGCCCGACCTTTCCGAACGGGAGCACGAACCTGTGGACGCCGGGCGGGAAGCAAAGGCATGAGCGATCACGCCCGCAATACCGCCCCGATGCTGGCCAGCCCCCGCTGCGGCGCCAAAATCCGCTCCGGTGGCTTGTGCCGCTCGCCGGCGGTACGCGGCAGAAAGCGCTGCCGCATGCACGGCGGTGCGCCGGGGTCCGGCCCGCCAAGGGGCAACCACAACGCGCGCCAGCACGGCCTGTTCACCAGGGACGCGATCGCCGAGCGAAGGCAGATTCAGGCCTTGGTGGGCGAAGCGCGGAAGTTCTTGCAGGAGATGAAGTGATCTGATTTTTCGGTCTGTTTTCGCAGAACTTGGAGCCACGATGAACGGTGGCATCTCACCGTTTCCTCCACAATAGATTGATACTTCGCGCATCCGTGTCGATCGAGCAATGCGCGCCGTCTTCCTCTCAAACCAGTTCTAGCCGGAGCGACCGCCCGACCATGCGCGCTGCGCGCTGAAGCGTGGCCAACGTGACATTGCCGTCCTTTGGGTCGAGCAGACGTCCAATCTGGCTGCGCGAGGTCTTCATACGCTGGGCCAGGCTGTTGCGGGATATATTCTTCTCCTTCATCGCCTGCTCGATCTGCCACGCGAGGACTTCCTTGACGGCGATGGCTTCGAACTCGTCCCGCGTGCCTTCTTCGCCGAGGAAATCATCGAGCGTCGTGAGTTTGGCGGTAGAACGGATTACTTTCTTCTTTGTGGCCATATTGGTCTCCATCATTTTTCAAATTCACGATTTCTGCGGCGCGCAAGGGCCAGATCGTCCGGCGGGGTCTTTTGGGTCTTCTTGATGAACCCATGAAGGACCAGAATGCGGCCCTGCCGCACGCTGAACAGGACGCGAGCGATCCGGTTGCTCGGCAGCGACGTGCGCACCTCCCACAAGCCGTCGCCCAGCGCGCGGCAAAGCGGCATGCCCACCGGCCAGCGGTATTGAACGCGCATGAGGTCGAGGCCCACGGCTTGGCGGTCGACGTCGTCCAGGCTCCGCAGCCAGTCCCGCACGACCTCAGCCCCGCCGTGCGTGCGGTAAAACACGACGGGTATCTTGTGGGGGCCGCTACCTGACATCCCGCCCTATATAATGTTCATGTACCATATAATGTCCACATCTGCAATGACAATCCGCCTCAAGCTTACTCGTTGCAGACCCTCGTGATCGAGCGGCGCGCGCTCGTCCGTGGCCGGTGCAGGCGGAGCGCAGAACCGCCAAGTCAATCAACTGGGGACAGAAAGGAACGGCGACACGGTTTGGTTTCGCGCCCATGCGCTTCCGCGGTGTCCGGCGTAGCTTGAGCGAAGCGAAAGCGTAGACGGACCGGAACGCTCGGCGAGATTTTGCGTCCACCGCTGTTGCGAACATGGTGCCTCTCAAGCTTCAGCGAAGAGATTGCGCAAATGCGCTTTCGCTCAAATCCCGCCGGCCTGATCGTTGGCCGCGGCCTCCGTCCTCGGAAAAGCCACTCCGGGAAGATAAAGCGCGAGGGGACGGATCTCGTAAACCGCTGACGGATTGACGCTGCGCAGGTCGCGCGCCGCCTCGATCGCGGCTTCTTCCGTGGCGCAGTCCAGGATGTAAAAGCCCAGCAGCTGTTCCTTGGTCTCGGCAAACGGACCGTCGATGGCAAGGCCGGCGCCCGGACCCCGCAAAGTGCGGGCCTTCTTCGTCCAGCCCAACCGCGCGGCCGGGCCGAGGCGCCCGTTTTGATTAAGCCGGTCATGGACCCGATGCAGACCGGTCATGACAGCGGCGTCCTCTTCCGGTGTCCAGGACGCGACATCCGCTTCGACGTGATAGGCCAGCAAGGCGTAAAGCATCGGTACCTCTTTTTTGGTTGCGGGATTGGTTGATCCTCAAGGGGATCATGCAAAGGCGCTTGCCGATAGGACGTTTTGGCGGAGCCGATCCCGACAATTCCGCATTCGCGCGAAGGCGGAAATCCCGGGATTCGGGGGCAGCCCGGAGCCTGTCATCGGGCGGCGCGAGGCGCCGAGGCAGCCGCGGAACGAAGAACGTCAAAAAAAGCGCGACGGGATGCTCCCGTCGCGCCCAACTTTTGTAACTCGCTGGTCCAGGCGCTGAGAGCGCCCCGGTGCCAGGCTTGAACAAGCCTAGCGGGCGATCCCAGCGAGGTGACAGCGCTTGGTGTAAGACACTGGATCACCTCCTTTCGTTGTTGATGGAAGCCTCAGTATAGGCATCGAATCGGCCCGTGTTAAGGGCCCCGCCGGGCGCGAAGGACGGCGAGGGAACAAAGGTCGCCTGCAGGGCCGTCCGAGCGGGCCAAATCCGCTCATGGCGGTTGAGGAGGCCTGCCTGCCGTGATAGTTGATCGGCCGCGCGCGGGTGTAGCTCAATGGTAGAGCAGCAGCCTTCCAAGCTGAATACGAGGGTTCGATTCCCTTCACCCGCTCCAGCCATTTCAGCGACTTAGCAGGAACTCTCGATCTCGTTCCTAGAACCGCCAAGAGTCCATCCCGGTTTCGAGCTGGATGCCTTTCCAATTTTGCCGGTGTTTTCATTCCCGCGAGTCGAGATTTCGCCGTGGCGTGCCGTCATCAGTTCTGCACACCCATTTCTGCGGCTCGTTCGCTTTCGTTCGCGCAATCACGGTCGATCGCCGCCGATTGAGAACGAATTTCGTCGCCTGAGTGCCGTTTTCCAGAGTTGTCGGACCGCCGCCTTGTGACACCCACAGGTGAGTGAGGGGGCTTGGTTGCGGTCGACGATCCATCTGGAATGAAATTTGCAACCTCGCATCCGATCGCCGTCAAACTCGCGTTCCCGGGTTTAGAAGCCGTCAATGCCGGATCTGTTCGCACGGGTGCTCGTCTACGAAAGGAAAATCAATGGCCAAGGATATTCTTGTCGGATTTGGCATCGACGTCGACGCGGTTGCCGGGTGGCTCGGCTCCTACGGTGGCGAGGATTCGCCCGACGATATTTCCCGCGGACTGTTCGCCGGCGAAGTCGGCAGCCCGCGGTTGCTCAAATTGTTTGAACGTTTCGGGATCAAGACGACATGGTTTATTCCGGGCCATTCCATTGAAACCTTCCCCAAGGAGATGCAAGCCGTCGCCGACGCCGGCCATGAGATCGGCATCCACGGTTACAGTCATGAAAACCCGATTGCGATGACGCGCGAACAGGAAATCGTCATCCTCGACAAATGCATCGATCTCGTTACGCAACTATCCGGCAAGCGGCCGACCGGCTATGTCGCGCCGTGGTGGGAGTTCTCGACCGTGACCAACGAGCTCCTGCTCGAGCGCGGCATCAAGTACGATCACTCGCTGATGCATAATGATTTCCATCCGTATTACGTTCGGGTTGGCGACGGCTGGACCAAGATCGACTATTCGAAGCACCCGTCGGCCTGGATGACTCCGCTCAAACGCGGCGTCGAGACCGATCTCATCGAGATCCCGGCGAACTGGTACCTCGATGACCTGCCGCCAATGATGTTCATCAAGAAGAGCCCGAACAGCCACGGCTTCGTCAATCCCCGGCATCTCGAGGAGATGTGGCGAGATCAATTCGATTGGGTCTATCGGGAGAACGACTATGCGGTGTTCCCGATCACCATTCACCCCGACGTTTCAGGCCGGCCTCAGGTGCTCATGATGCTCGAGCGGCTTTACAAACACATCGCCTCGCACTCGGGCGTACGATTTGTCACCATGAATGAGATGGCCGACGATTTCGCCACGCGGTCGCCGCGCAAGAAGTAGCGGCTGCCGCAGCGGCCAGGAGAAACCACGATGTGTTCGCTATGCGGTATTCTCGGCGCCAATGAGCATTGGGCGGATGCCGCGGAGCGCGAAGGCGTCTACACGCGCAATGCCGATCCGATGCGGCGCCGCCGCGAGCGCGCGGATCGCGTCCGCCTCGCCAATCGTGTGCTTGCCCTTTATGGGATGCGGCTTTCCGACTGGCAAGGCGTGTCCTTTGTGTTGTCGACCTTCACCGGCAAGAGCGAGATCGTAGAGGACCTTGGTCATCTCTGGCCAGTGGCGGAAAAGCTGTGCGGCCGGCTCTGCGATCCGCTCGCGCGCGAACTTCTCGAGCAGCTCGATGCCGACCCTGGTTGAGGACGTACCAGCCTTCACGCCGGTGACGCTTCTCACCGGGTTTCTCGGCTCCGGCAAGACGACGCTGCTGCGCCGTCTGCTTGCCGGTCCCGCGCTTGGGGACACCGCGGTGATCATCAACGAACTGGGCGAAGTCGGGATCGACCATCTTCTCGTCGAGCGTCTCGACGATCAGATGGTGTTGCTGAAGTCGGGTTGCGTGTGCTGCACCGTTCGCGGCGAACTGGCAACCGCGATGCGCGACCTGCACTCCCGGCGCGAGCGCGGTGCGGTGCCGCCGTTCCGGCGGCTGGTCATCGAAAGCACCGGGCTCGCCGATCCGTTTCCGGTGCTTTCGACGCTCAAAGCCGACCCTGTCTTGCGTCACCATTTTCGCGCGGCCGGGGTCATCACGACAGTGGATACGGTCAACGGGATGCTTCAACTCGAGCGCCACATCGAATCGGTGCGCCAGGTTGCTGTCGCCGACGTGATCGTCCTGACCAAGACCGATATTGCCGAAGCGGCGGTTACGGCGCGGCTGGTGGCGCGGCTTGGCACCATAAACCCTTCCGCTCCGCTGCTATCGGCCGCCGAAGCTTCCCTGGATGCGGCCGTTCTTTTGCAATCGGGCAGCGGCGGCGGGTTCAAGGCGATTGACGAGTCCGCCGTGGGGATGGCAGCGCATCGCGGCGTCGGCGCCTTCTCGATCACCGTCGACGAGCCCCTCGACTGGACGGCCTTCGGCATCTGGCTGACCATGCTGCTCAACCGGCATGGCGAGCGAATCCTGCGGGTCAAAGGAATACTGGCGCTCGCGGGCGAAGAGCGGCCCATCGCCATTCACGGGGTGCAACATCTGGTGCACGCGCCGACCCATCTGAGCCGCTGGCCGAGCGAGGATCACAGATCGCGGCTGGTATTCATCGTGGAAGGAATCGAGCCCGACGTGATTCGGAGGTCGTTCTCGGTATTCAACCGCCTCAACATCTGCCCCGCCCCGTAACGATCTGCTGCATCTGGGCTGTTCGAGAGGTCGGCCCATTTATCGGTCGTCCCGCTGCCGATCACATTCGTCCAACTACATTCTCGGCGCATTTGAGGAAGTTTCGAATGAGCGGACTGAGCGAATCCCGTCGCCAGCAAAGGGCAATTTCGATGTTATCCGCCGCGTCCGAGAAAGGCCTGAAGACCACACCGCGCGGAGATCCGAGTTCCGCGCAAGCTGGAAGGATCGCGAGACCTTCACCGGCCAGCACGAGACTTATGGCCGAATGCACGGTTTCAACCCGGCCGACGATCGGCATGCTGACCTGGTGGCGGCGGAGCAGGGCCGCTACAGCGGAAGAGGCCTGTTCTTCGCCCGGTCGAGGCAGGGCAATAAGCGGACGCCCCTGCAACTTGCTCACAGGCACGGCGGTCAAGCGGGCGAGCGGCGAACGGACTGGCACGGCGAGCATCAAGGGCTGCGTCCCGATCCGGGCCACTTGAATTTCGGGATGGTGAATTGCAGGCATGCACAAGGCCGCCGTCACGGTGCGATCGAGTAGTCGAGCCTCGCGCGTCGACCCGCTCAACTCCACAAATTCAAGCTCCACTCCCGGCAGAGAACGACGCAACTCCGGAACAAGCTTTGGTAAAACGGCGTGCGCCAGGACGAACATATACCCAACAGATAGCCTTCCCCGGCGCCCTGCCGCCACGGCGCGGAGGCGGTTCATCACCGCGCCCGTGCCCGCTGGGATCAACCGTCCAACGATCACGTTCTCCTTCAGCCCCATCAAACTGTCGGTCTTGCCGGCCGTCGCAGCCTCGGTCAGCACCCGCGT
>Ga0209871_1000302_pt1 | contig 13861 bp, 10 predicted proteins | sample OrgsoiDNA2013045_FD_185795 | JGI IMG/M metagenome (GOLD analysis project Ga0209871, IMG submission 185795) | Permafrost soil microbial communities from the Arctic, to analyse light accelerated degradation of dissolved organic matter (DOM) -... | ecosystem: Environmental > Terrestrial > Soil >... | reverse complement strand
TGCGCCCGTGGTTGCGCCCGTGGTTGCGGGAGTATTCATTTCGGCGCCCTCCATGGCTGTCACTGCGGAGCCGGACCTGAGAAGCCCTGCTTCTGGTCCAGCAGGGCAAGCACGCGCTCGGCCGTCATCGGCAGCCGGGTCGGCCGGCACCCGATCGCGTCGGCGATGGCATTGGCGATGGCCGGAGCGGCCGGGCCGACCGGCGGCTCGCCTATCCCGCGCGCGTTCAGCGGGCCCTTGCCCTCGCCGCTCTCGACGATCTCTACCTCGATATCGGGCATGTCCATCGAGGTGGGGATGAAATAGCTGGAGAACAGGCTGGACGCCGTGAGCCCATCCTCGAAGACGATCTCCTCGGTCAGCGCGTAGCCGAGTCCTTGCATGGCGCCGCCCTGGATCTGCCCCTCGACTCGCATCGGGTTGATGGAACGGCCAACGTCATGCGAGGCCACATACCGCAGGACGGCGACCTCGCCGGTCTCCGGATCGACTTCGACCTCGGCCGCGTGGGTGCCGTAGGTGTAGTCAGGGAAGCTGGCGCCCTGTCCCTTGGCGGGGTCGAAGATGCCGGATTCGGCCCGCCAGGTCGACAGGCAGGACGTCTCTACCGCCTGGGCGTCACAGGCTCTGGCCAGCTCGGCCAGGCTGAGCCCGCGCGCTTCGGCCGAGCCTCCCGCGTGCGCCGAGCCCCCCGCGTCCGCCGAGCCTCCCGCGTCCGCCGAGCCCCCCGCCCTGACCAGCCCGTCCTCGTACCGCAGGTCCCCAACCGGGCATCCCAGCAGGTCGGCGGCCACCGGGTCGATGCTGGCCCGCAGGTCATGCGCGGCGTTCAGCACCGCGTTGCCCGACATGTAGAGCTGCCGGGTCGCGAAGGTGCCGCCGGCGGGCGGGTTCAGCGCGGTGTCGCCGATGTACACGCTGATGTCGCCGAGCGGGACGCCGAGTATCTCCGAGGCGATCTGGCAGAGGCTGGCGGCCTGGCCCGCGCCCAGGTCGGTGACCCCGGAACGGATCAGCAGGCTGCCGTCAGCCTGCAGGGTCAGCCATACCGCCGCGCGGTCGCGGAACCAGATCGTTCGCCCGTACGGCTGCATATTGCAGGCGAACCCGCGGCCGATGAGCCTGCCCGCCGCTGACGGCTCGCTCCGGTCCCCCAGGGCGCCCAGCGCCCGGCGCAGCGTCTCGTCGACAGCGACCGCGGTATCCAGGGTCTCGCCGGTCGGGATCACGTCACCCTTGGCCAGGAAGTTGCGCCGCCGCAGCTCTGCCCTGTCCATGCCGAGCGCGTCGGCTACCTGGTCCATCTGGGACTCATATCCGAGTGTCACCTGCATCGCGCCGAAGCCGCGGAACGCGCTGGTCGGAACGTTGTTGGTGAAGACCGGACGGGCGCGGACCGACACGTTGGGCACCTGGTAGGGGCCGCACGCCAGGGCCGCGCCCGCGAAGAGAATCCGCGCGCTGAGATAGGGGTAGGCGCCGGCGTCGCCGAGGATGTCGATGTCCTGGGCGATGATCTTGCCCTCCCGGCTGGCCCCGGTGCGGTAGCGCATGATGAACGGATGGCGTTTCGTGCTCGCCAGCATCGACTCCTGCCGGTCCCAGATCATCCGCACCGGGCGCCGGGTCTTCCACACCAGCAGCGCGATGAAGGGCTCGACAGTCATGTCCTCCTTGCCGCCGAATCCGCCGCCCATGTAGGCGGCGATGACCCGGACCTTGTTGGCGGGCAGGTCGAGGATCTCGGCTATCTCAGCCGCATGCTCAATGACCTGGGTGGAGGCGCGCACGGTGACCACGTCGTTGTCCATCCAGCCGACGCCGGCCTCGGGCTCAAGGTAGGCGTGCTCGACGTGCTGGGTGCGGTACTTGCCCTCCACCACGACGTCAGCGCCGGCCATCGCGGCGTCGCAGTCGCCGCGGGCGATGTGCCAGCTGACCAGCAGGTTCCCCTCGTCATGCACGAGCGGGGCGCCGGGCTCCAGGGCGGCTTCCATGTCGTAGAGCCCTGGCAGTTCCTCGTACTCCACCGCGACGAGCTCGGCCGCCTCGTCGGCGATCTGCTGGGTCGTCGCGGCGACGACGGCGATCGGCTCGCCGACGTAACGGACCCGCTCGCCGGCCAGGATTGGCATCGCGACCGGCATCTCGCCGAGGCCGCCGCTGGCCCGCTCCACCAGCGTATTGCGGGGTATGTCGGCGCCGGTCAGGACGGCCGCCACCCCACGCAGCGCCCGCGCCTGGCTGGTGTCGATCGAGACGATGCGCGCGGACGGCACGAGCGAGCGCACCAGCCGCCCGTAGAGCATGCCCGGCAGCTGCCAGTCGGCGGCATACAGCAGCGAGCCCTTGACCTTCTCGACGAAGTCGTGGTGGGAGACTCGCTGGCCGACGACCCGCATCGCCGTCACCGGGGTGGCTGGCGCCTCGGGCGGGGCGGTCACCGGCGGGGTGGTCACGGAGCCTCCCCGGCCGCGTCCGTGCCGGGGCCGTCCGTGCCGGGGCCGTCCGTGCCGGGGCCGGCCGTGCCGGGGCCGTCCGTGCCGGGCTCGCCCAGCCGGTGATCGCCCGTGCCGGGGCCGGCCGTGCCGGCCGGGTCCGCGTGCTCGGCGCCCAGACCCGCGATGTAGGCCTCGATCGAATCGAGGATCTTGGTGTAGCCGGTGCAGCGGCACAGGTTGCCGACGAGCTCGTAGCGGATCTGCTCGCGGCTCGGCGCGCGCTCGCGTCGGATCAGGCTGTGGGCGGTCAGGATCACGCCAGGCGTGCAGAAGCCGCACTGCGAGCCGCCGAGCCGCAAGAACGCCTGCTGCAGCGGGTGCAGCGAGTCATCCTCCCCCAGCAGCGCCGACAGCGTAGTGACGTCATGCCCCTCGGCCTGGACCGCGAGCGTCAGGCAGGCGCTGACCGGCTCGCCGTCCAGCAGGATCGTGCAGGTGCCGCAGACTCCCTCGCCGCAGCCGTATCTGACCTCGCCGAGGCCGAGCCCGTCGTGCAGCACGTCCAGCAGCAGGTCGCTGGGCGACACCCAGACGTCCCGCAGCACACCGTTGACCTTCAGGGTCACCTGAGCTTTCGTCATGCTGGCCCCCCAGGTGCGGGCGCCCCAGATGCGGGCGGCCCAGCTGCAGGCGACCCAGCTGCAGGCGGCCCAGCTGCAGGCGACCCAGCTGCAGGCGACCCAGCTGCAGGCGACCCAGCTGCAGGCGACCCAGCTGCAGGCGGCCCAGCTGCGGGAGACCCAGCTGCGGGCGGCCCAGCTGCCGGCACCCCGAGATCCCGGGCCCTGCCGATGGCTTCCGCCAGGGCCCGGCGGGTCAGCACGGCGGCCAGGCGCTTGCGGTAGGCGCCGGACGCGTGCACATCGCTCTCCGGCGACGTGGCCTGCGCCGCCGCGCGGGCGACGTCGGCCAGCTGGGCACTGGTGGGCACGGTCCCGATGAGGCTGCCGATGGCCTCGGGGTCGGCCAGCACCACCCGGTCGGCCACGCAGGCCAGGCCGACCCTGGCGTGCTGGACGATCCCGGCGCGATCGACCTCGACGCTGGCGGCGACCGCGACGACCGCGAAGTCAGCGGCGCGGCGGGCCACCTCGATGAAGCTCCAGCCGCGCCGCGGCCGGTGCGCGGGCACCCGAACCTCGGTGATCACCTCGTCGGGCTCCAGCCGCGTGCTCAGGTAGCCGGCGAAGAAATCGTCTACCGGGATGGTCCGCTCGCCATCCGGTCCGAGCACCACGACGCTCGCGTCCAGCGCCAGCGCCGTGCAGGAGATCTCCGCCGTCGGATCCGCGTGCGCGAGGCTGCCGCCGATCGTGCCGCGGTTGCGCACCCGGACGTTACCGACGTGGCCGACCGCCGCGCTGAGCATCGGCGCGCTGCCGCGGATCAGCGGGCTGGCGATCAGCTGCGCATGCCGGGTCAGCGCCGGGAGGACCAGCGTGCCGGCATCGAGGAACGGCTCGCGCGAGTCGGCGTCATTGATATCGATCAGCACCGACGGCATGGCCAGCCGCAGGTTCAGCATCGGGACCAGGCTCTGTCCGCCGGCCAGCAGCTTGGCATCCTCATCGTGGCCGGTGAGTGCCTGGACGGCCTCGTTAAGGCTGAAGACCCTGAGGTACTCAAAGGCGGCGGAAACCATAGGGATCTCGCTACGCGCGCGGCCGGTGGCTCATGCGGCGACCGCCGTCCTGGTCCGCTCGACGGCCGCGTCCAGCACGGCCTGGTTGCTGGTCACCACGGGGAGCCGCAGTCGCTCCGCCAGCGCGGGGATCGCCGCCATGGCGGCGAAATTCGTGCAGGAAGCGAAGACCAGGTCGATGTCGAGCCCGCCCAGGGTCTGCGCCGCGAAGTCGGTGATGCGGCCGACCGGGACCCGGGCGATGTCGAAGTTCTGCGTGATACCGAGGCCGGCGATGCCGACCACCTCGATGCCATCGGCCTCGATGCTCGCGCGGATCTTCTCGTTGAGCTCGTCGACGTACGGGGTGATGATCCCGACCCGGCGGGCGCCTGACCGCTCGATGGCCGTCCGGACGGCCTGGATCGTGCTGACCGTCGGAACTCCCGTGAGCTCGCTGATCTGCTCGCACAGCTGGGTGTCGTAGTCGCTACCGCGCAGGGCGCCCGCCGAGGTGCAGCCGAAGACCACCACGTGCGGCCGCGCGGTGCCAAGGTCGCGAGCTGCCGGGAGGGCGAACTCGTCGAGCATCCGGTACTCGCCCTGCGCGGTGGTGTCCTCCATGAACATCCGCGCCGTGTGCAGGGTCCAGCCGGCCGGCAGGCCCCTGGTGAAGTCCGGCTCCATCATGGTGTTCGAGGAGGGGATCATCAGGCCTATCCGCGGCGTGTCTTCCTGACTCGTCATAGGCGGGCTCCGTTCCTGTCGCTCGTCATGGGCGGGCTCCGTTCCTGTCGCTCGTCATGGGCGGGCTCCGTTCCTGTCGCTCGTCACGGGCCGGCCGTGTTCTCGGCGGAGAGTTCCCGGAGCAGGTCGAGTTCCTCGTGCGTGGGCTCCGGCAGCTCTCCGATCGTGTCGGCGAGCAGCAGCGGGAAGCCGGTCGCCTCCTGCACCGCGGCGACGCTCACCCCCGGCTGGAGCGCGATCAGCCGCATGTGCCTGGTCTGCGGCTCGAAGTCCAGCAGCGCGAGATCGGTGACGACCGCGGCCAGGCGCCCGGCGGTCAGGCCGGCGGCGCGGCGGCTGTCGCCGCCGGTCAGGTAGCCGGGGCTGGTGACGAAGTCGACCCGGTCGACGAAGCGGCGCCGCTCATGGCTGGTGACGATGAAGATCTCGTGACACAGCGAGATGATGTCCGCCGCGCCGCCGGATCCGGGCAGGCGCACCTTGGGGGCATCGGGGTCGCCGATGAAGCTGGTGTTGATGTTGCCGTACCTGTCCACCTGGGCGGCGCCCAGGAAGCCGTAGTCGAAGAACCCCCGCTGCGCGTAGAGGAAGATGTCGGTGATGTCGGTGAGCATCGGCGCGCCGTAGGCGGCCCGCATCTCGTTGGTCGAGATCGGCAGCTGACCGGGGCGCAGCTGTGTTCCGATGATCCCCCCCTCGAGCACGATCGTCAGGTGCGGGGCCTGCCGCCGCCGCGCGAGCCCGGACGCCAGCAGTGGCATACCCACCCCGGCGAAGACCACCCGGTGGTCCTCGAGAAGCCGGCTCGCGGTCACCGCCATCCTCTCTTCCGGCGTAACGTCCGGCGTGATGTCTGTCATGCCGTCAGCTCCTGCGCCGACCGGGCGAGCTGCCGCAGCCGGTCCCCGCCGACCGAATCAAGGAAACCGGCGAAGTCCTCGTGGGCCAGCACGTTGCTCTCGACATAGCGGCGCGCTCCGTCCGCCCCGTGCTGCCGGAGCAGCGCCACGTAGTCATCGAAATGCGCGAAGTCGGCTTCGTAGAGCCCGTAGCACTCATGCGGGTAAGCGCCGAACGGGACCTCGACCACCGCGTCCACGGCGAAATGGGGCAGCATCGTCGCTCCCGGCGTCGCCTTGATGACGGCCGGGCTGACGATCTCCTCCGCGCTGACGATCACGCGGCGCGCGGCCCTGGCCATGTCCACGTCCATGTGCCTGTATCCGTCGACCTGAACGTTGCCGTAGATGTCGGCCCGGTGCACGTGCAGGATCGCCACGTCGGGGACGAGCGCGGGAATGGCCAGCAGGTCCTCGCCGCTGTAGGGGCAGCTCACCCGCTGCGCCGCGTTGCGCGCCACCAGATCGGAGCCCAGCATGGTGCGCGTGGGCAGGAACGGCACCCCCATCGCGGCGGCCTTGTAGCGCAGGCCGAGCGCGAGGTGGCTCCACTCGTCGTAGCGCGCGAGCCCGTTCTCCACGTAGTGGCGGAGCACCGGGGACAGCCCCCAGCGCAGGCCGATCCCCACCCAGCTGGCCACCACGCACTCGGCCGCCCCGGTGGCCAGGAACAGCTCGGTCTCATGGCAGGCCAGCGGCCGCGAGAGGGTGAGCCCGCTCCGGCCGGCCCGCAGCAGCTCGAAGAGCAGGGCCATCGGGGTGCGCGAGTACAGCGTGCCGCCGACCGCGATGTGGTCGCCGTCCCGGACCAGGGCGATCGCCTCGGCTGCGCTGACCCGCTTGTCCGCCACCGGCCTGTGCCAGTCCCCCAGCTCTGCCCGCGCCTGCGCCGAGGTGACCGTCACGGCAGCGTCCGCCCGGCCCGGTGGCCGATCAGCGGCAGCACGTCGCTGGCGAGCGCCTCGACCTGCTCCATCTCGTAGTTGTACGGCACGAGCACGATGTGCTGGACGCCCGCGTCGATGTGCTCCTGCAGCTGCTGCGCGCACTGCTGCGGCGTCCCGCGGATCGCGCTGTCCGGGGTGGACTCGCTCCACTGCGCGACGTCGAAGTACTCGCCGATGTACTGGCGGACCTTCTTGTCGGCCGCCTCGAACGAGGTGTCCACGCACACCGGCAGCTGGGAGACGCTGGTGAGCTCGTCTGGGTCACGGCCAGCGTCCTCGGCGAAGTTGCGGATCTTGCTCCAGGCCCGGCTGAAACTGTCGACGGTGTAAAAGTAGGTCAGCCAGCCCTCGCTCAGGGTGGCAACGCGCCGCAGCACCCGGTCCACGTAGCCGCCGATCAGGACCTGGGGCCGCTGGGCGGGCTTGGGCAGCATCCGGACCGAGCGGAATCGCAGGTCCCCGTACTCTCCGGTCACCGTGTCCTCGTCCCAGAGCCGGCGCAGGATCTCCAGGTTGCGCTCGAAGATCTTCCCGCGGCCGCGGAAGGAGATGCCGGTCGCCTCGAACTCCCGCTCATACCAGCCCGCCGCCACGCCGAGGGACAGACGGCCGCCCGAGGCCAGCTGGAGCGTCCCGGTGACCTTGGCCAGCACGGTCGGATCCCGCAGCGGCAGGACCAGGACCCCGGTGCCGAGCGTTACCTCGCTGGTATGCGCGGCGAGCCAGGTGAGGGTGGTCAGTGCCTCGAAAACGGGGAACGGGCGCCGCGCGCCAAGAAACAGGTGATCCCAGGCCCAGAGCGAGTCAAAGCCCAGCTCCTCGGCCCTGGTCGCGTACTCGACGAGGGCGGTGGCGCTCGGGTCTGACGCCTCCGGGGTGAAGTTCTCGACCGCGAGACCGACGCTGACACCCACGCTGTGCGCTCCTATCCACGGGCCCTGCGCAGCCTGAGCCGCAGCCGACAACCCGCCACGTCCATGGCGCTCAACCCAGGCCTTTGTGGCCAGGTTACGCGCCGGGCACCCGGATGACACTGGCAAGACCTGCCCGAGTCGGCCGCCTGAATGCGGCAACATCTGCCATGGCTTTCAGCGGGCCGCATGGTGCCGCCCGGTGCCGGTCAGCCGGCCCGCCGAGTACCGGTCAGGTGGCCGTCAGGTGGCCGTCAGCTCCGGCATGGTGAGTATCTGCAGCGCTACGGAAAGCTGCAGGCACAGCCGGCTGTCGCGGGTGAAGGGGCCGATCAGCCGCTCCAGCTTGTGAATCCGGTACCGCATGGTGTTGTAGTGGAAGTGCTGGATCCGGGCCGCCTCGGCCACGTTGAGATGCGTGTCCAGCAGCACTTCCAGTGTGCGCAGCAGCTCGCTGCGCTCGCCCAGCTCCAGTGCCAGGATGCCGCCGAGCGTGTCGTTCGCGAACGTCCGGAGCTCATCAGCATCGTCGATCAGGCTCAGCAGCCGAAACAGGCCGAGGCTCTCGAACAACGTCGTCTTGCCCGGCCCGGCGACCCGCCGGCCGATCTGCAGGGCTTTGCGGGCTTCCTCGTACGCACGGGGAACGCCGGCCGCGGAGTGAAAGACCCGGCTCACGCCGATCGAGATCTCGCGGTGACTGACCGCCTTGAGCCCGGACCACAGCGCCTGGGGCGCCGGCGCGGCCCCGTGCTCGGCGTCCATGACGGCGACTAGCTCGCTGGTGAAGGCTGCTGCCGCCGCCACCCGGTCGATCTTGCGGACCTCTGCGACCCACTGGGCGATCCCGCGCTGCCGGTCGGGCTGGCTGGGATGCCCGCCCGCACCCGCCGACGCCCACTCCGGCCGGCCGACCACCACGACCAGCGGGCGGTCAAAGTTCCAGCCGAAGGACGCCGACCACGCCAGTACGTCCTCGGCCGTCGGCGGCCGGCTGGAGACCAGGTCGTGCAGTGCGTTGGCCTCGAACTGGCGCATGACGGCGGAGGTGGCGACCTGACGGGTGATGTCCAGGGCGCCGATCACGGCGGCCTGCTGGATCGCGACGACCGCGAAGTCGTCGAACGGCATGCCAGGGCGCAGCGCGAGAATGTAACCGTGGCGCAGCGGCCCGGCCTGCAGCGGTGCCAGCACGTACTCCGCGTCGAGCCGGACGGCCCGGCGCCCCCCGTCCGCCAGCTGGCGTACCCGCAGGCGTCCCGCGTCGTCCAGCAGGTCCGCGTCGGCGAGAAGCTGGCATGCCTGTGCAGACAGCGAGTCGGCGAGGATATGGCCGGCGTCGTCGACCACGATGATCGCCGCGCCAGCGACGAGCTCGCCCAGTTTCGCGACGATGTCAGCGAGCGCGCCGCCGCCAAGGACGATGTCCAGGAACGAGTCGTGGATCTGCTGGGCACGGGAGATGGCCGTCGCCTGCCGGTTGACGATCTCCGACAGCACCACGCTGAGGATGTCGTCGAAGGCCACCTCCTCCGGGATGCGTATCACCGGGAGCTGCACCTCGTCGGCCGCGCGGAGCATCTCGGCGGGCAGCCCGCTGATGTGCGTGCCGAACTTGACGCCGAACGCGGCGAGGTCACGGGCGGCGAAGCTGCGGACAAGGTCGCTCAGCTGCCGGGCGGAGCGGGGCAGCGGGTATCCGGTCGTGAGCATGAACTCGTGCGGCTTGGCCCAGGGGAGTATGTCTGGCACGGTCATCACGTTCAGGCGCTCTACCGGCCGTCCGATGCCCGCTTGCCCGGCCAGCACTACGGCTGAACGCAGCAGATCGAATCCGAGGACCTCGCTGACGGTGAGCGCTCCCGCACGGCTCTGTGTCGCCGCGGGGGGCAGCGTCGCCGCCGCGGGGCGAGCCTGCTCACTGTCGCTGTTCAGAAACGCCTCCCACGGCTGTCCCGGCATCCGGGAGCGCCGGCGTCCCCTGGTGCCGACATCCCGGTGCCACGGCGGGGCTCCAGTGTAGGACGCCAGGAGTTTCCGGCTGCTCTGATCGGCCTTGTTGCGGCCGGTCCGGCGGGCTCCGATGGCCACGGCACTCCGCGCTGCCAGAACGGCACGAGGGCGGCCGACCACCACTACTCGCTGTTCAAACCCGTCGACAGGATCTTCGGTCTGCGCCTCCTCGGCGATGCGAAGCAGCCGCAGGTGCATGCGTTTGGGGCCGGACGTCTTCACCCGGTGAGGGGCGTGCCCCCGGATGGCTGGTCCGCGCACCGAGGCGCGCGGGGTATTTGTGGTTCCGAAATTAGCTATTTAGTACGGCTTTCGTTAGCCCTCCTGTCCTTCGCGCCTGACGACGGAGCATATGTGCGCGACGATGGACACGCCGACTTACTGGGCGAGTGCAGCTGCTGCGGGAGAAACACCGCAAGCCGTTCAGGAGTGCGGCTACTACGATGAGCACGTCGACGGCGTGGGGGAAGCACGATGCCAGGGCCGCAGGACCGATGGGACCGCCAGTTGGAGGACCCGCGGGACAGCACTATGGACCTGCCTCGTCTTACCGAGCCGCCTCATCCCGCCGATCGTCCCGACCGTCCCGACCGTCCCGATCGTCTCGGCCGGCGCGGGCCGGCAGACAGCGCGCCACCGCCTCATCAGGCTCCGGCTGAGCGCGCTCTCGAGGACGAGAGCCTATACGGAACACCGGGCAACGGGACTGTGAGCAACGGGATTCCGGGCGACAGGACGCTGGGCAACGGGGCTCCGGCTCCATACGACAGGACGCTGGGCAACGAGGCTCCGGCTCCATACGACAGGACGCTGGGCAACGGGGCTCCGGGCGACAGCGCTCCGGGCAACGGGGCTTTCCGCGACCGTGCTCCGCTCGGCAGACCATCGCGGGGCGAGGACCCAGTCGGCCGACCGCCGCTCCAACCGGATCCGCTGAGCGGGCCACCGCGCTATCAGGCTCCGCGCGACGCGCCGCCACGCCGCCACGACCCGCTCAACGATCCATTGCGCCGGGACGACCCGCTCAACCGACCAGCGCGTCAGGGCGGCCCGCCTGACGGAGCACCGCGCCGCGAGGATCCGCTCGCCGGACCGTCGCGCTACGACGCTGCGCGCGACAGTCCGTCGCGGCGGGACGACACGCTCCAAAGGCCAGCGCGCAACGAGGCGCCGCGCGTCACACCGCCGTGGCGGGACGACACGCTCAACGAACCATCGCGCTACCAGGCTCCGCGCGTCACGCCGCCATGGCGGGACGACACACTCAGCGCACCATCACCCACCGAGGCGCCGCGCGCCATACCCCCACGTCGAGACGAGCCGCTGAATGGCCCGCCACGTTACGATGCTCCGCCCGGCACGCTGCCGCGCCGCGACGACCCGCTCAACGCACCGCCGAGCTATCAAGCTCCGCCCGGCACGCTGCCGCGCCGCGACGACCCGCTCAACGCACCGCCGAGCTATCAAGCTCCGCCCGGCACGCTGCCGCGCCGCGACGACCGGCTGAACGGACCGATCCGCCGTGACGACCCGCCCAGCAGAGAACCCTGGCGTAGCGACCCGCTCGACGAGCCAATGCGGGAAGAGGGCCCGCAATCCAGAACACTGCGCCATGAAAGCCTGTTCGACCGGCCGACGCGGCATGAGGATCCGCCGGACCGGCCGACGCGGCATGAGGATCCGCCCGACCGGCCGACGCGGCATGAGGATCCGCCCGACCGGCCGACGCGGCATGAGGATCCGCCGGACCGGCCGACGCGGCATGAGGATCCGCCGGACCGGTCAACGCGCGACGATATTTCGCCCGATAGGCCAGCGCATGACGATGTTCCGGTCAGCAGTCCGCCGCGCGATCAGGTCCGGGGTGATCGGGCCACGCGGGATGACGTTCCGGACGACCGGCCATCAGGGGACGAAGTTCTGGGCAACAGACCGCCACGGGACGAAGTATCGCCCGGTGGGTCGTCCCTGGACCAGGACTCGCGCGAAAGACCAACGCGGCATGAGGATCCGCCGGACAGGACCCCCCACAACGAGGTTGTGCCGCAGAGAGCTCCGCGGGATGAAGTTCCGCCGGACAGAAGCGCCCGCGCCGATGTCTCCATCGATGCGGCCGCGGCAAACGGCGGGCCCGCGCGGGACGACGATAGCCCGGCTGACAGTCGCAGGCCGCCTGACCGGCCGAGGCCGATCTCGCAAGGCGATCGTCCGGAGCGAGGCTCGGTAGCCGAACTGCAGCTTCGGCTGGAGCGGCTCCCTGACGGCCATCCGTCCTCGCCCTACAACGACGACGGCACCCGCAAAACCCCGGTGGTGAGACTCAAGGACCTCGAACTACCGCTGCCCGGTGAAGAGCGCCCGCCTGTCGGCGGCGCAAAGCACGATTTTGCCGAGCCATACGGGTCCGAGGCTCCAGCTGACCGGCACCGGACTGACGACATCAGCGATGCGCACGACCCGGTTGCCACTTTCGACGGCAGCAGTGCCGATGACCGCCTCGGGACCGCTGCCCGCGACCAGAGGTTAGGAGGGGCCAGCGGATCCACGCCGGGAAGCCCCGACGACCTGGGCGCCCCCGGCGGCTCGGACAGCCCCGAGCCGCAGACTGGGCCGGACGGCTCCTGGGAGTGGAAGGGCCTGAAGCTCAAGCCTGAGCAGTGCCGGCTGGCCGACGCTGCCCTGGACCGATGTCGCGCCGCGGAGGGCCGGAGTGTCTTTGACACCTACGGAGAGGCCGGTCTGACACCCGCGATGCGCCGAATAGAAGCCCAACTTGAGCACGGGCGGCTGGTGCCGGACACGGAGAAATTCGCTCTCAAGTCCCCCGACCGCTTCAAGGAGAAGCTCGCCAAGCTGATCGCGCGGAACCCCGACAAGGCACCACAGAGTCTGGCTCACGAGGTTCATGATGGCGTCCGATACACCTACGTCTTCGAAGAAGAGCATTACACCCATGGCACATGGCAAGCCCATCGCATGCTTCATGATCAGGGCTTCGAGGTAGAGGTTCGGCGGAACCTCTGGGAGAATCCCGAGTACAGGGGAATCAACACCCGCTGGCACGACCTGGAGCATGACCTCCTCTTCGAGGTCCAGTTCCATACGCCAGCCAGCTGGGACGCCAAACAACGCACCCACGACTCCTATGAGCGTATCGATGATACGAGGACACCCCAGCTTGAACGGGCACGGCTTCGGGCTGACCAGGTCAGCATCTCTTCCGCGATATCCTTGCCCCCGCGATGCATGGAGATCAGTGACTGCCGTAAGGAAGGTCGGTAGGACTGTGGAAGACGAAATTAAGTACTACGCCATTGTCAGTACTGGCCGGACGGCGCAGACTCCCTCGGGGATCGCACGTCGCAGATTCGCGACTGGTGGCCCGTTCGATGAAGCTCTGCGACGAGACATGACTTGGGACGCAGACGCCGCAATCGTTGAGTGGGAATACGGCGATGTTGGCGCAGACCTTATCGAGATTAGTGAGGCAGCGGCGCAGGGGCTGATCGATAGGTTTCGGGCAGAGTGGGGCGAGGCGGGCTGAGCACTGTGGTCGCGGAAGCGGGCCGGTCTGCCGTGCTGGGCTGGCCGGATCGCGCCTGCCGCTGCGGTAGGCGCTGCGGCTGATGTGACCGCCTGGGTACTGGCCGTGCCGGTCAGCGCTGGATGACGTATCCCGCGGCAGGTCAGGCCCGTGGCTTCACGTAGGTCCCGAGGCCGGGGACCGTCACTACGAGATCCCAATCGCGCAGCAGAGCGATGGATCTGCGCGCCGTCGCTCGCGCAACGCCCCACTCCTGCTGGATCTGAGCCTCACTCGGGACGGGCCGGTTTGGCTCTAGCTCACCGCGCTCGATCCGCCTCTTAATGATCTCGGCGATCTGCCGGTAGCGCGGCACGGGTGCCAGCGGATCGTACTCGTCCATACGTCCCGACGGTACTTGACCAGGTGAGATGCATACGGATAGCTACCTGTACAGACGGGCTGGACGAGTAGATACGGGTAGGCGTAGCGTGAGCAAGACAACACAAGCGGTCCGGCCGATGCCTGAATGCCAAAACTGGACCGTAGGCCACAAGCCCAAGGAGAACCCGCACCATGCCAGACATCCGTCCCACGGCGCCGCCCGGCGGAACAACCTGCCGCGAGATGCTGCGCGCGATCGGCGAAGCGCTCCGGCTGCCCGCCCCGGCGACGCGCGCTGACGAGATCAGCTATCAC
>Ga0209871_1000301_pt1 | contig 13862 bp, 10 predicted proteins | sample OrgsoiDNA2013045_FD_185795 | JGI IMG/M metagenome (GOLD analysis project Ga0209871, IMG submission 185795) | Permafrost soil microbial communities from the Arctic, to analyse light accelerated degradation of dissolved organic matter (DOM) -... | ecosystem: Environmental > Terrestrial > Soil >... | reverse complement strand
TGCCCCGGCGGGGGCGGAGGCGGCGGCGGAGGCGGGGGCCCGGTCAGGCCGGCCCCGGCAATGCAGTGGCCGTCCGCGACGCTGATGTCTACGTCGATCCCGTCTACCTGCGCAGAGATGTTGTTGAACGTGCCGGCGTACTGCCAGACCCGCTGACCCGGCTGCGACCACATGCTGTCCGGCAGCCCGTGCGCCTGGTGCGGGTCGGCATCGTGATCGACCCCATGCCGAACCCAGCTGGCGACCCACACCCAGTCAGGCCGGTGGTCACGGGCCGCGAGGGGGATCAGCGCCCGGGGATTGGAGTAGACGCCGGGCCGAAGCTGGTGGCCGCGAACCGCATGGCACCATCCGCAGGCGTAGTCGAGCGAGCCCTGAGGGGAAGCGTCGAAGGTAACTCCTTCGAGATCCAGGCAGAGGGGGGTCCCGGCGGCCGAGTAGCCGAAGCTTGCGGCGATCTGGCAGGCCTCGTTGCCATCGTGCTCGCCCTGGCTGGCGGTGAGCAGCGAGACATCGTGCTGCTGCCGGCCGACGTAGATGAGCAGGAAGCGGGTGATCCCGTGGGCCTTGTACTGCTTGACCCGGTCGGGGACCCACCCGGAGCCGCTGAACCGGGGACCGCCGATGTAGACGGTCCACCACGTCCCGCCGATCTTGTCCAGCATGGCCTTGGCCTGGCCGGCTTCGGGCGCGACGGACTGGTCTAATCCGTGCAGTGTCATCTGTCCTCCTTGTCCAGGTGAGACTCGCCGGTCGAGGGACGTCCGGCGAGCGAGCCCGCCGCTGCGGCCGGCCCGACGGCCAGGGACTGGTACCGCACGCGGCCGGAGATAAGGCAGGGCGCGTCCCCTCCGCAGGGGCGACAACAACAATCCTCTGCCCGGCCTGGAAGGTAAAGGAATTCCCATGGAAAAGTAAAGAATTATCAGGCGGAGGGGAGCTCGCGGAGGACGTGCAGCGGTGTACCGGGGCCGCGATGTGGCGCGTCTGGCTGATCCGGCATCATGCGGTTCAGGCTGGGCTTGGCACCCCCAGCGTGGATGATGAACTAGCCCTCCGAGCACTGCACGTCCTGCGAAGGCGGAGGATGCCAGAGGTGACTCAACGGGAGATCGGGGCGCAGCTGTGACTCAGACGCAGACATCGGCGGACTCGGCAGCGTCGGCAGCCGGGGCCATCACCCCGGCCGCGGTAATGGCGGTCGAGGGCCGGATCCGGCCGTATGTCCGCTGCACGCCGGTGATCAGCATCGACAGAGCCGATTTTGACCTGCCGCCAGGGCCGCTGATCCTCAAGCTGGAGCAGCTCCAGCACTCCGGATCATTCAAGGCACGCGGCGCATTCGCGAATCTGACGCTGCGCGACGTTCCGGCCGCCGGCGTCGTCGCCGCCTCGGGCGGCAATCACGGCGCTGCAGTGGCCTATGCCGCCGGCGTGCTCGGAGTGCCCGCGCGGATCTTCGTCCCTGTGGTCTCATCGGCGGCCAAGGTCAGCCGGATCCGCGCGTACGGCGCGCACCTCGTCGTCGAGGGCGACACGTACTCCGATGCGCTGGCCATCAGCCAGGAGTGGACGGCCACGTCGGGCGCGATGCCCGTGCATGCCTATGACCAGGCCGAGACGGTGCTCGGCGCCGGGACGCTGGGGCTGGAACTCGGGCGGCAGGCCGAGCGCGTCACCACCGTGCTGGCTGCTGTGGGCGGAGGCGGGCTGCTGTCCGGGATCGCCGCCGCATACGCCGGGCAGGTGCGGGTGGTCGGCGTGGAGCCCGACGGCGCGCCGACCATGACGCAGGCGCTGAAAGCAGGCCGGCCCGTCGATGCCGCCACCGGGAGCGTCGCGGTGGACTCGCTGGCGCCACGGCAGGTCGGCGAGCTGACCTTCGCCATGGTCTCGCGACATGCGCATTCGGTCGTGCTCGTGAGCGACGAGGCGATTGTGCGGGCGCAGCAGATGCTGTGGGACAGGCTCAGAGTGGTCGGTGAGCCGGGCGGATGCGCGGCTCTGGGAGCCCTGCTGTCCGGCCGGTACCTCCCCGAACCGGGCGAGAGCGTCGCCGTCGTGATCAGCGGCGCGAACACCAGCGCGGTGAACTTCACTCAGTAGGTCCGGCATCGCCCGGCAGGGCCTGCGTCGCCTTGCGGAGGGCCTGGCGTCACCTCCCATCCGACTCTCCCGAGAGTAGCCATAACGTAAAAAAACCATCACTGTGTCGTGCTGCACTAGCAGCGACGGCTCCGCCTGCGCGGGCACGCCGGCGCCGCAGCCGAGGCAGCTAGCGCCAGAGCCCCCGGACGGAACGGCGCGGCTCACTAGCTGCGGAACTGAGAACTGCCCTCGGGCCCGGGCAGGGAACAACCCCGGCCCGGGCAGGGAACAACCCCGGGCCTGCCAGGGCTGACACCATGGACAGACTATGACTCTCATCGATCAGCTTCCCGAAACTGCCGATCCCGACTCGCTCTTCGACGCCTTCGCGAGCTGGGCGGCGCAGCAGGGGCTTGTCCTGTATCCGCACCAGGAAGAGGCGCTGATCGAGATCGTGTCGGGCGCCAACGTGATCCTCAGCACGCCGACCGGCTCCGGCAAGAGCCTGGTGGCCGCCGGCGCGCACTTCGCGGCGCTGGCGCGGGGCGAGCGCACGTTCTACTCCGCGCCGATCAAGGCGCTGGTGTCGGAGAAGTTCTTCGCCCTGTGCGAGATGTTCGGCGCCGACAGCGTTGGCATGATGACCGGCGATGCGAGCGTCAACGCCGGCGCCCCGATCATCTGCTGTACCGCGGAAATCCTGGCCAACATCGCCCTGCGCGACGGCGAGCAGGCCGATGTCGGCCAGGTGGTCATGGACGAGTTCCACTTCTATGCCGATCCCGACCGCGGCTGGGCCTGGCAGGTACCGCTGATCGAGCTGCCCAGGGCGCAGTTCGTGCTGATGTCGGCGACCCTGGGTGACGTCAGCCGGTTCGAGAAAGACCTGACCCGGCGCACCGGCCGGCCGACCGCTGTCGTCCACTCGGCCGAGCGGCCGGTGCCGCTGCTCTTCTCGTTCGTGATCACGCCCCTGCACGAGACGCTGGAGGAGCTGCTGGCCACCCGGCAGGCACCGATCTACGTCGTGCATTTCACTCAGGCCGCCGCGGTGGAGCAGGCCCAGGCGCTGATGAGCATCAACGTCTGCACTCGCGCCGAGAAGGACGCCATCGCCGAGCTGATCGGAAATTTCCGGTTCACGGCCGGCTTCGGCAAGACCTTGTCGCGGCTGGTCCGGCACGGCATCGGCGTCCATCACGCCGGGATGCTGCCCAGGTACCGGCGGCTGGTGGAAACCCTGGCCCAGGCCGGGCTGCTGAAGGTCATCTGCGGGACCGACACGCTCGGCGTGGGGATCAATGTCCCGATCCGCACCGTGCTGTTCACCGCGCTGTCCAAGTACGACGGGACCAAGACCCGCCTGCTGCAGGCACGCGAGTTCCACCAGATCGCCGGGCGGGCTGGCCGGGCCGGTTACGACACGCTGGGTGCCGTGGTGGTGCAGGCACCCGAGCATGTCGTGGAGAACGAGAAGGCCCTGGCCAAGGCCGGCGATGATCCGAAGAAACGACGCCGGGTGGTGCGCAAGAAGCCGCCCGAGGGTTTCGTCTCCTGGGGCAGGCCGACCTTCGAGCGGCTGGAGGCCGCGGATCCCGAGCCGCTGAAGTCCAGCTTCGCGGTCACCCACGCGATGCTGCTGAACGTGATTGCCCGTCCGGGCGACGCGTTCGCCGCGATGCGCCATCTGCTGACCGACAATCACGAGGACTCAGCGGCACAGCGCCGCCACATCCGGCAGGCCATCGCCATCTACCGGGCGCTGCTGGCCGGCGGCGTCGTCGAGCGGCTCGATGAGCCCGATGGAGAGGGCCGCCGCTGGCGGCTGACCGTGGACCTGCAGGCCGACTTCGCGCTCAACCAACCGCTGTCGCCGCTCGCGCTGGCCGCCATCGAGCTGCTGGACACCGAGTCCCCGGTCTACCCGCTGGACGTGCTGTCGGTGATCGAGGCCACCCTGGACAATCCGCGGCAGGTGCTGGCGGCGCAGCTGTTCAAGGCCCGCGGCGAGGCCGTGGCGCAGATGAAGGCCGACGGCATCGAGTACGAGGAACGGATGAACCTGCTCGACTCCGTCACCTATCCCCGGCCGCTCGCGGACCTGCTCGAAGCCGCGTACAACATCTACCGGCAGGGTCATCCGTGGGTCGCTGACTACCAGGTGGCGCCCAAGTCGGTGGCGCGGGACATGTACGAGCGGGCGATGACCTTCGTGGAGTACGTGGGCTTCTACGGGCTGGCCCGCTCCGAGGGGCTCGTGCTGCGCTATCTCGCCGATGCCTACAAGGCGCTCCGGCAGACCGTGCCGGAGGAAGCCAAGACCGAGGAACTCGCCGACCTGATCGAGTGGCTGGGCGAGCTGGTCCGGCAGGTGGACTCCAGCCTGCTCGACGAGTGGGAGCGGATACGCAACCCGGCGCAGGAGGCGGCTGCCCCGATCGACGAGCGGCCGCCCGCCGTGACCGGCAACCTGCGGGCGTTCCGCGTGCTGGTGCGCAACGCGCTGTTCCGCCGGGTGGAACTCGCGGCCCTGCGCCGCTACGACGAGCTGGGCGATCTGGATGCCGCGGCCGGCTGGGACGCCGAGGCCTGGGCCGACGCGCTGGAGCCGTACTTCGACGAGTATGACGAGATCGGCACCGGCGCCGACGCACGGGGCCCCGCGCTGCTGATGATCGAGCAGCAGGCGGGCCACTGGACGGTCCGCCAGATCCTCGACGATCCGGCCGGCGATCACGACTGGGGCATCAGCGCGCAGATCGACCTGGCCGCCTCCGACGAGGAGGGCGAGGCCGTCGTCTGGGTGACCGACGTCGGCCAGCTGTAGTCGGCTAAGAGCAGGCTCAGCGCGCCCAGGTAGCCGGCCAGCATGGCGTCGGCGACCTGGCCGATGGCGTCGTCCGGCGGCAGGAACTCCGGGTGGTGCAGGCTGATCGTGTCGGCGGTCCCGATGAAGATCATCAGAGTTGGCGTGCTTGCGGCGTAGAAGGCGAAGTCGTCCGCCCCGCAGGAGCGAAACGAGGTGTCCACGGCAAAACCGGCCTGCCGCAGCCACGGCCAGCTGCCCGTGGTGAGTACCTCATCGTTGACCAGCGCAGGCTCGCCCTCCTCGATGGTCACCGTAGCGTGACAGCCAAAGGCCTGGCCGGTGTGCTCCACGATCTGAAGCAGCGCCGCGCGCAGGGCAGGGCGATCGGCCGGCTCCAGCGCGCGCAGCGTGCCGCTGGCGCGGGCGGTCGCCGGAATGACATTCGGCGCGTGGCCCGCCGCCAGCGTGCCCACCGAGACAGCGGCCGCATGCGTCGGGTCCGTGCGGCGGCTGACGATCTGCTGGAGCGCCAGCACGATCTGGCAGAGCACGGGAACCGGATCGACTGCCATGTGGGGATAGCCGGCGTGCCCGCCGCGACCCTCGACCACTATCTCGAAGTCGTCGGCCGAGGCATTGACGCCGCCAACGGGCGCCGCGGCCGTCCCCGGCGGAAGCTGGTGCTGCAGGTGCACGCCAACGATGGCGCTCGGCCGCTGCGCCACGAAGGCATCGGCCGCCGCCATCGCCCGCGCGCCCGAGGGCTCGACCTCCTCACGCGGCTGGAGCACCGCCAGGAACGCGACGGGCAGCTCGACCCGGCGGGCAGCGCGGCCGAGCGCAGCGAGAGCGGCCAGGTGGACATCGTGGCCGCAGGCGTGCATCGCGCCGGTCTGGCTGGCCCAGGGCACGCCGGTGCGCTCGGCGATCGGCAGGGCGTCGAGCTCACCGCGGACCGCGACGCACGGGCCGGCCGCCGGGCCGATGCGCACGAGCCGTCCGGTGCCGGCGACCGCGGGAGCGTCCGGAGCGCCGAGCGCCGCCGCCATGGTGGCCGCCGTCCAGTGCTCCGACCCGGACACCTCGGCATGCGCATGCAGCTCGTGCCGGAGCGCGGCCGCGTCCGGCAGCTCACGGGCTAGCGCGCTGCGCAGCGCCGCCCGCAGGCTCGCGCGCTCGGCCGCCGGACTGCGACCGTCAGCGGCCGGACTGCGACCATCAACCGCCGGACCCCGACCATCAACCGCCGAGCCATGACCATCAGCCGCCGGACCGCGACCATCAGCCGCCGGACCGCGACCATCAGCCGCCGGACCGCGACCATCAGCCGCCGGACCGCGACCGTCAGCCGCGACCCCGCCTGCGGAGTCCGGGGCCCGCGGGCTCGGTCGGTTCACGCCTGGTTCAGGCGGTAGACGCGACGGGCGTTGCCTGCCCCGATCATGCCCGCCACGCGCTCGGCGTCGGCAGCCGTCCAGGCGCCGTCGGCGACGAAGGCGCCGACCACGCGGGCGAGGTCACGGCGGAAACCGAGTGCGCCCAGGTAATGCAGCTCGGGCAGGCCGAACGCATCGGACGAGTAGAGCATCTTGTGGAATGGCGTCAGCTCCAGCGCCTCGGCCAGCACCGCCGGAGAGCGGGCGCCGACATGATTGAGCACCGCTCCCAGATCCATGTAGACGTGCGGGAAGACATTCGCCAGGTAGGCCGCCTGCCGGTGATGCGGGTAGCAGTGCAGCAGCATGACCGGCGTGCCGGTGTCCTGCGTGGCGAGCAGGAAGTCATGCAGCAGCGACGGGTCCGACCGGTGCAGGCGCACGTCGGTATCGCCGAAGCCGACGTGGAACTGGACCGGCAGGCCGCTGTCGATTCCGGTCCAGATGAGATGCCGGAGCAGGACAGGGTCGTCCAGGCGCGCGGCGGGGTCGGCGTCGATCGCCTTGAGCCAGCGGCCTGCCGCGGCCCGGACGTCGGCGGCTTCCGGCCGGGCCGGGTCAAAATCAAAGCCGTAGCGGTAGGCGACGATCGACTTGAGCCCGACAGCGTCCGCCGTCGCCGCGGCAAAGGCCCATGCCCACGCCTCGGCGAAGCCACCGGCCTGCGCGCCGGACCTGGCCACCTGCTCGGCCACCGCCTCGAGCCTGACGATCTCGTACGCGGGAGCGCCGCTCGCCTCGGCGATCTGGCCGGGGTCCTGGATGCGGTCGCTCTGGAAGCCGGTGTCCACCAGCCACGCATCCACTTCGGCAGCCCGCAGCAGCCGCTGGTTGACCTCGGCTGTCCCTAGCTCGCAGCGACGCTGCACGTACTGCTCCGCCGGCGCAGACGGCTCTAGGTCCAGCAGCGGCGCGCACCAGCGCCGTACGCCGAACCCGAGCTGGCTGTCGAACATCGACGTGCCGGCCGGCGCCGGCGCAGTGCCCTCGCTCAGGAGCGCCTCCAGGCCGGCCTGGTCGAGCGCCTCGGTCACGGCACCGTGGACGTGGTGGTCGATCAGTGTCAGCGGCGCGACGGGAATCGTCACGGGCCCTCCAGCCATCCATGGGAACCGGCGCGGGGGCCATCCACCGCGCCGCCGTACAGTGCGTCGTAACGCGCCATCCGCGCTCTCGGCGCATCGCCCAGCCGGTCCACGAGCGCGGCGATGACCGCCTCCGCCAGCGCGACGGCCGGCGTGAGCGCGTCGAAGGGGGACGGCGAGGCCACGCTCGAGGTCAGGATGACGTCGGCGTGGGCGGACAGCGGCGACAGGTACGGGTCGGTGAACGCGATCACCATCGCCCCCTGCTTCTTGGCCGTCACCGCCAGGCGGACCGTGTCCCGCTGGTAGCGGCGGTAGTCAAAGGCGACCAGGACATCGCGGCGGCCCAGGTCGAGCACGCAGGTCGCCCGGTCGGCGCCGGCCGCGGGCACGAAGCGCACCCGGGGGCGCAGGATCCGCAGGTGCGCGGCGAGGTACTCGGCGAGCATCGAGCTGAACCGGCCGCCGAGCATCGTCACGCTGCGCCTGGGCTCGGCGAGCAGGGCGACGGCATTCTCGAACTCGGCCGGGGGAAGCGTGCCCAGGCTGGAGCTGATCCCGTCGCAGAGCAGGCGCTCGGTCCGGCGCAGCGCGTCGACGCTGGTCCCGCCGGAACGCTCGGCGTGCATCTCCAGCGGTGAGGACAGCCGGGCGGAGACCTCCGCCTTGAGCGAGTGCTGGAACTCGGCGTAGTTGCCGAACGCGAGCTTGGCGACCAGCCGGACGACAGTCGGCGGGCTGACCCCGGCCGCCGCCGCGAGCCTGGCGACCGGCTCCAGCCCGGCGACCGGGTAGTCGGCCATCAGCGCCTGCGCCACCTTGCGCTCCGCCGGGGTGAGCTCGGCGAGCCGGTGCCGCAGCCGCTCGGCGACGCCCACGCCTGCCTGCGCCCGTGGCATCACCACCGCCAGCGAGTCCGCGCGGCTACCTCGTCTGCGGCAACATCGGCAAAGAGCTCGGCTTCGCCCCGGCGGACAGCCAGGAACGCCTCGAACAGCGCCGGGCCCATGGCGGCACGAAGGACGTCGCTGCGGGAGAAGTGGTCGGCCGCCTCGGTCAGCGACTGCGGCAGCCGCTGGACCCCGCGTGCGGCGAGCTCCTTATCGGGCCAGCCGGCGGGGTCGCCGTTGACTTCTGCCGGGAGCCTGCCGCCCGTCTCGAGCCCGGCCAGCCCCGCGGCGATGATCGCGCCGACCAGAAGATAGGGATTGGCGGCGGCGTCGACGAACTTGACCTCGGCGTTGGCGCGGCGGTCCTGCTCGCCGTCCGAGCCGGTCACCAGGCGAAGTGCCGCCTCCCTGTTCTCCCTGCCCCAGCAGTGGAAGGCGCCTGCCCAGTGCGAGGGCACGAGCCGCAGATAGCTGGCCACGCTGGGAGCCCCCACGGCGGCAAGTGCGGGAAAGGCCGCGAGGACGCCCGCGAGGAACGCCTCGCCGTCCCCGGTCAGGCCGTGCCGCCCCTGTCCGCCCGCGAAAAGGTTCCGCTCGTCCTGCCAGAGGCTGAAGTGCACGTGCGCGCCGTTGCCGACCGTCCCGGCCACGACCGACGGGGCGAAGGACGCCTGGAAGCCGAATCGGGCCGAGACGGCCCTGATGGTCTGGCGGACCAGCACATTGATGTCCGCCGCCGCGACGGGATCGGCCGCGGACACCGAGACCTCCAGCTGGCCCGCCGCGTACTCGGGGTGGAACTGCTCGACGACAACTCCCTCGCGCTCCAGCGCGCCGGCCACCTCGCGGCCGTAGTCGGACAGCTCGACCACCCGCGTCATGCCGTAGGCCGGGCCAAGGCAGGCCGGGACGAAGCGCCCGTCGTCCTCGCTGCCCAGCGCCCACTCGACCTCGAAGCTCATCCGCAGCGCCAGGCCGCGCTCGTGCGCCTCGCGCACCATCCGGCGGGCGAACGAGCGCTGGCAGCCCGCGTAGATCCGGCCCTGCTGCGTGTACCTGTCGACCGGCGCCCAGGCCCAGCCCGGCTGCGCGTCGAGCACGGTGAGGCGATCGAGGTCGGGAATCAGCCGCAGGTCGCCGTCCGGGCCGCCGATGTACCTGCTGGAGGTGATGTCGTCGTTCACGAGGAAGACATCGAACACCGGCGACATGCCGACGCCCCAGCCTGCCGCGTGCTCGAGCCGCCCGATCGGGACCGTCTTAGCCCTGGCGATGCCGGTGTTGTCGACCCAGCACAGCGCGACCATCGTGATGCCGTCGGCGCGCAGCCGCTCGGCATGCGCCCTGGCCCGCTCGCCCCGCTCGGCCCGCTGATGGGCGCCGAGCACGACCGGCCCGCTGGCGGCGTCGCCGCCCGTTCCCGTGACCGCCTCGCCGCCGCCGTGGTCGTCCACCGGCCCGCTCACCGGGAATCCCGCCGGCAGGGCCGCCGGCAGCCGCCGGGCCGACTCGCCCGTGGCAGGATCACGGCGCCTGCCTTCGCTGTTGCCTGCGACATGAGGCGTCGCCTCCTCGTTTCGCGTGATGGTTCTTGTCCGCGACAGCTCGGTGCGCGTGTCGGGAACGTTACAACCGCGGCAAGTTGGCGTCAATCAGTAACAGATGTAACGAGCGGCTGGCGTCAGCCGGCGGCGCGCACCTCGAGCTGGTCCAGCAGGGACAGCGTGGCGTCGGTCACGGACTGCACTGCCCGGTCGAACGCTTCGGCGTTATGGCGGGCCGGCTGGCGGAATCCGCTGACCTTCCGGACGTACTGGAGCGCGGCTGCCCGCACATCCTGCTCGGTCACGTTCTCGGTGTAGGGCTCGCGCAAGGTCTTGATGCTCCGGCACATAAACCCGAAGGTACGCCACTAGCGCCGGGCCAGCCATGATCGTGGTTGATTTTGCCCGCCAGCCCGGAAATATCAGCCACGATCATGAAAGCAAGCCCACGCGGCGGTGCGTCCGGCGAAGCCGGAGCGTCCGGGGCTCCGCGGATGGCTAGCGATCTGCCGTCAGGCGGGACGTCAGTCCAGGCCGAGAAGCCCTTCCAGGCCGACGGTGAGACCGGGAGGCAGCGACGCCATGCCGCGCACGGCGACCAGCAATCCGGGCATGAACGAGGATCGGTCCAGTGAGTCATGCCTGATCGTGAGGATCTCGCCGTGGCCGCCGAGCAGTACCTCCTGGTGCGCGACCAGGCCGGCCAGCCGGACCGAGTGCACGCGCACCCCCTCCAGCACGGCGCCTCTCGCCCCGTCTACCTCAGTGACCGTGGCATCCGGCGGGGCACCCAGGCCAGCCTCCGCGCGGGCCGCGCCGATCATCGCCGCGGTCCGCGCCGCGGTCCCGGACGGCGCATCGGCCTTTGCCGCGTGATGCAGCTCGATGACCTCGGCTGACTCGAAGAAGCGGGCCGCCTGCCCGGCGAAGCGCATCATCAGCACGGCACCGACCGAGAAGTTGGGCACGACGAGCACCCGGACGCCGCCCGCCCGGCGCAGCCAGTCCCCGGCCACCGCCAGCCGCATGTCGTCGAATCCGGACGTCCCGACCACCACGTCCAGGCCATGCGCGACGCACCAGCGCAGGTTCTCCATGACGACGGCGGGATGGGTGAAGTCCACGACCACGTCGCACTGCGCCAGCGGCTCCAGCTCGTCCCCGGCATCGACGGCCGCCGTCACCTCCAGGTCGTCCGCCGCGTCGACCGTGCGGCATACCTCCGACCCCATGCGCCCCTTGGCGCCGAGCACCCCGACGCTGATCATCGCGCTCCTCCGCTGGTGGTGGTGGTGGCAGGCACGACCGACCTTACTCGCCAGGCGCGCCGGGCCGGCCGCCGGGAAATACGCGACCTTCCTGCAACCTCCAGGCCGCTCGCTCGTCACTATGGATGCAGGGACAGTGCCCGGCACAGACCTGGCCAGGGACAAGGGACAACGTCAGCGAGCGGGCGGCCGACCGGCGTCAACAACGGCCGGCCTTCGGCGGTAGACCCGTGAGCTGCAGATGACCGCAGGCAGCCGGCCAGTGGACGCAATCCGACCCGCGGATTCTCGCAGTGCAGCGGCAGTGGTCCAGCTGCATGGCACGTCACGGCCTCGCCTACCGGACCCCCGCGGGACCCCAGGAGCACAACTGGCCGCCCACGCCGACGCCCGCCGAGATCACCACGGCAGTGACCGACGTGCAGTGCAAGGCGAAGACCAATCTCGTGAACACCTGGCTGGCTGTCGAGGCCGCCTACCAGCAGGCACTGATCGCCCAGAATCTCACCGGGCTCTCGCGGCTGCAGGCTAGCTTCGGAGCGCTGCTGCAGCGCGCGGAAGCCCTGCTGCAGGCCCCTGCCGTCGGTGGCGGCCCGCAGCTGCCGCCCGGCAGGCGCCCGCATCCCCTGGCGCCCAGCCGGTTACCCGATCGCGGCGGTGAAGGCCGCGTCGTCGTCGAACGGGCCCACTACGGCCAGCGCCTTCGGCTGGTCCAGGATCGTGGTGGCCACCTCGCGCACCTGGTCGTGGGTCACCGCCTCGATCGAGGCGAGAACCTCGTCCAGCGGCTCCAGCCGTGGATAGACAAGCTCGGCCTTGCCGAGCCTGCTCATCCGGGACGAGGGATCCTCGAGGCCGAGCACGATGGACCCGCGCAGCTGGCCCTTGCCGCGTTCCATCTCCTCATCGGTCAGGCCGCCGGAGATGACCTTGGCGATCTCCTCCTGGCAGATGGCGAGCACCTCGTCGGCCTTGGCGGGCAGGCAGCCGGCGTAAACGCCCCAGGTGCCGATGTCGGCATGCTGGGAGCTGAAGCTGTAGACCGAATACGCCAGCCCGCGCTTCTCCCGCACCTCCTGGAACAGCCGCGAGGACATGCCGCCGCCGAGCGCCGCGTTCAGCACCCCGAGCGCGAATCTGCGGCTATCGGTCCGCGCCAGCCCGGCGCAGCCGAGCACCAGGTTCGCCTGCTCGATGGGCCGTGACACGAGCTTCACGCCAGTGCCCCGGCCGCCGTCCGCGGCCGGGCCGCCCAGACGCGGCGCGATGGGCGCCGCATCGCCGTGAAGAAAGGGCCCGAACGCCTGACGGGTGAGCTCCACGACCTGCTCGTGCTCCAGGCTGCCCGCAACTGCCACGACCAGGTTGTCCGGGGTGTACCTGGCCTTGTAGTGCTCGGCGATCTGGGCGCGGGTGATTGAGTTGATCGAGTCAACGCTGCCGAGGATGGGACGGCCGAGCGGGGTGTCGCCGAAAAGCTGGTCGGCGAACGCCTCATGCACGGTGTCCGAGGGATCGTCCTCGTTCATCGCGATCTCCTCGAGGATGACGCCGCGCTCGGCGTCCACGTCCCTGGGCTCGATCAGCGAGCTGTTCACCATGTCCGACAGCATGTCGATCGCCAGCGGCATGTCGGCGTCCAGCACCCGCGCGTAGTAGCAGGTGTACTCCTTGGCGGTGAACGCGTTCAGCTCGCCGCCCACCGCGTCCATCGCGGCCGAGATGTCCAGCGCCGTCCGGCGGGCGGTGCCCTTGAAGAGCAGGTGCTCCAGGTAGTGCGTCGCGCCGGCGTGCTCGAGATCCTCATCCCGGGAGCCGACGCCCGCCCAGATGCCGAACGCCGCGGACCGGACCGTGGGGAGCGACTCGGTGATCACCCGCAGGCCACCGGGAAGGACGGTGCGGGTGACGGCGGAATCGTCGCCTGCCACCCGCTCCCCAGCCGTCGTCATGAGTTGCCGGTGCCTGAGCCGCCGCGGCTGCGCTGCCGGCTGCGATGATGATCGCCGCCGCCGCGGCTGGAGTCGCCGCCACTGTCGCCGCCGCGGTCGTTCCGGCCGCGATCACGGTCACCTGACCGGTGATCGTCGTGACCGCCGAGGTCCTCGCCCGCTGCCTCGCGCTCGACGACCTCGACGGGCACCAGCGAGAGCTTGCCCCGGTCGTCCACCTCGCGGATCTCGACCTGGATCTTCTCGCCTACCTTGATCACGTCATCGACGTTGTCGATCCGCATGCCGCCGTGCAGCTTGCGGATCTGCGTGATGTGCAGCAGCCCGTCCTTGCCCGGCAGCAGCGAGATGAACGCGCCGAAGGTCGTCGTCTTGACGACCGTGCCGAGGAAGCGCTCGCCGACTTCCGGGATGTGCGGGTTCGCGATGGCGTTGATCGCCGACCTGGCGGCCTCGGCCGAAACTGCCGCGCAGGCCACCGGCTGCGCCCTCCTTGCCCGGGCTATTGAATGAAACGTAGAAGCCCACTCCCTCCTTGAGGAACAAGTGCAGCGAGGTGTGGAAAAACTGCGTGTCGCCCAGGTGCGCGATCACCTCACGGCCGTTGATGTTGGTTTCAAAAAAGCCCAGCTCCATCCGGTTGAGCGGCGGCATCAACGTGAGCGGGCTGTTGTGCATCATCTCGGCGGTTTCCGCTTTGAGAATGCGATTGCCGTGATATTCGCCATTTTGCAGATGCGCAATCATGAAGTGCGCCATGTCCTCGCCGGGCGAAGACAGTGATCCGGCA
>Ga0209871_1000300_pt1 | contig 13889 bp, 8 predicted proteins | sample OrgsoiDNA2013045_FD_185795 | JGI IMG/M metagenome (GOLD analysis project Ga0209871, IMG submission 185795) | Permafrost soil microbial communities from the Arctic, to analyse light accelerated degradation of dissolved organic matter (DOM) -... | ecosystem: Environmental > Terrestrial > Soil >... | reverse complement strand
TTCACGGTTGGCTTCCATGGCCCCGAGCTTGCCGCGCCGGGGTGGGAGATCGGGCCGGCGAACCCGGGAACTACCCGGGAACGACCGGGAGATTGGCCCGGGCTGCCGGCCGGCCGTGCCTCCGCGGCCCGTGCCTCCGCGGCCCGTGCCTACATGCGCTCCGGGACCGGGATCCCGAGCAGGTACAGCCCGGTTTGCAGGATCCGGAGGGTCAGGGCGGACAGCGCGAGCCTGGAGTCACGGATGGCAGGCTTGGCGGTCACCACGGGGCACTGCTCGTAGAAGGTGGTGAACGCGCTCGCCACCTCGAACAGGTAGGACGCCAGCTTGTGCGGCTCCGCCGCGACGGCGACGTCGCCGACCGCGCGGCCCAGGCCGAGCAGCCGGAGCGCCAGCGCCCGCTCCGCGGGCTCAGTGAACGTGATCGGGCCGGTGGCGGCGGCCGGGTCGCGGCCGGCCCGGTGGAAGATCGAGCGGATCCGGGCGGTCGCGTACTGGAGGTAGGGCCCGGTGTTCCCGGTGAGCGCGAGCAGCCGGCCGAAGTCCAGCACGTAACCGGAGTCGCGGGCCACCGACAGGTCGCCGTACTTGAGCGCGCCGATCCCCACCTGCTCGGCGATCGGCTGGCGCACCTCGGGGTCGTCGTAGCGGTCCTTGATGACCTCCTCGGCCCGCTCGACCGCCTCGTCAATCAGCGCGACCAGCTTGATCTGGTCACCGCTGCGGGTCCGCAGCCGCTGGCCGCCGGGCGCGGTCATCAGGCCGATAACGGCGTGCTCCGCTCGGGCCCCCTCGGTCAGCCAGCCCGCTTCCCGGGCCACCGCGAACACCATCTCGAAGTGCTGATGCTGCTCCGAGCCGACCACGTAGATGATGCGGCTGGTGTTCAGCTCGGTCAGCCGGTACCGGATCGCGGCCACGTCCGTGCTGGCGTAGCCGTAACCGCCGTCGCTCTTGCGCAGCATGAGCGGCACCGGGCGGCCATCCCGGCCGGAGAACCCGGACGGGAACGCGCACAGGGCGCCGTCGCTGATGACCGCGATGCCCTTAGCCTCGAGCTCCGCGACGACGTCAGGGAGCATCGGGTTGTAGAAGCTCTCCGGGTCCATGTCGGCGTCGGTCAGCGTGATATCGAGCCGGGCGTAGACATCGCGCAGGTACTCCATCGAGTCTTCGACCAGCACCTGCCATAGCCGCAGGGCCTGCTCGTCGCCGGCCTGAAGCTGGACGACGCGCTGCCGGGCCCGGTCCGCGAACGCCGGGTCGCAGTCGAACTTCGCCCGCGCGGCCTGGTAAAAGGCGGTGAACTCGCCGTCGGCCAGCTCCTCGCCGGTGGCGTGCTCCCCGATGTCCACGGCATGCTCGATCAGCATGCCGAACTGGGTCCCCCAGTCGCCGAGGTGCGCGGCGCGGATGACGGTGTGCCCGAGGTACTCCAGGACCCGGACGATCGCCTCCCCGACCACGGTGGCACGCAGATGGCCGGCGTGCAGCTCCTTGGCCACGTTCGGACCGGAGTAGTCGACGACGATCCGCTGGGCCGGCTCGGCCAGCGGGACCCCCAGGCGCTCGTCCGAGAGCTGGCTGGCGGCCTGCCGGGCGATCCAGTCGTCGCGCAGCGTGATGTTGACGAACCCGGGTCCGCTCACCTCCGCCGTCGCCACGGCGCCCTCGTCATCGGCGCCGGCCGGGCCGGCCAGCCGCGCGGCGACCGCCGCAGCGATCTCGCGCGGCGGCTGGTGCAGCGCCCTGGCCAGCGACAGGGCCACGTTCGACTGGTAGTCGGCGAATTGCGAGGGGCGGATCAGCGGATCGGCGTCCGCATGCTCCTCGCCCAGTTCCGCGGCGAGCGCGCGGCGGACCAGCCGGGCCAGTACCTCCTCCGGATCCGTCATCTCACTAGCCTATCGGCGCTCCGGCGCGGCCACGCAGGACCTCAGGGCCGCTTAACCTCAGTGCCGCTTAACCTCAGTGCCGCTTACGGACGCCGCAGGAAATGACCGCCGCGGGCTGGCCCCAGCCGCTCTCGGATCTTGTCCGTGATCCCGGCGCTGGCCAGGTCCGCGGCCAGCTTGATGGCCGCCGTGGCGCCGCGGGCGGCGACGGCGCCGTGCGCGATGACCACGGTGCCCTCCAGGCCGAGCAGCGCGGCCCCGCCGTAGCCCTCGGTGTCCAGTCGCTCGCTGAGCTGGCGCAGGCCGCGGCGCTGCAGCAGGGTGCCGATCCGGGCGGCCCGGGAGCCGCCCAGGGCCTCGCGCAGCTGCCGGGCGGCGAAGCTCGCGGTGCCCTCGAGCGTCTTCAGGGCAACGTTGCCGGTAAAGCCGTCGGTGACGATGACGTCGACCTTTCCCGTCAGCAGGTCACCGCCCTCGACGTTCCCGGCGAAGCTCAGCGGCAGGCCGCCGTGCGGGGGGTCGGCCGCCAGCAGCTCGTGCGCGCGCCGGGCCAGCTTGTTGCCCTTGCCCGGCTCGGCGCCGATGGTCAGCAGCCCGACCCGGGGCTCGGCAATGCCGCAGGCGACCTGCGCGTAGGCCACGCCGAGCTGGGCGAACTGCACCAGCATCTCGGGCTTGGGGTCGGCGATGGCGCCCACGTCCAGCAGCAGGGTGGGATCGGGCCGGGTCGGCAGGACGACGGCAAGCGCGGGCCGGGAGACCCCGGCCAGCGGCCGCAGCCGGAGCCGGGCGGTGGCCACGATGGCGCCGGTGGACCCGGCCGACATGACCGCCGTGGCCTGTCCGCGGCGCACCAGCTGGCAGGCGACCGCGATGCTGGACCGGGGGCGCCGCCAGCTGGCCAGGGCACCCTCGTCCATGGCCAGCGTCTCATCGGCCGGGACGATCCAGACGTCATCGCCGGCGGCCCCGTGGTTGGCGGTCCCGTGGTTGGCGCCCCCGTGGCTGCCAGAGCCGTGCCGGCCGATGCCGTGCCGGGCCAGGAGGGGCCGCAGCAGGCCGGGACGGCCGCACAGGGCGATGCGGATGCCGTGCTCGCGGGCGGCCGCTACCGCCCCGGCGACGATGTCGTCGGGGGCATGGTCGCCGCCCATGGCGTCGACGGCCACGGTCGGGTGCTGGCTGACCGCCGGGTGCCGGCTGAGGGCCGCCCCGGCCTCGGTGCCGGGTGGCTCGTTCAGAGACTGCCCATCCTCGGCTGCCGCCAGCCCTTCGACGGCGTGGACTTCGCCGGTCGGCCGCATGCGGCCAAGCTTCTCATTGCGGGCTGTCGCCGCCCGGCGCCGGCGCCCTGGCTGCGCGCCGTCATAGGCGCAACTAGGGGCAGAAGTGGCGAAATCATTACCTCAGGCGCCGTTGCTTCGTAGGGTTGGGCCGGGCCGGGGTATAACCCCGCGGGGGACATTGGCAACAACAGGCAACTCTCGGCTTTCTCTGAGCGTTATCAGAACGTGATCTCTTTTATCTGGTCTGGCTGGAGCGACGGACCGATCAGCGGCGTCTCAGGGAGCAGCCAGGGGCACAGCGGGGCGCTTCCCGCTGGCGGCATTTACGGCATCCCGAGCACGGCGACGGCGCCGCGGGACCGGAAGGAGCTGCATGACCGATCAGCAGATAGCGTCCACAGTCCCTGCGCAGGGCCGCCGGTTCCGCGCCTACTCCGCGCAGCACCTTGATGACCTGACGGAGAGGGCCGGCCTGAGCGCCGGTGAGCGGCTCGCGGTACGCGCGGTCGCCGCCGTCCTGCCCTTTCGCACCAACGACTACGTCGTTGACTCACTGATCGACTGGTCGGCGGCTCCCGACGACCCCATCTACCGGCTGGTGTTTCCCCAGGCGGACATGCTGTCGGCCGACGACATCGGCCCCATCGCCGACCTGCTGGCCCGCGACGCTCCGGCGCAGGAGGTGCACGCCGCCGGGCACGCCGTGCGGATGCGGCTGAACCCGCATCCCGCCGGGCAGCTGGCGCTCAACATTCCCGAGGTGGGCGAGGAGCCGCTGCCGGGGGTTCAGCACAAGTACCCCGAGACGGTGCTGGTCTTCCCCAAGCAGGGCCAGACCTGCCATGCCTACTGCACCTACTGCTTCCGCTGGGCGCAGTTCGTGGACGAGCCCGGCCTCAGGATGGCCACCGGCGACATCTCCAGGGTGGCCGACTACCTGCGGGCCCACCGCGAGGTCACCAGCGTCCTGATCACCGGCGGGGACCCGATGATCATGGGCGCCGCGGTCCTGCGCCGGTACGTCGAGCCGCTGCTGGACGCCGGGCTGGAGCACATCGAGTCGATCCGGATCGGCACCAAGTCCCTGGCCTACTGGCCGCAGCGATACGTGACCGACCCGGACGCCGACGAGACGATGCGCCTGTTCGAGGAGGTCGCCGCCGCGGGCAAGAGCCTGGCTCTCATGGCTCATTTCTCGCACCCTCGCGAGCTGGAACCGCCGATGGTCATGGCGGCCGCCCAGCGGATCAGGTCGGCCGGCGCGGTCGTCCGCACCCAGGCCCCGCTGATCAGGAGCATCAACGATGACGATCGCGTCTGGGCGGGGATGTGGCGGACGCAGCTGCGGATGGGAATGGTCCCGTACTACATGTTCGTCGAGCGGGATACCGGCCCCCAGGGCTACTTCGCGGTTCCGCTGGCTCGCGCGGCCGAGATCTTCCGGGACGCCTACAGCAGCGTCTCGGGCCTGTGCCGGACGGTGCGCGGGCCCTCGATGTCGGCTACCCCCGGCAAGGTCTGCATCGACGGGGTGACCGAGATCTCCGGCGAGAAGGTGTTCGCGCTGCACATGATCCAGGCGCGCGACCCGTCGCTGGTCGGCCGGCCATTCTTCGCCCGGTTCGATCCCGGGGCGGTGTGGCTGACCGACCTGGAGCCCGCCTTCGGCTCCCGGTTCCCGTTCGATCAGGTCCCGGACCTGCTGCTGGCGGCGGACTAGCTCCGCGCCGTCGTGGGCTCCTCCGCCACCTCGGCCGGGCCGCCCGCGCCGCGGTCGGCGGAGGGGACCGGGCCGCCCCGGATGAGCAGGCAGCTGGCCGCGGCGATGAGCAGGATCACGATCGGGACCAGCATCGTCGGCCGCATCGCGTCGACGAAGCCGTGGCTGAATATCTGGCCGCCCAGACCGGTCAGCCGGTGCCCGGAACCCACCTCCAGGCCGCCCTTGGCCGCGCCCTGGAAGCCGCTGATGATCTTGTCGCGGACCGGAGGGGGCAGGCTGGCCGTCCGCTGCCGCGCCTGGCTGGTCAGCGCGGTGGCCAGGCGGTTCTGCAGCAGGGCCCCGACGCCAGCCGTGCCGATCACGCTGCCCACCTGGCGGGTGGTGTTGAAGACTCCCGAGGCCGCGCCGGCCATCCGCGGGTTGATGCCGCGCATGGCCACGGTCGTCATCGGGGCGAAGGTGCAGCCGATGCCGATTCCCATGGCCACCTGCGGCGCCAGGAAGACATACCAGGCCGAGTCGGGCCCGGCGACGAACGCGATCCACGCCGTGCCGATCGAGAACAGGGTCAGCCCGGTCAGCAGGATGTACTTGCCGCCGATCCGGTCCGACATCCGGCCCGCCACCGGGGCGACGAACATCGCGATGACCGACGCCGGGGCCAGCGTCAGGCCGGCCTTGAGGGCGGAGAACCCCAGTACGGACTGCAGGTAAATGGAAAACGGCAGGAAGATACCCAGCATGCCGATGGCGATGGCGCCGGCCACGAAGTTCATCAGCGCGAAGTTCCGGTCCTTGAACAGCACGAACGGGAGCAATGGCTCGGCGTCCTGCTTGCGCGCCTGGACCAGCAGGAAGACGGCGAGCAGGGCCACCCCGGCCCCGAGGATCAGCGGAATCGAGATGAACGAGGTGACCGTGGACCAGTTGTACTTCTGCCCGTCGACCAGGCCGTAGCAGATGAGCAGCAGGGCCGCGCTGGCCAGGATGACGCCGCTGATGTCGAACCGGTGCCGGCGGCCGGCCCGCAGGTCGGGAATCAGGACCACCGTCAGGATCAGCACGATGATCCCGACGGGAACGTTGATGAAGAAGATGTACCGCCAGTCGAAGGCCGTGACCAGCAGGCCGCCGAGGGTGGGGCCGGCGATGGTCGCGACTCCGGCCACCGCGCCCCAGACCCCGAACGCCGCGCCGCGGCGCTCGGGCGGGAACACCATCGTCAGCATGGCCAGGGTCTGCGGGATGAGCAGGGCCGCGCCTATGCCCTGCAGGGCCCGGAAGCCGATCAGCCAGCCGGCGCTCGGGGCCAGGCCGCAGGCCGCGGAGGCGAGGGTGAAGGACACGACCCCGATGAAGAACATCTTGCGCTGGCCCAGCAGGTCGCCCAGGCGGCCGGCGGTGATCAGCAGCACGGCCAGCACCAGCGCGTAGGCGTTGATGACCCACAGGATGTCGTCGAGCGACGCGTGCAGCTTGGTGATCATGTTCGGGATGGCGATGTTGACGATGGTCAGGTCGAGCAGGGTCATGAAGAACCCCAGCGACACCACCAGCAGCACTGCCCACGGGTTTCCCCGGTACCGCTTCACGCTTATCCCTCCCTGGGGCCCGGCCTGACCACCGAAAGCCGTCTAGCCATGCTAGACGGGCCCTCTGACATCCGGCGCCGGGGCGGACCGCGCACCCGACCTCGCAGGCCGAACCCCATTCGGGAGAACCGGGCGCCGGGGCAGTAAGCTCCCGCCCATGAAGCTGAACGGAACCTCCGCGATCGTCTCGGGCGGGGCCAGCGGCCTGGGCGAGGCGACAGTACGGGAGCTGGCCGCGGCTGGCTGCAAGGTCGTCGTCGCCGATCTGAATGCCGAGCGCGGCAAGGCCATCGCCGAGGAGATCGGCGGCGCCTACGCGCAGACCGACGTCTCCGACGAGGAGTCCGTGCGCGCGGCCGTCGACGCGGCCGCGGCCCTCGGCGCGCCGCTGCGCGTGGCGGTGAGCTGCGCGGGCATCGGGTGGGCGGCCCGCACCGTCGGCCGGGACGGGTCGCCGCATGACCTGTCCGCCTACCGCAAGGTCATCGACGTCAACCTGATCGGGACCTTCAACCTGATGCGCATCGCCGCGGCCCGGATCGCCACGACCGAGCCTGCCGACGCCGACGGCCAGCGCGGCGTCGTGATCAACACGGCGTCCATCGCCGGGATCGAGGGCCAGACCGGCCAGATCGCCTATTCCGCGTCCAAGGGCGGGATCATCGGCATGACCGTCCCGGCCGCCCGTGACCTGGCCGCCATCGGAGTCCGGGTGAACACGGTCTGCCCCGGCATCATCGATACGCCGATCTACGGCAGCGGTCCCGCCAGCGATGAGTTCAAGGCCAAGCTCGCCGCCCCGGTGGTCTTCCCCAAGCGGATGGGCACGGCCGCCGAGTTCGCTGCGCTGGTGCGGTCGCTCATCGAGAACGACTACATGAACGCGGAGATCATCCGCTTCGACGGCGGGATCAGATTCCAGCCCAAGTAGGCCCCGTCAGCCCTGAGGAGAGTCGATGGCTGAGCCCGTGCTGACCGAGGTCATTGACGCCGTCGCGGTCATCACGATCAACCGTCCCGAGGCCAGGAACGCCGTCAACGGGGCGGTCGCCCGTGGCATCGCCGCCGCCATCGAGGAATTCGACGGCCGCGCCGATATCCGCGTCCTGGTGCTGACCGGTGCCGGCGGCAACTTCAGCGCCGGCATGGACCTCAAGGGCTTCCTGGCCGGCGACGCGCCGGTAGCCGGCGATCGCGGCTTCGGCGGGATCACCGAGCGGCCGCCGGCCAAGCCGGTCATCGCGGCCGTGGAGGGCTACGCGCTGGCCGGCGGGTTCGAGCTGGTGCTGGCCTGCGACCTGATCGTGGCCAGCGAGGCGGCGCGGTTCGGGCTGCCCGAGGTCCGCCGCGGCCTGGTGGCCGGCGCCGGCGGCCTGCTCCGGCTGCCCCGGCGCATCCCGTACCACCTGGCCATGGAGATCGCCCTGACCGGGGAGCACTTCCCGGCCCAGCGGCTGCAGGCAACGGGCCTGGTGAACCAGGTCGTCCCGGCCGGGGAAGCGCTGGCGGGCGCCATGGCCCTCGCGCAGCGCGTGGTGCCCGGTGCCCCGCTGGCGCTGGCGGCGACCAAGGCCGTCATCACGCGGGCGGCGGACTGGGACAGCGGCGAGGCATTCGCCCGGCAGGCCGAGATCATTAACCCGGTCTTCACCTCGGCGGACGCGAGGGAGGGGGCAGCGGCCTTCGCGCAGAAACGGCCGCCGGCCTGGCGCGGCCAGTAGCTAGGATCTCCCGTCAGGTAGCCAGCGGGGAACCACCGGGAGAATAGCTATGACAGATCCGCAGATCAGCGTTGTTGTGCCCTTTTACAACATTGAGGATCTGCTGGGCGACTGCCTGGCCTCCATCGCCGCCCAGACCTATCCCGACTTCGAGGTCATCATGGTCGACGATGGGTCGTCCGACGGGAGCGCGGCCATCGCGGCCGCCCAGGCGGCGGCCGACCCGCGGTTCATCCTGCTGCAGGTGCCCAATGGCGGCCCCGGCCCCGGTTCCGCCCGTAACCGCGGTGTCGAGCGCGCCCGGGGGACGTACCTGGCGTTCGCGGACTCCGACGACGCCCTGCCTTCGCACGCCTACGAGCGCATGCTGCACGCGCTGGAGAGCTCGGGCTCGGACTTCGTATCCGGAAATGTCTTGCGGCTGGGCCCGATGGGCATCACCCAGTCGGCGCTGCACGCCAAGGCCATCAAGGGCCGGAAGACGGGCACCCACATCAGCCGGACGCCCGCGCTGTTCTACGACGTCTCGGTGTTCAACAAGTTATTCCGCCGGTCGTTCTGGGATAGCCATGACCTGACCTTCCCCGAGGGCATCGTCTGGGAGGACCTGCATCTCATTACCCGGGCGCACGTGCTGGCCCGGGCCGTGGACGTCATCCCGGAGCCGATCTACTACTGGCGCGAGCGGGGCACGGGCGGCCTGTCGATCACGCAGTCCCGGACCGACATCAGCAACTACCGGGACCGCATCAACGTGCTGCTGTTCATTGACTCGTTCCTGCGCTCGCACAAGCCGGCCCGGATGGTCCGCCAGCATCAGCGCAAGGCGCTGGACAACGACGTCTGGCTGTATGTCGGCGAGCTGGGCCGCACGGACGCCGCGTTCAAGGCCGAGTTCATGACCCTGACCCAGTCGTACCTGGCCCAGGTCGACCGGCGGGTCTTCGCCAGGCTGCCCTCGCCGCATCGTCTCGCTTACCACCTGATCCAGCGCGGCAAGCTGGACGAGCTGATCGAGCTGGTCATGTGGCTGGCGGAGCAGCCGATCAAGACGGTGCCCGTGGTCCGGGAGCACGGCCGGCTCCGGGCCGACCTGCCGTTCCGGCTGGACCGCGAGCTCAGGGTGCCGCCCCGCCTGTACCGGCCGCACTGGCGCGAGCTAGCCCCGTTCGTCCGCGTGGAGAGCATCGAGTGGGCGGGCGACAGCCTGGTCATCAGCGGAGCCGCCTTCGTCCCGTCGGTGGACATTACCAGGCGCCGGCACGTCTCCAAGGTCGTGGTGCTGGTACCGCGCCAGGGCAGGCGGCTGCCGATCGTCTTGCCGGCCCGCTCGACCGAGCACCCGTTCGCGACCGGCTGGTCCGGGCAGGAGCGGTACGCCTATGACTGGGCGGGCTTTCGCTGCGAGATCAGCCCGCGCTGGTTCCGGGCCGGCGGTCGCTGGCTGACGGGCGACTGGGAAGGATTCCTGCTGGTCCGGGGGCGGGGCATCTGGCGCCCCTCTCGCCTGCACACCCCGGTAGTGGGGCCCGCCGAGCGGCCCGCGCCGCGGCAGGTCGCGCCCGGCATCCGGCTCGGCGCCCGCTGGGTCGGCCGCCAGCTGCACGTGCAGGTGGTGCCGACTCCGGCCGTGCTGCGCCGCTGCGAGCACGCCGGCGATGAGCTCGTGCTGGAGGTGGACCTCGAGCAGCCAGGCGCGCGGCGGGTCATGCGGCTGGATACGCGGCGGGACGCCGATCTCGTGCTGGCCTGGTCCAGGGGCGCCTCGCAGCAGGAGCTGGGCGCCACCAGCCAGCTGCTCAGCGACGGCACGGTCCGGCTGCGGGCCGCCGTTAAGGACGCCGACCTGCTCAAGGCGCTGTCGCCGGCTGGCCTGGCGGGCGGGGCCATGGGCCGGGACGAGGCCGTCGAGTGGGACCTGTACGTCACCACGGCGGCCCTCGAGCGGACCCGGGTGGCGTTCCCCGGCGACCTGCCCGAGTACACCTACGTCGCCGACAACAGGGAGATCGTCGTGGAGCGGACCAGGTACGACAACGCCGCTATCGTGCGGCGCGGCCAGGTGCCGGTCATCGACCAGCACGCCTGGACGGCCGGCGGCAGCCTGATCCTGTCCGGCAGCTACGCCGGCGCACCCGGCGCCCCCTGCGAGGGCGTGCTGACCCGCAAGGGCTCCACCGACCGGCACGTGGTGGCGATGGCCCGGGACGGCGAGCGCTTCACGATCACTATCGACGCGACCGCCATGCCGTCGTTCGGCCGGCAGCTGCCGCTGCGCGACGGCACCTGGCAGGTCGGCGTGCGGGAGGCCGGCCAGGCCGGCGCCGACGAGGGCATGACCCCGGTCTACGATCACGCCCGGCTGGCGCAGGTAGGCGACAAGCGGCTCAACTTCGGCCCTAAGTCCTATCGCTTTACCACCAGCGGCTACGACAGGCCGATCCTGACGGTCGGCCCGGCCCTGAAGATCCTCGAGCATGGCCGGCTGCAGCGCAAGGTGCTGCGCAGCGTGTACTACCCGCTCCAGCAGCGGCGGCCGCTGCGGGACGCGGTGGTGTTCATCAGCTGGAAGGGCAAGCAGTGCGGCGACAACCCGGGGGCCATCGCCCGCGAGCTGCGGCGGCGCGGCGATACCCGCGATCACCTCTGGGTGGTCAGCGACTGGGCGGTCCCGGCTTCGTACGGCGCCACCTCGGTACTGGCCGGCACCGAGGAGCACTACGAGGCGCTTGCCCGGTGCAAGTACCTGATCACCAATGACGACATGCAGAGCTGGTACGGCAAGCGCGATGGCCAGGTCTACGTGCAGACCTGGCACGGCACGCCACTCAAGCGGATCGGCTTCGACGTGGCGCAGCCGCAGTTCATCAGCGGCACCAGCTATCTCGACCACCTCCGGCAGGACGTAGCCAAGTGGGACCTGCTGCTGTCGCCCAACCCGTTCAGCACGCCGATCATGGCGCGGGCCTTCCGCTACGACGGCGAGATCTGCGAGTCGGGGTATCCCCGCAACGACGCGCTGTGCAGCGGGGCCACCGAGCGGGTAGCGGGCCAGGTCCGGGCCCGGCTCGGCATCCCGCCCGGCAAGCGCGTGATCATGTACGCGCCGACCTGGCGCGACGACCAGTACTACGCCTCGGGACGGTACCGGTTCGACTTCCGGCTGGACCTGGAGCAGGCCTGGAAGCGCCTGGGGGAGGACTATGTCATCCTGCTCCGCGGTCACCATCACATGGCCGACGACATCCCGGCCGGGAGCCGGCCCGGTTTCGTGATCAATGTCACCGCTTACCCGGACATTACCGAGCTGTTCCTGGTCAGCGACGCGATCATCACGGACTACTCGTCGGTGATGTTCGACTTCGCGCCGACCGGCAGGCCGATGCTCTTCTTCACCTACGACCTGGCCCAGTACCGAGACCAGCTGCGCGGCTTCTACTTCGACTTCGAGGCGCAGGCTCCCGGCCCGCTGCTGTCCACTTCCGCCGAGGTGGTCGAGGCGATCGCGAACCTGGACCAGGTGGCGGCCCAGTACGCCGACGCCTACCGCGCGTTCGCCGCCCGGTTCTGCCCGCTCGACGACGGGAAGGCGGCCGCGCGGGCCTGCGACCGCATCTTCGGCGGCTAGGGGAGTTGCGGCTAGGGGCCGTGCGGCTAGGCGGGCTCGGGGGAGGCCAGCGGGCCGCGCGGACCCGCCTTCCGGGGCGCGGAGCGCCCGCTCGACGGCCGGGCCTGGGGAGCGCGGCTGGCCAGCTGCTCGCGGAGCCGGCCCCGGGCCCGGTGCAGCCGGGACATCACCGTGCCGACGGGCGTCCCCATGATCTCGGCTATCTCCTTGTACGGATAGCCCTCCACGTCGGCCAGGTACACCGTCATCCGGAACGCCTCCGGCAGGTCCAGCAGCGCCTGCACGATCTCGGCGTCCCCGAGCCGGTCCATGGCCTCAGCTTCAGCCGACCTCGCCCGGGGCGAGTCGGTCTGCCAGTCGCGCTCGAGATCGGCGCCCAGCTCCTGGACGGGCTCGCGGCGGCGCTTCCGGTAGCCGTTGATGAAGGTGTTGGCCAGGATCCTGTTCAGCCAAGCCCGCAGGTTGGTGTCGGGCTTGAACTGGTGAAACGCCGCGTACGCCTTGGCTGATGTCTCCTGGACGAGGTCCTCGGCGTCGCTGGCGTTCCTGGTCATCCGAAGCGCGGCCGGGTAAAGCCTGCTGAGCGCAGGCAGCACGTCCTGCTCGAACCGCGCGTGCAGGTCGGGCTTTTGACCCATCGGACTCATCCTCGTTCCCAGCTCCAAGGCCGCGCACCTTGCTGGCCTCCCACCCTATAGACGTCTCGCGGAGCCGCCGGGATCGTCCCTGGTCCAAGAAATCTGGCGGGCCTGTGGCCGGCCCCCGCAGCGTCGGCCCCTGGCTGCCAGTATCACGGTGGCAGCAGCCGCTGACGGTTAGCTGAAGGCCAGCTCAAATCCAGCTGTGGAACCACATGCGCGAGAGCCAGGACGAGTACGGAATCACCTGGGCGGCGAGGATCGGGTAGAGATAGGCGAAGTTGGCCAGGACGGCCAGCAGGTAGGCGCCGCCGACCACGGCACCCACGGCGCGGCGGCCCGGCGAGGCCCGGCTGGGCCCGATGATCAGGCCCAGGCACAGGGTGATGGCGATGATCATGAATGGCTCGAACACCACGGCGTAGTAGAAGAACTCGGTCCGGTGGTCGTGCCAGTAGAACCAGATCCACGGCAGCCAGCCGGCGGCCACCCCCAGCAGCGCCGACCCGGCCCGCCAGTCGCGCCGCAGCAGCCACCAGACCAGGCAGAAGGCCAGGGCCGCGGCGCCACCCCACCAGATCAGCGGCGTGCCGACCGCGATGACCTCCTGCTCGGTGCCGGAGCCGCACGGCTTGCCGCATACCGAGTAGAAGGAGATCGGGCGGGCCAGCACCAGCCAGCCCAGGGGATTGGACTTGTAGGTCTGGGTCGAGCTCAGTCCGAGGCCGAACTGGAGCATCCACTTGTTGTAGCCGAGCCAGGCCGCGATGGTGGAGGTCGTCTGGTGGTGGCTGCTCAGCGCGGCGCCGTTGCGGTCGTAGCCGTAGGGGGTGGCGAACCAGCCGGTCCACGAGGCCACGTAGACCAGGGCCGGGACGATCCCGAACCACACTGGCAGCCACTTGACGTCGCTGCGCAGCACGCCGAGCAGGCGCCCCGGGTACCCGGCCGCCCGCCGCGCGCCGAGGTACCAGGCGATGACCAGGCCCGCGAAGGCCAGGATGAACCAGGCCCCGTTCCACTTGCAGGCGACCGCGCAGCCCAGGCAGACCCCGGCCAGGACCCGCAGCCAGCGGATGCCCAGCTTGGGGCCGGCGGCTGCGTCCCGGCCGGTGGTGACCGTCGCGGCCGCGGCGGCCAGCCGGGCCCGGGTCCGGTCCCGGTCGATCACCAGCAGTCCGAACGCGGCCAGCACCCAGAACATGACGAAAATGTCCAGGATGGCGGTGCGGCTTAGCACCAGCTCCAGGCCGTCCAGCGCCATCAGCAGGCCCGCGACGCAGCCGAGCAGGGTGGAGCGGGTCATCCGCCGGACGATCCGGGCCAGCATCAGGATCGCCAGCGAGCCGACCAGGGCCACGGTAAACCGCCAGCCGAACGGCGTCAGGCCGAACAGCCATTCGCCA
>Ga0209871_1000299_pt1 | contig 13897 bp, 11 predicted proteins | sample OrgsoiDNA2013045_FD_185795 | JGI IMG/M metagenome (GOLD analysis project Ga0209871, IMG submission 185795) | Permafrost soil microbial communities from the Arctic, to analyse light accelerated degradation of dissolved organic matter (DOM) -... | ecosystem: Environmental > Terrestrial > Soil >... | reverse complement strand
CGGCCGCGAACTCGCCACCGACTTCCACGATCCGATCACCGGCGCGCGTTACAATCCGGATTTTGCCGCGATGGCGCGGTCCTGCGGCGTCGAGGGCGTGCGCGTCGATCGCGCCGGCGATCTCGGTGAAGCCATCCGCAAGGGGATCGCCGCCAACAAGCCCTATCTGATCGACGTCGATATCGCCGCCGATATCAATCCGAGCGGCGCCGGCGTTTGGGAACTTCCCGGCCTCGGGCGAAGCAAGCCGGGCATCGGAACCCAGTTCGAGCCGACCTGATCGTCATTCACGTCGGCACGACATTTCTCTCCGCCAAAATCATGACATCAGGGAGACAGCATCATGCTTGCAGGCAAGAAAGTCGTCGTCGTTGGAGGCTCCTCCGGTATCGGTCTTGCGACCGCCGAACTCGCCAAGCGGGAAGGGGCCGATGTTATTGTTGCGTCCCGCAACGTTGACCGCCTGGATGCGGTCGCAGCCAGGTTGAACGCCATCGCGATCCCGGCCGATGTCACCAGCGACGAAAGCATCGACAATCTCTTCCGCCGTTGCGGCCCGGTCGATCATGTCGTGGTCACCGCCGCGCAGCTCCGCTCGGGTCCCTTCAAGACCGTTTCCATGGACGACGTCCGGGCCACGATGGAAGGCAAGTTCTGGGGCGCCTGGCGCGTCGCGCGCGCGGCTGAAATCCGCCCGGGTGGATCGCTCACGCTGGTCTCCGGCTACTTGAGCATTCGGCCGCGGCCGAATTCCGCCATTGTCGGTGCGGCCAATGGCGCGATCGAGTCGCTGGCGCGCAGCCTCGCGCTCGAACTGGCGCCGGTGCGTGTCAACGCCGTTTCGCCGGGGATCATCGACACCCCGATCCGCGCCGCCATGCCGGAAGAGGCGCGCCGCGACATGCTCGCCAAGACGGCAGCCTCTCTGCCGGTCGGCCGCGTCGGCGTGGGCGAAGATATCGCGCGGCAGATCCTCGCCTTCATGACGATCGGCTTTGCGACGGGATCGATCGTCTATATCGATGGGGGCGCCCTGATCACCTGATAGCGGCCAACCGTGATGTCCTCAAATGACGCGAAATCATCAAAGCCTGGTTGTCGTCGGACATGGAGCCGCCGGTCTTGCCGCCGCACTTTCGGCGGCCGAACAGGCTGACGGAAGCGGCTTGCGGATCGATATCACCTTGCTTGAAAGATCGCGCGAAGCCGAAGCCGGCGGCAACACCCGCTGGAGCCCTTGCTACATGCGGCTCGATGCACCCGATCGGCTCGGATGCGGTTTTGAAGATGATATGCAACTGGCGTCGGGCGGACTGGCCGATCGAAGCTATTTTCGCGCGCTAGCGGAGAATGCGGTTCCGACGATCGGATGGCTCCAGGGCCACGGCGTCGAATTCGTCGTTCCCGTCTATTATCTCAGCGCCGGCCCGGCCCGGATTCAGCCGGTTGGCGGCGGCAAGGCCATTGTTGACAAGCTTGCGGATGCCGCAAAAAGTGCTGGGGTGAAAGTTCTCTACGAATCCAGCGTGACACGGCTGGTGATGGCGGATGGTCATCGCGTCCGTGGCATAGAGTTTCAGTGCAGTGACGGTGTCACAACAATGCTCGACGCCGATGCCGTCATTCTCGCGTCGGGTGGATTCCAGGGCAACGCTGCGATGATGCGCGCGCAGTTTGGGCTGGGCGCCGAGACCCTAAGACTCATTTCTCCCGGCACGGGCTTCGACACCGGCGACGGCATCCGCATCGCCACGGATCAGGGCGCGCGCGTTTCGGGCGACTGGAACGGCATGCATATCGAACCGGTCGATCCTCGCGCCAGGAATTCCGCGCCGGTTGTGCTGGTGTATCCTTACGGGATCGTCGTCGACCAGGATGGCCGCCGGTTCTTCGACGAAGGCGGTGGTCTCGTGCACGAGACCTGGGAGGTCTTTGCCCGCGACATCCATTTCGGAAGACCGAAGCGTATTGTCCACGCGATCCTCGACAGCCGGTTGTTCGAAATCGAAGGTTATGAGCGTGCGATCAGATCGGAAGTGCCGCCATACCAATCTGAAACGCTCGAAGGTCTGGCAACGCAAATCGGGATTCCTGGCGGCTCTCTGAGAGAGACGGTCGACACGTTCAATGCAGCCGCAACCCTTGACGCCGCGCGGTTCGATGCGACGCGCTGCGATGGCCTCGCGGCTGCCGGCACTTTGAACCCGCCGAAATCGAACTGGGCGCGGGCGATCACCAAGCCGCCGTATCTCGATTACCCCTTGGTCGGCGCGGTCGCCTATACCTTTGGCGGTCTTGCCACCAACGAAAGAGCGGAAGTCTTGTCCGAGCAGGGGCCGATGCCCGGCCTTTACGCGGCGGGGGAAACCACCGGCCATTTCTATCGCACCGCACCGAATGCGGTTTCGGTGCTGCGTGCGCTGGTTTTTGGACGGATGGCGGGACGAGAAGCTGTCAGTTTCCTGCAGACCCGGTAACATCCGAAACGATCTTGGGAGGAACAACGACAATGGCATCAGAAAATAACGGCGCTTTCATCCGCAACATCGCCGAAGTGCCCTGGCGTGAATTTCCCAATCATTTTGGCGGCGCGTTGTCGAAACCTCTGGTCATGCCGGAGACGGCGGGGGCACGTCACCTCGATTACCGGATCTCGATGTATCAGCCGATGGCGCATGTTGCCCGCCACAAGCATCAGGTCCAGGAGCAGATCTATCACGTGCTTGAAGGCGAGGGGCTGATGGAGATCGCCGGCAAGAACCATGTCGTGCGCAAGCACGATTTCATCTTTCTGCCGCCCGGTGTCGAGCACGCCATCTCGAATTCGGGTCTGGTCGATCTGGTATTTCTGGTGATCACGTCGCCGGTGTCGGACGACGGCAAGAACGCCGTCTGATCTTTTTTGCATTCTTGACCGCATGGTCGGAGGTGTGATGTCGGCTTCCGGCGCTTACGATGTCGTCGTCATTGGCGCTGGCGCCGGTGGGATGACCGCTGCCGCGGTCGCTGCCGCCGAAGGACTGCGCGTGCTTGTGATCGAAAAGACCGAATTTGTCGGCGGAACGACGTCGTGGTCCGGCGGCATGGTCTGGATTCCCGCCAACAGCAAGATGAAACAGGCCGGCCTGGATGACAGTCTGTCCGATGCCGCCGACTATCTCGCCAGCACCGTTCCTGAAATCGAAAACGCTGACCTGCGGGACACATTTCTCAAGCGGGGCCCGGAGGCGGTCGAGTATCTCCGGGCGAATACCGAGGTTCAGCTTCGGCCCGTAAAAACCTATCCTGATTATTATCCGGAGAAGCCGGGAGCCACCGTCGGCGGCCGCGTGCTGGAGCCCGTCACCTTCGATGGCGCGAGGCTGGGAGCAAACTTCGGGCGGCTGCGTCCGCCGCTGCCGGAATTCACCTTGTTCGGCGGGATGATGGTCAACCGGCTCGACATCCCCCATCTGCGCAAGTTCGGACGCTCGTTTCGTTCGACCCTGCGTTCGATGCGTCTGGTTTCGCAATATGCGCTGCAGCGTCTTCGCGCGCGGAGGGGCACGACGCTGCATCTGGGCAATGCGCTGGCGGCGCGCCTGTACGCGTCGCTGCTGGCGCGAAACATCGACATCTGGTTTGGCGCCAGCGTCGAACATTTGTTGGTCGAAGACGATGCCGTGCGAGGTGTGGGGATCACAGACGCATCCGGCAGCCGGCCGGTCACCGCGCGCAAAGGCGTTGTGCTGGCGACCGGCGGCTTCTCTCACGATCAAGAGCTTCGCGAACGCTACTTTCCGGCTGCGGCGGGATCTGTTTCCGCCGCGTCTCCAGCCGGAACTGGCGACGGCTTGCGGATCGCAACTGCAGCCGGCGCGAGTGTCGGTACTGCCGTTGCCACACCCGCTTATTGGGTGCCGGCGTCACGCTTTCAGCGCGCGGACGGCAGCGCGGGCGTTTTCCCGCATACGGTGACCGACCGGGCCAAGCCCGGCGTCATTGCGGTCAATGGTTACGGAAAACGCTTTGTCAATGAAGCCCTGTCCTACCACGAGTTTGTCCTCGCCATGCTGCGCGACGGCAACGACGCGGCGAGCCGTTCGTTCTACCTCGTTTGCGATCGGCATTTTCTCTGGACCTACGGGCTTGGCCGTATCAGGCCTTTCGCGCTGCGTCTAAAACGATACGTCAGCAGCGGCGAATTGATCGAGGCTCCCGGCATCGAGGCGCTGGCTGATTTGATCGGCGTCGAAACATCGGCGCTCGCGACAACCGTGGAAAGATACAACGCACATGCCCAAGTGGGGCTCGACCCGGAATTCGGCCGCGGCACCACGATCTATCAGCGTCACCTCGGCGACGCCGGCCACAGGCCTAATCCATGCGTCGCGCCGATCGAGCAGCCCCCGTTTTACGCGATGCGGATCTATCCGGCGGACCTCGGCACGGCGATCGGCCTCCGAACCGATTGCCTCGCCCGCGTTCTGCGCAACAATGGCAGCGTTATCGCGGGGCTATATGCCTGCGGCAACGACATGGGCTCGATCATGAATGGAAATTATCCGGGGCCCGGCATCACGCTTGGGCCGGCCCTGACATTCGGCTACATCGCCGGCCGCCACCTTGCGCAGACTGATTCAGAGCCGCGTGCTCAAGAACAGCGACAAGAAGAGCGACAGCAGAGGGGACCATCATGAGGAACCCAGCCGCCAGCTTTGGCGTCAATACCTACTCCTACATTTTCGACGGCAGCGCCGCCGATACCGTCGCACGGCTGGCTGACCAGGGTTATGGCGGGGTCGAGCTGATGTTTTTTCCCGGCCATCTCTGGCCGGCCGAGCTCGACGCTTCACAGCTCCGCGGCTTGCGCCAACTCTGCGAAGCGCGGCTGCGGCTGGTGGCCGTCAACATGCCCAATGTCGATATGAATATCGCCGCGGCCGCCGAGGAGATGCGCGCCTATACCCTCGACTTGCTTATAAAATTCGTCCGCTGTGCCGGTGAGCTCGGAGCAGGCGGGATCATTGTCGGTCCCGGCAAGGCCAATCCGCTGTTTCCGATGCCGCGCGATCGCATGATCAGCAATTTTTATCGCGCGCTCGATGTGCTGGCGCCGCTGGCGCGGCAGGTTGGGACAAGACTTTTCATCGAGAACATGCCGTTTGCCTTCCTGCCGGATGCGGAGTCGCTCATGAAAGCTGTCGATGGTTATGGCGACGACAGCATTCGCGTGATCTACGACGTGGCGAACGCGCACTTCATCGGCGAAGGCCCCACAGACGGACTACGGCGTGTCCGCGACCGGCTCAGCCTGGTTCATTTTTCCGATACCACCCGGCAGAGTTACAAGCACGATCCCCTGGGGTACGGCGATGTCCCGCTGGCAGGCCTTGCATCGGCCATGAAAGAGATCGGACATGCCGAGCTGCCGATGCTGGAAGTCATTTCGCTCAAGCCGGATTCCGACATCGCCGATAGCTGCCGGCGTCTCCAGCAGGCGGGGTTCGGCGGCGATGCGTGATCTGCGTGCACCATCCATCACGGTTGCCTTTGGGTTACGGTGGATCAGCGGTCAACCATCGCTTCATCTTCAATTTCAAGCTGAAGCGGCTGTATGGTCACCCCGCCCGGTTCGGTGGAAGCGTCGTTGATGTGCCGTCTCCCTGAAGGTTCAAGATCTGAAAAATTTACCGATCAATAACCATGGCGCGTGACGTCGCGTTATCCATCGCGCCATCCAATCGGGGGACGAGGCCTCCAAAGTCAATATTGGATACTCCCGCGTAGAAATATTAGATGCTCCCGCCTAGAGTCGAGACGATTATCATCTCGAGCGCGCGTTTCCAATGAAACTACGGTGGCCGGGCATTACCCAGACAGCGATCGTCGCCACGAGCCTGGTCGCATTTGTGACCGGGGGGCATTTTTCTGCGAAGGCGGTTATTGAGGGGCAGCAGTCGCGGCAACTTGAGGAACTGACGGACGTCGCTTTGCGGCGCTCCGAGGTTGCAGTTGACTTTGGAGCTGCAGCTCTCGATGAGCTTGCCAGGCGTGGGCCACTGAGTTGCGATCCGGCGTCGCTGCAGGCCGTTCGTCTTCAAGTTTACCAACGGTCCGGCGTGAAGGACATACGCCTGGTCAATCGCGATGGCTCGGTTATCTGCTCGGCCTATTCCGAGACGCTGGAATTTGACAATGGATGGGTCGATCGTCCGGAAATGTTGCCTTCCAGAGACAATCGTCTGCTGCTTTTTCGCGTCGAGCAGTTCAGCGGGTTCGCTCTTGGTGTCCTCAGGGATATCGACGAGAGAAATTCCGTGGTGGCGATTCTCGGAATAAACTCCTATTTGTTCGACATCATGCCGGCCGAATTGCGCGGCCATAGCGAAGTGCTGCTCGAGCTGAACAATGGCTCCGAGGTTGGCCGGTTTGCCTTGAAACGTCACGCCGAGTTGGAGCAACTGGTCAGCTTCAACAACGTTTCCAGCCGCTATCCTCTCCACGCGACGATCCATGTTGAACGTGGCGCCTTGCAGCGATGGAATAGCGAGGCCTATTGGCCAACAATGATGATCGCCTTGGGGCTGGGGGCGGCCTTTGGTGTGCTGTTGACAAAGACAACGGCCAGACTGGAGGGCCCAATAGCCGATATCGATCGAGGGCTGGCTCGAGGCGAGTTCAGGCCGTTCTATCAACCAACATTTGATCTGCGCTCCGGCGCCATTCTCGGATGCGAAGTGCTGGCTCGATGGATACGTGAGGACGGCAGCATCATTCCACCCATGAGTTTTATCCCGCTCGCGGAATCCAGCGGCCGCATCGAATCCATGACATGGCAGATCTTGGAAGCCGCCCTTAAGGAACTGTACCCTCGTCTTCGAGAAGACAAGCAATTCAAACTGTCGTTCAATGTGGTGCCGCGCCATATGGTCAGCGACGGCTTCATCGAAACGCTCCGTCGCGTCGTCGCTGGCAGCAAGGTTTCGGCGCGCCAGGTCATGCTTGAAATTACCGAGCGCACTGAACTCCCCGACCTCGACCGGGCAGCGGCGGTGGTGAAGGAGCTACGCGAACTTGGTTTCAGGGTAGCGATGGACGACGTCGGAGTCGGACACAGCGGGCTATCGCAAATGAAGGGGCTTGGTGCCAACACGATCAAGATCGACAAATTCTTTGTCGATACGATCACGGAAGGTGGATCGGCCGCAACCATCGTGGAGACGCTCGCGCGGCTCGCACGGGATTTGCACATGACGGTTATCGCCGAAGGGATCGAAACCTTCGAACAAGTTCAGGCGCTGATAGCTTGTGGCGTCGAGGAAGGGCAAGGTTATCTCGTTTCGCCGCCACTGCCGTTCGGGAAGTTCGATGAATTAGTGGAAATCAGCCAATCAGGAGCGTTTGCCGAGGCGACAGTTGGGCAGGCCGCGCAGGTTGCATAATCCGTCACTTCATCATCTGGCCGCGCAGCTCGCCTCCGGGATTGGCTTGGGTGTGGATGTTTGCATACCATTTGCCTGCGAGCAGGTCGGCCGCCTGGGTCTCGGTAAGCGTTGCCGTCCCCTCGATGGGACTTTGCACGGTCTTGAACGGCAGCACGATTCCGGCATTCTTGCCTTGCTCGCTAGGACCATGAAAGTGAGCGCCGAGAGCTGGCCCGGTCAGATCCGCGTAAGTAACGGTCCAGGTCAGAACTCTTGTCTCGGTATTGAGCTTTCCCTCGGCCTTTCCCGTGGCCGGGCTGGCGTTAGGTGGAACTTCGTTGGCACCCTTCAGGTCTGCCTTCAGGGTAATCGTTTCGGCACGTGCAGGCGGAATGCCGTTCGGAAATCCCACAAGTAGCGCAATTGCTGCAATCAGATATAGGGCAATTTTCACGGTGTCCTCCCAATGTGGCTCTAATAGTGCATTAACACCGGGCCCGGCGGGAAATTTCAACCCATGGATCGCGCGCGGGGACGGGGTGCAGTTCAGTGCTCTGCGCTAGCGCCTTGGCGCTGCGCAAACTTGTGTCTGCTGGTAGCACATCTTGTCGTTGCGTGGCGCTGCAAAAGTTCGGCAGCATTCGGACGCAAAGTGGACTCGGGGGGGCATCCATGGGCGCGTTCATCGGTTCACAACGTGGTCCATTGAGACACGGATTCCCGCCAAAAACGTTTTCGCCACGTGTATGAACTTTTCGTTCGGAACACGTTCATGCGCCTCGGGTCAATTTGATCGACAGGTTGGGGATGCGCTCACCTGTTGCGTCTAGAATCGGTCTAACGTCGTAGCGCCGAACATTCTTGATCGATTCGGATCGGGCCGGCTTCGCTGGACTGGTAAGATGATGACTGAACCAAAAGCCTCGAAAAGATCTGGCCGGTCAGCTTGGGCGGGATGGTTGGGCTGATCCCGGCCGTCGCGGCGCTCGGAATCCTCCGATGATCGACCGCCTCAGCGAACTCGGCCGTGCGCTCGCTGGTTTTTCCGAAGAGATCGGAGCTGCGGGATGGCGCGATACGGTGGTGGTCGTGATCTCCGGATTTGGCCGCACCTTCGAGAGAACGGCGACCGCGGCACCGATTACGGTCACGGCAGTGTCTACGGGCTACGCGCTGGAACCAAGCTCCGGCTCGCATACATCCGCCGTGCGCGCGGTGCATTGCTCGCGCCGATTTCATGGCCAGCCGCGCTTATGCCGTTTTTTGAAGAGGGGTCTCCCTTCAACTCAACGACGATTGGAATCGTGCGGTGCAAAACATGGGACAGCCTTGCTGTCGCACCAAACTTCCGTCGGCCTCACGCCTCACCCGAATCGATGCCCGTTGCAATCGCACCGGCTTTTTGACGATCAAACGCTTTGCCCGAACAGACGCGCGGTCGGTTTCTTGTTCTTGCGGGAAATCTTGTTCGGGAGGAAGATCGGCCGTCTTAAAAAACCAAAAACGGGAGGGTGCAACATGCAAAGCAAGATTCGGATCGACCAGGCGTTGCCGCAGCCTCGGCAGCCTCGCTCGAGCAGGCCTCGTCAACAATAAACCGGATCGCTCCCCTCGCGCGAAATTTCAGGTGTCATCCTGATGCAGGTGCTGCCGTTCGCGGACAAACAAATGTCCGTGAGACGTTCGCAGCTCTCGAAAGCGGCGTCCATGCCGCGGCCGATGCGGCGTGGGAGGCGGCGTAGCTGCCGAGGCTTTTCCCATTTGCGGAGGATCGCGTTTCTCTGTGGTCGATTTAAACAACAAAACTGGAGGGACAAATGGCTAGCGCAACTCAAAACTTCGACGCTGTCGTGATCGGCGCAGGCTTTTCCGGCCTGCACATGCTGAAGTCGCTACGGGACAAATTGGGATTGAAGGTGCTGGTCTACGAAGCCGGTGGAACCGTAGGCGGCACCTGGTACTGGAATCGCTACCCCGGTGCGCGCTGCGATTCCGACGCCTACATTTATTGCTTCACCTGGGACAAGCAGCTCCTGCAAGAGTGGGAATGGTCCGAACGCTATCCCGAGCAGCCCGAAATCCTCAACTATCTCGAGCATGTTGCCAAACGCCACGACCTCAAACGCGACATTCAATTCAATACCAGCGTGACAGGCGCCGAGTTCGACGAGAGAACCAATCTGTGGACGGTGCGTACCGACAAGGGGGAAGAGGTTACGGCGCGTTACCTCATCGCGGCCGTAGGTACGTTGTCGACCACGAACATGCCTCAGTTGAAGGGTTTGGAGAAATTCAAGGGCAAGTGGTACCACACGAGCCGCTTCCCTCAAACCGGCGTTGACTTCACTGGCAAGCGCGTGGGCGTGGTCGGCACCGGCGCCACGGCGGTGCAGGCCATTCCTGAAATCGCGCAGCAGGCCAAACAGCTCACCGTGTTCCAGCGCACCGCCAACTACTGCGTACCGGCGCGCAATGGCAAGGTGGACCCCGAAGTGGTCATGGCGCGAAAGGCGGACTATGACGGCGTGGCCAAGCGGATCCGGGAATCTTTCTTCGGCCAGGAGCATTACTTCCTGCCGAAGTCGGCGCTGGAGGCCACGGCCGAAGAGCGAGAGCGTGAGTTCGACAGGATGTGGGACGCCGGCGGGTTCGCCTTTTGGCTGGCCAACTATCAGGACATGTTCTTCTCGCAAGAGGCCAATGACCTGTGCGCCGACTACATCAAGCGCAAGATCCGCAAGACCGTGAAAGACCCGGCCGTCGCCGAGAAGCTGATTCCCAAGGGCTACGCCTACGGCACCAAGCGCCAGCCGCTGGACACCAACTACTACGAGACCTTCAACAAGGAAAACGTACGGCTGGTCGACGCGAAAACCGACGGCGGGATTGAAGAAATCACCGAAAAGGGCATCCGCGCCGGTGACAAGGAATATCCTCTCGACATCATCGTTTTCGCCACCGGTTTCGATGCCATGACCGGCCCGCTGAAGGCCCTGAACCTGAAAGGCCGCGGCGGCCGCACGCTGGATCGGGAGTGGGTGGACGGCCCGCACACCTATCTTGGCATCTCGGTTGCCGGCTTTCCCAACTTGTTCACCATCACCGGCCCGCAAAGCCCGTCGGTGCTGTCGAACATGCCGGTATCGATTGAGCAGCATGTCGAGTGGGTCACCGACTGCATTGAAACCATGCGCAAGACCGGAAAGACCACCATCGAGGCGACGCCCGCCGCGCAGGATCAATGGGTCGCCCATGTCAACGAAATCGTCAACGCGACGCTGATGACCGGCGCCAACTCCTGGTACATGAGCGCCAACATCCCCGGCAAGCCGCGCGCCTTCTTGCCGTATCTGGGGCCGGAGGGCGTCGGCGGTTACAGGAGGAAGTGCGACGAGATCGCGGCAAAGGGCTACGAGGGATTTGAATTGGCGTAACCAACCTGGACAACAAAAAATCGGGCGGGAAAGGCATCAGCCCTGCCGCCCAACAAACGGAATCGGGAGGCGACAATGATCGACAACAGCTACTACTCGCAGGCCGTTCACGGCCCTTACGAACTCTATGACATCGGCAATCTCGAGTTGGAGGAAGGCGGTACGATACGTGCGTGCAACCTCGCCTACGCAACCTTCGGCAAGCTCAATGCCGGGAAAACCAACGCCATCCTCATCCCCACCTGGTATTCCGGCACAAACAAGATCATCGAGCAGGTATATATCGGTCAGGGCCGTGCGCTCGATCCCGACAAGTATTTCATTGTCGTCGTCAATCAGATTGGCAGTGGGCTTTCCACCTCGCCGCACAATACACCGGCGCCGGCCGGGATGGGAAATTTCCCCCATGTGCGCATCGAGGATGACGTGCGCGCGCAACACAAATTTATCACGGAAAAATTCGACTTGAAGAGTCTCGCGCTCGTCGTGGGCGGCTCGATGGGCGCACAACAGACCTATGAATGGGCGGTACGCTACCCCGACATGGTGAAGCGCGCCGCGCCCATCGCCGGCACCGCCAGGAATACCATCCATGATTCTCTTTTCACGGAAACGCTGGTCGAGGCGATCACCTCCGACCCGGGTTTCAACAGGGGTTTCTACGCATCGTCGGCCGACGTCAGGGATGGCCTGTTACGCCACGCCAAGATGTGGGCCGTGATGGGCTGGAGCACGGAATTTTTCCAGCAAGGCCGCCATAAGGCGCTGGGCTTTTCGTCGATGAGCGATTTCATCATCAACTTCATGAACGGCTATTTCAGCGTGATGGATCCCAACGATTTGCTGTGCATGGCCTGGAAATGGCAGCGCGGCGACGTCAGCCGCCACACGGGTGGCGACTTGCGGGCCGCATTGGGCCGCATCAAAGCCAAGACCTTTGTCATGCCGATGGCTTCGGATATGTTCTTCCCGCCGTCCGATTGCCAGGCCGAGTGGCGGCTGATTCCTGATGCCGAGTTCCGGCCGATCCAAACCGTCGATGGCCATCTTGCGCTCTTCGGTGCTGATCCCGCTGCAATTGGCCAGCTCGATAAGCACTTGAGCGAGCTGCTCGCGACAGAGGTTTAGTTCGCGATGGAAGTTTGGCAGGGGCACCGCACCATCGGGGCCTCTGCTTCTGGTGCTACTCAGTCATCGGCCGTGGGCGCGTTCAGGGGTTCACCCGCTCGGGCCGAGCCCCAGGCTCGCATAGATCCGCCGTGCATAGGCGCCGAATTCATCGGTGGTCTTGATCGGCAGCGCGCGCGGAAACGGCAGATCGATCGGGAAATATTCCGCCATTCGCGCAGGGCTCGCGGTGAGCACGGCACAGTGCGAGGCGAGGAACACCGCTTCGTGGATGCTGTGCGTCACAAAGATGATGGTCTTGCCGCTTTCGCGCCAGATTCGCAGCATTTCGAGATTCATCTGTTCGCGCGTCAGCGCGTCGAGCGCGCCGAACGGCTCATCCATCAGGATCAGCTTGGGATCGTGGATGAAGGCGCGCGCAATCGCCGTGCGCTGCTGCATGCCGCCGGATAATTGCTGCGGATATTTTTCCTCGTAGCCGGCAAGCCCGACCAGATGGAGCAGATCGCGCGCCCGGGCGCGAGCCGCCCTGATCGGCAAGCCGACGATCTCCGCCGGTAACAACACGTTGTCGAGTACGGTCCGCCATTTCAACAGCAGCGCCTGCTGGAACACCATGCCGATGTCGCGCGCGGGGTCGAACGGCGTGCGGGCGTTGCCGATTTGAATGGTGCCGCCGTCGGCGTCGAGAAGCCCGGCGAGGATCTTCAAGACGGTGGTCTTGCCGCAGCCGCTGGGACCGACCAGCGAGATCAGCTCGCCCTCCCGTACATCCATGGTGACGTCGGAGACCGCTAGAAACTCCGCGCCTTGCGAACGATAGACCTTGCGGACGTTGCGCAGACGAATAAAGGGCGCTTCCGTCATGCCAGCCATTTCTGCAAGTGGGCGGCGACGAAATCGTCGTCGGCCAGGTCAGCATGCTCGTTGCAGACGCGGTCGATTTCCTGGATCTGGCCGGGGCTGAGGCCCTCGGCGGGATCGAGACACCAGATGCCCTTGAGCAATCCCTGCCGCCGCAGAATTTCATGACAGCCGGCGATGCAGCCGTGAAAATTGTTGGCGACGTCGAAGAATGCGCTGTTGCAGTCGGTCACGCGGGCGTCCAGCGCCAGGAGATCTGATGGCACCGTGTCCTTGTGGCGCGCGGCGCGGCACATCTCGAATTGCTTGATGGCGCTTTCGGTCCATACCGACCAGTGGCCGAGCAGGCCGCCGCGGAAATAGGTTCTGACGGTGACGCCCCGATCGCGCAGATCGAACGGCAGCGCAAGATCGAGCAGGATGTGGTCGTCATTGCCGGTATAGAGCGCAATCCGATCGAGCGCGCCGGCAGCGCAAACGCCGCGCAGCACGTCGAGCGTGCGGTAGCGGTTGAACGGCGCGATCTTGATGGCGATGACGTTGTCGATTCCGGCAAAGCGCCGCCAGAAATCCGCGCTGAGGATGACGCCGCCGACCGCCGGCTGCAGATAGAATCCGACCAGCGGAATTTCGCGCGCGATGCTCTCGCAATGGGCGATGATCTCGTTCTCGGAAGCGGATTTCATCGCGGCGAGGCTGAGCAGCCCGGCATGATAACCGATGCCGCGCGCGATCCCGGCTTCCGCGATCGCCTGCCGGGTCGGACCGGCCAGACCTGCGACCAGCGCCAGCGGTCGCCGGGTCCAGGCCGCCGCGGTTTCGGCGGCGAGCTCGAGCACCTGTCGATAGAGTCCGACCTCGCGAATCGCGAACTGCGTGGTGTGGACGCCGACCGCGAGGCCGCCGGCGCCGGCGTCGATGTAATAGCGCGTCAGCGCCCGCTGATGGATGGTGTCGAGCTTGCGGTTGGCGTCGAGCGCAAGTGGATGCGCGGGCAGCACCGTGCCTTCCGCGATCAGGCGCCGCACCTCGGATTTCATCTGGCTATGATGCATGGCGGCGATC
>Ga0209871_1000298_pt1 | contig 13897 bp, 13 predicted proteins | sample OrgsoiDNA2013045_FD_185795 | JGI IMG/M metagenome (GOLD analysis project Ga0209871, IMG submission 185795) | Permafrost soil microbial communities from the Arctic, to analyse light accelerated degradation of dissolved organic matter (DOM) -... | ecosystem: Environmental > Terrestrial > Soil >... | reverse complement strand
CTCATCGAAGGCGAACGCGCGGGCGGCAGCGGGATCGGGCAGGTCGACGATGTGCACGCTGCCGGTGGGCGTGTCGCCGGCGAGGGTCGGGCCGCGGGCGATCATCTCCGCCGCGTACCGGTCCATGTAGGACCAGTGCTCTTCTATCAACTCGTCGCGCAAGGCCACAGAGCCGGGCCGGTCGCGGTGGTAGCAGAAGAATTCCACGCCCACAGTCTTGACCACCACGCCGCGACCGACAGCGGAATCCTTAACCCCCGCCATTAAAGATCTTTAGCCCCCTTGGGCACTGCCCCGGTCTTCCGCTCATAGCCGCGAATCGATGGTCGATGGCTGCTAGGAAATGGTGCTCATCCGGGCTACGAGCGCTGGCATAGAACGCGTGTCGGAGGCGATGTCCTGCACGATGATGACCTCGATGCGCCAGTCACGAAAGACGTGCCTGATCACCGCTGCGTCCAGGCCGGTGGGAACGCCAGCGGCCGTCCGGCAGGCCCGCAGCAGCAACTGGCCGCCTGGCCGCAGCACCCGGCGGGCCTCGCGCGCGTAGCCGTCGTAGCTTGCTGCGGGCAGGTAGTGGAAGCAGCCCCGGTCCAGCAGCAGGTCAGCAGCACCGTCGCGGACCGGCAGCCGGAGCACGTCTGCCCTGGCCAGCGCGACGCCCGGATGCGATGCCGCGGCCCCGTGCAGGGCCGCGGCGGACAGATCAACGCCGATCGCCTTCCATCCCGCGCCTGCCAGGCAGCCGATCTCGGTTCCCAGGCCGCACCCTAGGTCCACGGCAACGCCGGCAGATCCCAGCCAGCCATCCGCCAGCGCCGCGAGCAGCTCCGCGGATGGCCGTGCCAGATGCCACCAGGCACAGGTCCCATCCAGATACGGATCAGCCACCATCCCATAATGCCGACCGGCACACAGCTACCGGTCACCAAGCGCCGGGCCGCCGGTACCCGCATCGAGATCTGCCAGGTCCAAGGGCAGCAATCCGCCGGCCGCCACGCCACCCGTGCCCAGGAGGCGGCCGGTTCAGGAGCTGAGCAGGCGCTCGGCCAACGGTGCTTCCTCAGGGCGGAGTTCGGACTGTCCTTGGGTAACGACCGTCCAATGACTGGAGCGTGGCTCACTGCCGAGCCGGCCTTCGCCCAGGGCATCGCAGATCAGCTGGCGTACTGGCGGTTCCTCGTCGGCGGTGCTGGCGAATACAACGCGAACCCGCAGCGACTGCCCGGACCTGACGGCGACTGACGTGGCATGTGGCCAGCGGCACGTTCCTTCGTGTTCCCAGTGGCCGCACAGCGCTACGGTCACTGCTGCCCCGGGAGCTTGTTGATCCGAATCCGGCGCGAGCTCGATCAGGGCTTCATGAGCAAATCCCGTGCGCACGATCGAAGGTTATCGCCCAGACTCCGAACTTCCGGCAGTGCCCGACGCAGCCCAGCCGACGGGGTTGGGGAGCACACTCGCCGATTCTGTCGGGTTGTCGCGCGACTGTTCCCGACGGGGCAGGCCTGGGTCACGCGTCCTGCCGGGCCCATCGGCGACGGCCCGATCGCTGCTGCTGCGTGGTTGTCGCGGCCTTGGGCGGTTGAAGTTTCTCGAGCAGTGCCGTCAGGGTCCGCACCTCCTCGGGCTGCCAGTCGGCCATGAGCGCGGCAAACCGATCCACGCCGACCTGACGGAGGCGAGACATCTCGTCGGCGCCGGCCGGCGTGAGGCTGACCAGGCACGACCGCCCGTCAGCCGGGTCCGCGGTGACCTGCACGTACCCCTTGTCCTCCAGGCCCTGGACCTGCCGGGTGACCAGTGACCGGTGAACGTGCAGGAGGTCGGCGATCTTCGACGGCCGGATCACCTCGCGGCTGTCGACGACCTGCAGCAGGCTCAGCGTGGTCGCGTCGGCACTCTGCCGCGTTGCCCGGTCCACGTTGCCGATGAAGGTGAACAGGGCAACCACCATCGACTGCACCTCACCTCTGTCAGGAGCCATGAAAACCATTCTAATATAGTTGATAGACGCAATCAACTTATTGCGGACGCAGTCAACTTGCTGCGCGGAAACCGGAGCCAGTCATGAACCCCATCGAGAAGGTCATGCGCAAAAGAAGCGACCACCTCAAGCTGGCGGTGGCGGTGGCGGTGGCGGTGCTGATGCTAGTCCTGTGGGCGTCGGGATCGTCGGTCCTGTCGCTGTGGCTCACCCCGGTGATCATCGTGCTCCTGTGGACCGCCATCCAGCTCGGGCTGGGATACCACCATCGGCATCACGCCGCATAAAACCACTTGGCCATGGTCCGCACCGGCCAGCCCTACCAGCCAGCCCGTAGAACTCATCACCCCGGGCTTGCCGATGCCGCCTGAGCACACTGGCCTCACCGAGGGTGACGTCATCGCCGGCGGCGGCTGGCGGAAGCTCGTCCGGCGCAGGGCCACTCGACGGCCTGGGTCCCGTGCAAACCGGCGGCCAGATCGACAACGCCTACTTCGCCCACGGCAGCGCCCCTGGACGCCAGACGATCACGATCACCTTCGACGGCAGCCTCTATCAAGTCCCCGTCAGCCACCTCGGAGTCTGGGCGTTCATCAAAACCAGCACCAGAAGGCGGACGAGGCGGCGGCGCCCATCGGAACGAATCGCGAGTTGAGCAGCCCGGCGCTGGCCACCGCCGCCACGATGCTGCCGCCTGCGGCCACCACGCCGGTCGCGGCAAATTGCGCCGAAGCTGAGAATGCCAGGGTCGAGAACGCGACGGGTGCGACGGTTCCCATCCGTCGAGCCTGGCCAGAACTCCGAACGTCATGCCGATCGGTATGAGGGCGAGCGCGATCGGCAACCCTTTTCTTATACCATCGGCGTAGGTCGGACCTGGTTCATTCGGATCGTAGACGTCCGGACTGGGTATATTCATCTCCGCTCCTGTTCCGTCTGCCCGTGACCGCATTCATTTTCTGGTCTGCTGCTCGTGCCAGAGAAATGACGGACTGCGGCAAAGTTAATTCTGGCGTAACACGCCCGTCAGATCGGTTTATTCGTCGTGCCGTGTCATGTTAGCCTGTCACGTTAGCGTGGGTTTCGGCGAGTAGTGGCACTACTTCTTTCCGCAGATCACGAGGCGCGCCCAGCCAGACGCGCTCAATTTGCGCGCGCAGGAAATAGAGGCGGACATCGCTTTCCAGCGTCGTGCCGTACGCACCGTGGTACTGGACGGCCGCCCGGGTCGTGACGGCCGTCAGGTCCGCGGCCATCGCGAGCGCCTGCGCGGCGTGCAGCCTTGTGTCATGCCCGTTGTCGGCCTCCCATGCCGCAGCCCGAACCAACCAGCGAGCGGCGTCGAGCCGGGCCGTGAGCTCAGCGAGGCGGAACGCGGGCACCTGGAACCGGCCAAGTACCTGACCGAACTGACGGCGCTGTGTCACTCTGCCCACCGTGAGGTCAAGTGCTCCCTGGCACAGGCCGACGAGATAGGCGGCGTGCCTGATCCGGGCGTTCGTGACCGCCTGCGGCCACGACGCGCAGTATCCCGAGCGCCCGTCAAGCCAGGATAGGACGGGCGCGCACGACAGGCTGATCGCGTAAAGCTCGCCTCGCGCGGTGTCGTGCATCCGGCGGGACGAAACGGCCGGGTCGTCGCGCCTGATGAGCGCGGCCCGGTGACGCGACTGGTCGTTGCCCGCCACCAGCAGGTACCTGCTGTCCGGCACGAATCCGGCGAAGCGGCGGGTCGCGCTGATGGCTTCGCCGTTACCGGACACCTTGATCGGTCCAGGGCGCGCGTAGCTGTCTGCATCGCTCTCGCGGGCGGAGACGCAGATGGCGGCGCCTTCGGCTATCTCGGCGATCCGCGCCTTCTCGCCGTCACCCGAGTTCACCAGCAGTTCGGCAGCGATCATCGTGTCGAGCAGTGGCCCGGTGTACAGCGCGGCGCCAAGCAATTCGGCGAGGATGACCGCGCCCTCTTGCCCGGATTCGCTCCCTCCCAGTTCGCTGGGGAGCAGCAGCCGGGTAGCCCCCAGGTCCACGAGGGCACGCCACACCGCGGCCCTGGCCGCGGTCAGGTCCGCCACCTCGTCGGCACCGGCGTCCCTGGGCATCTCACCCATCCTGCGGATGCCTGGTATCAGCTCGCCATTCAGGAGTTCGGCGAAATGGCTCTGTATCTCACGCTGAGCGTCGCTCAGGCTCACCAGCATCGCGGTTCTCCTGATTTCATCACTTGTATAGCCCGAGCGCGCTGCTCGCGATCATCGACAGCATCATCTCCGAGGTTCCCGACGCTAGGGTGAATCCCGGCGCGTCCCTGATGGTGGACTCGATCAGCCAGCCAGGTGGCGCGTCGTCGTCGCGGGCCTCCAGCGCGGCCGTCAGGCCGCACATGTCGGTGGCCAGCGCGGCGATGTCATGCGCGGTCTCCGAGGTGTGCCACTTGGCTATGGCGCCGTGCACCGCGTCGGCTGACTCGGCGGCGATCGAACTGACCGCCCGCCAGGACAGCAGCCGTCCCGCCCGAAGCAAGGCGTCGAGTTCCACCAGGCGCTCGCCGTACGGCGAGCTAGCCAGCGTACCGTCGGCGCAGGCCCGCTCGATGAGGGTGTCGAGGATCCGGCGGCCCCTCGCCTCAAGCTCGATCCCGGTGCGCTCGATGGTCAGCAACCTGCCGATGACCTCCCAGCCTTGGTCAACCTCGCCGAGCACGTCGGCAGGTGTCATCAGCGGTCCGGCCAGGGTGACGTCGCCGAACCGCTCGTCTGACATCGACAAGATCGGCTTGGCGAGCACACCTGGCGTGTGCATCGGCAGTATGAACACGGTGATCCCGTGGTATTTGACGTCCGATGGCGACGTTCTGGCCGCGCACAGCCCGAAGTCGGCCATGTGCGCCTTCATGCTGAAGGTTTTCCTGCCGCGCAACCGCCAGCCGCCCGCCTCGGGCTCCGCCGAGGTGGTCAGCGCGGCGAGATCCGATCCCACGGCGGGCTCGGTGAACAGCACGCACCCCACGCTCTGCGCGCGCGCCAGCCCGGGCAGCCAGCGCGCCTTCTGCTCCTGCGTGCCGAACACTAGGATGGCGAGGCCGACGATGTCGATCGACAGGGTGTGAAAGATATCGGGCACTCCGTGTGCGATCAGCTCTTCGGTGAGTATCGCCTTGTGCGCGATCGACTTACCGAGTCCGCCGTACTCGGCCGGCCAGTTCACCGCGAGCCAGCCGCGCTCGCCGATGCGCCGGTAGACATCGGGCATGCCGGGCTCGATGTCAGGCGCGAGCTGAAACGCGCGCGCGGCGTCGGCCTTGACCGAATCCTCGCCAAGCAACTCGCGCACGTCACGTCTGAACTGCTGCTGGTCGGCGGTAAGGCGCAGGTCCATAGACTCCTCCCTGGAGGCGTCACCGCGGCGGTGCTGCCAGGACAAGGCAGTGCCGCATGGTTTCGGCCAGGTCATCGATGTGGGGTGGCTGGAGAATGGTGTGATGAGCACCGGGCACGGTGTGGTGCGTGAGCCCAGCGCGAGCGAGCGGCCGCCATTGCGGTTCAAGCGCGACGGGTGATTTTGCGGCCTCGATTAACGTGACCGGAACGTCGAAAGGAACGGGCTGGTAACGCAGGTAGCCGCGGGCGTTCGCAGCGAAAATAGCGAACCGGTGGCGTACCTCGTCCCTGACCGAGCCAGGTACCAGACCGTCCTGCTCAAGCGCGGTGATGACGGTCTCCACCTGATCGGCCTCGGGTAGCCTGCGCAGCGCGGCGAGGTCGGGCCTGGGCGGGGGTGCGCTGCGCAGCGCGGCGACATCCTGGACGAAGTCATCGAGCAGCTCGGCTTGGTCAGGCAACTCGTCCGGAGCAGGCGGTACGCCAGAGTCAAGCATGACGAGCAGCGCGGTCTCCTGGCCGGCCGAGCGCAGCCGGAGGGCCATCTCGATGGCGATGACGCCGCCGATCGACCAGCCGCCTATCAGGTAAGGCCCGTGCGGCTGCACCTGGCGGATGAGGCCGACGTAGCTGGCAGCGAGCAGGTCGAACCGGTCAACCGGCCGGCCTGCGCCGTACAGGCCCGGTGATTCGAGCCCGTAGACGGGCTGCTGCGGATCGAGCAACTGGGCGAGCGGCGCGTAGGGCGCGGCTGACCCGCCGACCGCGTGCACCAGGAACAGCGGCGGCAGCGACCCGCTGGCGCGCAGTGGTAGCAGCGATGTCGGACCGGGGTCGGGCGGCCGGGCTGCCCTGGCCCGCCTGTCGCGTAGCGCCCGCTCCACCAGAGCCCGGCGCTTGGCTTCGGTCGACGCGTTCTCGGCCAGCCCGGCGTCAGTCATCATCCGCCTCAAGTAGTCGGTCGAGTTCTTCTTCCGACAGCTCCGCGACTTGCGCCTGCAGGCTCTGAAGTTCGGATTCGTCGACGCCTGCCAGCAACTCCTCTTCAATCAGGCTGGCTAGCTGGTGCAGCAGCGGGTTGATGAAGAGCTGGCGAGGATCCAGGTCAATGTAGAACTCCTCGCGGATCCGCGATATCAGCTGGGTCGCTTGGAGCGAGCTGCCGCCCAGGATGAAGAAATTCTGCTGCTGGCCGATCTTGTCCTCGGACTCGTCAAGCATGTCCGCCCAGATCTTGGCGAGTGCCCGCTGTGATGACGTCGACGGCGGTACCAGGTCAAGATCACTCGCCGCGGAGGGCTCGGGTAGCGCACTCCGGTTCAGCTTGCGGCTGCTGGTCAGCGGCAATTCGGTGAGCATGGTGAAGGTCGCGGGAATCATGTGCGACGGCAGCCTGCTCGCCAGGTAGGGCCGTAGCTCCGCCTCGTCGATCGCCGCGCCGTTCTGGTCACCCACCAGGTAGGCGTCAAGGCGCGGGCCGCCGGTCGCGTCGGTCACCACCACCGCGACCTGCCTGACACCCGGGAATGAAGCGAGCGTGTGCTCGATCTCGCCAAGTTCGACCCGCAGGCCACGGATCTTGACCTGCCGGTCAATCCGGCCGAGGAACTCAAGCTGGCCGCCGGCCAGCCAGCGGACCAGGTCACCGGTCCGGTACATCCGGTCTCCTGAGGCACCGAAAGGACATGGCACGAAGCGCTCGCCGGTCATCCCAGGTCGGCCGAGGTAACCTCGAGCTAGCTGCGGGCCGGCCACGCACAGCTCACCGGGCACTCCCGTCGGCGCCAGGTCACCGTGCCGGTCGACCACGTAAGCCCGCATATTCGCCATTGCGCGGCCGATCGGCGGCGGCGCGGTGAGCGGTTCGGCCGGGCACTCGTAGTCGACGCAGGCCACGGTCGCCTCGGTCGGGCCGTAGCCATTGTGGAAGGCCCGCTGCGTCGTGCGCCAGCGATTGACGAGTTCGGCCGGGAACGCCTCGATCCCCACGAACAGTGCCCGCAGATCTTCCAGGCCCGTGCGGTCGAGCAGCGCGAGCACAGCGGGCGCGATGTCCGCCAGCGTTACTGCCTCGCGGTGCATGAGATCGGCGAGCGCGTCTGGGTCATGAAGCACGGAAACGGGCGCGGCCACGCAGGTCGCTCCCCAGCCGAGAGCCGCGAAGACATCGAACAAGCTGACGTCGAACGTCGGGTTGGCGAACTGAAGCACGCGGTCCTCCGGGATGACGTGGAACAGTTCGCCGGCGGCGCCGACGAAGTTGACCGCCGCCCGGTGCGGCACCATCACGCCCTTGGGCGTCCCGGTCGATCCCGAGGTGTAGATCACGTAGGCGACGTGATCGGGCAGCGCCGCGCAGGACGGTGCCGTGTCCGGTTTCGCAGCGAGGCGTTCCTGATCGGCCGGATCGTCGAGCACGATCCGGGAAAAATCCGGCGGCAGCGAGCCGACCAGCGCCGACGTGGCTACCACGACCTTGGCGGCGGCGTCTTCGAGCAGGAAGGCGATGCGCGCGGGCGGATGTGCCGGGTCAAGCGGCAGCCAGGCACCACCCGCCTTGATCGCGGCAAGCTCGACGGTCGGCACCTCCATGCCGCGCGGCAGCAGGAACGCGACTACCGCGTCGGGTCCGACGCCGTAGCCGTCCTGCAGCAGCCTGGCCAGCCGGTTGGCTCGCGCCTCAAGCTCGCCGTAGCTGAGGTCGCAGCCTTCGAAGCGTACCGCCAGATGCTCTGGCGCCTTCGCGGCGTGTTCCTGCACCAGTTCGTGCAGTAGCCGGTCGCTGGTGCCGAAGTCTATCGGCGCCGGATTCCAGTGCGTGAGCAGCGTGGCCCGCTCGGCCTGGGGCAGTATGCCGACCTTCGCGATGGGCTCCGCTGGGTCGTCGAGTACCGCCTGGATCGCGGTGAGGCAATGGCCGATGAATCGCTCGATCGTCGCGCGGTCGAACAGCGCGGTCGAGTACTCCGCCCAGATGAACGGCTTGCCGTTAGATCGGGCGTGCAGCTGGAAGCCCAGGTCGAAGCGCGAGGTACCGACGTGCACGAGTATTTCTTCCACGCTCAGCCCGTCGAACCTGAACTCCTGCATGATCTCGTCGGTCAGCAGGTTGAAGCTGAGCTGGAATAGCGGATTTCGGCCGGGCACCCGCTCAGGCTGGACCGCCTCGACCACCATGCCGAACGGCACGTCCTGGTGACCGAGCAGGTCAATTATCAGGTCGTTGCAACGGTGCAGCAGGTCCCTGACTGTAGCGGACTGCTTCAGGTTCCTCCGCACCACCAGGGTGTTGGTGAAGAAGCCCACCACCGGCTCGATCTCACGGCGGGTACGCCCGGAGAACACCGACCCGAATGCGAGGTCCTCCTTGCCCGTCCACCGAGCCATGACCATGAAGAGCGCGGTCACGAAGACCGCGAGCAACGACACGTTCTCGCCGGTCGCGAAGTCCCTGGCCCGCTCCAGGAGTTCCGGCGATATGGCGTGGTTGAAGTCGTTGCCTTGCGCCGCGGGCGATCCTGAGGGACGAGGCCGGTCGGTGGGGAAGTCTATGTCCGCCAGGTCGGCGACGGCATCGCGCCAGTAGCCGAGCTGACGGTCGAGCACCTCCCCGGTCAGGTAGCGCTGTTGCCATACGGCGTAGTCGACGGGCGCTATCGCCAGCTCAGGCAGCTCGGCGGGCTGGCCGGCCCGCGCCAGCCGGTAAAGCTCGGCCAGGTCGCGCATGATGATGCCAGTCGACCAGCCGTCGGTGATGATGTGGTGGGCCACGATGACGAACAGGTGGTCGTGATCGCCGAGCCTGGCCAGCCAGAATCGCAGCAACGGGCCGGCGTTCAAGTCGAATGGCCTGCGGATCTGCTCGGTGACTAGATCAAGCGCCTCGTCCCACCTCGTCGCATCAGGTCGGGCCGACAGGTCGACGATCTCAAGCGGTGCGTCGCCAGGTTCGTCCACGATCTGGAAAGGGACGCCGCGGTCCGCGCCGAACCTGGTGCGCAGGCTCTCGTGCCGCGCGACTAAGCCGCGCAGCGCCGCACGGAGCGCCGCCACGTCAAGCGGCCCGCGCAGTCGCAGCGTGAACTCAATGTTATAGACCGGCACCGTCGGCTCAAGCTGATGCAAGAACCACAGGTATCGCTGCTGCAGCGTGACCGGCAGCATGCCTGCTCGCGGGACCGGCACGATCCGGTTCCGCTCCGCCAGCTCCGCGCGCCGCTGGCGTAATTTCAGGCCAAGCAGAGCCTGCCTGGCATCCGATATAGCGTCGCGGTCATCGCCCGATTGTGCATTCCGCTCATCCATCGTGACTCCTGTAGGTAACCCATCAGGGTGATCGGCCCGCGTACTCAGCCCAGATCGGTGACGAGGTCGTCAAGCCTGGCAAGCACGCGAGCCTGATCGCTGAGCAGCGCGCTGAACCGCCGCCGCAGCCGGACCGGCGACACCTCGCCGGCTGGAGTCAGCGCGGACATGATCCGGATCGCGGTCCAGTGATGAGCGATCCGCTCCACATCACGTCCGGCCTCGGCCAGCGCCGGAATCCCGACCGCCCCAGCCGCCAGGGCGAGCCAGTCAGCGTGCAGCCCGGTGCTGGCTAGCACTGCGCCCGCGACGAGGAATAGCTCGTCGCGGATGTTCTGGCCGCCTTCGAGGCGGTCAGCGAGGTCGTCGAGGTAGGCCGCCTGCCCGGCCATGCCCGAGTAGCCACCATTTCCTCTGCCGTCAGGGCTGGCCGCGAACCCGTCCAGGTTCCTGCGGATCATCTGCTTGATCGTGTCCAGGTCGAACGGCGGGAAGGCAGCCGTCTCCACCTCGATCTCCAGCCAGCGGTTGCCGAGCGGGTTGTCGGTGAAGAACATGTCGCGATCATGCAACTGCGGGTTGCCCGAGTCGCGGGCCGCCGTGAGCTCAGACGAATAGAGGGCGCTGATAAGCATTGTGCGGGAGTGGCCGTCACCGAGTCCTCGCTCTTTTCGGGGCTTCTGCTCTTCCGGGCTCAAGTATGACAAAAACCGATTCAACTGAATCATCTTAAGCTACCCGCCGGCACAGCGGAAGTGCGGTACTGGTGGCTATCGCAATCTGGCGCACTCACTACTGCGCGGCCTGGTCCGGTGAGAGCGCGGGCCGAGCCGCGGCGGCTTGCCTGGCATCCTTCGGCTCGCGCAGCGACCTGATCCGGCCGAATACCATCGGCGACGCGGAAAGGACGAAGCAGATCGTGCCGATCGCGACGCCGGTCCTGCTGCCTAGCGTCTCGCCGAGAACTCCGCCGATCGCGCTGCCGAACGGTATGGCGCCGAAAATTATCACCCGGTAGCTGCCGATTGACCTCGCCAGCGCGCCCGTGCCGACCACCGCCTGCCGGAGAGTGGTCGACAAGACGTTGGCCGCGCCGACCCCGACACCGGCCACGACCTCCACCGCCGCGATCGCGTAGCCAAGCGGGTCGCCCCGCAGCGGCAGGGCCGCCAGCACCAGCGGCACGCCGGTGAACAGCACGAGTGCGCACAGGTAGGCGCGGCCGTAGCCGACCCGTGCCGATACCCGCAGCACCCCCATCGTGCCGAGGAACGCGCCGGCGCCGGCTGCGGACAGCGCGAGTCCGTACACGCCGACCGCAGCGTGCCGTTCCTTCACCACCCACACCACCAGGTTCACCGTGACGATCTGGTAGGCGACGTTGTACATCGCCGCGTGCGCCGTGAGCGAGCGCAGGTAAGGGTTGGCGAGCAGGCTGCGGACCCCGCCGAATATGCCGGACCGACCGATGTCCTCGGGGACGGGGCGCGGTTCGGCCCGGCCGCCAGCCGCCACGCCGGCCACGCTGGCCAGGTAGCTGATCGCGTTGACGATGACCGCGAGCGGCGGCCCAGCCAACTGGACGATGATGCCCGCCAGCCCGGGTCCGGCGACCTGCGCGACCGTGATCGAGCCCTGCATCGCCTGGTTGGCGCCCGGCAGGTCGGTCTCTTCGACCAGGGTCGGGACATAGGCGAAGCTCGCGACGTCGAAGTACGCGCTGGCCGCGCCGACCACGAACGCGACCGCGCAGAGCAGGCTTATGGACAGGAACCCGAACGCGTAGGACAGCGGAACCAGCGCGAGCGTGACCGCGCGCAGGATGTCCGCAGCGATCATGGCGGGTCGCCGCCGACGAGATTCCAGCCACTGCCCGGCCAGTAGCGGGACGATCACGTTGGGCAAGAACGACGCGGTCGCGACCGCGCCGACCGCGCCTGCGCCGGCATGCAGCGTTAACGCCGCGAGCAAAGGCAACGCGAACGCGGTGACCTGAGTGCCGAATACCGAAATCGTCTCGCCTGCCCAGAACCACCGGAAATCTCGGTGCCTGCCGAGCAGTACCCGGCGGTATTTCGGCTCGGCCGGGACACGCCGGGGGGCCCCGGAGGATATGCGCATTTGGCCTACTCTAGCGACAATGCCGGGGAGTTACCCTGGTCAGGAACGCGGTCACTGTCGGCGTGAGCACGGCAGGCCAGCGGTGCCTGCCGATCCGCGCCACCGCGCCGGCCAGTTCGGTGACGGCGTTGTCCTGATGGATCATCGAGCCGTGGCCCGCCGTGCCGCGCGCTGTCAGCCGGAGCCAGGCCAGTCCCTTCTCCGCGGTCTGCAGCAGGTAAAGCCGCTGTCCCGCGACCATCGTGCTGAAACCGCCGACCTCGCCGATCGCCTCGGTGACACCTTCGAACAAGTCGGGATGGTTATCGACCAGCCAGCGCGCGCCGTAACCGCTGCCCGCCTCCTCGTCGGCCACGAACGCGAGCACCGCATCGCGGGCCGGCCGGCGACCTTTCCTGAGCTGCTGCCTGATGACCGCGATGACCATGGCGTCCATGTTCTTCATGTCCACCGCGCCCCGACCCCAGACGCAGCCGTCCCTGACCTCACCGGAGAACGACATCATCGGCCGCGCAGGCACCTAACTCCTGATTGCCAGCCACTTGCTTATTGTCGCATTAGATAACCCGAATTACCATCAGTAGTGCCGGTCGGCATGCGACCCATGAATCGGAGAGGAGTTCCGCGGTGCCAGAAGATGGCGAGGATACACAGACCTACAACGTGGTCGTGAACCACGAGGAGCAGTATTCGATCTGGCTTGCCGATCGCCAGATTCCGGAAGGCTGGCGCGCCGAAGGATTCCCGGAACTAAACCTGAGTGCCTTGATCACATCGACCAGGTCTGGACGGACATGCGGCCGCTCAGCCTGCGTCAGGCGATCGGCTGAACGCGGACGCGTGCCCACGTCGCTGACGCTGGCGGTCATCACCGCGAGCTGGCTGAGCCGGGCGCCCGTCGGGCAGGTCGCGGAGCTGACCGGGCCGCCTATGCAGATTCTGATCCGCTGCCCGGCCTGCCCGTCCCCGACGGTGCGACGGAGGACGCCCGGTCGGTGGCTGCCTTCGTCAACGATGGCGGCAACGTCTGGATCGCGAGCGACTCAGGCGGCGACGCGGTCGGCGCGCTTCGCAGTGGCCGCTGCGACGACGGGGCGTTATTTGTCTCACGGGTGGCGGTGTCGCCCGCCCTGATCAAGACCCGGCTCAAGCGGATGCAGTACCGGCCGGCCTCCTCGACGGCTTCCTCGCCAGCACCGGGCTCGACCTCGTGCCCTTCTGTAACTCCCACGATTAAAGATCTTTAGTCGATGCCCGCGATCGTGATTGGTCCGGTCACCGCCTTGGTCTGCGGCAACGTCATCTCGACCACGCCATCGGCAATCCACGCCGTCAGGGAGTGCACCTGATCCCGGCCGAGTAACCTGACGTGAGCGGCGAGGTCGCGCCTGACCGCAGCGCGTGCAGCGCGGCACAGCGGGCGCCGTTGCCGCACATTTTCGCTATCGAGCCATCGGGGTTCGCGACCGTCACCATGATGTGGTCGGCGTCCTTGCGCTGCACGAGCAGCACACCGTCGGCGCCGATCCCGGTCTGCCGCTGGCACGCCCACTTGGCGAAGGACGCCAGATCACGAAAGGGCGGCGAGATGCTGCCTTCGACCAGGATGAAATCGTTGCCGGCCGCGACCAGCTTGACGAAGTCCATTGGCTCAGGCCCGCCACCGGTCAGTCCGCATGTCTGACAATCCGCTCGTAGAACGGGTAGTGGTGGTCGTAGAACGACCGCAGTAAGGCGTCGTTGTCGACGGTCACCTCGTATGAATTCCGCTGGTCGGTAAAGCCGCGGCTGTTGATGGCGTCCAGGTGCCAGGACCGGTGCCGCGCCCACTCGGGCCGGTCGTCCGGCGGCCACGCGACCGCGTGCGGCAGGAACGGCAGCCCGGTGTAGTCGCAGAACGCGCACCACCGCCTGCGGATCGCCGACGAGACGCTCGGCCCGCAGCACAAGCGGCTTGCGCCCGGTGACCGACCAGAGCAGGTCGAACAGTTCGGCCAGTCGCTCGAAGCCGATCTCCGGGCTGGTCACGGTCGGCTTCATGGCGTAATGAGACGCGATGGTCGGCCGCGGGTCGCGCACGAGGAACGTATGCGTGAACGAGGCG
>Ga0209871_1000297_pt1 | contig 13906 bp, 12 predicted proteins | sample OrgsoiDNA2013045_FD_185795 | JGI IMG/M metagenome (GOLD analysis project Ga0209871, IMG submission 185795) | Permafrost soil microbial communities from the Arctic, to analyse light accelerated degradation of dissolved organic matter (DOM) -... | ecosystem: Environmental > Terrestrial > Soil >... | reverse complement strand
GGGCGTGCTGCGATCACGTAATTGACCACCCCGATCACGTTATTGACCATGGTCATGGCGTGCGTGTCGGGGTGGACCTGGTCATCGGGAAGTCAGGATCATTTCCCCTTCGTCGCTGAGACGGGGGGCCGATGGCGAGGAGGACGTTCGACGTGATCGATATCTGCGAGATCTTCGTGCACTGGCACGCGGGGCGGTCGAAGAGCGAGCTGGCCGGCAGCCTGGGCTTGTCGCGGAACACGGTGCGCAAGTACGTGGCCGCGGCGGAGGCCGCGGGGATGGTGCCGGGCGGGCCGCCGGTGAGCCTGTGGGTGCCGAAAACCTATGCCACCAGGCGATACTCATGAATCACGCCGCCGACGCGGTCACGTCGCTGAACCCGGATCCGATCAAGGTCGGTGACGTTGCCGGGCAGCCGGCGCAGCGGCGCGGCCTGCTTCAGGGCTCGGTGAGGCCGGTGGGTGTTGTAGAAGTCTTCGTACTCCCGCAGCACGGTCATAAGGTGGCGCTGGTTCCATACCAGAGTCCGGTCGAGCAGTTCGCGGCGGCAGCTGCCGATCCACCGTTCCATGACCGAGTTCATTCGGGGCGCCTGGATGGCGGAGCGGACGATCCTGGTGCCCGCGGCACGGAAGACCTCATCGAACGCGGTGGTGAAGCTGGCGTCCCGGTCATGAATCATGAACTTGACCCGCGTCCCGGCGTCCGCCAGGTCCATGAGCAGGTTCCGGGCCTGCTGCACGACCCACGCCTGGACGGGATGCTCCGTGGCGCCCAGGATCCGGACGCGGCGGGTACCGTGCTCGATCACGGCAACGACGTGCACCTTGGCGCCGTTGAGGAGGTCGGCGGTGAAGAAGTCCAGGGCCAAGATCCCCTGTGCCTGTGATCGCAGGAACTCGGCCCACCCTGGACCGTCGCGGCGCGGCGCCGGGTCGATCCCGGCGTTCTTGAGGATCTCCCAGACCGTGGACGGCGCCACGGTGATGCCCAGTCCCGCGAGCTCGCCGTGGATCCGCCGGTAGCCCCGGGACTCGTTCTCCCGGGCGAGCCGCAGCACTACCGACCGCACCTTGCGGTGCGTGGCTGGCCGCCCGGACCGGCCACGCCGCGACAGGTGCCCCCACCGGCGGCGGACGATGTCGCGATGCCAGCGCAAGATAGTGCCCGGAGTGACGAGCAGCCGCATCCCGGCCAGCCTCCCGGCCGGCACCGTCCCGGCGAGCAGCGCCAGCCACGCCCGGTCCGGCCACGCCAACCAGGCGCGCGCCTTCGGCCGCTCACGCTCGGCGACAGCGAGCTGATGGCGCAGCATCAAGATCTCGGCGTCCTTCCACCACGACTCCCGGCGCGACAGCCTGAGCAGCGACATGACACGGGACACGACCAGGAAGACCAGCTTCAAGCCCATAAGCCGAAGATCATCCCACCTCCGGCCGAGCCAAGACCGGCCCGGCCGACGCCGAGCCGCTTGACCGAACCGACCGCGATCCCTAGGGCATCTGCCCAGGTGGCATAGGTTTTCGGCACCCACAGGTGTTGGGTTCGAACCAACGTAGGCTTAGCCGACGGTTTTACAGACCGAGCTCCTTCACAGCCCTGCAAGCCGCTGGCCTGCGGCTTTACGGCCATGACGTACTTGTAGCGTGACGGCGTTCCGTGCAGGTTCCGTGTGTCCCCAGGCCCGCCTTCGAACCAGGTCAGAGGGCTTCCTGGGTGGGCAGCAATGACACGCGCCAGCAGTCCGGCCCCCCGCCGCCGAAACGAGGGCATGCCTAGGCTGGCAGGTCCTCCAGCGCGGTCAACGCCGGCCTCGCGGTCGCCGGCTCAATGCACCGGCCAGGACACCCGGCGAGACGGCAGATGCGCGGGATGACATTCTGTTGCTCGTTGAGCGGTGAGCTCATCCTGACGCGCTCTTCGGGCTTGTCGCCTCATCGGCTGTCGTGCTGGCTGTAGCGAGATGTCCGGGCGGGAACGGGACGGGGACGAGCGCGATGGTGATGTTGTCGTGCCCGCCGGCCTTGAGCGCCAAGGAGAGCAGTTCGGCCGACGCACCGGGCCGCGCCGATCCTTTTCCGTCCTCGCGGCGTGCCATCCATTCCTCTGTTCGGTCAGCTCCGGATTGCTTAAATGTGCGTGACGACGAAATTGTCGAACTCCGCCTCGATCGGCTTATTTACATTTCCAAGCTCCAGCCCAAGGCCGACGGTGCCGGTAAGTAGTGGCTTGTCCGTGTCGGTCGCCTCGGCGACTTTCTGGCCGTTCACCGAGAAGACCAGGTAGACGCCCTGTCCTTTATTAATGCACTGGGCTTGCAGTAGGTTGTTGCCGATCACGTGAACCGCAGAATTGTTATGAGTCTGCAGCTGACTATAGCCACCATTGCGATACTTGTCGATCGCAACGAAGGTCCCCCATATCGCAAATACGTAGCCATTATCACCATTTTCGCCTTCCCGGCAGAAGATGCCGTATCCGGCATCCTCCCCCTGACCTGACACAATGCGCGCATCGACCTCGATGCGAATGTTTGGAGGGGCCGACGGGTACACCTTGCTCGCTTTCATTGGCTCACCCACAATGGACCGATTCGAAATCCCACTGAAAACGAGGTATGCGCCATTTCCGTAGTGGGCGCTCATGCAATGCATGACTTTATCCGTCCATCCATACTTCGTGCTAGAGAAATCGTCCTGGAGGATGGCCGCTGTAGCAAGCGGCGGGAAGGGCGCCGGACCTGAGTCGACAGGCGATGGGGACGTCGAACATGAGCTGGAACCCGAGCTGACGACTTGGACGATGACGACGATCAGCAGGATGAGCACCATGCCTCCGGCCACTGCGAGGATCCGGGCCCGGCTGAAGAGGCGTCTGCGCTGCTTGTCCGGCGGCTTACCCAGGTTCCCAGGCGGCTGAACTCCATCCGGCCCGGCCGGATTTACCGGCGGGATGCTGGGCGTGCCGCCGCGCCCCGCCTGCTCGCGCCCTTCAGTCGCCTTGTGTGCCTCTGCCGTGCTAGGGCCTGGCACTTTGATTCGCGGCGTGCTGGCCGTGGCCGTGTCCTCGTGTGCCGTCCTGGCCGGGGCTGCCCAGGTTCCCCCCCGGCTGCGCGCAGGTCCGGGGTCTGCCGTGCTTCCCGTTTCCGCCGCAGCCGGGCCGCCCAGTGGCACCCGGGCCCAGGTGAACCGGTCTGGCCAGCCCGGGAGGTTGAATGCCCACCCGCAAAGGGCAGCCTGCGCCTCGGGCATTGTGAGGTGAGGAGCGGCGAAGTGCCTGGCCGCGTCGCCGTCCCGGTATTCGGCGGCGTAGTCGTTCTCCGCGGTTCGGGCAGCTTGCGCAAACGACTCACGCCGGTCCTGACGTTCGATGACCAGGAAACTATTTCCCTGTCCCGGTAACGACAACTCCGAGACCAGCTGATCTATAAAATCCCTGGAAGGGTTCCTGCGGCGGGTGCCGGTGTCGCCCTCGGTCCACAGCGCGAGGTCAGCGGCCTGTGACTCCTGGGCCGCCGCCCGGGCCTGCGACCCGGCGGGGGTGTGCCGTTCGGCGGTTTCGGCTTGCGGGGCGGGCTCCGGTGTCTCTGCGGCGACCGTGACCGGCAGCGCGATCTGTGGCGGCGCCGGCTCGGGGGGTTCCTGTCCGGGCTGCTGCTGTTCCTGGGCGCTGAGTTCTGCGGTGGCTGCGGTGGCCACGGTGCGGCTGTCGTCCTCGGTGAGCCGTTCCAGGGCCTGCTGGGCGGCGAGCGCCAGCCCGGCGTGCCGGCCTGCCAGCAGCCGGGCCAGTTCCTGGACCGCTGCGGCGCGGACGGCGGCGAACGGGCTGTCGATCGCCTCCTGCAGCTCACGCGGCAGCGGCGCGGGCGTGGTGACCGGGCGGGCGCGGCGGGCGATGATCAGCTCCCCCTGAATGCCGAAGGTCCACTTGCCGGGCGTCTGGTTAGGCGTGGCCGTGCGTACCTTGTCGTAGATGTAGTCATACAGCTCATCGAGGGCGACCTGGCCGTCCTGGTCCCGGTCGGCTTCCCCGGTTTCCAGCCCCTGGACCAGGGCGCTGGTGAACACCGACGGCGCCAGCTCGCGGGTGTCGGCCAGCTGATCCCCCTCGAACGCGTACTCCATCGAGCTGGACGCGGTGATCACCGCCCGGCCGCGCCCGCCGAACTGGGCTTCGATCCCGATCTCCTGCCCGGCCCGGGCCGTCATGCCGCGCTCGAACGCGCCCGCGTAGCAGCAGTCCAGCAGCAGCACCACCCGCCGCGAACGGCTGCGGCTCATCCGCCGGTTGACGAACTCGGCCGCCACCGCGGTCGCGCCCAGCCGGCCCAGCAAGGTGTTCGAGGTCGCGAAGTACAGCTCGCCGTCCTCGTCCTTGACCCCGTGGCAGGAAAAATGCACCACCAGCAGGTCATCAGGCCGGCGGTCGGCGAAGAACTCCTCCACCGCCAGGGTGATCTCGTGGGCGGGCTCGTTGAGCAGCGTGCGCACCTCAAAACCGCCGATCCCGGGATCGCGCAGCACGGCCGCGAGGGCCTGGGCGTCGCTGGCCGGTGCGCGCAGCCGCGCCAGCCCCGGGTCGGCGTAGTCGTAGCTGGCGACGATCAGGGCACTGCGCGTGCCGTCCACCATGCCGTCACCGGCTTTCGTGGCGGCGCAGCCACTCATCGGTCAGCCGCCGCTGCTGGTCAGAGGACACCCCGGTCAGTTCTAAGACATCGCCGCCGAGCTCAAGCTTGATGCTGCGCCGCGGCGAGCCGGCCAGCCAGGACCGGACCGCGGCCATCACAGATGCCAGCAGCTGCGACTGGGCGACGGTCACCACCAGCGCGCCGAGCGCCGCCAGCTCCACCGCCCTCGTTTCCGGCGGCGGCTCGCCCGCCGGGACCAGCTCGACCGCATCGACGTCCAGGTCGAGCAGCTCGCGGCGGAGCTGCAAGGTGGCCTCGAAGACCTCCTCAGCGCCGGCGCCGGGCCCGGCGCCGACGCGGATGCCGACCGTCGCTGGTCGCTCTTCCATCGCCACACCCCGTGCCTGCAGGCCCTCCGATCCGCGAGCCCGCGCCCACGATCATAAAGGCGCAAGAAGACAGAAGGAAGAGGGTAAGCACCCGGCCCAGAAAAGAAGCCGGCGATTCAGCTCAGCCCGGCCCCGATCCGATGCTCGCCGCGAGCCGCCCGACACGGACCACAGCAACCCGCGCTCATAACATGCATGAACGGCAACTCCAACTCCCGGCGCGGGTAGCGCGCGCCAGCAGCCGAGATGCGCGCAGGGCTCAGCGGTCGCGGTAGCCACTGAAGTCGTTCTCCGGTTGCAATCCCGGGCGGAGCGCATCTGGCTGCCCGGCGGACTGGACTCGGAGGTCCTCGCCAGGGCTGACGCCGTCAGCGGGCAGTGCAGCACCGTGTTGTCCCGTGGCTGGATTACAGAATGTATGGATATTGCGCGCTAAATCTTCAGCTGATTCGCGCGGATCGCATAGTTCCCTACTGGACCCCGTGGCCCGGGCTACGGTCAGCCTCACCAGGGGACTTGACGTGCAAATCTCCGGCAGGCGAGCCGGGCCGGCCTGGTGTGCGCTCGGCTCCGCGGGTCATGCTGACCCGGTGCCACATGAGGGGTGCGTGTTCGTTTTCGCTGAACAGGACAGTGCAGGAACTTCGCGGTGGATCACCGCGAGCCAGCTCCCGGCAGCCTGCCGCAAAGCACCTCACCGGACACCGCTCCTGCTGCCCAGACCAGGTCGCCGCTCGGCCGACTAGCTATCAGGCCCAGTCACGTTAGCCGTCAGCGCTGGCAGGGTGAGCACGAGGAACCGGGTGCGCTGCGCAGGCTGTCTGGCGCTTCAGTACGACGAACTGGTGGCGCAGGAGCAGAATCTCCGAGCTGCCCGCGCGCTAACGCGGTTGCACCACGCTGACCGTCGATTTGCGCCCACGTGCCCGGCGTCTCCTTGCCGCTGACCGGCGACAGGTATGAGCGGGCCGGGATTTGGATACGAGCCCCGACGTCATGCCGAGTGCCAGGCACCCGACGGCCGGCGCGAGGACCGGCGCCCCGACCGGCAAACTACCTCACCGCACTGTGACGATCATGGCCAATTGTGTTCCGTGCCTGTTCCGTCAAACGGACGCCCGGCACGGGAGCGGTCTGAAGTACCGGGATCCGGCAAGTACGGCTCTGCGGCGTGTCGCTGCAGGTCAGGGCCGTGCTAGCCGGTGACGACCCGTGCCGCGCCTGGATAAACCGGCGGTGTGCCAAACCGTGCACCTTCGGCGTGCCGGATGATCTCACGCACAGTGGCTGACCTAGGGTTTTGCATGGTGGCAGGTGTTGGGTTCGAACCAACGTAGGCTTAGCCGACGGTTTTACAGACCGCTCGCCCTGCAGCGGTCATATACCTCCTGACCTGCGAATACGTTGCTGGCAGCGATCTTCGCGGCCGGCTCTGTCCGCCATATGTCCGTGCGCGCGGGGGGCCGGACGGCCACAGGCACGGACAGCGTCCGTGCCTGTGGCCTGAGCCTTGAGGGCAAGGGGCAGGTCCAGAGCTTCCTTGTTGGGTTCCGCAGGGGGTGGCGCAGGTCACAGCCCGGCCATGCGGCGGCCATCGCGGGATGGGCGGCTAGCTTTCACTGCTTGGCCGCCGGACAGGGTGCCCGATCTTCGGGAGCTGGCAGTGCGCAGCTGACGCCGGCTCGGGTCGTCAGACCCAGTAAGTGTCGTGGCGGAGGAAGAAGTCCGTCCTCTGCTCGTCGCTGAGCTGGCCGATTTCGGCAAGCCCCTCGAAGTACGCTTCGCGCGGCGCGCCAGGCGCGAACAGGATCAGCATCGATGCGGGCGCCCCGGACTCATTGCGGAACGCGTGCACCCCGCCTTCGGGGACGTGCAGGAAGTCTCCCGCGGCCGCATCGATCCAGCGCTCCCCGGTGTAGAGGCGGACAGTTCCGCAGAGGATGAAGAACGACTCGGAGATGGCCTTGTGGAAGTGCGGGTCCGGCCCGCTCGGCGGCCCGGTCATGTCCCACCGGTAGAGGCCGAAGTGCCCGTTCGTGGTCGCTCCAGCCGCGAGGTAGCTCGCGGTACCAGAGCGCATCATCAGCTCGGGCTGCTGGCCGGCCGCCCGGTACCGCGCGCTGATCTGGCCCTTGTCTCCCCGGTAGCGGGGATCCGGGTACGACATCGCCGTCTCCTTTCCTGGTTGTCTGGCAACTGGCGCGGTTCTGCGTTCCGGCCGCCTAGACCATGACGGCGCCGCCGGCGACATCCAGGATGATGCCGGTGATCCAGGCCGCGTCATCGGAAGCGAGATAGAGGGCCGCGCGTGCCACGTCCTCGGGCGTGCCGAGGCGCCGTAGCGGGTGCGTGCCGGCTCGTGCCTCTCCGCGCGCCAGTCCTCCTCGCTTATCTGCTCGACCGGCCCGGGCCTGACGGGACTGCCGCCGGCGTTGGCGACAAGCAGGCCCACGGGCCCGAATTCCTGCTCGATCTCATGGCGCATCGCCTCGATGTCGGCGAACCTCATGACGTCGGCGGCGACCTGCATAGCGCGCCCGCCGGCCTCCTTGATGCGCGCTGTGACAGCGGACATCGCTGCGATGTCCCGGCCGTGGATGACTACCTTCGCGCCCTGGTCCGCGAAGAGCGTGGCGATTGCCGCACCGATGCCACGCGAGCTCCCGGTCACCAGCGCCACCTTGTCCTTCAGGCTGCTCATGATTCCTCCGTTACGGGCGTCATTTGGGGTCGCGGTCCGGCGCCGGTGCGCTGGCGCCGTATGCGGGCTGCGTCAGGTGCTGACGTCGCGGCGCAGGAAGCTGGCCGCGCCGATGGTGAGCGCGACGGCGGTAAAGGCGAGCGAGAGAATAAGCGCACGCTGGTAGGAGGCGACGGCCGTCCCGCCGTCGGCGATCGCGTCGAAGACCAGCCCGGGGAGCCATTTGGCCGCGTCGCTCCAGGACAGCTGGAGGATGTGCTCGATGGGCCCGAGCCAGGCGATGCCAAGGCCGAGTGCCAGCGGGGTGGAGCGCACCAGCACGCCGATTGTCGCGCCGACCACGCCGTAGCAGGTGGCGGTGATCAGCGCGTTGGCGTAGTCGGTGGCGGCGTGCCGCAGCCCGGTGCCGGTGAACCAGGCACTGGTGGAAATTCCCCGGGTGTGGGCCAGTGCGGCCGCGGCCGCGACGCTGAGGACTTCGGCCAGGAGCAGGGCGGCCGCGACGCAACCGAGAAGGGCGAGGAGTTTGCCGGCCAGCAGCCGGACCCGCGCGGGCTGCCTGGTGAGCATTACCCGGATGGTGCCCAGGCCGTACTCGCTGGTGACGCTGGTCATGAACAGCACAAAGACCAGCAGGCCGAGGACGCCGGCCGCAATGGTGAACCCCCGCGTCAGCCCGCCAGACCCGGCGAGCTGGCTGAGGCTCGTGGTCAGGGTCGCCGCGACATCGAGCACCCGCGGCGGCCTGGCCTCGGCGGTGAGGAACGTCACGACGGTGGCCAGCAGCGCGAAGGCGACCGCTGCCCCGCCGGCGCCGTAGAGGATGCTGGGCCGGCGCAGCTTGAGCAGTTCGGCACGCAGCGAGCGAGTCATCGGGCACCTGCTGCCATCAATGACTCGTAGCGGTCTTCGAGGCTGGCATGCGTGGTGGTCAGCTCGATCAGCGTCAGGTCCTCGGCCATGGCCGCTCTGTTGATCCCCGCGATCTGGTCAGTCAGCCCGCGTGCGTGCTCGAGGTCCTGCAGGTGACGTAGGGGCACCCGCAGCCGGTTGCCGTCTCGTGCCCAGTTCAGGCCGCGCCGGCCCAGCATGTCGCCCAGCCGGGGAAGATCGGCGGGGTGCTGGCAGCCGAGCACGAGCTCGTCGCCGCCGCTGGCGAGCAGCTGCGCGGTGGAGCCCTGGAACACCCGCCGCCCTTCTTTGATCACCACCAGCCAGTCGCAGACCTGCTGCACCTCGCTGAGCAGGTGGGAGGAGATCATGACGGTGGGCCCGTCGTCGGCCAGCGAGCGGACCAGGCCGCGCATTTCCCGGATCCCGGCCGGGTCGAGGCCGTTGGTCGGCTCGTCGAGGATGAGCAGGGCGGGATCGCCAAGCAGCGCGGCGGCGATGGCGAGGCGCTGTTTCATGCCCAGCGAGTAGGTACGGTAGGCGTCCCGAGCGCGCTCCGCCAGGTTCACGCGTTCGAGCAGCGCCGGGATCCGGGCCGGATCCAGGCCGCCCAGGGTGGCCTGCACCATCAGGTTCCGGGTACCGGACAGGTTCGGATAGAAGGCCGGGCTCTCGATCAGGGCACCCACCCTGTGCAGATAGCTGGCGGGCCTGGTCAGCGGCGCGCCGAGTACCCGCCCGCCTCCTGCGCTGGGCCGCACCAGACCCAGCAGCATGCGCAGGGTAGTGGTCTTGCCGGCGCCGTTGGGCCCGACGAACCCGGCCACCACCCCGGCCGGCACCGTGATGTCCAGGCTGTCGACAACGGTGCGGCGGCCGTACCGCTTGGTCAGCCCCCGCGTATGAACCGCCAGCGCGTCGTCGCCATCACGGTGCACGTCGGCGTGTGCCGGGTGTTGTCCCAGGTCAGGAATCTGCTGCTGGCTAGCGGGTCGTGGCATGGGCTGACCGTATCACGATCATTAGCTATCAAAGACTTTGACATCAGATTCTTTGAGATCTATGTTTTGCTGAGTGAGGGAGACCACGGCCGGGTGCCTTCCGGATGGAACCGCGCCATGGAAATGACGAAGGAGGGCTCGTGAGCGAGCGCGTGTACCTCAGGCCGCCCTGGTCCGCGCGGGTGGTGGGCAATCGCATGGCGGCGATCTTCCGGCCGTCTGTGGTCTGGCAGCTGTCCGTCCGCGGCCGCCGCACCGGCCGCTGGCACACCGTCCCGGTGGCCGTGCTCGACCATGACCGGGAGCGGTACCTGCTCGCCCCGCGCGGCGAGACAGACTGGGCACTGAACCTGCGGGCCTCGGGAACCGGGCGGCTGGCCAAGCAAGGCCGCGTGGAGGAGATCACGGTCGCGGAAGTACCGGCGGCCGGGCGGCCCGGCCTCATCGAGGCGTACCTGGCCCGGTACGCCTCGATGCCGACCGTCGCCCGGACGTTCCGCGCGCTGCCGGACCCGGCCGATCACCCGGTATTCCAGATCACCGGATCCACGAGCCCCTACCCGGGCACCCGCCCGGAGGGCACGAGCCGATGAGCGGCAGCGAGGTCAGCGCGACCGCCCAGCGGTCCTGGCGCGCGTCCCGCAACGCGACTCAATCTCCTGCTCGCTGCGTACCCGGCGGATAGTACTCAGCGGCCCGAGGCTTCCCGGGTCACTTCTATGCCCAACCTAGCTAATCGTGTGGGCTTCGGGCTTTCGTTTCCCCTGGTCCAGGCCGTTGGCAGGCCGGCGCAGTGGCAGCAGGAGCGCAGGCACCAGCGAAGCGGCGGTGAGGGCCAGCGCGACCCAGAAGGTGGTCCCGAAGGCGCGGGCAAGGCTGGGCAGGGTGCGTGCCGGGTCGGCGGCGGCGAGCGCACCGGCCTGAGCGATACCGCCCCGGAAGCTCGGAAGCCGAGCGGTCATGGCCTGCTGCAGCGTGACCGCGAGCAATACCGTGCCGAGTGAGCCTGCGATGCGCTGGATGGTGTTGATCGCACTAGTGGCTGCCGGGATGGCCGCAGGCTCGATCGCCTGGAAGGCGACCGCCATTGACGGCGTGATGGTCGACCCGAGCCCGGCGCCGATCAGCAGCAGCGCGCCAGCCAGGTACCAGTATGAGGTGCCTGCCGTGATCTGGGTGTAGGCGGCGGTACCCAGCAGGGCCATCATGACCCCGGTGGTCACCACCGGACGGGCACCGATCCGGTCGGTGAGGCTCCCGGCGACCGGCATGGCCAGCGCAGCACCGAGCCCTTGCGGGATGAGCAGCAGCCCGGTCTCCAGCGGAGTCCGGCCGCGGACGATCTCGAAATACAGCGGCAGCAGCAACGCGGCCCCGAACAGGGCGATGCCGAGCAGCAGGTTGGTCACCGCCGCGGTGGCGAACCCGCGGCGAGCGAACAGCCGGATGTCGATCAGCGGATGCGCTGCGCGGAGCGCATAGGCACAGAACGCCCCGACCAGGGTGAGCCCGCCCGCGATCGCGGTGAGCGGGACAGCGCCGGTAAGGCTGCGGCGTGACCCGGCCTCAGCAAGCCCGTAGAGGAACACGGCGATGCCCCCGGACAGCAGCACAAGCCCGCGCGCATCCAGCCGCACCCGCCGCCGGGCCGGAACTGCCGGCAGCAGCCACAGCGCGAGAGCCAGCGCGACTGCCCCGACTGGCAGGTTGACGAAGAAGATCCAGCGCCAGCTCGCGCTGCCCACGATCGCCCCGCCGATCACCGGGCCGATGATCGGGCCAAGCAGCAGCGGCACGCCGACGATGCTCATCACCCGGCCCATCCGCTGCGGGCCGGCGGCCTGGGCCAGGATGGCCTGGCCGACCGGCATGATCATCCCGCCGCCGAGACCCTGCAGCACCCGGAACCCGATCAGCTCACCCACCGATCCCGACAGCCCGCACAGCAGCGAGCCGAGCATGAACGCGGCGAGCGAGACCAGCCAGACCCTTTTGGCGCCGAACCGCTCGCTGGCCCACCCGCTGACGGGGATCACGCTCGCGAACGCAAGCAGGTAGATCGTCGGCACCCACTGAATCGTCGAGATCGAGGTACTGAAATCCCGGCCCAGCGTGGGCAGGGCGACATTCACGATCGTCGCGTCCAGGATCGTCATGATCGCTCCCAAGACGACGACCGCCGCCAGGGTCACGATCTCGCGGGTCAGCAGCCGGTCCGGCTGGGCCGGCCCCTGAGCGTTGTGATTCACCATTCCGCTTGAGATCTCCCATCCGGCCGATGGCTCTGCAACCTCAGCCGCTGACCTTCTCCTAGCGCGGCCCACGGTCCTCAGTTACACCGGGCGCAGCGGTCCCCACTAACCCGAGTTCGTCAGCCACAGCGATCCCGAGTTCTTGAGGCAGGCCCGCCGCGGCACTTGTCCGACAACATAGATATCAAATCATTCGATGTCAAAGACTTTGGAGGCTACTGATACTCTCAGCACATGCCAAGGCCCGCACGTCCGCCGATCGGCCTCCAGCTGACCCGCGCTGCCAGGTCGGTGAGCCGAGCCTTCGACGACGCCCTGGCCGAAGCCGGGGGATCGCTTCCCGTCTGGCTCGTGCTCATCTCGCTCAAGAGCCAGCAGCCAGGCAACCAGCGGGAACTAGCCCACGCTGTGGGAATCCGGGAGGCGACACTCACTCACCACCTGAACACCATGGATGCCCAAGGGCTTGTCACCCGCCAGCGCGACCCGGCAAACCGCCGCGTCCACCTGGTCGGGCTGACCGAAGACGGCGAGGCCGCCTTCCACCGCCTGCGCAGCGTGGCCATCGCGTTCGATCAGCGCCTGCGACGCGGCATAACCGACGACGACGTTGCGAACCTCGCAGAGTTGCTCGGCCGGCTGGAACGCAACATGGCCAGCAACCACGACCCGCCGGGCTGATCAATGGCTGCCACGCCCGGCAGCCATTGTCGCGGCCCGGGCGAGCCAGCGTTGAGGGGCGCCGTCACCGACCGAATCCTATTTTCGAGCGGGACAGGAGGGCGTGACGGTTCCGATCGCTGCGTCCCGGCCATCCGGCCTGCCACGGGCGGACATCGCGCACGGCCGGGCCGGCGGGACCCGCAGGGCAATCCTGGATGTGTCCTTGGAACTGTTCGCCGACCAGGGATACGGCGGCACGTCACTGCGCCAGATCTCCGATCGGCTGCGAATTACCAAGGCGGCCATTTACCACCACTTCAAGGCGAAGGAAGACATCGCCCGCGCGGTGGTGGAGGAAGCGGTGGCGTTCTTCGGGCAGATCGCCGACCGGCTGGCCGTGGCCGGCACCGATCCAGCTGGCTGGCAGCGGGCCCTGGACCAGGTGATCGACATGGCCATCGCCGACCGGCAGCTGCTGCTGGTATGGGACCGCAACGAGCAGGTCTTTCACGCGCTCTTCGGCGACGACCCGGATCTGGGCCCGCGCATCGCCCAACAGGGCGAGCAGACGGCCGGGCTATTCGGCAACACCAGCCTAAGTGCCGCGGAGCGCGTGCGCCTGGGATGCGCGTTCGGGGCGGTGATGGGCCCGCTGATGCTGCTGTCCGACTGGTACCAGGATCTTCCCGCAGCCGAGATGCGCCACCACATCCGCCATGCAATCGCCGCGCTGCTCAACCCCGGCGCATAGCCCAGGGCCTTCGACAAAGTAGCTTGCACAGGTCAGGTGCCGTCACAGGGCACGACCCCGGCAAGGTCCAGTTCCTGCCCAGTTGATGCGGCGGGGCCTGCGCGAGGCAGGCGTCGTTTCCGGGCTGATGCGCCTGGATGCCTGGCGGGCACGGATTCCGGGATCGAAGGTGCCAACCTGCGCGATCTTAGGGGCTCACGGCTGCGCCGCAGGCATTCACCGTGGCCTCCAGGCCCGGGCAATGGAGATCCTGCCCGGAGTTCCCCGCCCGCCCGGGCGGGCGCGCGCCGCAACCCAGCCCGAATCCGCCGGGTTAGAGCTGGTAACGGATCAAGAGGCGTAACGACACCGGTTCCTCGCGTATACCTTCCCGTCTCGCTCACCGCGCCCGGCCCATCCGGCAGTACCGAGCCGACGCGACTTTGCCGAGGCTGCTCCCGCCCTAATGGGCATATGGCAAGACACCGCCGACCCGCACCCCGGCTTGAAGCCCTCTGTGCAGACCGCGGGACTTGCCTGCCAGATCCACCACGCCTGAACAGCAACTGGTACCCGATGCCTGCGGGCAGATCGGCGGGATCTGGCGATTGTGGTGGCGGCGGTCGTAACGGTGATCCGTACTCCCGCC
>Ga0209871_1000293_pt1 | contig 13965 bp, 13 predicted proteins | sample OrgsoiDNA2013045_FD_185795 | JGI IMG/M metagenome (GOLD analysis project Ga0209871, IMG submission 185795) | Permafrost soil microbial communities from the Arctic, to analyse light accelerated degradation of dissolved organic matter (DOM) -... | ecosystem: Environmental > Terrestrial > Soil >... | reverse complement strand
TCAAGGGCGACATCCAGATGCCGCTATCACAGGACAAGTAGCTCCCCGCGCGACGGGATGCGGGACGGCGCGTGTTTGCCGCCCCGCATCCGCTGCGGCGAATGTCTTTGAACTGAATCGCGCGCGAGGATCAAAATGCCGGTCTACGAATATCTCTGCAACGATTGCGGTCCGTTTACCGACATGCGGCCGATGGCGGAATGCGACGCGCCGCAGGACTGTCCGCGATGCGAGCTCGAAGCGCCGCGCGTGATCCTGACGGCGCCGAATTTCTTCTGCATGCCGTCGGACAAGCGCAAGGCCCACGCCACCAACGAGCGCAGCGCCAACGCGCCGAAAACCGTGGGCGAGTATAAGGCGTCGCACGGCCCGGGCTGCGGCTGTTGCTCGACCAAGCCGTCGCGCCTCGTCAAGCAGACCAAAGGCGGCGCGAAGAGTTTTCCGACCGCGCGCCCCTGGATGATCAGCCACTGAGGTTGTAGCGTCGGGCTCGGTTAGGCTGCCCCGATCCGCCGGCGGAGCCGCTGACAAAACTGGCGTCGGCTGTTGCAGCTCGACATGGATCGAGCCGAGTTCGGCACGCTAGCCGTCGCGGCCCAGTGAGTCTGGCCGCCGAACTTCTCAAGCTTTTCCTGCGTAGCGCCCGCCGGAAAGCCTGAAGCGGTGTCCGGATTGGTCCGGGCGCGGCCGCGTTGACTAGCGAATTCTCTGGGGAGCCACCTGTTCGTCGCATGGGAACATGCTGACTGGAGCCCAAGTGGACCGACATCCCGTGCCTCCCCAGCGGCTGCCCCATAGCCGGGTCCCGCCCGTGGCTGCTGATCCAAAATATCCCTGGAACCAGATGGCTTTGCCGGTGTTTCCTCCGGTTGGGTGACAACAGGACGCGACCGAGAAATGCTCGATTGACCGAAGTGCGTGATAATTTGTCTGCTAGTTTGGGTAATCTGTGCCGGAAGGGCTAGCTCGTGCGAGAATCGACGACCGTTCCCTCCGTGCCCGGCAACCTCGTCAGCGTTCATGGCACCGAGCTTTTGGCCACCGATAGCCGTGAGCAGTATCGGCAAAAGCTCGCGCGCATCACGCTGGACTCCATGGTCCAGTTCGTCGGCCTGCTGGACGCCAAAGGCACGGTACTCGAGATCAATCAGGTCGCGCTGGACGGCGGGGGACTTCAACTTTCCGACGTCGAGGGCAGGCCATTCTGGACCACCTTCTGGTGGCAGGTCTCGCAACCAATAAATAGCGAACTCAGGGAAATGATCCGCCGCGCCGCGCAAGGCGAGTTCGTTCGCTGGGATACGGAAATCTACGGACGCGCCAGCGGCAAGGAGACGATCATCATCGATGCGTCGCTTTGTCCGGTCAAGGACGAGCAAGGCAACGTCGTGTTCATCGCGGCCGAGGGCCGCGACATTACCGAGAAGAAGGCCTATGAGCGCGAGATTGCGCGCCAGCGTGAGGAATTGGCCAAGCTCGACGAATTGAAGACCAAGTTCTTCGCCAATATCAGCCATGAATTCCGCACGCCGCTGACGCTGATGCTCGGCCCGCTCGAGGACGCAATCGCCGACGACGAGCTGAAGCTGGACGAGCGCCAGCGCGAGCGGATCGCGATGGCGCAGCGCAATGGCCTGCGATTGCAAAAGCTCGTCAACGCGCTGCTCGACTTTTCGCGCGTCGAGGCGGGCAGGATCCAGGCTGTCTATCAGCCGACCGACCTGGCGTCCCTGACCCATGATCTCGCCTCAAGCTTCCGTTCGGCCTGCGAGAAGGCCGGCCTCACATTGACGATCGATACGCCGACGCTGTCCGAGCCGGTCTTTGTCGATCGCGAGATGTGGGAGAAGATCGTCCTTAATCTGGTCTCGAACGCCTTCAAGTTCACGCTGGACGGCGGCATCAAGGTCGAGATGTCGGAAGAGGGCCGGTACGCGATTTTGCGGGTTATCGACACCGGCACGGGTATTCCCGAATCCGAGACGCCGCTGGTGTTCGATCGGTTTCATCGCGTCGAGGGCGCGCGAGGGCGCACCTATGAAGGCACCGGCATCGGTCTTGCGCTGGTCAAGGAACTGGTCGAACTGCACAAGGGCGCGGCGTCGGTCGAGAGCGTCTTTGGCAAAGGCACCACCTTTCTGGTGCGGCTGCCGTTCGGCAATGCCCATCTTCCGCAGGACCGGCTTGACGCAACCCGCACCCAGGCATCGACGGCAACGCGTGCCGAAGCCTTTGTCAGCGAAGCGCTGCGCTGGCTCCCGGACGACGTGATCGCGGCGGAGTTGGGCGGGCATGACGAACTGCCGCCAACGCCGGAGGGTGTCACAGGCGCGCGCGCCCGGGTTCTGCTTGCCGACGACAATGCGGACATGCGTGACTATCTGTGCCGGCTGCTCGCCTCCACCTACGACGTCACCGCTGCAGCCGGCGGCGAGGAGGCGCTTGCAGCGGCGCAACGCAGGCGTCCCGACCTGATCCTCACCGATGTCATGATGCCGGGGCTGGACGGTTTTGGCCTGCTGGAAAAGCTGCGCGCTGATCCCGAACTGGGCAGCGTGCCTGTGATCGTGCTGTCGGCGCGCGCCGGAGACGAAGCCAAGATCGAAGGCTTGAGGAGCGGAGCCGACGATTACCTGGTCAAGCCTTTCAGCGCCCGCGAGCTGCTGGCGCGCGTCGCCACCCATATCGAATTGTCGTTTACGCGTTCAAGGGCAGCGGATGAACTCCGTCGTCTGAACGAGACTTTGTATGAGTCCGAGCAGGCGCTGCGGGAGCGTGAGAGCGAGCTTGCCCGTATTCAGCACATCGCAAAGGTCGCCGGTGTGGTGGTCGATCTCCGCGAAGGCTTTCGCAATGAACGGCGATCCGCTGAATATCGGGCAATTCACGGATTGTCGCCGGACGCCGACGACACCCATGAAAGTTGGGTGGCGCGGCTGCATCCTGACGACCGCGTGCGGGCGCTGCAGCAGCTTATGGATGCGGTCAGGGGAACCAAAGAGCAGTTCTCATCTGAATATCGCATCATCAGGCCGAGCGATGGGCAGGTACGGTGGATTGCTACGGAGTCGCGGATCGAGCGAACGCCGGATGGGCAGCCGTTGCGGCTGATCGGCGCGCATATCGACATCACCGACCGCGCTCTCGCGAAAGGACTGCTTCAAGAGAGCGAAGAACGTTTCCGTCTGATCGCCAACAGCGCACCGGTTCCAATGTGGGTCAGCACGCTGATCGGCACCCGGGCCTTCGTCAACCAGGCCTACCTGGATTTTCTTGCCGTGAGTTACGAGAACGCGCTGGTATTCGACTGGCGCAAAATCCTGCATCCCGAAGATCTGCCCAGAATTCTGGGAGAACAGCTGGCCGGCGAATCGTCGCTGAAACCGTTCACCCTCGAAGCCCGATATCGTCGGGCGGACGGAGAGTGGCGATGGATACGATCTGAATCGCAACCGCGATGGGACCCGACAGGAAAGCATATCGGCTTTATCGGGGTTGCCCACGATATCACCGTGGCCAAGCAGGCCGAGATCGAGCTGCGCCGCCTCAATGAGAGGCTATCTGTACAAGTAGCACGAAGGACCCGTGAGCGGGACCGGATCTGGAATGTGTCGCAGGACCTGCTGTTGGTGTTTGATCAACAGGGACGATGGCTCAGCACCAATCCGGCATGGCAGGCTGCGACAGGCTGGAGCGAAGCCGAACTTTCCTCGTCGGACCGGCCGCAAGTCCTTCGACAGGCTTGCATGCAGTTGACGCAAGGACTTCTGGCCGGAAAGGAAACGCGCTTCGATGTCCGGTTTCCGCATCGAGACGGAACCCGGCGCTGGATTTCCTGGACCGGTACGATGGACGATGCCGTGATCTACGCGGTCGGACGCGATGTCACGACGGAGCGTGAAGCGCAGGAAACGCTCAGAACGACCGAAGAGGCGCTACGCCAGTCCCAGAAGCTGGAAGCGATGGGTCAGCTTACCGGAGGGGTAGCGCACGACTTCAACAACTTGCTGATGCCCATTATCGGAAGCCTCGACATGCTTCAGCGCCGGGGGATCGGCGGCGAACGAGAGCAACGGCTGATTGGCGGCGCGCTTCAATCGGCCGACCGCGCCAAGACGTTGGTACAGCGGCTGCTGGCGTTCGCTCGGCGGCAACCGTTGCAACGCGTCGCGGTGGACGTGGCTGAACTGGTCACCGGCATGGCGCAATTGATCGAGAGCACGACCGGACCGCAGATTCAGGTCGTCGTCGATGTGACCGAGAATGTTCCGCTGGCCAATGCGGACCCCAATCAATTGGAGATGGCGATCCTCAATCTGAGCGTAAATGCGCGAGACGCGATGACGCAAGGCGGGACCTTGCGTATTTCCGCTTCTCCCGAATGGGTCAAAGCGAGACATCATCTGAACTTGAAGCAGGGATGGTATGTCCGGATTTCGGTCGCCGACACTGGCACGGGAATGGATGAAACCGTTCTCGCCCGGGCGATCGAGCCGTTCTTCTCGACCAAGGGGGTGGGCAAAGGTACCGGCCTTGGCCTGTCGATGGTACATGGGCTGGCCACCCAGCTCGGCGGCGCACTGTCGATATCGAGCAAACCAGGACTGGGCACAAATGTCGAGTTGTGGCTGCCGGTGAGCGAAGCCGCGACGATGACAAGCCAAATTGGCCCGGACAGCAACGAAGCGGGCGAGGCGACCGGGACCGCATTGCTGGTTGATGACGACGAGATGGTCCGCATGAGCACGGCGGATATGCTGATCGAGTTGGGATTTTCGGTGCTTGAGGCAAGTTCCGCTGAAGACGCCCTCAAATTAGTCGATAGCGGTCAGCCTTTCGACTTGCTGATCACGGACCATTTGATGCCCGGCATGACCGGGGTCGATCTTTCGCATGCGGTACGTGCCCGCCGTCCGGGAACGCCGGTGCTGATTGTTTCGGGTTTCGCGGAAGCGGAAGGCATTTCTCCGGACCTGCCGCGCCTGACCAAACCGTTCCGTCAGGCTGAGCTTGCCGCGTCCATTGCCGGTTTGCTGTTGTAACAGATGCCAGAAGACGGCGGCTGGAGCCTGCGATCGAGGCCAGAGGTTGCTATCGGGGCAGGGTGTCCCGGCGAACTCCGCCGGCGGATTCCTCACGCTTGACTTCGGGAAACAGCCACATCGCGAAAATCATGAAGAATCCGAGGAAGGCAACCACGTACTGGACAACATCGTGCCCGAGCGCGTGTTGATAATAAGAAGCAATCGCCGCTACCAGCACGACAAGCAGTGACAGGCCAAGCTTTATCTTTACCGGCATTGTCTATCCTTCCCAACCGATCACGAGATGCTCGCCCACGCCAGGCCGCCGAGCTTGGCCAGAACTGCGAGAGCCAGCATCTGGATTCCTGCCAATGCGGTCAGTCCGGCGCTTCCATCGCGCAGTGACGATGGCCAGACTTCGAAAAGCCCGGGCGCGAACAGCACGACAAGGCCGGCCACGACAATGAGCGTGCTCCGCCTCAGCTCGGCATAGCCGTACAAACCCGTACCCGTCAAAAGCACGACCAGCAAGACGACGTTGCTTGCAACCAGCAACGTCGCCACGCCCGACTTCAGCTTTTCCGGACGCGAGCGGAACGGAAACATGCCGGCAACGACGAGGAAAGCCACAGCGCAGACCGTTGCGAACGCCGTGAACCAAAGCAGCGAAATCGCGTGCGGCTCGATGGCGTCCATCGCTCGTCTGCCTGTTGCTTGACCAAACCCGTGCTCATTCGGCCGGGGTGGCGAATCCGGTCGGCTGTCCCGTCACGTTCGGTTTCGGCGTGCGCGAAGTCTTGCGCATATTGGTTTTCACGAAGCGGGTGTCGTAGCCGTTCAGGAGATGGCCAACCAGACCGCGATTCAGATCGGAAGTGCCGAACAGCCAGTCCATCACCGGAAAGGTCAGGTTCATGTTCCGCTCCATCATGATGGACTGATTGTGATGGGCGGTGTGATGGCGCCGGATCGTGTTGACGAAGGGCGCATGGCGGACGAACCAGTTTTCGTCGACGTGGCAACAGAAGTGCATGAATTCGTAGATCAGGTACATCGATGTCGTCGTCGAGATCAGCAGCCAGCCGACATTGGGCGAGATCAGCCAGCCGAGAACCAGCGCCGGCGGGATCGACATCATCGTGAACGTCACCAGCGCATAGGGCGGAAAAAACGTCACGCGCCAGTCGTGATGGTCGGCGAAGCGCATCTCCTGCTCCGTGAAGAACTGATGATGCATCAGCGTATGCCGGTTGTAGATCGCGCGGAACGCTTTCACCTGAGATGGACGGTGCATGACGAAACGGTGAATCCACCATTCGAAGAAATTGGCCGCGAGAAAGGTTACCGGCACGATCCCGAGTTCCCACCAGCGCAAGTCGCTGATGTCAGCGAAATAAACCGACAGGGCGGTGAATCCGATCACATAGATGACGAAAGCATGGAGCCAGCCATTGTACCAGCCGGCAATGCGGTGGCGGTACGTCGCGCGGTAGTTCCGTTGCCGCTCCGTCATGGGACTCGATGATATCTCCATCCGCCGTCTCCGTTGTTCGCGGCTGATATATCACCGGTCTATTACTTCGGCAACGGATTTTTCGAGTTGTTGAAAGGCATCGGCCGAAAATAGCGCTTGAAGCGATGTCGCTGACATATTTATGGTATGGCAACAAGGGCGCGGACCGAAGAGGCGTATCGCGACCGCGTCGTCATGCGCGTGGTCGCAGGCAAGATCGAAGCCGCTTCGCGACCGACCGCGCGTGCTGACATTCAACGACAGGAGGGCCGAATGAAGCACTATCTGGGAGACCGGACGATCGACGGCGTCAAGGTGACGGTCGATGGGGCGCCGCTCGATCCTCGCGTCGACGTCATGGAGTTCACCAAAAACGGTTTCGAGTGGAGCTATGAGGGGCCTGAGCCACGTCAGCTCGCGCTGGCGCTGCTGGTCGATCATCTCGGCGACAACGCGGCCGCGATGACCGCGGTCGAGACCTTCATGCGCGCCATCGTTGCGAATTTCGAAAACGAGTGGGAAATGACGTCGGATGATATCGATCTGGCGCTGACCGCACTTGACGGCAAGGCGGTCGCGTAAATGGCGCTCCAGTATCGCGCCGCGGTGCTGCATGCACCGAAAACGCCGCTGTCGGTCGAAACCGTCACCGCCGCGAGTTTGAAGCCGACCCACGTGCCGGTGCGGATGATTAACGACGGCTTTGCCGCGCTGAAGCCGGGCAAAACCATTCGCCGCGTCTTACGTTCGATTGATTGGGGCTCAGGTATCGATCGTCTTGCGCGCAAAATCCTCGATGTAGTCGATCAGCCGGTCCGACGCGGTCGCCGCGGCCTTGATTTTCTTCTGCGAGACCGCCTGTGCGACCGCGGCGTGCAGCTTGGCGGCAAGCGGCAGATCCGCGACTTCCTGATAGTGCTGATACCAGAACCGTCGCGACAACGCGTTCATCAGTCCCATCGACCGCCGGGCGAATTCGTTTCGTGCCGCTGTCGCGATCAGGATGTTGAAACGCTGGTCGAGACGCATGAATGCGATGTCGTCAGACTTTGCGGCAGCGACGAGCATGGCTTCCGCCACCGCGGCGAATTCGCGGCGTTCGTCCGCTGTGGCGCGTTCGGCCGCCAGGCTCGCCATCAGGCGCTCCAGCTCGCGCCGCACTTCGAGCAGCCGCAATTGCAGCCTCAAATTGATCTCGGAGACCATGATGCCGCGCCGTGGCATGATCACCACCAGCCCGTCCCTCGCGAGGCGCTGCAGGGCTTCCCGGATCGGGGTTCGGCCGATCTTCAGACGCACCGCAAGAGCCTGCTCCGACAGCACGGTTCCAGGCAACAATTGCAGCGTGACAATCATCTCTTCAAGCTCGCGATAGGCGCGATCGGTCAGCGTGCCGTCGTCTGCCTCGATGGTCCGAGACCGGCGTTTTGTCGATGTTTTCGATTTCAAATCGGTCCTCACATCCGCCGGCGAAGCGGCGAGCGAGCAGGCTTGGGGTACGTCCATCCCAAGCGTATATTGGTCGTATATCATGACGCAACAGCGCGGGACGACCGCCGCACTTGATCCGACCGGAATTGCGCCAAACGGCGGGTCGAAACCAGGCCCGGTGCAGAAGGTGCGCGCTCAGCTCCTCCAAACCCACGTCGTCTCGCAAGTACCGGAAATTCCGGTGGAATTTCAATGGCATCCGCTTGGACGGGAATGTGGAAGCCGGCTCACCAGAAGGCTTTGTGAGATCGTGAGGCCATGACCGGTTTGACGTCACTGGCGCGGACCCCTGAATCAATCTTGTACAAGACAACCCCATGCGCCAACAGGATGCCAGCCAAGGCTCCGATCAGAAAAATACGATTCAACATTACTCTGTGTTCCCGAATACTCAATTCAGCCCGCGGACAGCGAGCGGGCGAAGCGCACTGATAGATGCGCACATCGAGCTCTGCCTCCAGTGCACAGGTAGATAGGTTTCGGTGGGCGATTCGTCACCACACGTTCAGACAAAACTTGATGACGATCTGTTGAATCGCTTTTCGTTCAACCGGACGACGCGCGGCAAAAGCGTAACATCTGGAACCGCGTCTGACGCGGAGTCGAAAAGCCCGATCACGGACAATCACGATGATTCACAAAGCAGATGCGCAGTTGCGGCGTTCGTCGCCGACGAAGTCGTAACCGGTAGCGTTGCTGAACAGGCGCGGGCTCCTGGCGGGAGCGGCGGCTGAGTACAAAGGTCCTTGTGGTCCGAAGCGGCAGCGGCAATTTGGCACCTCGGATCATGATCCTCGCCAGGGAGATTGCGTCAGCCTGCCAGCGGCGTAGAAAATCCGGCGACGAGCTTGACCAGATCGGCCTGACGAGCAACGCCGGTTTTTTCAAACAAACGACTGAGGTGGGTCTTGATGGTGGTGACCGCAACACCCAGCGCCGCCGCCACCTCGGGGACACCGCCGATATCGACAATGGCAAGCAACACGCGCAGCTCGGTCGGCGTCAACTTGTACATCTCGCCAATTACTTCGGGAGGAGCGAAAGCCTCCAGGGCTGCCTTGCGAATGAACAACGCGGCGACCGCGTTGTAGGCAAGGCAGGCGACGCGCCGTGCGCCTGAGGTCAACGGCAGCACGTGAGCGACGTAGCGCACGCCGTCATGCGCGGTCAACGGCAGGGCGATACCCTTGACGCCAAGAACCGCGTCGCCCGCATTTGCGGCGACCAGGATCTCGCGCAAGGCCGTGTTGATCGCTGGATCGCCGGCAACGAGCCGGCCGCAGACCGCGCGCATGAAGTCGGCGGCCTCGAGAATGGCATTGCCGGCGGCGTTGGCATGGACGATCTGGCCGTTGACGTCGACCAGGATCATGCCGGCGCTCAGCCCATCGAGGATATCCGAAAAGCAGACCGTCTGGGCTTGCTTGAGATTGATGGTCTTGCCGATCAGCAATGCGCGACGAACGTGGGGTACCAGCAGCGCCATGCGCCGGCGCATTTCATCGTCGACCAGACCGCTCGCCTCGTGCCGAGCGACACCGAGAAAGGTGCAACTTGTCGCCGATTTCTCGATCACCACGCTCGCGACGTCGACCCAGCCATGTGGCCGCGCCCACTCGCGATAAAAGCGGCCCCGGCGAAATTCGTCATGGGGTACGAGCTGCGCAGCACTCACGACCTGCTCCACGCCGAAGTACGGCAAGTCCGCGGTCGGATCGAGTCTCGGATAGCTCTCTGAATAGACCTGGAGGCTGTCCGGATCGGCCCCGACATAACAGTACAGATTATCGGATTTGCCCAGAGAATGCTTCGAGAGAAGGCCTCCCGATTGACCGCCGCTAAAACGCGCAATTTTTTCGAGGACGTCGATGCGTTGTGCGGGGTCGAGCGCGGCGTCGTAAATATCGCCAATAAGCGCCGAAAATTGCTCTTTATCGTTCATGGCTCTTAGCCTCAAAATGCAATAACGCGGAAATGAAATGGCTGTCGCAGGCGGAGAAACATTACGATTCAATGGCATTTCCAAGGCGGTATTTCCCCACCTCTCACGTTGCATAGCGCAAAACGGCGATGTAGCGCTGTGATCTATCTCACTCATTGATCGTTGCTGCCCGCGATCATCAAGTCTTGACCTGGCGTCATCCGATCGGGGGAGGTGGGCGTGGTTTGTTCGAAGGCAATGGCCTGTTCAAGAAAGGTGGCGTGTTCAAGAGATCGTAATCGTCCGTCGTCTGTTCGAATGACGACGGCATGTCGCCCGAGTCATATGTTCGCGCGCACGCAAACATAGCGAGGCAGGTTCGATGCGCGCATTTAGAACCGAAGCGGCACCGCTGTCCGACCCGATCGTCAGTGCCGTGCGATGGAATTGGAAAAGCCGACGACTGTATTCCCGGTTGCGCAATTTCGCGCGGCTCCTCGCGTCCGGCATGCTCGATATCCGTAACGGCCTGGTCAAGGCGCTACGTGATTCACGAAGCCTGTTGGCGGCTCGCGTGATCGATCAGAACCACCATCTTGTTCAAGACTACCGATGTATCGGCGTTCTTCATTGCGCTGACGATGCGGGACTTGAACCGCGCAAACCGAACTGACGGAGAAATGATTTCATGGCGTGGCGAACTAATTTCATGCTGGCCGTCCTGATGATTGTCCTTGCATTTTCTCACCTCCTCGCTCTGCAGAAATTGAACGCAATGCAGCGCGAGAGGCCGGCTGCAGTCGATTTGCTGGCAGACTAGAGCGCCTTCAAGCGAAAGCCTGCCCCGGACTTGATCCGTGGTGGAGACCGGTTCGCGTCAAGAAAACGCGTCAAATCAAGAATCCGCAGCCCCCGTTTCGCTTCCATCGAAACGGAAAGGCTCCAGAACCCGCCGCCTTCGCGAGTGCTGCCTTACAACGGCAGCCCGACGCTGTGCAGCGCATCCAGAACGCGATCGCAATAGGGCTCTGGCAGCGGTGGCATGCCTTGCTGCAAGTCGGAGATGGTCAGCCCCGGATAGCCGTCCCGCAGGGCCGTGACGCTGCGACGAGCTTCGGATTCGGCACCAACCAGCACATAAGCGGGACACATGGTGCGATGGATCCAGCTTGCCGACGGATGCGCGGCCAGCGCGCGCTGCTGCCATTCCGCGGCTTCGAGATAGCGGCCGGTCTCAAAATGCGCGCAGCCGATACCCACCATGCTATTGAAGGCGAGGCAGTCGTCGGGAGCGAGATCGAGCGCAATCTTGAACCGTTCGATGGCCGATTCGGCATCGCCGTTGTACACATCGATCCATCCGCTGCGGCTCCACGCCCAGGCCGAGCCGCCGTCGATCGAAAGCGCCTTGCGGATCACTTGATCCGCTGCGTCGAGGTCGTGCAGAAAGGTGAGGGCGTTGCCGAGAATGGCAAGCACTGTCGCATCTCCGGCGAGATTCTGCGCCTTTCCAGCCAGTTCGGCGCTTCGCGCGCGATCCTGGTCCGGCGTGGCGGCGAAATGATAAATGACGCGCTGTCCATATGCCCAGGCGGCGAGCGCCGTAGCCAACGCGTGGTCGGGGTCGCGCTCCATCGCCCGTTCCAGCAGGTCCAGCGCGCGGACGTTGCCGTCGGCGTTGAGCGAGAGAACGCAAGGCATCGCCCGCAGCGCCAGATCGTGCGGGCTCAGATCGGCGTCCGGCTTGCGGCCGGCGCGATCGATTTCCGCCAGGCGCAAGCATGGCTGCAGCGCCGCGACGATTCGGGTAGCGAGATGCTCGTCGGGAGCCGCGTCGCCGCCGAGTGCGCCATCGCAGCGATGCGCCGACAGATGATCACCGGTTTCCGCATCGATCAGCCGGAAGGTCAGACGTGTTTGCCGATCCGATCCGCGAATCATGCCTGTCAACTGGTAGCGCGCCGAGCCGGGCCGGTTGGTCACGGAGACGCCGGCCCGCGTGAGAGCGGTTGCGAGCTCATCCGCGATGCTGCGCGCGAGGTCGCTGTTCTCCGGGATCGCATCGATCGGACCCAGCGCGATCGTCGGCCGATCGCCACGGGAGACGAGCAGCGAGGGCATCGATGTTAACGCGCCGACGAAGACAGCTTGCCGCTTCAAGGTCTGCGACGGGGTTTCGCCGTAGCGGCGACGGTACTCGACGGAAAACCGCCCGCAATGCGCCAAACCGTAGCGCAGCGCGACGTCGGTCACTTTGGCGTCGGGCAGGCCCCGCAGCAGTTCGCGGCGCGCGCTGTCGAACCTGATATCGCGAAGTGCCGCGCGCGGAGCTTTTCCGAGAAAGATCCGAAATTGCCTTTGCAGGGTTCGACTGGATACACCGGCGACGCCAGCCAGTTCGGTCACGCTCCAGTCGCGCCCGACATTTGCACGCATCGCATCGAGTGCGCGGCGGACGGCACGCGGCAGCAGAGATTTGCTCGAAGGGTCTTGGGCGCGTGCATTCATTGGGGGCACTCCGACAATACGACGATGAAAACCAGATACATCGAAAAATTTCTCGATCGGGATAGCCCTGTCGCAAATTGGATAGGCGCCATGCCGTGGCCGGATCTAACTCTGCGGATTATCAAATCTGAAATCATTTCAGGAGAATTTCAATGGCAGGCCTGGTTGCAGTTATTTATGGGAATCGCCGGCCACGTCGTGTTTCTCGTGACCATACTGTGTGCGATCGGGTTCGTCGGCAATCCGGTGGCTCCGAAGTCAATCGATACGGGCGTGGCGGGCCCGCTGATCGAGAGCATGCTTATCAGTACCATGCTCCCCGGTTTGTTCGCCGTACAACACAGCGTGATGGCGTGGCAACGCTTCAAGCGCTGGCGGACGCGCGTCATATCGCCATCCACCGAACGGAGTACGTCCGTGCCATGCGTTGACAAGTAACTGCATCCGCGACCGCGCCCGATTCAAGAAAAGCATCAGACCCCGCAGAATCCAGGAAGGAATAATCATGTCGCCATCTCCTGCCATCCAGAAGGCCGAGGCCGGCCGGCCCGATCTCGGAGCGTTGAAGCTTCGCCAGCATGCCGCGTGGTCGTCCGGCGACTATGCCGTCGTCGGCACGACGCTGCAGATCGTCGGTGAAGACCTGTGCGAAGCCCTCGATCTGCGCTCGGGACAGAAGGTTCTCGACGTCGCCGCCGGAAACGGCAATGTCACCCTGGCTGCAGCGCGCCGCTGGTGCGACGTCGTGTCCACCGACTATGTGCCGAGCCTGCTCGAGCGCGGCCGACTGCGCGCCGCAGCCGAGGGTTTGTCGGTCGAATTCAAGGAGGCCGACGCGGAGGCGCTGGGCTTTGCCGACGCCAGCTTCGACATTGTCGTGTCGACCTTCGGCGTCATGTTCGCACCCGATCATGACAAGGCGGCAGCCGAGCTTGCGAGGGTGTGCAAGAGCGGCGGTAAAATCGGGCTGGCCAATTGGACGCCGGAAGGTTTTATCGGGCAGCTCTTCAAGGTGCTTGGCAAGTACCTGCCGCCGCCGGCCGGTTCGAAGTCGCCGCTGCTGTGGGGCTCGAGGGCGCACATCAGCGAGATGTTCGGAGCGGCGGCGCCTTCCATCCGGACCGAGTCACGCATCTTCGCGTTCCGCTACCGATCGCCAGAGCACTTCGTGGAAGTTTTCAAGAACTATTATGGGCCGACGCTGAAAGCCTTTGCTGCGCTCGACGAGGCGAACCAGCGGGGATTGGCAAACGATCTGCTCGCGCTGATCGGGCGGATGAACCGCGCTGAAGACGGCACGATGGTCGTTCCGAGCGAATACCTTGAAATCGTGATCACAAAGCGCTGATCAAACACTCTCTTTGGCGAGGAGGTGCGCGCAGCCGTCCGTCGGACGACCGATCGGTCGTTCGATCGGAGGTCGAGGCTTGGCATAACTTTCGCTAACCTTGCCTGCGCGGAAGGAACGCTGACGCCATGATCGAAGACGAGTCCGGGCGCATCGAGTA
>Ga0209871_1000292_pt1 | contig 13978 bp, 13 predicted proteins | sample OrgsoiDNA2013045_FD_185795 | JGI IMG/M metagenome (GOLD analysis project Ga0209871, IMG submission 185795) | Permafrost soil microbial communities from the Arctic, to analyse light accelerated degradation of dissolved organic matter (DOM) -... | ecosystem: Environmental > Terrestrial > Soil >... | reverse complement strand
CCTTTCATTCAGAGGAGTCGGGTTACACCATTGCCCGGCTCAAAGTTCCTGGAGCGCGCGATCTCGTGACCATTGTGGGCCGCTTCCCCGAGATTCATGCAGGCCAAACCCTCCGGCTCACGGGCTACTACCGTGAGCATCCCAAATATGGACAGCAGTTCCAAACCCTGCATGCGCAAGAGACAAAGCCTGCCACCTTGACTGGTTTAGAGAAGTACCTGGGCAGCGGTCTCATCAAAGGGATCGGTCCCATGACAGCCAAGCGCATTGTGGCGCACTTTGGGCTCGACACGCTGGACATCATTGAGCAGGCGTGTTCTCGCCTCGTTGAAGTGCCAGGCATTGGCAAGGCACGTGTGGAGCGCATTGAGTCAGCCTGGGCCGCACAGAAGGCCATCAAGGAAGTGATGGTGTTCCTGCAAGGCCACCAGGTCACGACGACCTACGCCGTAAAAATCTACAAACAGTACGGTGACCGTGCTATCGAAGTGGTTTCCAAAAATCCCTACCAGCTTGCAGCAGATATTTACGGCATTGGCTTCATCACTGCTGATACCATCGCCCGCAACTTGGGCATTGCGCCCGATTCGGCGCAGCAGTTGCGGGCTAAACAGGTTTGTCGCCGTCACGATGAGCAGGCTCAGGAAAGCTCCGAGCGTCGTGCACCAATATTTCCTCAAGTAGCGCAAAGCCCGCCAGAGGTCGTTCATAGAAACTCTCCTTCACGGCGATACGGCATCACAAGTTCCAGGACGTGATGTACATTTGCTGCCATTCTACACGAAGTTAGCAGTAATCCGCTAGTGGTTTCGGTCACCCGTTTGATCAGACGATGGATGACGCGCCGCTCTTCTCCCTGTGGGGCTTCACCTGAACCCAACAGCCGCGCCGATACGCAATTTTACGCACCCGGCGCCTCCAACATCCTCTCCCCCCATGATATCCAATCACAGCGAAATTACGCAATTCACACACTCGGGATCAGCATACCTGTTCCATTAGCGAGTCTCAATGGCTGCTTCGGGGGTCTGTGGACTCACGCCAAATGTTGTGGTCGGCTCTGGCTTCTGAGTGCGACGCGGCGACCTCAGGAAAAACGCGAGCACAAGGATGGGGAGCGTGACCAGAGCCGAAAGCAGATACACATCCTGATAGGCCAGAGCTTGTGCCTGTTGGGCTACGGCCACGCTCACTGGCCCGTTGTGTGCAAGTGCTGCCTGATGGATAAGACGTTGTGCTTGCACAAGATTGACCAATCCGGCAACGGCCAGGGAGGAGACCGCCGCACGCGAGACACTCAGGAGCGTATTGGCTCCTGGTAAGGTCGTTCCCTCAATGCCTGTCAAGGCGGCGGTGCTCGTTGATTGAAGAAGAAAAGGGAGTCCAAATCCCAGTACAATCAGAAGTGGGATCAACTCGGCAAACAGTGAGGTGAGCGACAACCATTGACTCATCAGATATGTAGCAAGAGCCACGGCAATCGCTCCCATGATCACGAGAGGACGCGCGCCCAGACGACTGTAGAGCAAGCCTACCACAATGGTTCCCACCATCGAGGCCAGCCCTTGTGGGGCCAGCAGCAATCCAGCTTGAAATGACGATAAGCCGCGTAAGACCTGTAAGTATTGTGGCAACAGGAAGGTTGAGCCAAACAGGCACGCGAACGCGACCCAGGTGATCAGGCTCCCAACCAAATAGTTGCGTCTCTTGAAGAGGCGTAGGTCCAACAGTGGCTGTGCCGTTCGTAGCTCGATGGGAATGTAGGCAGCTAGCAGGAGCAGTGCCAGGATGCTGGGACCTGTGACCGTGAGCAGAGAGCCCCATCCATCATAGGCGAGATTCGAGAGGCCGAAGAGCAACAGCCCTAAGCCACTGGCGATCAGCAGGAAGCCACGCAGATCGAATGGCAACGTGCGCTGAAGCTCAGACTCGTGCACCATGCGCCAGCAAATGATGATGCCAATGATGCCAATGGGAAGGTTGATATAAAAAATCCAGCGCCAATCGACGTACTGGGCAAGATAGCCCCCAATCACGGGACCCAGCGCAGGAGCGACGAGCACAGGAATGCCAAAGATGCCATTGGCCAGACCGCGTTGCTCTTCAGGGAACGCTCCGAACACCAGTGAAAACGAGAGCGGAAAGAGCGCTGCTCCTCCTGCTCCTTGGAGCACACGGAAGAAAATGAGGATATCGATATTCCAGGCGAGGCCACACAGGGCTGAGAAGAACGTGAACAACGCCAGGGAAAGCAGATACACCCGTTTGATGCCAAAGCGATTGGCGAGAAATCCTGACGCCGCAATCACCACGCCTTGTGCGAGCAGATAGCCTGTGACCACATAGGAGGCTGTGTGTAAATCCGTGCCAAAGGCAAGCTGAATATGTGGCAGAGCGGTATTGACGACGGTGGCATCCAGGATACTGACGAACGCACCAAAGATGGCCGTGATCAGCACCCACCATGTATAGTTGTCGCTTGCACGCCTTGCGAGTGGACCTGTGATCCCAGTTCCAGACACATGAAAATGGGTACTCATGTATTTTTCCTTTCTCCCGTTTCGCCCCTCCCATCAATTAGCGCGAAGCAGGAGCGATCGTGTGAGTGAAGCCAAAGGCCTCCTTCGCATCATCCTCACCCTCCAGCAGCGCGGCTGGCCTGGCCGCCCACGCTACTGGAGGGTGAGGATGATGCGCTCGTGGACGGTGCCGCTTTCCAGCTGGCGGTGGGCCTCGGCGGCCTGCTGCATGGGCATGGATGTGTGCGCGCGCAGGCGGAGCCGACCATCGGCCAGCAGGGCGATCGTCTCATCCAGGGCACCGGGAGCACGGTCGGTGGTGGCCTGGGAGAGCGTGACGCCGAAGTCAGCGGCAGCCGGGTCCGACAAGGTGATGACCTGCCTGGGTCCGCCAGCCAGGGCGATCGCGTCGGCCAGGACACCCTTGCCGGCCGCATCGAACACGGCGTCCACCACGCCCAGCGCGCGGACCCGGCCGGCCACGCCCGCGCCGTACCGTACCGGCATCGCTCCCAGCTCGCGGGCGAGCGTTTCGTCCTGCTCGCCGACCGTGCTGATCACCTTGATCCCCCGGGCGACCGCGAGCTGCGTCGCGATGATGCCGACGGATCCGCCGCCGCCGAACAGCAGCAGCGTCTCACCGCTCTTGACGTTCAGCTGCCGGAGAACACCGACGGCCGCCTCGGCCGAGCTGGGCAGCGCGGCGGCATCGATCCACGAAACGGTGTCTGGCTTGCGGGTCCAGATCGACGCCAGCGCGTACTCGGCGTACCCGCCCAGGCCCAACAGCAGGGCCGTGACGCCGTCGCCGATGGACGTGCCGGTGACACCGGGCCCGACCGCGTCGACGGTGCCTGCTGCCTCAAAGCCGAGCACGGCGTTTGGGGGCAGCGGGATGGCCTTGAGAGAGCCGGCCCGCAGGGCGAGATCGGTTGGGCTGATGCCGGCGGCCTTGACCTTGATCCTGATCTGTCCCTCACCCGGTTCCCGCAGCGGGACCCCGGCCCACTTCAGCACCTCAGGCGGTCCGTATCCAGTCATCACAACCGCGTTGGGCATAGCAGTTCCTTTCCTTCCTGGTCGCGGCCTCGGGATGGCCGCGAACGGTAACTTCAGCGTGTTCGTGGTGCGCCCTCTCCTGCTCCACCGATCGCGCCTTGCGACGGGGCCGGCGCTTCCCGGCCCCCCTCGCGGGCCAGATCTCCGAAGCCTGCTGGCGGAGAGCTGATGGCCGCGCCGGCGCGGCCCAGCAGGGTCAGCGCGCCCAGGGCGGCGACGATCAGCGCGCCGCCGGGGCCTTTGGCGTCGTAGACGATCCCGCCGACCGCCGATCCCGCGGCGAGCTGGGCTACCACGGCGATCACCGCGAAGACGTCCGCGAACGCGACACGCCACGTGGTGAGCGTGCCGATCAGCGACGCCACCGGCACGCTGGCGACGGTCGCGATGAAGATCCCCGCGCTGACCACCGCCATCGCGGTGCCCCGGGCCCGCTCGCTGACCAGGGTGATCGCGGCCCCGGCCCCGAACACCCAGAACCCGACCACGCCTACTCCCAGCACGGCGCGGGCCGCGAGCATCACCCCGATGCCCGGCGCGATCCCGCCGATCACGTCGGAGGCCAGCACCAGCGCGCTGAGGCCGACCAGCACGGCACGCCGCTCCAGCCCGGCCCGATGGGCCTCGACGGATGTCCCGGCGATGGCGTCGACGATTGGGTAGACGTCGTAGCCCTCCCTCAGAGCGTCGAGCGCCGGGAAGGCGATACGGCCTGTACGTGTATTTTTGACGGTAGGATACAACACGTCTATGAATATGCTCTCGAAGCCAGTTGAGAGATGTCGGAAAACGTCTTGTTCCCTCAACTTGTCACTTGTGCTCTCAGCTCTGAATGCGCTCTACAAGCTACTTGAGAAATTCTGTTGTATCCTTTCGCTAAAAAAACACGTACAGGCCTATTGTGTTGGTGCATGAGTTCGCCGAACCGACGATTGGGCGAACGAATATGGTAATGTCGCACTACTAGAATGTTTCGTTGAGCCGTTTCCGGCTTGGTTTTTCCCTCCTCGTTGCGGACCGAGGAAGGTTTTCATCCAGCTGTTGCATAACTTCCAGCTGAGGCTCCTATGAGCAGCACAATTTTCCCTGCTATATCCATCGTAGACCTCCTTTGACATCCGATCTGGTTCATTGTCTCGGAGAAGAGTGTACATATGACCTCATTTGTCTCGTTACGCGCATCACTATGACAACTTTGTTTGGAGGCGCATAAACCTCCCCATCTGCTCAAGTGATTGCTGTCCTTCGGGCAAGACGGAAGCGAATAGCTGGAAGCCGTGCCACATGTCATCCCAGACGGTCAGTTCGACCGGAACATTGGCGGCTTTGGCGTGTTCGGCGACTTGTAGGGAGTCATCCAAAAGGACTTCGTCAGAACCGACATCCATATGCAAGGGTGGGAAGCCGTGCAGGTCTGCGTTGATCGGGGAAATGAGCGGCTGGTGTGCATCTTCTGTGCCAGCATAGAAGCTCGACAGAGCGTTAACCACTCTTCCTGAAAAGATGGGATCAGCAGCTTCACGTGTAGTCCGACTCTCAACAGTGCCGACCAGGTCGGTCCATGGTGAAAGGAGCACTGCCCCTGCCGGCATGGGAAGGTGCTGGTCCCGCACGGTTTGTAGCAAGGCAAGGGTCAAGCCGCCACCTGCAGAGTCACCGGCAAGTACGATATGCTCTGGTTTTGTCCCCCTGGCAAGCAGCCAACGATAGGCGGTCAACGCATCGTCAAGCGCAGCAGGAAAGACATGTTCGGGCGCGAGGCGATAGTCAATCAGCAGACTCCGCACACCGGCAGCACTACTGAGACGTGCGACCAGATCACGATACGATTTGAGTGAACCAAGGATATAGAAGCCGCCATGCAGATACAGCACCACGCGTTCTGTCTCAGCATCAGGCGGATACATCCAAGCCGCGGGGATGCCATCCACGTCCACGGACTCGACACGCGTCCCTTCTGGCAATGGGATCGGATGTCCGACATAGTTTTCGACCAAGACGTCGAAAGAGGCGCGCTGCTCTGACAGTGGTACTGGCGCGCCTTGAGCAGCCTGAAGGGCCAATAAGTAGGATCGAATCTGCACGCTTTCTGGGCTAGACATAAGGAAATCTCCTCTTTCATATACATATGTTCTCAGATGAGTGGATGACCCCTCACTGGTAGTTACTATAGTTGAAAGACGTGAATCTTGTAAGAAGGAACCAAAAAGTGATAGAGTTACCGTATGGAAACAATCGCTCTCCCTGCTCGAATGCTCGAAGAATCGGACTCGTCACATGCTCTGTCATCTGGTTTCTCCTTTCGCTCCCTTCTAGGGAGCAAACATCTCCTCAAACCGGTTCCTGGCCTGAGCACTAGGCAATATGGAGAATAATGCGACCTCTCCCATGCCCACGCTGGCTCAGTTCCTGCGCTTTTGCGGCTTCGCTCAGCGGGAACGTGGCGGCAATGGAGGTGCGCAGCTGACCCTCATCGATCAGGCGCGAGACGGTGGTGAGAAGCTGAGGCGTATCGCCCATTTGAGCGGGGAAGAATGCGGTCCGCACGCCGAGCGCCTGCGCTTGCCTCACGTCGGGTTGTCCCGCGATGGTCAGCAACGTCCCACCCGGTTTCAACGTGGCCAGGGCGCTCGCGGTTCCTTCCCCACCCACGGTATCGAGGACCAGATCCACCTGGTGAACCTCATCCTCTACACTGGTCTGTGTGTAGTCGATGACCACGTCTGCGCCAAGTGAACGCACGAAGGCGACATTGCTGGTCGAGGTGGTGGTGATCACCTGCGCGCCCTTGCGATGAGCAAACTGAACGGCAAAGATCCCGACACCACCTGAACCGCCCAAGATCAATACCCGTTGTCCGGCCTGGAGCTGCCCCTGATCAAAGAGCGCCTGCCAGGCTGTCGTGGCACCAACGGGAACCGTTGCCGCTTCGTCAAAACTGAGTGATGTCGGCTTGGGTGCAAGCGTCTGTGCGGACACGAGACTATACTCGGCGTAGGCTCCTGCCCGTGTAAGACCAAACACCGCCTGACCTGGCTGAAGGGCCGTCACTCCGGGACCAACCCGTTCCACCACCCCTGCCAGCTCAATGCCAGGCACGTAGGGAAACGTTACTGGCATCACGTCCTTCAGAAAGCCGGCTGGCATCACGTCCTTCAGAAAGCCGGAACGAATTTGCCAGTCCATGGCATTGACGCCTGACGCATGGACACGGACCAGCACTTCGCCCTCCCCTGGCACGGGTTGCGGGATCTCTTCAAGGTGAAGCTGAGTGGCATCGCCATAGGTATGAACTTGTATGGCACGCATGGTTGTCATGAGAATATTCCTCTTTTCTCCAAAGTTTGGTGTTTAGACTAACGAAGCCAAAAGGACCATCCCCCTTGCAGAGGATGGGCCAAACGAGTAATGTTCTCCCAAACAGATCGTAGGAGCATTACTCAGATGAACCTTAACATATTGCAAAACTTTCGTCACGAGATCTATAGCTGTTTTGAGCGAGCAGCCGATGCCCTGTTCAATACGGCGGACGCCCTCCTGACGGAGACGGATGCTCATAGCTTTCCCGAACTGTCGCTCTCGCCCTGCTTCGAGCGGCAATGGCCCAGCTTGTATGAAGCCTTTGAAGATGGGCGCATTGATCATGAGGCCTTAATGTACCGCGAAGTAATACTTGGCCATATCACTGACCAATATAGTGACCGCGTATACGCCTGAGGCGGCTTCTAGACTTGATTGTCTCCTCTTGTCTTCGTTTCAGCAAGACACCTATCCTGACCGCGAGTTCCGTTCACCGTCGACACGATGTTCTTCAGCACCACGTCCGATCCATGGACTGGACCGCGGCGATCTGCGAGGGCTGGTAGTCGATCACCAGCAGCGCCGCGGTCTGCGGCGTCAGCAGGTGGTCGCCGATCGGGTCGCGAATCATGGATGCACCTGCGAGCCGTAGCCGAGGTCGAGGCGGATCGACTGCATCACCCAGAACGTCGTGCTCTCGGTGAACACGTCCGCGGCCGCGAGCACGCCCGTGTACTTCTCGATGACGGGCGCGGCTGCGACCGCCGTGACCTCGTCGAGATAGCCCTTCACCGCCGCCCACATGTTCTCTCCGTACTTCACGAAGTAGCGCGTCGGGTCGACGGTGTCGATCGCCTTCCTCGAGCTCTCGGAGATGTCGGCCATGTACTGCTGGTGCAACGTCACGTCGTCGCGCGTACCGAGCCGGCCGTTGTGACCGCCGATGAAATGCTTCCACGAGTACGCGAGCGCGTTCGCCGGAGCCTCGAGATAGCCGGGAATGTCCTCGGTCAGGTTCGAGAGGTAGACCGGCGCCCAGCCAGGGTTGACGATGTCGATCAGCATCAGCGCGTCGTGATCGGGCAGGTGGATGACGATGTTGTCGGGCGAGTGGTTCGCCCCGTGCCAGGCGAGGTCGATGCGCTCGCCGCCGATCTCGAGCGTGCGGCGATCCTGGAACGTCTCCTCGTTCGGAGGCCTGGCCGGATCGTCATCGCGCAGCAGCAGCCGCCGCGTCTCCTCGTGCCCGATGCGCGTGACGTTCTTGTCGAACAGCGACGACGCGCCGACGTGGTCGGCGTGATGGTGCGAGTAGACGAGGTAATTGACCTTGTTGCTGACCCCGTTCGCCGACGCGATCTCGTCCACCGCGCGCTGGATGTTGTGGCCGATCGTCGGCGGCGCGTCGAGCAGCACGACGCCGTCCGACGTCGTCAGGAACGCGCACTGGTAGGTGCCGTCGGTGATCCAGTAGAGGTTCCGCTCCACCCGGCCGACGTAGTAGCCCTGCTCGTTGAGCGCAGGCCCGAGCGCCGAGCTTGGGACCGGCGCGTAGTCGGGTAGGCCGGTTGTGTCAGTTGTGCTCATCGCCTTCCTCCTCTCGGGTTCATATCACGATCATGGTCTTGTGGTTTGATGCTTACAAACGAAAGCGCTCCGAGAATCATGAAGAACCTCCTTCACATGGTGTAATAACCCAACTGGTTTGATCCCACAACTGTCAATATGCCGATTCGCTGGTGGCAACATGTGCTCATTCCGTGATGTCACCCTTTTCCCTTGCTGCTCACCCAACCGCGAAAGCCGGGGGCACCCCATCGTGTTTCCTCCTCAGGGCTGCCTCAGATGGGGAGGGGTGGTGTAAGTGAAACGAGAAAAACGCGTGGAATTTACCCCTTGCGCCGTTGCAGTGCAATTACCGGAATCGTGCGCGTGGTATTCCTCTGGTACTCGCCGTACTGTGGGTACATCTGCGCCCAGCGAGCGTAGATGCGGTCGCGCTCCTCACCGGTCACTGGGGTAGCGATGGCGTCATAGGTCTCGTTCCCCACCTCGACGGTGAGTTCAGGGTGGGCAAGCAGATTGTGGTACCAGTCGGGATTGGTTGGCGCCCCCCCTTTGGAGGCGAAGACGAGCAGGCGGTCGTCGTCGCGTAGGTACATCAGCGGGTGGGTGAGGCGCCGACCGCTCTTGGCGCCGGTGGTCGTGAGCAGAAGCAGCGGCCTGCCTTCCCACATGCCGCCGACCTTTCCTCCATTCGCCCGGAACGCCTCAATCGTCTGGCGATTCCAATCATTTCTGTCAGGCATATATTCTCCTTTATGAAAAAATTGATGCCGACTCGGTCAGCATTCCTGTTGCGTGCGAGGCGAGTTCTTTGCCATTCCATTACTTCGCAACAAATGACCTCATCGAATCTGCACATGTACCCCTCTGCGAACTTGCACAAGAGCAATGGGCCTGTTTCTCCTCGCAGCGGGTCGCGGATGGTACGGCTGTCCACGTCCGCTCTCCCCGCTCAAGGAAGTGTCTCTTGCCATTCAATCTTGACAGACGACCAGGGAGCTGTCTCATTATCGATGGACACTGGCGTTGTTGGCCTGACATCCTGGCGACGAGTCTTGTCTGCTTTGAGTATAGCAGGAGGCTCTCTCGAAGTCACCCGCTCTCAGGTGGTATTTCACTTCCACTTTTACTTCCTGCTGTGCCACAGAGGAGCAGAGCGCCTCTGCCGGCAGCGGTGAGCAGGCCAGCAGCGCGATGACGACGACTCAGGCGAGGCGAAGAGGGGCGCCCGTGCAGAGCTGGAGAGCCATCTGCCCCTGCTTGAGCTGGCAGGGAGAGCGCCTGCCAGGTCCTCGTTCTCCAGGGGAAAATGTGCTATCATAGAAGCTTGAACTGGGCAGGGTGAGAGGAGGTCCCGTCTCGTGGCCCTCTCACCCCACACACGCGTGGACCTGCTTGGACCACCGCTAGAGAGAAGTATAGCAGGAGGAGGGCAGCCATGTCAGTCGCCATGAGCTGCCATTTCACTTCCACTCACTTCCACTTGCTTCGCGTCGCGGGCGGGTCAGGCGGAAAGGAGCGCGGCTCGTGAGGCGATCTTCATACGGGGAGCGAGATTACGCCTTTGGACAGCTCATCCTGACCCTGCGCAGCGCCATCGGGCTCACGCAAGCGGGATTGAGCGATCAGCTTGGCATTTCAAAACGAGCGGTGGGGGAGTGGGAAGCAGGAAGCAGTTATCCCAAGGCCACCCACCTCCAAGCGTTGATTGCCCTGGCCGTCAAAGAGCAGGTCTTTCCTGTCGGCCACGAAGAAGAGGAGATCCGTGCGCTCTGGAAGGCGGCCCACCAGAAGGTGCTGCTGGATGAGACCTGGCTCTCCGTACTGCTCTCGGAGCCGCCTGCCCCATCGGCGCAGGGTTCGGTCGAACAGAGCGGTGACGCCCAGGTGGGCAGCACTCTCCTTCCTCCTCAGACCAGCCTGGCACTGGTTTCACAGCCAGAACAGAGTCCACCTCCAGCAGAGCCGGTCGCCAGCAGAGCCCCTGCTGCCAGTGGACCACTCCTGGATTGGGGGGACGCGCTGGATGTTCCGAGCTTCTTTGGGCGCCAGGGGGAACTGGCCACGCTCTCCGAGTGGGTGGTGCAGGACCACTGCCGGGTGGTGAGCGTGCTGGGCCTGGGCGGCATCGGCAAGTCCGCGCTGGTGGTGCAGGCCATGCGCGAGCTGGCCTCCCACTTCGACGTGGTGCTCTTTCGCTCCCTGCGCGACGCCCCGCCTCCTGAAGCGTTGCTCTCGTCCTGCCTGGCTGTGCTGGCCCCCGAGGCGCAGGATCTCGTGCACGAGAGCCTGGAGCGGCGCCTGAGCCGGCTGCTGGCGGAACTGCGAAGCCTTCGCGTGCTGCTGGTGCTCGATAACCTGGAAGCGCTGCTCGCCGAAGGCGAGGCGCTGGGGCGGCTCCGTCCTGGGTACGAGGGCTATGGGCAGTTGTTGGAGCAGGTCGGCCACACGGGGCACCAGAGCTGCCTGCTGCTGACCAGCCGCGAGCACCCGGTCGCCCTGCGCGCCCTGGAGGGCCGGCGCGCCCTCGTGCGCTCCTTGCGCCTCGCCGGGCTGGAGGCCTCGGCCTGCGCGCAGTTGTTGGGCGAGCACGAGCTGGTCGGCTCCCCAGAGGAGTACGCCCGCCTGGCAGCCCTCTACGCGGGCAACCCGCTGGCGCTCTCCATCGTGGCCGAGACCATCGCCGACCTCTTTGGCGGGGCTATCTCCCCGTTCCTCGCGGCAGGCACGATCCTCTTTGGCAGCATCACCCACCTCCTGCAGGAGCAATGGGTGCGGCTCTCGGCGCTGGAACAGACGCTGCTCTGGTGGCTGGCCATCCTGCGCGAGCCGGTGACGCTCTCGGAGCTGCAAGCGGTGCTGGTGGCTCCGCTCGCGCCCGCACAGATCCTGGAAGCCGTGGATGGACTGCGCCGGCGCTCACTGGTGGAGCGCGGACAACGAGCAGGCAGCTTTACCTTGCAGTCCGTGGTGCTGGAGGACGTGACCGGCAGGCTGGTCCGCACGGCCAGCCAGGAGATCGTACAAGAGCGGCTCCAGCTTTTGCGTGAGCAGAGCCTCTCTCAGGCCCAGGCCAAGGACTATGTGCGCCAGACCCAGGAGCGGCTGCTGCTGGCTCCCCTCCTGGCCCGCCTGCAGAGCAGTGTGCCTGGGCACGTCGAGGTGGAGCCGCGCTTGCGCTCCCTGCTCTCAGAGGTGCGTGAGCGAGCCCTTGCCGTCCAGGGGTATGGGCCAGCTAACCTGGTGGCGCTGCTGCGGCTGCTGCGCGGGGACCTGCGTGGGCTAGACCTGTCGCAACTGGCCTTGCGGGGCGCCTATTTGCAAGGGGTCGAGATGCAGGATACCACGCTTGCCGGAGCGAGGCTGCGCGAGTGCGTCTTCACCGAGGCCTTCGATGCCATCACCGCGGTGGCCATCAGCCCGAGCGGACAGTACTGGGCCACGGGCGGCAGGCGGGGGAGAGTACAGGTGTGGCGAGAGAACGGCCACACCTTACATCTGGCCTTGCAGGCGCACACGGATGCGGTCTGGGCCCTCGCCTTTAGTCCGGACGAACGGCGGCTTTCCAGCGGAAGCCTGGATGGCAGCGTCAAGCTGTGGGAGGTCGAGAGTGGGATCGTACTCTGGTCAGGCTGGCAGACCATGGGCATCGACTGTCTAGCCTTTGCTCCGGACGGAGACGTGCTTGCCAGTGGGGGATATGACGCGACTCTCCGGCTGTGGGATGCTTCGCTGGGCACGCCCCTGCAGGACGTGCCGCATCCTGGCCCGATCACCTCGCTGGCCTGGAGCCCGGATGGACGCCTGCTCGCCAGTGGCGACGTCGCGGGCACCATTCGGCTGTGGGAGATCCCGTCTCGCGGGAGAGCCGCCTGCGTCGAGAGCCTGGCTGGGCATAGCAGTTGGGTGCGCGGACTGGCCTTTGCTCCCGACGGCACAAGCCTGGCGAGCGCGAGCTGGGATGGCAGCGTCAAGCTCTGGGAGCTGGGAGAAGGAGGCCGCCTGCGCCAGCAGCTTTCGGGCCATACGGAGGAGGTGCAATGCCTGGCCTGGAGTCCAGATGGACGCACCGTGGCCAGTGGCAGCTTTGACCACACGATCCGGCTGTGGCATGGGAAAGCAGGGAGTTCCTCGACGGTGCTGCAGGGACATGCTGCTGCGGTGAATGGGCTGGCCTTCACCCCCGACAGCCGCCAGCTGCTCAGTGGCAGTGAGGATGGGACGATGCGGCTGTGGGAGGTGGAGGGGGGGCAGTGTGTGCGGGTCCTACAGGGATACGCGAGCACCCTCTATGATCTTGACTGGAGTCCGGATGGCAAAGAGCTCGCCAGTGTCGGTTCCGATACCGAGGTCTGCCTCTGGGAGGTGGAGGGCCGCAAGCCGCCTCGTGTGTTGCGCGGCCATACATGGATAGTGTACGGCGTGGCATGGCGTCCCGATGGAGGATTGCTCGCCACGAGCGGGTGGGGTCGGAGCATCCGGCTGTGGGACCCAACCACAGGATCCTGTGCCCAGATCCTGCGGGACCTCGACCACCCCGACACCAACTTCTTCGGGGTGGCCTGGAGTCCAGACGGGAAGCTTCTGGCCTGCGGCACCGTGCTGCAAGGTGTGCGCGTGTGGAATGTGACCACTGGCTCCCACCGTGGGGTCGGACAGGCGCACGCAACCTCGATCTTGCGCGTGGCCTGGAGCCGGGATGGCACGCGCCTGGTCGGCGGTGGGGAAGATGGCCACGTCTCTGTGTGGGAGGCCTCCGAGGGCACGCAGTTCCTGCGGCTGGCGGGTCATCACGGGACCGTCCGGAGCGTGGCCTGGAGTCCTGACGGGAGGCGGCTGGCCTCCGGTGGTGGTGGCAGAGAGGGCGGGGAGCTCTTCGTGTGGGATGCCCACAGTGGGGAGCGCCTGGCCGCCCTGCAGGGGCTGGCGAGTGTGCTCTATGCAGTCGCCTGGCATCCGGTCGGGGATCGGCTGCTCAGTGGAGGGAGTGATGGCAGGCTGCGCTGGTGCGACCTGCAGAGCGGAGCGTGCCTGCGGGTGCGAGAAGCCCATCAGGGGAAGGTGCAGGCCCTCAAGGTCAGTCCCGATGGCAAAAGAATCGCCAGTTGCGGCGATGATGGGGCCATCAGGCTCTGGGATGTGCACAGCGGCGAACACCTGCGCACCCTGCGTCGCGACCGGCCCTACGAGCGCCTCACGATCACGGGCATCCGGGGTCTGACCGAGGCCCAAAAGGCGTCGCTGCGCGCCCTGGGGGCCCTGGAGGACGAGGCGGATGAGGAGAGCAGCCGCCCCGAGCAGACAGCCGAGCTCTAGCCGGGGCGAGTGGCTGGGCGAGCGAAATGCGTGCCCCTGAATGACCTTGAGAAGCCGCACTAGACTCCTCTGATAGATTTTTGCACGAATCCTAGGCCTGCCTCAAGTTCTGCCAGCTACTTTGATAGCCAAGCAGTGGCTGCAGCTCGCGCGCCTCCCAGTACTCCACATTGTAGGGATTGAGATGCTTGATCGATTCAAAATTAGGACTAGACATG
>Ga0209871_1000289_pt1 | contig 14045 bp, 15 predicted proteins | sample OrgsoiDNA2013045_FD_185795 | JGI IMG/M metagenome (GOLD analysis project Ga0209871, IMG submission 185795) | Permafrost soil microbial communities from the Arctic, to analyse light accelerated degradation of dissolved organic matter (DOM) -... | ecosystem: Environmental > Terrestrial > Soil >... | reverse complement strand
ACATCCTCCGACCCGCAACCGCGGCACCGTCGGCGGCTCGATTGCGAACGCGGACCCGTCGGCCGAAATTCCGCTTGTCGCGGTGACGCTTGGTGCCGACATCATGCTGGCGACCCCGGACGGCCCGACGTCGATGCCGGCGGATGATTTCTTCATCGGGCCGATGCTGACCACGATCGGATTGGGCGAGTGCGTCAGCGCGATCCGGTTCCCGGTCTGGCCGCAGCCGCGCATCGGCGTCGGCTTCTTCGAGATCAGCGCCCGCCGCTCGGATTTTGCCTTTGTCGCCGCCGCCGCCCAGGTCGCGCTCGACGAGGAGGGGCGCTGCCTCGATGCGGCACTCGGCGTGGGCGGCGTCGGCGACCGGCCCTTGCCGCTGGATGTATCGTCCCTCGTCGGCACCGAACTCGATGCGGCGTCGATCGCCGAAGCCGTCAATGCCGCATCGGACAATCTCGAGGCGATGAGCGATCTGCATGCCAGCGCCGCCTATCGCCGTCGCGTCGCGCGCGTGCTCTGCATCCGCGCCCTCGAGCAGGCGCGCATCAATGCGTCAGCCAAAGCTGCGAAAGGCGCGCGATGAAAGTCGACCTGCGCATCAACGGCGCCTGCCATTCCGCCGATATCGAGCCGCGCAAGACGCTGCTCGACGCGCTGCGCGAGAATTTTCTGCTCAACGGCGCCCATGCCGGTTGCGAGCACGGCGTCTGCGGCGCCTGCACCGTGCTGGTCGACGGCGAGCCGGTGCGATCCTGCCTGATGTTCGCGGTACAGGCGGACGGATACGAGATCACGACCATCGAGGGTCTCGCGCCCGCGCCGGGTGAACTCAGCGTGATCCAGGATGCGTTCTGCGAAACCCATGGCCTGCAATGCGGATATTGCACGCCCGGCATGATCCTGGCGGCGCATGCCTTGCTGCAGCATACGGTGACGCCGACCCGCGAGGATATTGTCGAGGCGATCTCCGGCAATATTTGCCGCTGCACCGGCTACGGCCAGATCATCGAGGCGGTGCAATTCGCCGCCGACCGCTTGCGCAAAGCCAATACGCCGCGTCCGCACCATGGTGCCGATAAGCCCGTCGTGGAGGCGAAATGAGCGCCGATCCCTTAGGCTTCCGCTTTGTCTCGACCAACCGGCGCGTCCGCGAGGATCGCCGCTTCGTGGCCGGCCATGGCCATTTCGTTGCCGATGTCGCGCTCGAAGGCATGCTGCATGTGGCGATCCTGCCGTCGCAGCATCCGGCCGCGCGCATTGTTTCGATCGATGCGTCGGCGGCACTGGCAATGCCGGGCGTCCACTACGTGCTGACAGGCGATGAACTCGCCGCCGCCACCGATCCCTTGATGAACGGGCTTGATACGCCAAAAGTTCGACGCCATCCGCTGGCAGTGGGGCAGACCCGTTATGCCGGGGAGTGGGTGGTGGCCGTGGTCGCCGATAGCCGCGCGCTGGCCGAAGATGCCACCGAAAAAGTCCGCGTCACCTACGAGCCGCTGCCCTTTGTGATGAATGCGGAAGAAGCCTTGAAGCCGGACAGTCCGCCGGTGCATCCGGCGCACGGCTCCAACGTGCTGCTCGACCGGACCTTTGTCTGGGGCGAGGTCGACAAGCACTTTGCCGAAAGCCCGCGCCATTTGTCGTTCCGCGTCACCTGGGGACGCAATTCCACCGTTCCGATCGAGACCTTCGGCGTCGCCGCATCGTGGGATCCGTGGCGCGACATGCTGGATATCTGGGCATCGATCCAGATGCCGAAATATCCCGATCAGATCGCGCGCGCATTGCGGATCCCGGCGAACGGCGTCCGCGTGCATCAGGATGTCGACGTCGGCGGCAGCTATGGCGTCAAGCGCGGCATCAAGCAGACCGTGCTGGTGGCGCATCTGGCGCGGCGGCTCGGCCGTCCGGTACGCCTGATCGAGGACCGGCTGGAGAACATGCGCGGCGGCGATGCGCACGGCCCGGAGCGCATCTTCGACGTCGAGGTCGCCTTCAACGATGACGGCATCGTCAAGTCGATGAAGATCCGCGCGCTGGACAATGCCGGCGCCTATGCCGGCCGGGCGCCGTTCCAACTGGGCAAGCCGATCGGCGCTATCGTCGGTCCCTATAAAATCGCAAGCGTGCAGTATCGCGCGCAGTCGGTGACATCCAACAAGGCCGTGCAGGAAGCCGTGCGCGGTTTTGGCCAGGCGCCGACCAATTACGCGATCGAGACCGCGATCGACAAGGTCGCCGCGGCCACAGGCCTGCCGCGCATCGAAGTGCGCCGCCGCAACTTCATCGCCAAGGAAGAGTTTCCCTATCTGATCCCGAGCGGCAGCACCTATGACAGCGGCGACTACCACACCGTGGTCGACAAGGTATTCGCGCATATCGATTTCGCCGGGATGGAGCAGGAGCGGGATCGTCTGCGCGCTTCCGGTTTGCTGGCCGGCATCGGCATCGCGGCGTGCCTGGAGCCGAGCGGCGGCAATTCGTCGTTCGAGCCGCTGCTCAACGAGAAGAATACCACCACCACCTGGATGGATTCCTGCCGCATCAACATCGATGGCCTCGGCTTCATCACGGTGACGATCCACAACACCTCATCGGGACAGGGCCACGAAACGCTGGTTTCGACCGTGATCGGCGAAGTCCTGCAGATCGACCCTGATCTGATCCGCGTGATACGGCCGGATTCGCTGGCGTGTCTTCCGTCGAACTCGCCGGTCGGCAGCCGGATGGCCATCATGCTCGGCGGCGCGGCGTTCCACGCGGCGCAGAAGCTAAAGACAAAACTGACGCGGATCGCGGCGCATCAATTCGGCCTGGACGCGGACAAGGTCGTCTACGCCTCCGGCGGCGTCAGCGATCCGAACGGCGAGCGGAAACTCGGCTGGATCGAAATTATCAATATCGCCCATCGCAATTTTCATCTGCTGCCGGAAGGCATGGAGCCGGGCCTGGAGGCGACCCATGTGATGCAGGTGCCGACCGGCAACAAGCTGCCGGAGGACGGCCGCGTCCAGATGTATCCGTGTCACTCCTTTGAGTTTCATGTGGTGCTGATGGCGATCGATCCCGCGCTCGGCAAGCCGGAAATCAAGCGCTACGTGATCGGCCACGACTGCGGCACGGTGATCAACCCGCATATCGTCAAGGGCATGACGCTGGGCGGCGTCGCCCACGGCCTCGGCGCCGCGCTGCTGGAGGAGTTCGTCTATGATGACGAGGGCCATCTGATCACCCAGAGTTTCATGGATTATCTGCTGCCGTCTTCGCACGAGGTGCCGGAGGTCGAGATCGTGCATCACTGCACGCCGTCGCCCTTCACCGTGTTCGGGCAGAAGGGTTCCGGTGAAAGCGGCTATCTTGGCGCGCCTGCGGCGATATCGGCCGCGATCAATGATTGCGTCTCGCCGCTCGGCATTTCCTTCAACAAGCTTCCGATCCGTATTTCCGCGATTGGCGACGCCATCGCGGACGCGCAACATGGTAAACCCAAAGAGCAAGCCAAATGATCATCGATTGCCACGCCCATCTGGTGCCGCCAAGTCTGCTCGACGCAATCCGCGCCCAGGCTTCGGCTTTTCCCTCGATCCGCCTGATCGAAGACGGCGGCAGCCTCGGCTTCTCGTTCGCCGGCGGCAAGCCGACGCGGCCGGTTTCAAAACCGCTGAGCGATCTGCCGGCGCGGCTGAAATGGATGGACGAGCAGAACATCGAGCGTCAGGTGGTCGGCGGCTGGCTCGATATGTTTGCCTACGAAGTGCCGGCGGAGGAGGGCGCGACCTGGTCGCGATTGATCAATACGCATCTGGCGCAGACTGCGATGCGCGAGCCGCGGTTTGTGCCGCTGGCCACCGTCCCCTTGCAGGATGGCGCGCGCGCCGCCGAAGTGCTGCGCGAAGCGCACGCCACAGGCTTCAAGGGCGCGATGATCGGTACCCAGCCCAAGGGCAAGGGCGGCGTGCTCGACGACCCCGCGCTAAAGCCGTTCTGGGAAGCCGCCAACGAACTCGGATCGGTGGTCTTCATCCATCCGGTGTTCGAAAGCGGCGATGACCGCGTCCATGATTACGGCATGGCGAATGCCGTGGGACGCATCACCGACACGCTGATCGCGATGTCGCGGCTGATCTATGCCGGTCACGTCACCCGTTATGCCAATGCGAAGATCGTGGCCGGAATCGGCGGCGCGGCGCTGCCCTATGTGATCGGCCGGCTGCGCCGAAACTATTCGCTCGACAAGGACAAGCTCGGCGATCCCGATGCGGCGCTGGCCGCGATGTATTACGACACCATCGTGCAGGACCCGCGCGCGCTGCGCTACCTCGCCGACATCGTCGGTGCCGACCGGATCATGATGGGGTCGGACATGCCGTTCCCGATCGGCGATCCCGCGCCGATGAAGATCGTCGCGGAGACGACATTTTCCGACCCCGAGCGCGCCGCGATCAATGGCGGCCTGGCGCAACGTTTGTTCGGATTGTGAGGGCATATCCATGAAGCTCGATATCGGCGGTGTCGAAACCATTCAGGCTCCGGTTGAAGTGCTCTGGAAGGCGCTCAACGATCCCGTGGTGCTGACGCGCTGCATCCCCGGCTGCAAGACCATGACCGAGATCGCGCCCGATGCCTACAAGGTCGACATGCAGTTGCGCGTCGCGGCGGTGGGCGGCTCATTCGAAGGCGAAATCGCGCTGTCGGACAAGGCGCCGCCGCAGGCCTGCAGCATCAAGGTGTCCGGCGCCGGCACGCTCGGCCATGGCAACGGCAGCGCGCGCTTCAAGATCGAGCCGGAGGGGCCTGACGCGTCGCGCCTGACGTTTCAGGGCGCCGGCGAAATCGGCGGGCTCGTCGCCGGCGTCGGCCAGAGGATCTTGAGCAGTGTCTCCAGGCATCTGGTCGGTCGTTTCTTTACGGCGCTGCGCAAGGAATTCGAAACACCGGTTGAGGGCGCCGCGGAATAGCTTTAACGAGAATGCTGAAAGGACGGCCATGAGTAACATTCGTATCGGCCTTGCTTGCGTCTCGGCATTGTTGTGGGCTGCGCCTTGCTTTGCCGAAGCGCCGGAGCCGATTTCGATTGTCGTCTTCGGCCCGCCATCGCTCGGCGCGTTCCTGCCCCCGGTGATCAAGGCGCAGAAACTGGACGAGAAGAACGGCCTTGCGATCAAGTTCGAGGAGCGCACGCCCGACGCCTATACCGCGCAATTCAACTCCGGCGAGTTTCAGCTTGGCGGCAGCGCCTCGTTGCTGACGGTCGGCCTTGCCGATACCCGCGGCGTCAAGGTGACTTATTTGTTCAATCTGTTCGACTATTGGGGAGCGATCGTCACCTCGCGGCCCGAGATCAAGACGCTGCGGGATCTGGAGGGCAAGGACCTCGCCGCGGCAAAGGGCACCACCAATTATGTGATGTTCGATTGGTTCGCGCGGCAACTCGGCGCCGACACCGCAAAATTTTCCGTGATCAATACCGCGACCCCCGGCCTGATCGGCTATGCCGTGGCCGATCGCGCGGCGGCGGTGCAAATCTGGGAACCGGCCTATACCACGCTGCTGTCGAAGAAGAGCGACATGCGAACGATCGATATCGGCATTGCCGAGAGCTGGAAGAAATTCACCGGCAGCCGCAACATTCCCTATCTCGGCGTCGCCGCCCATATCGATTGGGTGGAAAAGAACCCAAAGCTGGTTGCAAAACTTTACGCCGCCTACAAGGAAGCCTCGGAATGGGTCACGGCGCATCCCGAGGATGCGTCGAAACTGATCGCGCCAAAGGGGACGCCCGACGATCAGAAAGCGATTGCCGAGCTCATCCGCGCCAATGACCGGCTCGGCATGAACGTGCAATGGGCCTCCGACGTCGCCAAGGAAATCAGCTCGGTCTACGCCGCCGGCAGATCGATCGCCTTTCTTCCCGCCGATCCCGCCGCCTCGACGATCTACCGGGCGTCCGGCAAATGAGCGAGACCGCAACCCGGGCCGGATCGTCGGCAGCCGCCACGCTGCTGGCCGGGATAAAGCGGCTGGGATCGTCGGTGCTGCCTTTCGTCGTCGTCATCGCGATCTGGCAATTCGCCTCGCTGTTCTTCCCGCGCTTTCTGTTTCCGTCGCTGATCGATGTGTTCTGGCGCTGCCTTGAAATTTTTTCGAGCGGAACGATGTTCGCCGATGTGCTGTCGACGATCCTTCGGATTCTGGCGGGGCTCGCCGGCGCCTTCATTATCGGCGGCCTGCTCGCGCTGTCGATGGTGCGCTCGCGCGCGGTCGATAATTTCCTCTCGCCGATCCTGACCCTGTTCCAGGGGATTCCCGCGCTGTCCTGGGTGGTGTTCGCCATCATCTGGTTTCACGGCGTCGAGTTTCGCATCTTCTTCATTATGGTAATGACGACGCTGCCGGCATTCACGTTTCAGGTGCTCGGCGCATTGCGCGCGATGTCGAGGGATCTGATGGAGATGGTGTTCAGCTTCCGCCCGACGCGCCTGAAACTGTTCCGGGTGATGATCGCGCCGGCGATCCTGCCGGACATTCTGACGGCGTGGAAGGTCAACCTCGGCAACGCCTCGCGCGTGGTCGTGGTCGCCGAACTGGTCGGCGCCACCGGCGGCGTCGGCTACCAGTTGCTGCAGCAGCAGCAGCTGTTCGACATGGCCGGCGCGCTGGCCTGGACGCTGCAACTGGTGTTTTTCGTGCTGATCGTGCAGGGCGCGCTGACGCTGATCGAAAATACCGCCTTCCGCTATCGGGCCGTTTCGGAGCGTGCGATATGAGGGACACCGTCACGCCGGTCGAGCCGGCCATTCACCTCGACCACGTCTCCAAGGAGTTTGGCAAGCCGGGCACGGAGGCGACCTACCGCGCGGTGGACGGTCTCAATCTCGACGTTCGCCCCGGCCAGATGCTGGCGCTGCTCGGCAAGACCGGCTGCGGCAAGTCGACGATCTTCAACATGATCGCGGGGCTGACCGAGCCGACCAGCGGCACCGTGCGCGTCAGCGGCCGCGATCCGTTTTCGGATTTCGATTCGTTTCGCGGCGGAATCGCAATTGTGTTTCAGAACGACCGGCTGCTGCCCTGGCGGACCGCCATCCAGAACGTCGAACTGGGCCTGGAGATGCTGGACGTGCCGCCGGCGAAACGGCGGGAGGCAGCGCAGCTGTGGCTGACAAAGCTCGGACTTGGCGGACACGAGAACGACTATCCGCACGCACTGTCCGGCGGCATGCGTCAACGCGTCTCGATCGCGCGCGCGTTTGCAACCAATGCCAATATCCTCTTGTGCGACGAGCCGTTCTCGGCGCTGGATGAATCGACCGCAGGAAGGCTGCGCGCGGAATTCGTCCGCCTGGTGAAGGAAAACGGCAAGACCGCCGTCTTCATCACCCATTCGATCAGCGAGGCGCTGGAGATCGGCGACCGCATCGTGGTGCTGAAACGTCCGGCGATGATCGCCTACGATGTCTCCTTCGATGGCGGCACCGGCCAGGAAGAGCGCGAGCTCATTCGAAGCCGGATCGGCGAGGTGCTCGCGGCCTGAAAAGGCGCGTGTGAGCTCGCCCTACGGGCTTGGCTCCCCGATGGTGCGTGGCTGTGCAAAGGTTACGGGTTCGACAGGCGTTCCGTCGTTGAGCATCGTGTGTTGGCGAAACGTGCCGAAGCCGGCGGGGATGACCGTGCCGTTTTGCGCAGCGTCGAGGAAGATATGTCTCGACATGTGTGGGGAGCGCTCAAACCAGTTGGGCTCGTCGAATGTTCCGCCATAGACGCCGAATATCTCGGGAAATCGTTCAAAATCGAGAAACAGCTTTGTGCCGCAGGTCGAGCAGAAATTAACGGTGACCCGCTTTCCGCTTCCTTCCGAGGCTTGAGAATAATGCGCAGGCTTGCCGGAAGTGATTTCAAAACTTGTTTTATGAAAGATCGGTTCCACCATGTAGGCTGACCCGGTTGCGCGTTGACAGAATTTGCAATGGCAATATGTCACGCGTACGGGGTCTGAGTTGGTTGCGTACCGGACTGCGCCGCAAAGGCAGCCGCCCCGATTCAAGGACATTCCGGCCTCCTCACGATTTGCCGATGCTCGATCGGGCCACAACGGCTAGGCGACGAGAAAGGCCGATGTGAAGTTTAATCGCGATGGCGCCGGCCTGCAACGCAGCATTGAACGCCGGGCCCGCGATGGATCATCTGCCAACTCCGGGCAATATCTGCCTCGACCATGGCGTGAGGAGCGACTCCGGTTGCTGCTCTCGCAGCCATTTCATGGATCATGCGATGAGCCATCGTCCCTTGTGAATATCGAATTTCACCAGGCCCTCGTCTCGCATTTTCAACAGCAGGGATTGGCAGGCTTCCTCATTCACGACATTGGCCCGTTTCATGACCTCGTAGACTTTGAGCGGCTTCTCGCGGAGCGCGCTCAGGATATTTTCTCGATCATTCAGCACGACTGCTCCTTACAAAATGAGCCGATTAGATCATCACGAGCTTGATGTGGCCGTCTTCAAAGGTTCCCGCCGCAAGAGCATCGCGTGCCATCTTTTCGATGATCGGCCAATTTGTGAGAAGGTACTTCTGCGCCTGCACCTTGGTCGGTAGCCTGGTTTGAAGGATGCAATGCTGCCGCGCGTTCCCATTCGCTATCTGAAAAGATACTGTTTGCGGTCCCTCGTTGACCTCTTGTTCGGTGGGTTGGGCAAGTTTCTGCATGCACGGTTCCTTTATGACATTATCGCGCAGGTCGCGAATGAAGTCGCTCGTATCTTCGGGTGAATTGGCTGCGGAAAGGGACGTGGATACCTATGGCCCGGCAGATTTAATCGACGCAGGCCGCCGCAGCCGCGACGCTTTTGGGCTTTGGCAGGCGCTTCGGCCCGTGGTCCGCGCTGGGTTGCGTGTTGCGGACGGCCTCGGCCAGCATCTGGCGTAGCTCAGCCTTTGTCTTCGGCGGTTCCCGCGTGAAACTAGATTGTTGCCAGTTAGCCATGGACACTATGTGGGGATGCCCGAGGCAAAAGTAAATGCCAGCGGTGATGACAATAATAAGGCATGAGCCATTTGACGACGGGTTGCCTGCGGGTAATCGACGTCCGCCACGAAGCGCTTAACGAACTCAGGTCAGACATCGCGGAAGGTCCGAAAACCTTCACAATTTCGGAAGTCGACGTTCTCATTCGATCACCTCGTCGGCGCGGGCGAGGACGGTCGGAGACAGCTCGATGCCCAACGCCTTGGCGATCCGGAGGTTGATCCTGAGATCGAACTTGGTGGGACGTTCGAAAGGCAAGTCGCCTGGCTTTGCGCCTTTCAGAACGCGGTCAAGCTGTGAGATCAAATGACGATTGGCGTCGGAAAAATCCGGCCCGAACGACATAAAGCCCCCATTGGCGACCCAGTCGGGCGAAGGAAAAATCGCAGGTTTGTTGCTGAGGCCCACCATCTTGATGACCTCGGCCATGTGAGCGTTGAGTACAATATCCGGGACAAACACAAGTGCGTCAAATCCGGCGAGGGCTTCCGGGCTTAGGGCCTTCGCGAGATCGGCGGGGTCATCGATGTTGATGGGTTCAACCGTAAAGCCGAGCTTACGACCCGTCTCCAAAACAGGCACAAGGCTCTGCGGGCCCTTACTGACTTTTGTTGTCACCGTTCCGAGGCGGACCGCGCGCGGGACAACCTCCCGCATCAGCTCGACACGCTTGACAGTGGTTTCCTCGGAAAAAACCGTGATGCCGGTGACGTTGCGACCAGGATGCGCGAGGCTGTCCGCCAATCCCGACCCGACCGGGTCAACAGCGGCGAAGGCGACGATCGGAATTGTTTGAGTTGCCTTGTAGGCGGCAAGCGCAGCAGGCGTGCTGATCGCGAGAATGGCATCCACGCCGCCGTCCCGCACTATTTCCTGCGCCAGTTCCGGGAGCGCATCGACATTCCCCGCTGCGCTCCGAAACTCAAGACGAATATTACGCCCTTCGACGTAACCAAGTTCGCGCAGGAGCTTGCGGGTGAATTCAACCTGCGACGGAACGCCGACCGGGGCGAGTTGGATGACGCGCTGCATTCCCGCCGCTTGTTGCGCACTTGCCATAAGCGGCCACGTTACCGTTCCGCCGAGGAGCGTGATGAACTCGCGTCGTCGCATATGACCTCGCTGGAAAGCCGCTCCGCGCAATCGCCAGACCATAGCAGCCTCAGAGTGCCCAGCGAGTGGCATATGAACCCGGTCTCCGACAATAATCGGGTGGAATGTCCGAGATGGGTGGCGCCGTTTTCTGCCAGGGCCAGCCGCTTCCGGTTCACCCCCGATCGACGGACATCGTCAGATCGCCCGGCATGTCTCAAAGGTGCACAATAATGGAAGTCGAAATGCGGGCCTAAACCACCGAAATAAAACAGGGGGCTGCTTGAGCCGTCCTATAACTTGATCTTCTCTTTCGCAAGAACGTGCTGCACAGCAGGCCGTTGCAGCATCCTGTCCTTGAAGGCCGCAAAGTTCTTCAACTCCTGCATCGGATAGCCTCGGCGCAGTCCCCAAGGATAGAAAACCAGCAGGTAGGGATCGGCGACCGAATATTGATCCGAGAACCAATGCCGCCCCGCCAACTTGCCGTCGATCTGTTCGAGATATCCGTCGAACGTCTTGCGACCCGCATCTTGTATCTGAGGAAACACGGAAGGATCGGCAGCGTAGCGTTCCGGGCGCCACATATGCGCAACGGAGGGATGAACGCTGGTTGCCAGAAAGCCAATGAGCGAGAGAACCCTCGCTTCCGCTATGGGGTCTGTCGGCCAAAGTCCAAATCGTTTTCCAAGATACGGCAGGATCGCGGTGTTCTCGGCCAAAGGCTCCCCGTCGTCGAGGACCAACGCCGGCACTCGGCCTTGCGGATTGATCTTTAGGTACGCCTCGGAGCGTTGCTCTGCATCAGCAAAGTGGACCTGTTGCGATTGATATTTCTCGCCGCTCTCCTCAAGCACGATATGCGCTGCCATCGAGCAGGCGCCAGGAGAAAAATACAACGTCAGCATCCGCATCTCCCGTTAGATTATGGGCTCCCTCATGCGGTATCAAATCACGGTAGACCGGGATCGAATAGGCCAAATTGTGCGCTGCGGGTCAAAAGCGACGTTTTGACTGTCAGCCGATGACTTCCGGTCTGCCCTGATCAACGGACATTCTCGGAGCCCGTCGGCATGTCTCAAAGGTGCCACGAACGGAAATAGCTAGAACGCGCGTCATCACGGAACTGCGCACCTAATTGCGCGCATCTCGTGCGCGATTAATCCGTTCGAGACTTTAGAGCTTCATGCACGGCCAAAAATGCTTGGCGGCCTGCGGGCGTGCCGCAATAGACGGTAATTTGGACTAACGCCTCTTTGATTTCATCGACCGTTGCACCGCTGGCAAGCGCTGCATTCGTGTAAATGCTAAGCTCTTGAAAGCGGCCGAGCCCTGCGAGAATTCCAAGCGTCAGAATACTGCGGGTTTTCTGGTCAAGCCCGGGACGACTCCACGCATAACCCCAAGCCAATTCGGTAACGGCTCGTTGAAAGGTCATCATGAAGTCATCAGAACTGGCGAGGTTCGCATCTACATACTTCTCGCCTAGCACCTGTCTCCGCTTCTTGAGACCCTTCTCAAACAAGTCGCTGTCAGCCATTGTCAATTCCTCCTCGGCACTTTGTCGAGCGCAAATCCAGCGCTTCGGGCGCAACACCGCTGATGTCGCGGCCCGAGCGTAGCAATTTCCGAGCATACGGCAAAGCGGCCCCACGATGAACCTCCATCGCCTCATGTCCGCCCCCGTTCAATCGGCGACATCGTAGCGCGTCAAATCAGTGCTGGAACGGGTAAAAGGCAGATTCGCAGAAAAATCGATGGTTTGATCCTTGTCCGAGATGGATCACGAACGGACTCATGCAGTGCGGCAAACTGTATTCTTATTCGATCACTACATCGGCGCGCGCGAGCAGGGGCGCGGGCACATCGAGGCCGAGCGTCTTCGCTGTCTTGAGGTTGATCACCGTTTCGTACTTTGTCGCAGACTGCACCGGCAGGTCGGCGGGCTTCTCTCCCTTGAGGACGCGATCGACGTAGCCGGCTGCCTGCCGGAATTGGGCGACGTAATCAGGTCCGTAGGAGAGCAGGCCGCCGTCGGTGACGAACCAGTGGCCGGCGTAGATCGCGGGCAGCTTGTACCGGGCCGCCAGCGCAATGATCAGCTCGCGATGACGCGTCGCCAACGCGCTCGCCGTCACGATCATGCCGCCATTGCCGGAGCGCGCGAATGCCGCTACGGCACGCTCGATTTCGGGCGCATCGCGCACGTCGACCGGGCTCAACTCCACCCCCAACGACGGCGCCACGGCCTGAACGGCGGCGAACTGCCCGATCCCCGAGGCGATGGCCGGATCCCGAAGGACCGCCGCCCGCGTCACACCCGGCGCGATCTCTTTGAGCAGCTCCAGCCATTTTCCGCTCATGCCGTATTCGAAAATCGTGAAGCCGGTCGCATTGCCGCCGGGCCGTGCCAGGCTCGCGACGAACCCGGCGCCGACCGGGTCGATGACCAGCACGAACACGATCGGCAGTGTGCGGGTCGCCTGCAGCAACGGTGCCACGGTTAGGGTGCCGGTAGCAGCCAGGATGACGTCCGGCGCGAGCTCGGCCAATTCGGCCGCGTGTCTGCGAATGTCGTCGGCAGTGGCCCAGCGAGTGTCGATCCGCACGTTGCGACCGTCGACCCAGCCCAATTGTGCCAGCCCCTGCGCGAACGCCTCGGTGCGGGCCTGTGATTCCGCATCGTCCGCGGCGTTGCCGATCAGCACGCCGATGTGCCGCATGCGCTCCGGCTGCTGTGCCCACGCGACAAGTGGCCAGGCTGCCACCGAACCGCCGAGAAGCATGATGAACTCGCGCCGTCTCATTGAACCTCCGGAGAAACGCCCCATCAATGTCTAAAGCCTAACACTTTGTGACGGGCTGGCGGGTGAGAAAAGGCCAACAATCGATCCCAGACGCTGCGACCCAATGGTCCGTTCAGGGTCAAAAACGGAAGCGACGGTCCCGAAAAGCGACTTCGGTTCTACCCCCGAGATCGGACATCGCCGACCAAGTCGGTAATGTCGGTTTCGTGCCAACAAGAGACTCATGCACAGCAGCAATTAGCAGCGTTATTCGATCACCTCGTCGGCGCGCAGCAGGAATGACTCTGGGATCGTCAGCCCAAGCGTTTTCGCCGTCCGCAGATTGACGACGAGCTCGAACTTTGTCGGCTGCAGGATCGGCAAGTCAGCCGGCTTGGCGCCCTTGAGAATCCGAGCGACTTGCCCGGCGACCAGGCGAAACGTATCCTTCAGGCTTAATCCGTAGCTGAGCAGCCCGCCGGCGGCGGTGAACTCGCGAACGTCGCACATCGCGGGCAGTGCATGCCGCGCCGCGAGTGCGACCAGTTGCTCGCGCCAAAGGAAGAAAAGCGGTTCGGCGGGAATGAGGACCGCACTGGCCTTCTCTTTGACGAGAGTTTCGAAGGCGACGTCAAAGTCGCGCTCGCTGCTGGCCTTTACGACGAGAATCTGTTTGCCAACGGTGCGGGCGGCCGCCTGCAACTGTCCTATTTCGAGGTCGGTCCTTGGATTATTCGGGTTTGTCAGCAGGCCGATCACCGTGGCTGTAGGCACCACCTCTAGCAGCAACTCCAGTCGTTTTGAGGCAAGCTCGACAGCAAAAAAATTCACGCCGGTGATATTGCCGCCCGGTCGGTTGAGACTGGCGACGATGCCAAGTTGCACGGGGTCCCCGGCGCTGTTGAACACGATCGGTATCGTCGACGTTGCTGCCTTGGCCGCGAAAACCGACGGGAGGCCGCTCGCGACAATGATGGCCGCCGGACGGCGGACCAGCTCAGCCGCCAGCACCGGCAGACGATCGTAGTGGCCTTCCGCCCATTGGAATTCGATTACGACATTCTGGCCCTCGATATAGCCGGCGTCTCTCAGGCCTTCGCGGAAACCGGCCAAATAAATTGCCGATGCGGCGGAGGAAG
>Ga0209871_1000288_pt1 | contig 14062 bp, 14 predicted proteins | sample OrgsoiDNA2013045_FD_185795 | JGI IMG/M metagenome (GOLD analysis project Ga0209871, IMG submission 185795) | Permafrost soil microbial communities from the Arctic, to analyse light accelerated degradation of dissolved organic matter (DOM) -... | ecosystem: Environmental > Terrestrial > Soil >... | reverse complement strand
CCTCGCCGCCGGCGATCTTTCGGCGCGCCTGCCGCCGTTCGATCTCGCCGAACTGTCGGTCGTCGGCGATGTTTTCAATCATCTGGCCGGCAGCCTTCAGACCACGCTTTCGGAGCGCAACGCGCTGACGCGACGGCTGATCGTGGTGCAGGACGAGGAACGGCAGCATCTGGCGCGAGAGCTGCATGACGAATTCGGCCAGTGCCTTGCGGCGATCAGCGCGCTCGCGGCCTCCGCCGGTCAGACCGCGCAACAGGAATGTCCAGCCCTGATGCCCGAGTGCCAAAGCATCGCCCGCACCGCCGCCCACATGATGGACGCGCTGCGCGGCGCTCTCTTGCGGTTGCGGCCGCCGGATGTCGACGAGCTCGGCCTTTCCGCAAGCCTCGAAGGCCTTGTTGCCGGGTGGAACACGCGCAGTGGCGGCCGCACGCGTTTTTCAATCGAACTGTCAGGCGAATTCGGCGCGCTGCCGCGGGATTTCGCGGCGAGCCTCTACCGGGTCGCACAGGAGGCCATCACCAACGCTGCAAAACATGCGCAGGCGTCGCGGGTCACCCTTCATCTGCGCTTGCAGGAGGCCACAGCTGCAGACCATCGCGCCCAAATCGAGATCGCCGTCGATGACGACGGCCAGGCCGCGGGCGATCTCACGCTCAAATCCGGCATGGGGCTGCTTGGCATGCGCGAACGCATCACGGCGCTCGGCGGCAGATTGAGCCTGGATACGTCGCGTCCGAGCGGGCTTGTGCTTTGCGCTCAAATCCCCGTCCCTCCGGCCGCAGGGCGCCCCTCCGAGACGAGGGATGCGGCATGACCGCAGGCGCCACGATCATGCTCGTCGACGATCACGCGATCGTCCGGGAAGGCTATCGCTCGCTGTTGCAGAAGCAGCCGCGGCTGAAGATCGTGGCCGAGGCGGGCGACGGCGCCGAGGCCTACCGCCTGTTCAAGGTGACGCGGCCAGACCTCGTCATCATGGATCTGACCATGCCGGGTTTCGGTGGCGTCGAAGCGATCAGGCGGATTCGGCAATGGGATCCCGCCGCCCGCATTCTGGCCTTCACCATGCATCAGAACGCCGCCTACGCCGTGCAGGCGATCCGGGCGGGCGCCAGGGGCTATGTCACCAAAAGCAGTCCGCCGGAAGCGCTGGTACGCGCCATATTCGATGTGTTGCAAGGTGGCATAGCGTTCAGCGCCGACATCGATCACGAGATTGCGTTGAGCCGCGTCGCGGACACGCCGTCGGCGACCGACGTGCTGACGCCGCGCGAGTTCGAGATCTTGCGCATGCTGCTTGCGGAAAGCTCGACCGAGGATATCGCCGAGATTCTTCACCTCAGCCCGAAGACGGTGGCGAATACGCGCTACCTCATCAAAGCCAAGCTTGGCGTCGCCTCCGACATCGAACTGGTCCTCGTGGCGCTCCGGCAGGGAATCTTGGGCGAGAGTCGCGGCGTGGCAGAGGACGCGAGCCGACGCGCCCGATCGCGTGCTCAACCGAAAGCATGGCAGGATAATTGAATGATAATCTGGTGACGGATAATCTGGGTCGTGAACGGACCTGCTCGCCTCTCCGTCGCATCCCCGCCATGATTACGCGGCGCGATCGCCACAATGCGTTGGCATCACGCCGCAATGAATCTCCCCTCCCCGAATCAGACATGGGCCCGCTGGGCCCTGCTTTGTCTTGCCTGCGTTTTGCTGTCGTCGTGCGCCGGGCAAACCGCGGGCGAGCATCTGGCGGACATGCCGCATTGGATGGGCGGCGAGCCTGCTGGTGTGCCGCCGCGGCGCGGCACGCCCGAATACGATGCCTGGATGGCAGCACGGGCCCAGGAAGCGGCGAGGCCTAAAACCGACCAGCCCAAGACCGACCAGCCCAAGACAGACCAGACCAGGGCTAATCGACCCAAGGCCGATCAATCCAAGGCCGATCGACACGGCAAAACCGATCAGTCTCAATAGCTCCGGCTCATCATCGTCCGGGTTGGTTTGGCCGGCACCTGCCGGACATGGCGCTCGGGCCGGCAAAAGCCGCGGTGACCATCATCGAATACGCGCTCGATGAGCTGCCCACATTGCGCGGCGTTCGAGGAAAATGTTTTTCCGATGCTGAGGTCGAAATATATCGACACCGGCAAGATGCGTTTTGTGTTTCGGGAGTTCCCGATCGACATCAAGGCCGCGGCAGCCTCGATGCTGGAGCGCTGCATCGCCGGTGACGATGCCGAAAAATTTTTAGCGACCTGCCAGCGGCCTGGACCTATGTTGGCGGCTGCAATTCGCTAACCAGCCAACCGACATCGCCGGACTTCATTGGATCCGACGCTATCGCAATTTTTTCGACGTGATTGCACCTGGAGCAATCGAACGTGCGAAGTTCAAATCCAGTGGGCCCCGGCGAGATGCGCGCAAGCGTCATGCGCGTTTGGCACTTTGGGCAGCGAAGTCGTTGAATGGCAAGCAGCGGGATTACGGCTGGATAATCGGGCATGGGCTCCACCTCAAGATCTGGCGAGAGGGCAAAACTCTCGGTCACCGGTAGATGCCGACGCGGAACGGTGATGAGCCAGCATTGCCTTCCGAGTTCCGGAGGCGCTGGTCACAATTGGTCAGTTTCTGAAATAAAGATAATTGGGGTTTGCTTGCCGCTTATTCCAGTCACAATCATCCCACGAAGCGTCATCCGACATTTTCGCGGCTTGGTCTGCCATCGAATGCCATTGCGTGGCGAGTTCCTGCCATTCCTGTTCGGTGGATTGATCGGAGGCGCGTCCGGCGCATTTCTCGCAGCAAACCGCTTTCAGGTGGTATTTCTCGGACAAGGCAAACTCGGGGATGCTTTGATATGCGGGCATTCTGCGGCTCCCTGAAAAAGGCGGGAGCGCAAAGCTCTCAGTCACCGGTAAAAGCCAAGGACACTGCGGCGATGATTGCATCTACTATTTAACAGGACATCGCGCTGTTCAATATTACTCAATCCCGATGGTTCGACGGTGCTGGCGCGCCAGTCAGTCCCGTTGTGCGAGTTTGATGGTTGAGACGGGCCATTTTCCATAATGGCCTCCGACAGAGACTCGCAGGCCGTGCAATTCGTCAAGCCAAACGGCCTCCACCGTCCCGGCCTTGCCGTCGGTAAGGACGACCGCCTTGCCGACAAGCTCGGATTGGACTTCCTGGAACGCGCTGAGAATCGCCGACGCGCGGAGCTGCAAAATTGGCATGGTTGTCTCCGAAGCCAGACGTTAGCAGGGGTGGGTTCGTGAGATCGAGAGCGGGCGGTGCCCGAATCACCCTGCTCCCGCTTTATGTTGAGAACGCGACCCGATGGAACCCCGGATCGTCAGGGGTCGATCCGGGCCGAGGCCCTGCCCGACTACAGTGTGTCGACGAAAGTCAGGCCGATCCGGTTGTTCTGGATCCAGGCAACTCTGCATTCGCGGACCGATGAGTCGTTCGCCATGACCAGGCGAAAGCGCTGGGGAACAAACGCCGGGTTCTCGACATCGATGGCGGCGCCTTCGACCGAGATATTTCGCACCGCGCAGCCCATGACGGAGCCGCCCGACGACACGTAGGCCGGCTCGTTGATCTCCGTTCGAAGGTGCTTGCGTTTTTCTTCCATCAACTCCGCCTTGGTTGCCCGATTGAGCAGCAAGGCTAGCGGCAAAGGTTAAATAAATAGGGCTCTTCGCTGCTGGTCCGGACAAAGCGCACGTGAACCGAGCGAGCGTGCGGGGCGGCCACGGGGCGAATCTGTCGATTCCCGCAATCTGCAGTAGCTTGGTTCGAGATACCATTTCGCCGGAGCGATGGGTCGCGCCTTTTTATTAATGCGCAGGTGCCCCGCGTATCGACGGGCTTCCGTTCCTCGCGTCGAGAGGGTAGCTTTCCCGGTACAGACGGAGCGTAGGCGCGACGCCCGCCAAAAAACGAACATGCGCCAAGGGAAAAAGACGCCATGTTCGAGATCCTCGATCGCCGGACGAGTCTGACCGGCAACCAGATCAAAATCCTCACTGCGGCTATTATTGGCGACGCGCTGGAATTCTTCGACTACTTCCTGATCGGCTTTGTGCTCGCCTTCCTGATCGGACCGTGGAAACTCACCTTCGGGCAGTCCGCCACCGTCCTGATGAGTTCCGGCATCGGCGCCATCATGGGCGCTTATGTCTGGGGCTGGCTCGCCGACCGCATCGGCCGCCGCAAGGTCTTTATCGGCACCGTGCTGAACTTCTCCGTCGCGACAGGCCTTTTGTATTTCACGCCGGACAATGGCTGGATCTATCTTTCGCTTATGCGCTTCTTCGTCGGCATCGGCGTCGGCGGTCTCTATTGCGTGGACTTGCCGCTGGTGCAGGAATTCATGCCTTCCTCCAAGCGCGGCTGGGTCGGTGGCATCGTAACCTGCGTGATCCCGCTCGGCGTCGGCCTCGGCGCTGTCATGGGCGCGCTGCTGGGCAGCGGCGATTGGCGACTCCTGTTCGCGATCGGCGTGCTGCCCGCGCTGCTGGTGCTGCTGGTCCGCCTGTGGGTGCCGGAATCGCCGCGCTGGCTGTGCCGTCAGGGCCGTTACGAGGAGGCACGTCAGTCATTGGCCTGGGCGCTGCAGATGGAGCCGTCCGCACTGCCGCTGCCGACGGCCGTGGACGCCGGCCCGATCGTCAAGAGCAACTGGCTCGACCTGTTCAAATATCCGCGCAGCCTGATCGTCTCCTGGCTCGGCAATGCCGGCGCACAGACCGGCGTCTATGGCATTACGCTCTGGGCGCCCTCGCTGTTCGTGGTGCTTTTGAAGGTGACGCCGCAGGAGGCCGCCAAGATGATGATCCTGCTTTCTGTCTTCGGCTTTATCGGCCGGCTGTCGTTCTCGTTTTTCTCGGAGTTGATGGGACGGCGCAACGCCGGCGGCCTGCTCGGCTTCGGCGCAGGTGTCATGACCATCGTGGCGGGCTACAATTACGACGCGGCGATCATGGGCGTGTCGGCGTTCTGGCTGCTGCTCGCCGTGGCTTTCTTCTTTGCCGACGGCGGCTTTGCCATCGTCGGGCCCTATGCGGCGGAAGTCTGGCCGTCGCATTTGAGGACCACCGGCATGGGTTCGGCTTACGGCTTCGGCGGCATCGGCAAGATCATCGGGCCGGTCGGCCTGGCGTTGATCGTGGGCTCGGGCAATTATCTGAAGCCCGACGTGCCATTGCCGGAAATTCCGCTGGCCTTCGTCTATCTCGGCTGCTGGTTCCTGATGGCCGGGGCGGTGTATTATTTCCTGGGAATCGAGACCAGGGGCAAGTCGATCGAGCAGATCGACAGGGAGTTGGCCGTCACGGCGGATCTATCCACAGCCACGGCCAGTGTTCGACGAGCGTAACCTTGGATACGGACGAGATAGCCTTGGCCACGCTGACCGCGACTTCCGCCGACCTTGCGGGCGACCAGGGTGTGATCTCTCGCGCCGAGGCCGTCCGTCCGGCGGTGGCGGCTGCGTCGAGCGAAATCGAGAGCACGCGCCGGCTGCCGCCTGACTTGCTCGACAAGCTTCATGAAGCGCGGCTGTTCCGACTGCTATTGCCGCGCTCGTTTGATGGAATCGAGACCGATCCGGTTACCTTCTTCCATGTCATCGAGACCATCGCGCGCGCCGACGCCTCGACAGCCTGGTGCCTGAGCCAGGCCGGCGGCTGCGCGATGTCGGCGGCCTATCTCGACCTGCCGGTGGCGCATGCGATTTTCGGCAATGATCCGCGCGCGGTGCTCGCCTGGGGTCCCGGTCCCGGGGTCAGGGCGGTCGAATGCGAAGGTGGCTACAAGGTCACCGGCGTATGGTCTTTTGCCTCGGGCGGCCGCCACGCGACCTGGCTCGGCGCTCACTGCCCGATCTACGCCGCCGACGGCTCGCCCAAACGCGACGTCAACGGCGAACAGCTGCAGCGCACCATGCTGGTGCGATCAGAGGATGTGCAGTGGACCGACATCTGGAACACGGTTGGCCTGCGCGGCACGGCCAGCGACCAGTTTGCGCTCGACGACTTCTTCGTTCGATCGGACCATTCGATTACCCGTGAATTCGATCGGGAATGCCGCGAGAGCGGCCCGCTCTATCGCATGGGCTCCGGCACCTGCTATCAGGTCGGGTTCTCGGGCGTCGCTTGCGGCATTGCCCGCAGCGCGCTCGACAGCTTTATCGATGTGGCGCGCAACAAGGTGCCACGCGGCACCAAGTGCCCGCTGCGCGATAATGCCGTGGTGCAGTCCAATCTCGCGCAAGCCGAGGTCAACCTGCGCGCCGCGCGCGGCTACGTGCTGCAGTCAATGGCCGACACCTGGAAGGCGCTTTCTGCCGGCGCCACCATCACGGTCGCGCAACGCATCAATATCCGCATGGCCGCGACCCACGCCATCCACAAGGCGCGCGAGGCGGTCGACTTCGCCTACAATGCCGCGGGCGCCACGGCGATCTTCGAGAACCATCCGCTGGAGCGTCGCTTCCGCGACATCCACACCGTGACCCAGCAACTGCAGGGCCAGCTCAGGCATTTTGAAACCGTCGGCGCCTGGATGATGGGCGCCGATGCCGACCTCACCTTCGTCTAACAGGAGAACCCCCCATGCCCCTCGGCGGACTGCAGCACTACACCATCGAACCCTCCGATCTCGAACGCACCAAGGAATTCTATTGCGACGTGCTGGGATTAGAAAACGGCGACCGCCCGCCGCTGGATTTCCCGGGCTACTGGCTCTATTCCGGCGGCACCGCCACCGTGCATCTGATGGGCACGCGCAAGGCCCGCGAAGGCATCGTGGTGCGTGGCACCGAGAAGAAATACGAGGACACCGGCCGCCTCGACCATATTGCCTTTGCTGCAACCGATGTTGAGGGCGTACGCAACCGGCTGCAGTCCAGGAACGTGAAATTCCGCGAGAGCATCGTGCCGCGTACCGGCGATACGCAATTCTTCCTCTACGATCCCGACGGCGTCGGCGTGGAGCTGAATTTCGCGAAGACGTAAAGCGTCGCCATCCCGCTATGCAAGACATTCCGGCCGCCGAACCGCTCGCCGGCGGCATTCGCTTGCACGCTGCCGGATGGATGCGCTGCACCCAAGAAGCGAATTTCCAAATCACCACACCGGGTTCCCGACAAGGTCATGGCCCAGCCATCTAACGGGCGTGAAATGGTCAGCGTTTGCTCAACTTTGCATGAGGAATTTAGAGGGCCGCGCCGCCGCGGCAGGATAGCCGGGTGCCGCGCCTACAACCTACCCCAGGGCCTGCGCGCCCGGCTATTCGCGCCAGGTTGCACCAACTGCCCACGGCAACCACTACCGCCTAGTCGAGCCCGCGCTCATGACTCAAGCGAACCATCTCCTCGATGAAGATCGCTTTTTGCTTGTCGTCGAGGCTTACGAATAGTGGCTCGGCCGCATCGGCGACATTGCGCTGATCCGCCGCGCGATCATTCAAGAACTGCGCTTCGTTGCGCATCTGCTCGATGATGTCGTCCGGGGGATCACGCTTGGCCCGTGCAATTCGCAAATTGAGACGATCAGCGCCGTTATGGCCGAGATAATGCATCGCGCTGTTGAACCCGGTCCAATGCTTCTCCTGCTCGGGCGTGAGCTTCAATTCGGCCTTGATCCGGTCGATGTTCGCGTCGCTGCTGGCGACGATCTGTTCAGCACTCAGCTGCGGCTCACCTTGCTGGGTGAGCACCGCCTGCTGCTTGGTATCCTTTCCGCCTTTGGCTGCCTTGGCGGTTTTCGCTGAACCGGACTGTTTCGGTGCGTTCGGCGCATTCGCTGCGGGCGTTTGTTGCGGCTGCCCATTTTTACCGACGCCCAGCACGCCGGTAAATACGCCGACGACGCCGCCGATCGCCCCTCCCAACACGCCGCCAACCGGTCCGGCGGCCTTGTTGCCCGCCTGGGCGCCTTGTTGAACGCCTTGAACCAACCCTTGCGCGTCAGCCGCAGCGGGCGCGTTGAGAAGCGTCACGACAGCGGCCCAAAGCACAAAGCGCAGTCTCAACTGCGCACGCGCCGTCGGTGTTGGGCTGATCATTCTTTGGTCTCCATGTCGATCGGGCAGAAAAGTTTGGGGCGGCTCGGCTGCTGCCGAATCTCGACATTATTTATCGTTTTTGCACCCGGCTAGTCTACCTGGTGCGCCATGTCGTCCAGATAAAGAAAATCGCGGCCCGTGAACAAGTTAAGTTGGCTGCGACGGAACCTTGGGGCGCTATTGAGCAACCTTGCGGAGCATCCCGCTTGGCATGTGTGCAGCGCAGTATGTTCCGTCGATCCAAAACAAGGTCGGCTGCGCTCCGCCGGTCTCATGATCGGCGCGGCGAAGGAAATTCCCCTGCGTCAATTTGCACGCAACATTAGTTCTAGAACCCGCGGCACCGGATTTCTCGACAGACGCCGGCAATTCTGCTCTGATCGTCTCAACGAAATCTTCGCACCCCCCGCAATGCCAATTCCAGGCACGTCGGATCAGACGGAGAAACAAGAACAACAGCAACAGTTTTGGCTCACCACGATTGGCTCACCAGGGAGGGAACGCCATGTCACGGAGGAAGCTTTCTCGACGACAATTCGTAGCCGCTACCGCGCTGTCATCCGCAGCGCTGATCACGGCACCGTATATTCGAGGTGCTTATGCGGCCGGCAAGCTCACGATGGGCTTCTGGGATCACTGGGTGCCCGGCGCTACCAATACCAGCACTGAACTCGTCAATGAGTGGGCCGCCAAGGAGAAGGTCGAGGTTTCGATCGATTACATCGCAAGCCAGGGCAACAAGATCCTGCTGACGATCGCCGCGGAAGGCCAGGCGAAGTCCGGTCACGACATAATGGCGATGCCGACATGGTGGCCTCATGCACAGGCTGATCAGCTCGAGCCCGTGAACGACATCATGGAGCCGCTGATCAAGCTGAACGGCGAGGTCAACGGTACGGTGCAGTATCTCGGCAAGGCCGGCGACAAGTGGCTTGGCGTTCCCGCCACCATCGGCAGCCAGATCAAGGGGCCCTGCACCCGCATCGACCTGATGAAAAAATACGCCGGCATCGACGTGCAGGAGATGTATCCGGCCGGCAGCCCGCCCAAGGCGGACAACTGGACAACGGACACGTTCCTCAAGGCGGCCGAGGCCTGCCACAAGGGCGGCGTTCCCTTCGGCATCGGTCTCGGTGAAACCAGCGACTCGGTCGATACCGCCGGCGCATTTTTCCAGGCGTTTGGCGCTCAGCTCGTCGACGCCAAAGGCAACCTCACGGTCAAGACCGACGCCGTACGGCAGGCTCTCGAATTCTACAAGAAGCTGATCCCGTTCCTGCCGCCGGATGTAGCGGCCTGGGACGACGCCAATAACAACAAGTGGCTGATTTCCGGCAGAGGCGCACTGATCATGAATCCGCCCAGCGCCTGGGCAGTCGCCAAGCGTGACGCGCCGCAAGTCGCCGAGCAATGCTGGACCCACGGCTTCCCGGTAGGACCCAAAGGCAGGTTTGCTCCATTCCTTCCGTACTTCTGGAGTATCTGGAGCTTCTCCAAGAACAAGGAAGCCGCCAAGAGCCTGCTGGTCCATCTGTCGCAGCCGGAATCGATTGCGAAGCTTGTGACGGCCAGCGGCGGCTACGACTTGCCGGCGTTTGAGAAGCTCACCACCCTGAAGACATGGGCTGAAGAGGGACCGCCGAAGGGCACCCTCTTCCATTACCCAAATCCGTACAACCACCAAACCCTGTCGATCGCTGCTTCGCCGGCGCCTCCGAAGGTCGCCCAACAGATTTATACCCAGGCCATACTGACAAAAATGTGCCTGCGGTATCATCAGGGTGAAGCGATGGAAAAGACGCTGGCCTGGGCGGAAGGCGAGTGTGAAGGCTACATGCGGAGCTGAGGCCGAAGGATTTCGCTGCAATGGCGCGCGCGACTGTTGCGTGACCGCTGCGGCGAACATCCGAAAATGACGCTGTTGCGCCAACGCGATCAGGAGCCGGGTGACGCCTGCTCCTGGTTGATATTTCCGAATCCAGACCCTTCGAAATGAAACTGGCGAGGAAGATGCATCATGGTTGATGTCGTATTTCAGCCGAACGGCGTTGCCCGTACCGGAGGCCTGCGCAAGCGCGCCAGCTTGCGAACCGCGCTCAAGCGAAAGTCCACCGCGGCGTTTCTCATGACGCTGCCGCTGATCCTTCTGATCTTGATTCTGGTTATCTATCCCGCCTTCTATTCCCTGCATCTTGCGACCCTGAACAAGTCGATGCAGCGGTTCGTTGGCTTCGGAAACTTCGAATTCCTGTTCAAGCGCGAAACGTTCTGGCTGGTGGTAAGACAGTCATGCATCTTTGCGATCTCGGCGGTTTTCTTCAAGGCGCTGATCGGCTTCGTCGTCGCGCATTTCGTCCACAACATCCCGGCAAAGGGACAACGCAAATGGCGCGGCATGCTGCTGGTGCCGTGGGTCATTCCGCCGGCGATGAGTACCTTGGCCTGGTTGTGGTTGTTCGATCCATCGTACAGCGCGTTCAACTACACGCTTTCGTTCTTCGGCATCGGGCCTATTTCCTGGACCGGCGACCCGGACTGGGCCCGCTTCTCGGTCATTCTGGTCAATATCTGGTACGGCGCCCCGTTTTTCATGATCATGTATCTTGCGTCGCTAAAATCGGTCCCCGATCAGCTTTATGAGGCCGCGGCAATCGACGGCGCCAACTGGTGGCAGCGCATCTGGTACGTGACACTGCCGATGATGCGCAACATCATCGCGATCACGACGCTGTTCTCGCTGATCGTGACCTTTGCCAATTTCGATATCGTACGCATTCTGACTTCCGGAGGTCCGCTCGACCATACGCACATCTTTGCGACCTGGGCGTTCAGAATCGGCATCGAAGGCAGTGATATTCCGCTCGGCGCCAGCGTCTCGCTGTTCATGTTTCCGATCCTCGCTGTCGCCGCAATCTTTATCCTGCGCGACATCAACAAACGCGGGAATGAAGCCTGATGGCCAGCACCGTGGTGATCGACAAGGCCGCGCCGACCCGCAACGTCAAATATGGCAGCATGAGCCGCGACCGTACATGGGCGCTTAGGTGGTCGTACTTCTTCCTCACCTTGTTCGCGATCTTCTCGCTGGTGCCGCCGCTCTACATGCTGATCACGTCGCTCAAGACCAGCGCCGAGATTTCGGCGGCGACCAATCCCTGGTGGGTATTTCATCCGACGTTTTCGAATTACGTCGAATTGCTGACATCGAACCAGTTCCTGACGTTTTTCCGGAACTCCGCGTTCGTCTCGATCTTCGTGGTGACGATCACCATGCTGATCAGCGTGCCCGCCGCCTTCGCCCTCGCACGGATGCGGTTTTGGGGGTCTGCGACACTCGCGACCGGCGTGTTTCTGACCTACCTCGTCCCCGACACGCTGTTGTTTCTTCCCTTGTTCAAGATGTTCGCGGTTTTCAGCGATTGGACCGGGATCCAGCTGATCAACCGATGGTATGTGCTGCTGATCATCTATCCTACCCTGACCGTGCCGTTCTGCACCTGGATCATGATTGGTTATTTCGCATCGATCCCGAAGGAACTCGACGAGGCCGCCATCATCGACGGCGCGTCATGGTTCCAGACGCTGACGCGAATCTTTATTCCGGTCGCGATGCCCGGCCTGATCGCCGCGACCATCTTCGCCTTCACGGTATCCTGGGCGCAGTATCTCTATCCGCTGGTGTTCACGACATCGACCGACCAGCTGGTGCTGCCGGTCGGCATCATCACCAGCCTGATCAAGGGTGACGTGTTCAACTGGGGACAGATCATGACCGGCGCCCTGCTCGGCGCGGCACCTCCACTGATCATCTACGCGTTCCTGATGGACTACTACATCGCCGGCCTGACCGCCGGTGCGACGAAGGGTTGAACCTGATGGCTGATGTGACGTTGCGTAAGGTTATCAAGCGCTACGACGAGGTCGAGGCGGTGCGCGGCATCGATCTCGATATCGCCGACCATGAGTTCGTCGTGCTGGTGGGGCCGTCAGGCTGCGGAAAATCGACCACGCTGCGGATGATCGCGGGGCTGGAGGATATCACCGACGGCGACATCATGATCGGGGGCGATGTCGTCAACGACGTGCCGCCGAAGGACCGCGATATCGCGATGGTGTTCCAGAATTATGCGCTTTATCCGCATATGACGGTGGCGGAAAACATGTCATTCGGCCTGCGCCTGAAACACTATCCGAAAGCCGAGATCAAGACGCGGGTCGACGAAGCCGCGCGCATGCTCGACATCGTCGAACTGGTGGACCGCAAGCCAAAGCAATTGTCGGGTGGCCAGCGCCAGCGTGTCGCGATGGGCCGCGCCATTGTTCGCAATCCGAAGGTCTTTCTGTTCGATGAGCCGCTGTCCAATCTCGACGCCAAACTCCGGGTGCAGATGCGGATCGAAATCAAGAAAGTGCACCAGAAGGTCCGCACCACGACCGTCTACGTGACCCACGACCAGGTCGAGGCGATGACGCTCGCCGACAGGGTCGTGGTAATGAACCACGGCCGCATCGAGCAGATCGGAACGCCGAACGATCTCTATCATAACCCGGCGACCCGCTTTGTCGCCGGGTTCATCGGCTCGCCGGCGATGAATTTCATCCCGTGCCGGCTTGAGGACGTCGCCGGGAAACTGCACATTCGGCTGACCGACCGCATCGCCTTTCCATTGCCCGCCAATCGCGCGGTGAAGTATCAGGGCGTCACTCGCAACGAGAAGTTGCTGCTGGGCTTGCGGCCGGAGCATATCACGGAGGCGAAGGCTCACCCGGAGCCCGGAATCGAGGCCTTTGACGCGGTGTTGGATGTCACCGAACCGATGGGCATGGAGACGCTGATTTATTTCACGCTCGAAGGCGCGCAGATCTGCGGGCGGGTCAATCCCAACGCCGGCGCCCGCGATGGCGCGCCGCTTCGATTGGCAGTGGACCTCAACAATATGCACCTGCTAAACGAGGTCACCGGCGCCGTCATTTGACCGACGCACAACAAAAAGCCAATCGGCAAGGGAATGGGAATGGCGGCCAACAAGAAGAAAATTTTCATCACTGAATCGATGTCGCAGCCGGGACGAGCCCTATTAAAAGAGCGAGACGACATCGAAATCGTCGAATTCCCCAATATGATTTCCGCGCACGATTTCGAGGCCATGCTCAAGGCGCAGGCACCGGTTCACGGCGTGGCGCTCGGCGGCACCGGTTTCGGCGAGCCGGAGCTCGAGGCATCCAGGGACATGAAGGTGGTGACCCGGATCGGCGTCGGCTACGACGCCGTCGATGTTCCGGCGCTGAGCCGCCGCGACATCCCGCTGATGGTGGCGGGCACCGCCAATTCGCCGTCGGTTGCCGAACAGGCGCTGTTCATGATGCTGATGCTGGCCAAGCGCGCGGTGGAAATGCATTCCATCGTCAAGGACGGCAAATGGGCGCACCGGCTGGGCATGCTGCCCTATGATTTGTTCGGCAAGACGGTCCTGATCATAGGCTTCGGCCGCATCGGCACGCGCACCGCCAAACGCTGCCTCGCCATGGAAATGAATGTTTTGGTCTTTGATCCCTATAAATCGGCGGCCGAGATCAAGGGGGCCGGCTGCGAGCCGGTCAGCGATCTCGATGCGGCGCTGCCGCGAGCCGATTTTGTCAGCATCCATTGCCCGAAGACGCCGGAGACGGTCAGCATGTTCGATGCGGCCCGATTGAAACGCATGAAGGAAACCGCCTATCTGATCAACACCGCGCGCGGCGGAATCGTCGACGAACCGGCGTTATATGACGCGCTGGTATCAGGCAAACTCGCAGGCGCCGGTCTCGATGTTTTCGAACAGGAGCCGCCGCCTTCAGGCCATTCGCTGTTCGAGCTTCCCAATGTCATCATGGCCCCGCACGTCGCCGGCGTGACGCGGGAAGCCGTCGACCGCATGAGCGTGCAGACCGCGCGCAATATTCTGAGCGCGCTCGACGGCGATCCGATCAGGCATAACGTCATCAACCAGGACGT
>Ga0209871_1000287_pt1 | contig 14126 bp, 11 predicted proteins | sample OrgsoiDNA2013045_FD_185795 | JGI IMG/M metagenome (GOLD analysis project Ga0209871, IMG submission 185795) | Permafrost soil microbial communities from the Arctic, to analyse light accelerated degradation of dissolved organic matter (DOM) -... | ecosystem: Environmental > Terrestrial > Soil >... | reverse complement strand
TAACTTTCTGTTTGGTGACCGCCGTCAGGCTTTTGCCTTGGCGCCGATCCTTGCGGCAAGGCCATTTATCGCGAGCCGATAACCGTCGATGCCGAAACCGGAAAGCGTTGCGAAGGCAGCCTTGGCGGTGAAGGAATGATGGCGGAAATTCTCGCGGGCGTGAACATTGCTGATATGGACTTCGACCGTCGGAATTCGCACCGCTACCAGGGCGTCATGCAGCGCGATCGAGGTATGCGAATAGCCGCCAGCATTGATGATAATCCCGATCGCCTTGTTGGCATGGGCCTCGTGGATGAAATCGATCAACTCGCCTTCGCGATTGGACTGCCTGCAATCGGCCTTCAGGCCGAATTGCTCCGCGGTCTCGGCGCAAAGTTTCTCGACATCGGCAAGCGTCGCATGCCCATAGGTCTCGGGCTCGCGCGTCCCCAGCAGATTGAGGTTCGGGCCGTTGAGCACGTAAATCGTCTCGGCAGCTGTCTTGGCCATCGATATCCCGGCAATGTGGCGGTAGGTGGCGCGGTTATAGGTAACAACGGGACCAAGGGGAAGCCTTTAGGCCGCCTTGCGTTGCCTTCAAATGGCTCATCCGGCTCGCAAAAAGGTGCGCATAAGCTGCGGAAATCACAAGTTAACCAATGTTGCGGATGGCGCGGTGGTGCGCTCGCCGCGCCAGACGCAAAAGGGGCGGGCATCGCTGCCCGCCCCCAAATTCGCTATGCGCTCAGTATTAGACGTCGAGCACGGCAACGATCTCGAGCGTACGCGGATTCACCACGATGATCTGATCGTTGACGAGGAACATCTCGTAGCCGCGCCAGTCCGGATAGATCGTGACGATTTCGACCGGAAGCGGGTGGAACGATACCTCGCGCGGAACACGGGTACCCACCGAGATCGCGAAATTGACGTTGGTCACCGGCCGGATGTTCTGCTCCTTGATCACGGTGCTGATCTTGGTGCGCTGTTCGGTCGAGAGCTTTGCGCCGGCGCCGGCCTGTCCGGTGGTCTGGGACCTGCCTTCCGCGCCCTTTGTCTCGGCGTTCATGTTGCCCTTGCGGTCCTCGCGGCCCTCGGCCTTCATGTTGCCGTCGCGGCCTTCGCGGCCTTCAGCCTTGGTGCCGGTGCGGTCCTCACGGCCTTCGGCCTTGAGGTCCTTGGCCACTTTGGCGTTGTCGTTCTCGGAGCTCATGCTCTTCGACTTTTCGCCCTTCATGTCGTTGTCCTGGGCCGATTTTTCGCCCTTCGGCGCGGCCTTCATGTCGTCCTGCGCGTGCTGGTTCTTGGCGGCAGCGGGCGGTTGCTCAGACTGCGTGGCCTTGGCGCCGGGCGCAGGCTTGGTCGGCTGCTCGGACTGCGTGGCCTTCACGCCAGACGACGGCTTGGCCGGTTCTGCTGCATCGCGAGCAGCGGGCGCGGCCGAAGGCGCGGCGTGCTCGGACGGCTGCGCCGCGGATCCCGCCGACGGCGCCTCGCGGCCCACCCCCTGCGCGCTGGCGAACCCGGTGCCGGCGATCAGCGCCGCCGCGGCCACCGACATCATAAAACGATTGGTCATGGAACATCTCCTCACGTGGTTTGCATTGCCCGCGCCGACAACGAGATGAGATGCGCGATGTTCCGTGATAATCCCGGTTCCATCGGGTTTGTTTTGTGAATGCGCGATGAACGCCAGCGCTTTGAAAATCGGTCAACAAAAAAGGCCGGCTGTTCGGCCGGCCCTTCAGTTCGCGTACGCAGCAGGTTCAACCGATCGAGGGGACGCTCAGCACGTCGCCTTGCCGCAGCGGGCGAGGCCGATCTTCTCCTTCAGGCCATCGAGGCCGACGGCGCCGACCACGATCTGCTTGCCGATCACGTAGCTCGGCGTGCCGTTCATGCCCATGTCCTCGGCGAGCTTGAAGTTTTCCTCCAGCGTCGCGCGAACCTCCGGGCTCGAAATATCCTTTTCCAGTTTCGCCACGTCGAAGCCGGCTTCTTTCGCCGCCGCCATCGCGTGGGCCTTGTCGGCCTGGCCGCGGCCGCCGAGCAGCTTCTGATGGAAGTCGAGATATTTCTTGCCGGCCGGGTCCTGCATGCGCGCGGCGACGGCGACCTGCGCCGCCTCGACCGAGCCGGGCCCGAGCACCGGAAATTCCTTCAGCACCACTTTCAGTTTCGGATCGGATTTCATCAGATCCAGCATATCGGCCATCGCGCGTTTGCAATAACCGCAATTGTAATCGAAGAACTCGACGAAGGTGACGTCGCCGTCCTTGTTGCCGACGGTGACGCCGCGCGGCGAGTTGAAGATCGTCTCGGCGTTCTTGGCAATGCTGGCTTCATGTTTCTCGGTATCGGCGGCGGTCTGACGCTTGCTCAGTTCGGCCATCGCCTCTTCCAGCACTTCGGGATGCGCCAGCAGATAATTCCGGACGATGGTCTCGATGTCCCGGCGCTGGCTGTCGGAGAAACTCTGCGCCGACGCGGCAGGCGGCATGCCGCAGAGCGCGAGCGCGAACAGGACGGGGACGAGCAGGCGAAGCGAAGGCATGGGCAAATCCTCTTGGTGAAAGCCGGTGTCCGAAAACCTTCTTGACCTGGCTCAATTAACGCTAGTTGCTGCTTTGGCCGGGCATCGGCTTTGCAGCGACGATATCGTCGGCCTTGACCCATCCGGGTGTGCCGACGGCGAAGCGGGTTTTTGCGCGGGAGGCGAGTTCGCGCGCGGTCTTGTTGTCGCCGCGAAGAAAGGCGGCCTGCGCCGATGCCAGGTCGGCCTCTGCGAAATCTCCCTTTCGGCCATAGGCCATTGCGAGCTGGGTATAGCCGAGCGGTGCTTCGGTCTCTCGTGCCACGGCGGCGCGCAGAATCGAGATTGCTTCTTCCGTATAGGCCTTATTATCGGTTCCCACGAGCGCCTGCCCAAGTAACATCTCGATGAGCGGTGCGTTATTCGAGAGCTGCACCGCCCTTCGCAAGGGCGCGATGGCCTCCGCGGGCTTGCCGCCTTCCAGCAGCGCCTGACCGCGCAATTCATAGAAATACGGGTTGGCGGGCTGCAGCTGGATCAGGGCGTCGATCTGGGCGAGCGCGGAGCGCAAATCGCCATGCAGGTAAGTCGAGATCGCGTGCGCATAGCGCGCGGGCAGGCTGTCGTTCGACATCGGATAGCGCCGGTAGACGGTGTCCTGCCGCTCCATGAAGGCCGAGATCTTGGCGCGCACCATGTCGTGGCGCAGCTGCAGGGCCGGATCGTCTTTCTTTTCCCAATAGGGACTGGACCGCGCGATTTCCTCCAGTGCCGCGACGCGCTCGGCCGGCATCGGATGCGACTGGACGTAAGGATCGGCGCCATGCGCGGCGAACAGGCTGTCATTGGTAAACCGCTTGAAGGTTTCGTACATGCCCTTGGCGGACTGGCCGGTCGCGGTCAGAAACTTCACCCCGGCGCGGTCGGCATTTTCCTCCTGCTGGCGCACATAGGAGATCAGGGTGCGGCGGATCATTTCCTGCGGTCCTGCGACCGCAGCCGCGCCGGCGTTGGCCAGGCCACTATTGCCGTTGTTGCCTCTCGAGCCCGCGATCATCGCGCCGGCGCCAAGCAACATCGCGATGATCATCTGGGTCTGCGCCTGGGCCATCTGCTCGCGCATCTTGGCGAGATGGCCGCCGGCGAGATGGCCGGTTTCATGCGCCAGCACCCCGATGATCTGGTTGGGGGTCTCCGACTGCATCATCGCGCCGTAGTTCACGAAAATGCGGCGGCCATCGGCGACGAAGGCGTTGAAAACGCTCTCGTTGATAATCACGATCTGGATATTCTGCTTTTCCAGGCCCGCGGCCCGCAGGATCGGCCGGGTGTATTCGCGCAGCAATTGCTCGGATTCGGTATCGCGGATGACCGGCGGGCCCTTTTGCTGCTGCGCCAGCGCGGGCACCGGGGCAATGGCGAGCGCGACCGCGGTGGTGACAGCGGTCAGTCCAGCCATTTTTTTGCGTAGCGCAATACGGAGCAACATTGAGCAATCTTTAATCGTTGGCGGCGGGCCGGATACGGGTTATGCCCTAACAAGCTGCGGAATGCGGCTAGTCTGGGGCACCGAGACGCCGGGATAAATAGCAGATATCGATGCTGGATGCGACATTGAGAGAACGGGCCGGCGGCCTGCTGACGGCGTCGGGGCGAAGCAATGTTCCGCCGTTCATGGTAATGGACGTGATGGCCGCGGCGGCGCGCATCGAAGCGGCCGGTGGCCATGTTATTCACATGGAAGTGGGACAACCGGCGGCTTCGGCGCCGAAGACCGCGATATCGGCCGCTCACGCCGCACTCGATGGCGGCCGGATCGACTACACCTCGGCGCTGGGCATGCCCTCGCTGCGCGGCCGCATTGCCAGGCACTACCAGGAGACGTATGGCTGTGCCGTGGATGCCGAGCGGATCGTGGTCACCACGGGTTCCTCGGGCGCGTTCATCCTGGCCTTTCTCGCCTTGTTCGAGCCGGGCGATCGCGTTGCGGTCACGGTTCCCGGTTATCCGCCATATCGCCATATCCTCACCGCGCTCGGCTGCGAGCCGGTGCTGATCGAAACATCGAGCGAAAACCGTCACGCGCTGACTGGTGAAGCCTTGCTCGCCGCCCATCGCAAGAATCCGCTGAAAGGCGTGCTGGTCGGCAGCCCGGCCAATCCCACCGGCACGATGATGTCCCGCGACGCACTCACCGGCCTGATTGCTGCCGCGCAAGGCGCGGGTATCCGGTTCATCTCCGACGAGATTTATCATGGCCTCGACTACGCGTTTTCAGCGGTGACGGCGGCGGAGCTTTCTCCCGATGCGCTCGTCATCAATTCGTTCTCGAAATATTTCTGCATGACCGGCTGGCGGGTCGGCTGGATGGTGGTGCCGGAACCGCTGGTGCGGCCGATCGAACGGCTGCAGCAAAATCTCTCGATTTCGGTCCCGACGCTGTCGCAGATAGCAGCCGAGGCTGCATTCGAGGGCCGTCTGGAGATGGAAGAAGTCAAACGCGGCTACCTGGAGAACCGCGGCATCTTGATCGCCGGGCTGCCGCAAGCCGGCCTCACTAAATTCCTGCCCGCCGACGGGGCATTTTATCTCTACGCGGATGTATCGGAGTTCACCTCCGACAGTTTCAAGTTCGCCAGTGAGATGCTGGAGAAGGCGCATGTGGCGGCAACCCCCGGGATCGACTTCGATCCGGTTCACGGCCATCGGTTCATCCGCTTTTCCTATGCGCGCTCCGCCGACGAGATGCGCGAAGCCGTGACGCGCATCGCGCGTTGGCTCGGATAAGCTCCGCGAGCACTTTCGATTCCTCTCTTCACCCAATCTTCACCTGCACGCCGAACAACCTGCCCATAACAGGAGACGTCCTTGTCCACGAGATCAATCCCGGAGCCCGCTGTCACGCCGCACTTCCCGCTCGCCGAGGTGCTGTGGCCCGATCGCGCCGAAGGGGTTTCCGGCGTGCTGCGTGTCGTGATCCTGATTGCCTTGGGAACAGCGCTGCTGACGCTCTCGGCCAAGGTCAATCTGCCGCTGCCCTACGTGCCGATGACGCTGCAAACGCTGGTCGTGCTGATGATCGGCGCCGCCTATGGCGCGCGGCTCGGCGGCGCAACCGTCACGGCCTATCTGGCGATGGGGGCGATCGGATGGCCGGTGTTCGCAGGTCCCGTTGGCGGCCTCGCGCCGCTGGTGGGGCCGACCGCCGGCTATCTCTTCGGTTTCGTCGCCGCGGCCTTCATCACGGGATGGCTGAGCGAACGTGGCTGGGATCGCTCCGTGGCGCGGCTTTTCGTGGCGATGGGACTTGGCCACATCGTCATTCTTGCGGCCGGATTTGCATGGCTCGCGTTTGGCATGAAACTCGGCGTCGAGAAGGCATGGCTGGTCGGGATCGCGCCGTTCTTCGCCGCGTCGGTGATCAAGAACGCACTCGGATCAGCCCTTGTGCCGGCGATCAGGCATGTGGTCGATCGCCGCGGCTGAAACTGCCGTCGGTCGAAGGCAACGCCATTGACTCCGCTCGGCCATTCGATCTTGGGTGTATCCGGTGGGACGGCTGTCTGCGAACAACGACGGACAGATCCGCGAATTCTGACGGGGAGGGAAGGTCATGGCGGCAACGATCACAACCGATGCGCGGGCTGGCGCGGCAAGACCCTGGTACAAGGTGCTTTATCTGCAGGTGCTGATCGCGATCCTGCTCGGTGTCGTGGTCGGCTGGCTGGCGCCCACATTGGCGACCAATGACTGGATCAAGGCGCTCGGCGACGGCTTCATCAAACTGATCAAGATGGTGATCGCGCCGATCATCTTCTGCACCGTGGTGTCGGGCATTTCGCATATTCAGGATGCCAGGAAAGTCGGCCGCGTCGGGGTCAAGGCGCTGGTCTATTTCGAAATCGTCTCATCGTTCGCGCTGATCATCGGCCTCGTGGTCGGCAACCTGATCCCGGTGGGCCGCGGGCTCGCCGTGAACCCGGATGCGGCGGCGGTTGCGACCTATGTCAAGCAGGCGGAAGCGCAGAAGTCGGTCGATTTCGTTCTCAACATCATTCCGGACAGCGTGGTCGGCGCGCTCGCGCGCGGCGACATCCTGCAGGTGCTGCTGTTCGCTATCCTGTTCGGCTTTGCGCTGATGGCGCTCGGCGAGCGCGGCCACCGGCTGCGCGAAGTCATCGACGACACCGCGCATGCGGTGTTCGGCGTGATCGCCATCGTCATGAAGGCGGCGCCGCTCGGCGCCTTCGGCGCGATGGCCTACACCATCGGGAAATTCGGACCCGCCGCACTCGGCAATCTGGTCGGACTGATCGCGGTGTTCTACATGACCGCGGCGCTGTTCGTATTCGGCGTGCTCGGGCTGATCGCGCGGCTCGTCGGCTTCAATATTTTCAAGTTTCTCGCCTATATCAAGGACGAGTTGTTGCTCGTGCTCGGCACCAGTTCGTCGGAAAGCGCGCTGCCGCAGTTGATGGAGAAGCTCGAGCGGCTCGGCTGCTCCAAGCCGGTGGTCGGGCTGGTGGTGCCGACCGGCTATTCGTTCAATCTGGATGGCACCAACATCTATATGACGCTGGCGACTCTGTTCATTGCGCAGGCGCTGGGCGTCGACCTGTCGTTCAGCCAGCAAGTGACCATCCTGATCGTCGCGATGCTGACATCAAAAGGCGCCAGCGGCGTCACCGGCGCCGGCTTCATTACGCTGGCGGCGACGCTCACGGTGGTCAATCCGGCGCTGGTGCCGGGCATGGCGATCGTGTTTTCGGTGGACAAGTTCATGAGCGAGGTCCGCGCGCTCACCAACATCATCGGCAATGGCGTCGCCACGGTCTTTGTGTCGTGGTGGGAGGGTGAACTCGATCACGAGAGGCTGCACGCCCATCTCAACAAGGAGATCGATCCCTCCGACGTGGAGACGGCTGTCACAACCGGTTAGCTTGGGCGTGAAATAGTCAAGGGGTAGTCAACAGATCGCGCCCAGCCTGGCCGGGGAATATCCCCCATTCAAGCCGTCCAAGCGCGGGCGAACCACTGCGTAACGACGGCTGACTTCGGAGACATTGCTGCCGCCGAACCGACAGACCTGCGCCCTTTACGCAGGCAGATACAGGCACCTGGGGAGCTTCAAGCATGGACTTCAACATCAATAGCCTCGTCACACCCGGCCTCTGGGCAGGGGCCTTCGTCGCGTTTCTCATTTTGCTGCGGGTGGCCAATATCTTTCGCTACATCTCGAACAATCAGGTCGGGATCGTGGAGAAGATGTGGGCGGCGAAGGGGTCAATCCAGTCGGGCTTCATCGCGCTCCATGGCGAGGCCGGGTTCGAGCCCGAGATCCTGCGCGGCGGCGTTCACGTTTTCTTTCCCTTCACCTATCGTATCCACAAATCCGACCTCGTCACGGTCGGACAGGGCAAGATCGCCTACGTGTTCGCGCGCGACGGAACCTCGCTGGGGGCTTCCCAGGCACTCGCGGCCAACGACACCGAGGACAAGTCCGACTTTCAGGATGTTCGGAGATTTCTCCTGGGCGGCGGCCAGAAAGGTCCGCAGCGCAAGGTTCTGCGCGCGGGAACCTATGCGATCAACACCACGCAATTTGCCGTCATCACCGATGAGCGGGTCTATGGCCACGCCTTGAGTCAGCAGGAACAGGGTGTTCTTGACGACATGACGCAGACGATCGCACAGCGCGACGGATTCGCCCCGGTCATCCTTGCCGCCGGTCAGGATCTGGTCGGCATCGTCACAGTGCACGACGGCCCCTCGCTGCCACCAGGTGAAATCATCGCACCGGAGGTTGGCACCGACCTCAATGAGGCCGGGACGTTTCATAACAACTTTCAAGAGCCGGAGAAATTCCTGAAGGCGGGCGGATTTCGCGGACGCCAATTGCAGGTCGTGGTCGAGGGCACCTGGTACATCAATCGATTATTCGCGACGATCGAGGCCGTCCCCAAATCCGTGATCCCGGTCGGCAATGTCGGCGTGGTGATCTTCTATACCGGACCGAAGACCGCCGATGTCTCCGGCGAGCAATACCGCCATGGCGAACTTGTCCTGAACGGCAGCCGCGGCGTCTGGAAGGATCCCATGCTGCCCGGCAAATACGCGTTCAATACCTACGCCGGCAAGATCGAGATCATCCCCACGGTCAACTTCATCCTCAAATGGGTTCGCGGTGAAGTCGGCGCGCTGAAACTCGACGAAAATCTTTCCGAGATCTCGCTCATCACCAAGGACGCGTTCGAGCCGACGCTGCCGCTCTCGGTGGTCATGCACATCGATTATAAAAAAGCGCCGATGATCATTCAGCGCTTCGGCGACGTGAAGAAGCTGGTCGAGCAGACCCTCGACCCGATGGTCAGCGCCTTTTTCAAGAATATCGCGCAGAAGATGACGCTGATCGAACTGTTGCAGAACCGGGCTGCGATCCAGGAGGAGTCGGGGAACGAAATGAAAGCGAGGTTCGAGGCCTACTCGCTCGAATTGCAGGAGGTGCTGATCGGCACGCCGCGTGCCGCGACTGGCGACCAGACCATCGAGAATATCCTCATTCAACTGCGTTCACGCCAGGTGGCGCGCGAACAGGTCACGACCTATCAGGAGCAGGAGAAGGCGGCGGTGCAGGAGCGGACCCTGAACGAGGCCAAGGCGACCGCGGCGGCGCAGATCGCACTGACGCAGTCGCTGATTCAGGTCAAGGTGCATGAGAACGAAGGGGCCGCGGCGCTGGCGCGGGCGCTGAAGGATGCCGAGACCGTCAAGGTGACCGCGGCCGCGGTCGGCGAGAGATCGCGGCTCGAGGGGCAGGGCGAGGCGGACCGGACGCTGGCGATCGGTACGGCGAATGCCCAGGCCACCAAGCTCTCGGTCGATGCCTATGGTGGCCCCGAATATCGGCTTGCCGAGCAGAACTTCTCGCGTTTCGCCGACGCCTTGACCAAGATCAATCAGCCGCTGGTGCCGCAATTTCTGATGTCCGGCGCGCAGGGCCAGGAGAACAATGGCGGCCTCATCCCGACGGCGATGCTGAGCTCAATGTTCGGACGCATGATGCCCGATGCCCTGGAGAAGCTGAAGGAAGAGGCGCCAAAGCCCAAGCCTCGCGGCAACGGCCCATAGACTAGCCACAGCATCAGCCCATCCCGGGCGCGCCAGGCAAAATCAGAGGGCCTGGACGAGCCCGGGCCCTCTTGAACAATCGACGTTGCACCTTGGTGTCAGTCGTCATACTCCTTCGAAATGTCCCGGCCGGTGTAGTCAGGCATGAACCACGCCGCCACAAGGCTTACGACCGAGCAAGCGGCGATGTAGACGGAAATCGCGTAGCCGGAGTGATAAGCGGCGAACAGGGCTGTCGCGATCAGGGGCGCAGGCCCGCCGGCGATCACCGATGCGAGTTGATAGCCCAGTGACGCACCGCTGTAGCGCAATCGCGGCGTAAAGGCCTCTGCGATCAGGGCTGCCTGCGGTCCATATTGCATGTCATGCGGGATGAGCGACATCACGATTGCGATGAACACCAGGGATGGAACCGCCGTGTCCACCATTCCAAAGTACAGGAAACCGAATAGGCCCACCGTCGCCGCGCCGATCAAATACATCTTCCTGCGCCCGATGAGGTCGGAGATGTGGCCCGACAGCGGGATGGTGACGAACGAGACGCAAGAGGCAACCAGCACGGCGATCAGGATCAGATCGCGCGACATGTGCAAGGTACCGACGGCGTAAGCGAAGATGAACGCGGTGAAGATGTAGAACGGCGCTTGCTCGGACATCCGCAGCAATGCCGACAGGAAGATCTCCTTCGGATGCTTCTTGAAGACCTCGATGATCGGGGTCTTCTCGATTTTCCTGGTATCCAGCAGCTGCTGGAACACCGGCGTCTCGAGGATGCCAAGGCGAATCCATAGTCCGACGCCAACCAGGATGATCGAGAGCGCGAAAGGAATTCGCCAGCCCCACGTTGAGAACTGGTCACCCGACAACTGGCTGAATGCGAGAACTGCAAGGTTTGCCAGAAACAGGCCGCACGGCACGCCGAATTGCGGCCAGGATGCCACCAAACCGCGTTGACCGTGAGAGCGCGACCATTCCATCGCCAGCAGCACCGATCCGCCCCATTCGCCACCAACGCCGATACCCTGCAGCATCCGCAACACCGTCAGGATGACCGCGCCCCAGATGCCGATCGACGCATAGGTAGGCACGAATGCGATCAGGAAGGTCGCGATACCCATGCACAGCAGCGTGGCGATCAGTGTCGCCTTGCGGCCGATGCGATCACCATAGTGACCAAAAATCGCGGCACCGATCGGGCGCCCGACGAAGCCGATGAAATAGGTGCCGAAGGCCGCGAGCGTCGCCGTCAAGGCATCTTCGTTGGGAAAGTAGAGCTTGCCGAAAATAAGCCCGGCAGCCGTGCCATAGAGGAAGAAGTCGTACCACTCGATGGCGGTGCCGATGGTTGACGCGATGACCGCCTTGCGCAATTGCATGCTGTGATCGGATGCGGACAACGTCGCATGTGTGATTGCCATAGCCATTGAATGGCCCTCCCTGGTTGATGGTCTTCTTGTCCCGTGGGAACCGGGTTCTCAACGGTTCATCGAGGGGAATGCTACAATCAGCTCGCGGCGACCGAAAGGTGCATCTCACCGAAGGCAGTCATATTGCTGCATCGCAGGAGATTGGTGCGAAGCTCTGGTTATGACACTCAGGCTGCATCGGCGCCTTGGAAATGTTGGCTTCGCACCAACGCCGGACCTTTCAGGATGTCGGCGTCGCATCGTCTCTGCCGCGGACCTGATGTCTTGCCGCTCAGCGTGGTGCGAGGTCGGCGATCAGTCCGTTGGTTGCAGCCACGGCGGCGGTGAAACCGCCAGTACTGAACGCGTTCATGACGAAAAAGGCGGCCACCCCGCGGGTCGGCGCGATCGCCAGATACGCGAAGGTGCCCTGCAGGCCGCCGCTTTTCTGCAGGATCAAGGGCCGGTTGGCGGCGGGCATGTTGATCACCCAGCCCAGACCCATCGCATCCATCGGCCCGGCATCGTCAAGCCCGGCGACCGCCGTCAGGCCGTCGCGGTAGAGATAGGCAGCGTGATCGAGCAGGCGCAGGTCGCGGTCCGTCGTCGCAAAGCGGTCGAGATGCCACGTCATCCAGCGCGCCATGTCGTTGGCGGTGCTATGCAGTCCCCCGGCGCATTCAATGCTGGTCGGCGTGTGCGCTGCGGGCATCGGCGAGCCGTCGAAATCGTGGCCTTGCATGACACGTGCTTCGTCGCCGGGGCGCAGGTTGAAGACGGTATCCTTCATTCCGGCAGGATCAAGAACGCGCTCCTTGAGAAGGTCGGCGTAGGATTTCCCGCCGGCGTTCGCGAGCGCGGCGCCGAGAAGATCGAAGCCGTAGTTCGAATAGAGGGCCGCCGTGCCGGGCGGAAAGAGCAGGGGATCGGTCTTGAGGTTGGCGATTTGCGCTTCCCTGGTGTTGGTGGCGAATGGATCGTTCGGCGGCCCATCGGCGCGGGGGACTTCGCGCGGCAGACCGGACGCCTGGGTCACGAGGTCGATCAGCCGGATCGGACGGCCTGCCTTCTCCGGTAGTGTGACGTCGTAGCCGAGCCGGTCCTGCAGGCGATCGGCGAAACGCACTTTACCGTCGAGAACCATGCTGGCGAGGACTTCACCGCAAAACACTTTGCTGATGGAGCCGATGCGAAACATCGTATCGGCGTCGGGCGTATTGCCCCCCTTGTCGGTGGTGTTCCCGAAACCGGCGAAGGCCACTTCGCCGTTGCGCACCGCAACGAGCACGAAACCGGGCACCTTGGTATGGAGGTACGTCAGCGTGCCCGTGAAGTTGACCGCCTCGGCGAGCAGCCTGTCATCAGCGATTGCCTGTCGACAAGGAGCGATCTGCGCTGCGACGATCGCGGCGATGCAGGCGAAGCCGATCCGTCTTCGAGACTTGCGCAATGTCTTTTTCCCATCAAAGCTCGAACTCTATCACGCCGTTCAAACCGGCATCGAAAGAATTCGGGCGCCTGCGAAGGGCTGTAACGTGATATCTGGCCATCAGGCCGCGCACCAAGAAAAACCGGTCGGGAATCCGAGCATGCGAACATTCTGGATGGAGCGACGCGGGTCGGCCCACTTTCTTGCTATCTTCAAGGTATGTTGCGTCATCGCCTGTTGCGGCCTGGCGGCCTGGTCCGGAAAGGCACTGGCGGAAACCGCGGAGATGGGCGGTCCCTATCCCGTCGGGATGAAGCAGCTGGAATATGTCGACCCGACCGACGGCCGCCATTTGGCGTTCGCGCTGTTCTATCCGGCTGCTGCTCCCGACAGTGCCGCTGCGCCTTACCACATGCTCTTCTTCACCAACCTGCATCTGTACGTCGATGCGCCGGTGGTGGCCGATACGCTGAAGCGTCCGCTCATCATGTTCTCCCACGGGGCCGGCAGCAACGGTCTATACTATGCGTGGTTTGGAGAATACCTCGCCGCGCGCGGCTATCTCGTCGCCATGCTCTATCACCATCGAGCCAACACCTATGACTCGACCGTGATGTATACGAGGAGCAAGCTCTGGCAGCGTCCGCGCGACCTCACTCTGGACATCACGAACCTGCTTCAGGACAAAGTGTGGGGGCCGCACATCGACGCGAACCGGATTGGCGTGGCGGGGCATTCGCAGGGAGGATTTACCGCTCTCTGGATCGGCGGAGCCAGGATCAATCCCGACCTGTATCTGGCCTACCAGACCGGATGGCGGAACAACCCGGTGGTCCCCGCGTATCTGCGCGCGGAATTGCCGCTTGACGCGGGACCCGCGCGCGACGTGCAAGACAGTCGCGTGAAGGCCGCCTTTGCGATGGCTCCCGGCGACGTGCCAGCGTTCGGCATGGACGAGGCCGGGCTTCGGCAACTGACGGTCCCGACCTACATCATTGTCGGCGCCAGTGACACCCAGGCTCCCGCCAGGGAAAACTCGGAGTTTGCGGCAAAATATATTCCCCATGTCCAACTCGATGTGCTGCCCGGTCTGGTCGATCACGAGATCTTCGTCAATGAATGCGATGCATTGGGACGCGACACGTGGCCCGAGGCCTGCATCGATGCGCCCGGCATTGATCGGGGCCAGTTGCACGAATACATCGGCAACGCCGCCTTGAAATTTTTTGATGTCAATCTGGGCGTACAGCGATAGCCGGCAAACTGATGCCGGGTGTTGCGGCCCCTCATTGGGCATCAGTCATGCGGCCATAAGAAATCCGCGGGGACCGGAGGCGCCCCCGCGGATTCCAAGTCGTGCGCAAAGGCGGAGAGGGCCGGTTATTCGCCCTCGACACCAATCGCATAAGCGGTCTCGCCGTGAACGGCGTCGTCACCCACCTTCAGGGTTGCCTCATCCATGCGCAGCGGCACGATGAACGAGATCACCTTGAGGATGATGAAGGTCATGATCACGTTGTAGACGATGATGAAGGCCGCTCCCTCCGCCTGCAGCAGCAGTTGCGGGGCGTTGCCGTAGAGCAAGCCGGTCACGTTGACGCCGGGCGCTTCCTTGTCGGTACCGATGTACAGCAGCATGTCGGGATTG
>Ga0209871_1000286_pt1 | contig 14159 bp, 9 predicted proteins | sample OrgsoiDNA2013045_FD_185795 | JGI IMG/M metagenome (GOLD analysis project Ga0209871, IMG submission 185795) | Permafrost soil microbial communities from the Arctic, to analyse light accelerated degradation of dissolved organic matter (DOM) -... | ecosystem: Environmental > Terrestrial > Soil >... | reverse complement strand
CTCGGCCACGCTCAGGCGCAGGTACAGGCCCGGCGACTCGGGCATGATCGAGACCCGGCGGCGGATCTCCACTCCGTTCTCCGGCGTGAGCGGGATTCCGGCGATCGTTGCCGAGCCCGAGGTCGGTGCAATGAGAGTGCCGAGCGTCCGCACGGTCGTTGTCTTCCCCGCGCCGTTCGGCCCGAGGAACCCGAACACCTCACCGCGGGCGACGCTGAACGATACGTCCGCGAAGGCGGTCCGTCCGCCGAAATGCTTGGTCAGATGCTTGACTTCTATTGCCGCAGTCCCGCGGGCCTGCCGCCCGGCCCCGTCACCGTACCGCTCGGGCAAGCCGGCCAGTCCGGGTGCTCCGTCGTCGCTGCCCATGCGTCCGCCTTGTCCCGGGCCCTGGCCGCTGTGCCTGCCATGCGCGCCGCGCCGCGGCCCTTGTCAGAAAATAGATATCAATATGATAAGCATGTGTTATCAGGTCCGTCAAGCGGAGGAGAGCTGGGTGGCTACTGCAGAATGCAGCCGCCGCAGGCCAGGAACTGCCTGCCCTGTGGGTTCGCAGCCGGGCCGATGGAACTGGCGTGCCGCGGACGCGGGGGGGTGGCGCGCATGGCGTCCGGTCTGGTGCCGGCCCGCGTGAGCTTCCGCCCGAGGTCCGGGCGGTGCGGCTGTTTACGTGCTGGGCCGGCGGGGGACATGCAGGCCCAGGCACACGAGGAAGTTGTCGATCATTTCAGCGGAGCCCGGCCAGGGCATTTCCGGCTTGCCTGCCCGCAGGTCCGTCATGCCGTGCAGCTGTGACCATAGCTGGAATGCCAGGAAACGGCTGGGCCGGCGGGTCTGCGCGCCCGCGTTCAGGCAGCGTTGGATGGAGGCCCAGGCAGTGGCCGCCGCCGTTGCCGGGCACGATGCCGTGATCAGCGCCCTAGGGCACAGCCGGCCATCCCCCTACGGCCAGGACCTGCACCAGGCGCGGCCCACATCGTCGAGGCGATGAAGGCTGCGCGCGTCAGCCGTCTGATCTGGATCTCCAGCCACGGCGTCGGCGACAGCCGGGGCCGGTCCGGCTTCCTGTTCGAGCGCATCTTCGTGCCGTTGCGGCTGCGCGCCGAACTCGCCGACAAGGCACGCCAAGAAGCCCTGGTCACCGCCAGCGACCTGGACTGGACGATCATCCGGCCAGCGCGGCTGACCAACGGGTCGCTCACCCGGCAGTTGCGGGCACAGCCACGCCTGAGAATCAGCATCCGGGACTCGATCAGCCGGGCCGACGTGGCCGGGTTCGTGCTCACAGAACTTGAACACGGCGACAACCTGCTCACCGCCCCTACCATCGCCGCGTCGTGACGGCCAGCCGTCGCCCCTGCTCCGGCGACGGCCCGTCGCCGGATACGCCCAGGTCCAGCGTCAGTCACAGGAGAGTGAAATGGTTCCGGGCAGTCATTCGGCGCAGGTGGCGTCGGATGTAGTGTCTTTTGACCCTATGGGGGCCGGATGAGGCGCAGGGGTAGCTGGCTGTTGCGGCGCGGGCGTGGGGGGATCGAGCCTTTTCATCAGGGCTCGCATGCTCGCGAGCTCGCCATCCAGTGCGTGGCGCCCGGTGGTGGTGATCGTGGCCCAGGTCCGCGGCCGGCGGCGGTGGTAGCCCTTGCTGATCATGATAAGCCCGGCGTCGTCCAGGATCTGCAGGTGACGGCCCAGGTTCCCGTCGGTCAGGCCGAGAACGGCCCGCAGGTAGGGGAAGTCCGCCTGGCCCGCTTCGGCCAGAACGGCGAGGATCCCCAGCCGGATCCGCTGGTGGACGATCTCATCGAAGGACAGGGCAGGGTGACCCTGCGGCGCGTCCGATGTCCCGCCTGCCCCCCAGGGACCGGCTGGATCTCGCGGGTCGCTGTCGCTCATCGCGTGCGGTTCTCCCGGCTTCGGGCGATCAGCCCGGCCAGGACGGTCAGCATGGCAAGCACCAGGTAGATCGCCGGGTGCTCCCAATCGCGCCACACAGAGGCTGGCAGCCGGTTGGTAATCCCGAAGAAACCCTCGAATACCCCTGTCCCGCCGATCAGCACCGCCCACCCGGCGAGAAAGCGGTTGCGCTGCCAGATGCCAGCGACCAGCAGGCCGGCGCCGAAGACAACGAAAGGGCCCGCGAAGATCATCGCAATCAGGCCGACGGACACGGTGAAGCAGAGCCCGAGCACCGCCGCGGCTCCGAAGCCCGCCGGGCGCCCGACGCCGCCCCGCAGTGCCCTGCGCCGGAACACCAGCCACATCACCGCGAAGGCAACGGTAATGAGCACGGCTGTCAGCCAGTCGCCACCGGGCAAGGGCCAGCCAGAATCTGGCGCCACCAGCTGCAGCACGGTCCCGGCCGCGGTAGCGGCACCGAGAAGCAGCAGCGGAAGCGACGTCGCCCGCAGGTCCCGGCGCACCCGGGTTCGGACGGCGGATACGTGGGCCGCCAGCTCCTCAGCGTCACCGGGCTGGCTAGCCACCGGGGCGGGCTCGCCCATACCGCTCTCCTCTGCGTTAGAGAGTTCTCTGTAATTAACTCTGCACCATAGAGTGAGCCACGGAGAGGCACCTGTCAACACGGCGAGGCCGCTGTCCCGCGTCCCGGGCAGGGCGAGTTCAGCAAGCGCCAGCAGGGACATCGCAGCGGCACCGGTGACGTCGATGGGCCAGGCGCGGGCGAGCGTCTGCGTCATCGAGGCACCCTCGCGGTCACCGCTGTCCGCTTCCCACCCTTCGGGCAGCGCCCGCAGGGTGGCCGCCGCCGCAGCCATGAGCGCAGCGGTGAGCACTAGAGCAGGTACTGGTGAATCTCGCGGTCAACGCCCGCACGACATTCAGCATCGTGCTGCCTGTCACCGCGGAGACAGCCGTGCAGGTGGCCGCACGGGTAACTCAGCGGCCACTTCAGGGCTTCACGTCCATCGAGGACACACCCAGGCCGCCAGCAAGGCCAGCCGCGCACGGCCAGGGACCACGCCCTTCCCGGGAAGTTCGGCTTGGCTTCACCCGCTGGGATCCGCTGGGGTTCGTAGCCTGCCAGGGCTAAAACGCACTCTGACTGACTAGCCACGAATATTACCCCCAAGGGTATTTCACCCCCCAAGGGTATTTCACCCCCCCAGGGTATCTCGCCAGTATCTTCTCGATCCGCTCGAAGATATCGTTCGCCTCAGACCCACTATGTCGGCAAAATTTGCCGGCAGCTACCAATTTACCTTTCACGTAGCGCTGCTTAGCGCAGAGCCGGACCTGCCCTGCCGACTGCCTGCAGCCTGCCGTGCATTCGACAGGGCAGAAGGAAGGACTTGTGTAATGCGGGCCGTGCAGATGAATGCCGGAGCCAGCGGCGGCCGGGTGCCGCCCGGAGTTAAAGGCGGGTTCCATGTCGCGTAACCGGGTGCGGGCGGCTGACAGGCACGGGCCGGAGGGGGCGGGATTGAGCCGGGCTCCCGGGCTGCCGGGCCTTCGCTGGGTGCCGGTGCCGCTGGCGGTGCTTGCTGCCGCGCTGGGCTGGCTGGTACTCGGTGGCGCGATGGGCCAGCACGCCGTCGCCAACCAGCAGCATGTACACGGCTTCCAGGCCGGCGGCCTCTCGCTCCAGCCGGACGTGATGCTGTGGCTGAGTAACGACATGACCGGCCAGGGGCCAGTAAAAAATTCCAATCCCAACGGTTTCAAGATGGACCCGAGCATGATGCCGGGAATGCAGCCGGTGGGCGAAAACCGGCTCCGGATCGAGGTCAGCCTCGCGAACGTGACCTCGGTCAATCAGCGGTATGCGCTAAGCGACTTCAAGATCGTCGGGCCGAGCGGCGGGAGCTTCCCGGCCGATTCTACCGACGGGAGCACTCAGCCAGTGAATGCTCTCCTCAGGCCGGGGTTCGGGACGACCATCGACCTGTTCTTCGATATTCCCACCGCAAAGAGCAAGAACCTGTCCATCGAGTGGTCGCACGGCGGCACCACGGTGGACATTCCGGTTGACACCAGCGGCAAGCTGCCGTCACCGCACATCCATTAGCTGGCGGATTGGCGCCTGAGAGGAAGCACTAATGTCATTTCCTGGCATGCACGCCCGGCATCGTTCCGGACGGTCGGGCGAGATTACCTTAATGCTGGTCGTGCTGAGCCTCAGCGTCGGCCTGGGGTTCCTGGCCCGCGTGATCTTCGCTCGGGCCGCTGGCGGTCTTGGGCTCGGGGCACGCGATATCCTGATCTCCGCGCCGGTCGCTGTCGCGGCGGCCTGGCTCGGCCTCCGGCTCGCGTCCCGGATGAGCCTGGACAAACCGGGCCCAGCCGCGGCGCTGAACAAGGCCGCGGTCGTCTCACTCATCTTCACGGTGCTGCTGATCCCCTGGGCGCTGGTCCAGGGCGCGATCGACCGCGCCATCGACGGAAGCACCGCTGCCGTCGCCGTCCAGGCCGGCCAGAACACGCTGGTGGCGGGCACCGGCCTGATCAGCCAGATGCTCCGCGGTCTTACCGGCGCGCTGCTGAGCCAGGCGGCGGGCCTGCCGATGCTGTTCGCTGCCCTGCTCCTGCTCGGCCACTTCCGGGCTAGGCGCCGCTCCGGGCAGGCTCGCGTGGCCAGGTACCTGGGGCGCTTGCCCCGCTTCTTCTATGCTGCGTTCGCCACGGTCCTGATGGGCGCCCTCGTCGGGCCGGCCAGCGGGCTCGCGTTCGCCAATGCCAGCACCGGCATGCCGGCAGCGAGCACTTCGAGCGCCAACCCCTGCACCAACGCGCCGCACGACACGTTCAACATCTCGGCCATCAACGTCAAGATCACCCTGAACCGGTACGGGGTGAACGACCCCAACGGCCTCATGTACGTGCTCGACAGCAACATCAACGCGGTGCGGGCCGAGGAAGCCGCCGGGACGGTGTCCAGCGGGGAGGGCAACGACCCGATCCAGCCGCTGGTGCTGCGCGCGCACGAGGGTGACTGCGTCACGGTCAACCTCACCAACCGCACCACGTTCGGCCTGGCGGCCATGGATGCGCCGCCGCCACCTGACAACACCCCGGCGAACGCGTGCGCGCCGCCGCCGAACTGCGACGGGATCCTGCAGCACACGGCGCCGGAGAACATTGCCTGGAACGTGAACGGGCTGCCCGGCCTCACGGCGGCGGACGTGTCCAGCGCGGTCGGCAAGAACCCGGACAACACCGCGGCGCCGGGCAAGACGGCGAGCTACACGGTGTACATGGACCCCGCGCTTGGTGAGGGCGGCCACCTGTTCCACACGACCGGGGACACCCGGCAGCTCCAGGGGCACGGCCTGTTCGGGACCCTGATGTCCGAGCCGGTCGGGTCGCAGTGGCTGGACCCGAACACCCTGCAGCCCATCGGCAGCGGGTGGGCCGCGGTGATCAAGATGAACGACGGCACCCCAAGCTTCCGCGAGTTCGTGGAGATGTTCCACGAGATCGGGGACGAGGGATACCGCCAGATCATGGAGAAGGACGGCACGACCCGGCTGCCCGTGGTGGACCCGTTCACCGGGGCCTACCGGCCGTGCAGCAAGGCGATCAACTACCGCAGCGAGTGCTTCTTCGAGCGGCTGGGGAACCTGAAGAATCACGGCTTCCTGCCCGATGAGTCGCAGGCGTACGGCTCCTACATGAACGGCGACATGTCCACGCCGCGGCCGATGGCGTACGTCGGCGACCCGTACAAGACCGTCCTGGTCAACGCGGGCTCGGAGATGTCCCACGTCTACCACGAGCATGGTGGCGCTATCCGCTGGCTGCGCAACCCGGGTGCCGCCAACCCGGACTTCGCGGGCGGCCTGGAGAAGCACCCGCCCGCCACGAAGGCCTCGATCAGGCTGGACTCGCAGACGATCACGCCGGGCGAGTCCTACCTGCTGGTGCACGAGTGCGGCGCTGGCGGCTGCCAGCAGGCCCCGGGCGACTACCTGTTCCACTGCCACATCGCCGCGCACTACATCGACGGCATGGTCAGCTTCATGCGCGTGTTCGACACCAAGCAGCCTGACCTGGCGACGGTGCCGGGCCGCACGTCGAAGCCGGACGCGGTCAACTCGGCCGGCCTGATCGGCAAGGTGATCGAGGGCAAGACCGTCGTGCCGCAGTCACAGCTGACCAACCCCAGCACCCAGGTCTCGCTCGAGAGCCTGGTCGAGGGCCAGCTCCCGCCGCAGGGCGTCCGGTTCAACGCCCAGGACTCAACAGTCTGGAACTGGGTCAAGAGCGGTACCGCCAACGCGCCGGTCTACCTCGCCGAGCCGGAGGACACCACGTCCTGGCCGGAGTACACCGCACCCAATCCGGGGGTGAGACCGCAGATCATGTTCGACCCCAGCAACGGCAGATACGCCTGGCCGCTCTTTATGCCGCATCTTGGCCAGCGGCCGCCGTTCTCACCCAACGGCCATAGCGGGGCACCGTGGCTCGGCGCGACGGGCAGCTCGACCCGCCCCGACGGCCTGTGCCCGGCCAACGCGCCCGTGCGCACCTACAACATCACTGCCATCCAGGTCACCATCAAGGAAACGAACGGAGGGCTCAACCCGCCGCAAGTCGACCACAACGGGGAGATCTTCGTCCTCAACGAGGACAAGGCGGCGGTGGAGAACGGCACCAAGCCGCCGGTCCCGCTGGTCATCCGGTCCAACGTGGGCGATTGCGTAGCGATTACCCTGACCAGTGAGCTGGCTCTGAACAGTCCCGACACCGGCCTCCCCTCCAAGGTCAACATGCACACGCACTTCGTGCAATTCGACCCGGAGGCGTCCGACGGCGTGATCACCGGCCTGTCGTACGAGCAGTCGGTGAAGCCCGACAACGGGGAGCCCGCGGAGACGACGCTGACGGCGGCCGCGCCGGCCGGCGCGACCCAGCTCTCCGTGGCCAGCACCGCAGGGCTACGGCCTGGTATCAGCATCGAGGTCGGCCAGGGCCAGCCGGACACCGAGGTCGCCACGAAGATCTCGGCGATCAGCGGCAACACGCTGACGCTGGCCCAGCCGCTGCAGAACGCGCACGCGCAGGGTGAGCGGACCGGGGTCGAGTTCGTCCAGTACCGGTGGTACAGCGACGTGCAAGCCGGGACGGTCTTCTTCCACGACCACGTGGACGGGATCCACTCCTGGGGCCACGGCCTGTTCGCGGCGCACATCATCGAGCCAGCGGGCTCGACCTTCCATGACCCGACGACCGGGGCGCCGATCCGCAGCGGCCCGATCGCCGACATCTACACCAAGGGCTCGGCGGGCTTCGGTGAGCAGGGCGACTTCCGCGAGTTCGTGCTCTTCGAGCACACCGGCCTGACCGGCAGCGGCTCGCCGCAGGGCTGCGAGATGTCCAGCTTCAACCTAAGGTCGGCGCCGCTGATCGACCGGGATCCTAACGCCCTCAACACCCCGATCCCGGATGGGGAGTCCGTTAGTGTGCCGGACACGGTCGGTAACTACAACATGGGCTTCACCGCGGGCGAGGAGCCGGCCGGATCGGACCGGGTCGACTGTACGAATATCGGCACGGCCAACGACCCGTACGTGTTCTCGTCGGTGGCTCACGGTGATCCGCCGACACCGACGCTGCTCGCCTACGCGGGCGACCCGGTGGTGATCAGGCAGGTGGGCCTGGACGAGCGGGTCGGCGACATCCGGATCGACGGCATGCGGTTCGCGGCCGAGGAATTCAACCCCAACGGCACGCTGACCGACGCGAACACCGCCGGAATCTCGGAAGCCTTCTCCTACGTCATCGACGGAGGTGCCGGCGGCCCCCGCCATCTGCCCGGCGACTACCTCTACTACAGCGGCCGCAACCTGGAGCTGGAAAGCGGCGCCTGGGGCATCTTCCGGGTGATGAACACACTGCACTCCAACCTCGAGCCGCTGCCTGACCGGACGGCGCCCCCGTCCGGGCCAGGGTTCCCGCAGCTCACCGACACCGGCAAGGCGCCGCCGGCCGCTCCGAACGGGCCCGGCACCGCCGCCTGCCCCGGCAGCGCGCCGGTCCGCAGCTACAACGTCTCCATCTTCAACGGGATCACCTTCGACAAGGGGATGCCCGGCGAAAGTGACACGGCGGATGGCACCTCCTCCTGGGCCGTCATGTACGCGCTCACCCAGGACGAGGCGGCGATCAAGGCCGGGACGAAGCCGGTCGTGCCACTGGTCATCCGCGCCAACGCGGGCGACTGCCTGCAGGTGACGCTGCACAACGACCTGCCGACCGACCACTTCACCTGGACCTGGGGATCGGGCACGACCCGGGCCGGGTTCAACATCGGCAACGTCATCGAAGATCCGCTGCAATCCTACGGAGGCGCCGTCGGGTTCGACCCGGATACTACCGTGGCTCCGGGCAGCACCCGTACCTACTCCTACTACGTCGACAAGGAGCTCGGCACCAACCTGATACTCAACATGGGCAACGAGTCGTCCTGGCGAGGCGGCGCCTATGGCGCCCTCATCGCCGAGCCCCAGGGCTCGACCTGGGCCGACCCCTTTACCGGGCATCCACTTCAGTCCGGCATCTTCGCCGACATCTTCCGGCCCAACGGGACCGCTTTCCGGGAGTACGCGTCGATCTTCAGCGACCGGGAGCCCCTGCTCGGTCACAGCATCATGGCCTACTACCTCGACTCCGACCATTCCTATCTCGACTACAACGAGGAATCGCTCACTCAGCGCGAGTCCTGTGATCCCACGGTGCCTCCCTGCGTGACCGGTCTCGACAACATCCCGCTCTCGCTGGCCAAGAGCGACAGCGTCGCCGGAGGGGCTGATCCGGCCACGCCGCTGTTCCAGGCATTCGCCGGTGATCCAGTGGTCTGGCGGTTCGCCAGCGCATCCGGTGACGACACCGTCGCCTTCCAGGTGGCGGGCCACTCGTTCCCGCTGGATCACGGAATAGCTAATTCCCAGGAAATAGAAGCCCGGACCCTGCTGGCCGGCGAGACGTTCGACGCCTACCTCACAGGGGGCGCCGGCGGCGCGACCCACGCCACCGGTGACTTCGAGTACAACGTCGGCCGGGATCCGATCATCAAGTCCGGTGACTGGGGCATCCTCCGGGTGCTCCCGCCCCGGCCCGCAGGTGCAGCGGCCCCAACCGGGAACGGCCTCAGGCCGCTGTCATAAGTTAACCGTCCGCACGCTGCCGTCCCGGGCTCACCGCCCGGGACGGCAGCACCATCGGCGGCCCGCCGCCGTCCGACCACTCACCAGGGAGGACCTGTCCACATGCCCGCCAGAATGAGCGCTTTCGCGGGTGCTCGCGCCCTGCCGCGTGCCGTCGGCGTCGGGACCGCTGCGGCAGCAGCGGTACTGCTGCTGGCCGGGCCTGCCCTGGCTCACGTCACCATTACTCCTGACTCGGTGCCCGCCGGGTCGACCACCGTGCTGACCTTCCACGTTCCCAACGAGGAAGCGCATGCCGACACCACCGGAGTGGATATACAGATCCCGACTGCTCACCCGATCGCCCAGCTGCTCGTCAAGCCGGTCCCTGGCTGGACCAGCTCGGTGCGAACCGTCACCCTGCCCAAGCCCCTCGTCACCGATGACGGGCAGTTCACCCAGGCAGTCTCCGAGGTCATCTGGTCCGGCGGGAAAATACTGCCCGGCCAGTTCCAGGACTTCGCGGTTTCCGCCGACTCGCTCCCTGACGGAGTCAGCCAGCTGGCGTTCAAGGCAATCCAGACATACTCCAACGGGGACGTGGTTCGCTGGATCGACCTGCGGCAGCCAGGCCAGCCCGCGCCGGATCATCCCGCGCCGGTGCTCAAGCTCACGACGGCCACAGGCGTGGCGCCGGTCGCGACCACCGCCGCCTCAGCCGGGTCCGGCTCGGATGGCACGACCCGCGCGCTGGCCATCGCCGGCCTCCTGGCCGGCCTGCTGGCGCTCGCGCTCGCCGGCCTGCGCCGGCGGCGGCCGGTCTGGCCCGGGGCCGGGGCACTGGCCAGAGGTGACCGCGACGACACGCCCCCAGCTGAGCAGGCCATGGCTCCGGTGCCTCCTGCTGTCGCGAAGACCGCCGCCACCAAGACCGCGGCCACCAAGACCGCGGCCACCAAGACCGCCGCCAAGACCGCGGCCACGAAGACCGCTGTGCCGCAGCATCCGCAGCGCCGCCGCCGCTGAGCTGATGCCCGTGACGGCTCGTTCTGCTCCTGGAGGTGGCTGAAATTGGCTCGCAGATTCGCTTACCTGGTGGCCACGGGCCTCCTTGCCGTGCTCGGCGTGCTGGCCGTGGCGCCCCCGGCCCTGGCGCACGCGACTCTCGTCTCCACGAGTCCGGCCGACGGCGTGGTCCTGTCGCGCGCGCCGGCGCGGGTCAGTGCCACGTTCGACCAGCCAGTCGGCGTCAGCACAGACAGCCTGGAGGTGTTCGCGCCCAACGGGGACCGTGTCGACACCGGCGCCACCGCGCACGGCAGCCAGCCGCAGGAGATCACTGTCGCCCTGCGCCCCGGCCTGGGCAAGGGTACCTACACTGTCGGCTGGCACGTGATCTCCGCCGACTCCCACCCGGTCCAGGGCGCGTTCACCTTCTCGGTAGGCGCCCCCAGCAGCACCTCCGTCAACCCGGCCACCCTGGGGCCGCCTTCGAGCAAGCTGGTCGGCTTCGCGTTTGGTCTCGTGCGGTGGCTCGCTTTCTGCTGCTTCGCGCTCCTGATCGGCGCGGTCGCCTTCGTGATCTGCTGCTGGCCGGCCGGAGCGGCCAGCCCGCTGGTGCTGCGGCTGACCATGGCCGCGTGGGGCGGGCTCGCGGGCTCGGTGCTCGCGGCGGTGCTGCTGCAGGGGGTTTATGGCGCCGGCCAGGGCGTCGGCCACGTGTTCCTGCCGGACGTGCTGCACGCCACCTTGTACAGCCGGTACGGCCGTGCGCTCGGGGTGCGGCTGCTGCTGGTCATAGCCGCCCTGTTCGTGTTCACCATCACGCTGGGGAGCCTGCGAGCTGAGGGCAGGCGGGCACGCGTCGCCGCCGGGGCCGGCTGGGGGATACTCACCGCCGCGCTCGCGGGTACCTGGGCCGCGGCCGATCACGCCGGAACCGGCATCCAGGTGCCGCTGGCCATACCCTCGGACATCATCCATCTCAGCGCCGTCGCCATCTGGCTGGGCGGGCTGGCCATGCTGGTCACGATCGTGCTCCGCCGCCCGCGCCCGGCCGGTCCGGGGTCGGCCGGCGCAGCGGCGGCACGCCGGGGTCAGGCGGCGACGGCGGAGGCCGCGCTAGCCGCGGCGCGGTTCTCCCCGATCGCCCTGGGCTGCGTCGCTGCGATCGTGGTCACCGGCACCTACCAGGCGTGGCGCGGCGTCGGCACACTGGGCGCGCTGACCGGCACCACCTACGGCCGCCTGCTGCTGCTGAAGATCGCGGCAATGTGCACGCTGATAGCCCTCGGCTATCTTGCCCGCCGCCGCATCGCCGAAGGACTGCAGGCTCCGGTAGCAGCAACGCGTGTCTCTTCCGCAGACCCCGTCCCGGCGGCCCGTATCAAGGCCGGTGCTGGCGCCTGGCCGGGCCATAACAAGGCAGGCGCCTGGCCGGGCCATAACAAGGCGGGTCTCGACGCACCGCAGGGCCGCAGTAGTACAGGCAACGGCGCGCAGCCGGACTATGGCCATGTCGCGGTGACGCTGGCCCGGCTGCGCTTGTCCGTCGCCGCCGAGGCGGCGATCGCCGCGGCCGTGCTTGCTGTCACCGCCATACTGGTCAACACCCCCACCGCCCGGGAGACCTTCATCCAGCCGGCCAGCGCGACGGTGGCATTCGACACCGGCGGCCCCGGAGGGCGTGGCAGCATCGCCCTCACCGTGACACCTGCACGGCTCGGCGCCAACCAGGTCCGCGTGTCGATTACCGGCAGCGCGGGAGGTCCCTACCGCCCCCAGCAGATTCAAGCTGCCCTGTCGCTGCCCGCCCGGCACCTCGGGCCGCTATCCGTCCCGCTCACCCCGGACGGCCCAGGACACTACGTGGGCGGGCCTGTCACGGTCTCCATAACCGGGCAGTGGCAACTGCGGATCATCATCCGCAGCGATGCCTTCGACGAAACCACCGTCACCGCCCCGGTCTCCGTCCACTAGATCGGATAAGGCCCCTGGCGACGCTTTCGCGGGTGTCGTCCTGACCGGGTTCACGCTGCTCGTGAGGATGGCCGCGAGGCCCATTCGCCCCCCCCAGGGGTGATTCGTCCCTAGCCACGAGGTGCTTGCTGTCCTAACTTACGCGTAGAAGTTACCAAGCAGTCACAATCGTCCCGTCCGTCCGTCCGTCACCCGTCCGAGACCGTGAAACCGGCCTCGGCGCGTCCATCCGCCCCCGCCGGAGGCCGCCGTGGTATGTCTCATCGACCCCGCACATCGACAGAAAGTACAGAACAAGCAAACACGAAAGAGCGCACAGCGTAACCCCATCGCGGTGTCCGGCCGCAAGGTACTCGTCACCGGAAGGCTGCTGGGGGGCACCTCTGACGCGGTGGAGTTAGCCTGCGAGCTGCACCGGATCGCTGCGCTGCCGCCGTCGCGCACCCACGATCCGCTTGTGCACCTCGACGCGCCTGGACCGCACCGGAGCTGTCACCTCGGAGACGCGCATGCCGGCCAGCGGTGAAACCCCGCGCACAACCGTTGCTGCCCTCACGCACAGGGAGATGATGATCGTCTTCCTGATGAGCGCCGGCCATAGCACTCCCGAGATCGCGAAGCTGCTCGAATCGCGTCCGCGCACGGTGGAGAACCGCAAGCGGCATATCTACGAAAAGCTCGGAGTCGGCAGCCAGAGTCATGCGGTCGCCAAAGCGATCTGGCTCGGTCTGCTGCAGCCCGGCCGGCCGTTCCCGCCTCACCAGCGGGCACCCGGACGACCGCAGTGTGCGGGCGAGCCGGGGCGCGCCACACTGGCGGTGCTGATGGGGCCAGCCGGCAAGAGCCGGGACGAGGTCGCGCAGCAGCTCATATCCGAGCAGGGACCGTTCGTGGTCGCGCTGAAGCGCGAAGATGTCATCAGCGATCACTGGGCGTGGTGGCACCGCGGCCCGATCGTCGCAGTGCTCGTCGATCCGGAGCCAGCGGACTGGTCAGCGACTATCACCCTGGGCGCACCGACAGTGGTGGTCCGCAGCCGTGACGTCCCCGAGCAGCTTGCGATCGCCGATGCTCTGGCGCATCAGGCCAGAGGGCTGGTTACCGAGACCGACATCGCCACCGGCCTCGGCTCTATCCTGAGCGCCGTGGCGCAGGGCTTGCTGGTAATGAGCTGGGGATACGCCGAGGCACTGCTGAGATGGGTACCCACTCCGTCGCCCACGGTGCCCAAGCTCACGGCGCGGGAGTGCGACATCCTTGACTCGATCGCCAGCGGTGATACCATCCGGCAGACCGCCCGCGCACTGGGTATAGCGGCCAAGACCGTGGAGAATACCCAGGCGCGGCTGTTCAGAAAGCTCGGCGCCCGCAACCGCATGGAGACGTTGACCATCGCGGATGCCTGGGGCCTCATCGACCGGACCATGCGCCCGTCGGCCGTAATGTCCGCGCCGGGACAATTGCCCGCACGTCCCCTCGGATCCGGACATGACTAGACGCGATGCCGCCAGTAGCGTCGATCCCCGCCAGGAGGAACGCGCCGCTCCCGGCAGGTCGTCGAGCCGATGGCTAGGTGTGCTGTCGCCTGGCGTCTCGACCCGCCTCGAGCATGGCCACCGAGCGCGCCGCAGCGGCTGGCGAAGCCCCGTGGTCATCCGGTGACCCAGCGTGGCGAAGGGGTGCCCTAGTTTTGGTCGCAGGGATGCCTAGTTTTGGCCGGAAGGTGCCTAGAATTCGCGGTCACCTCGCTCATCTGCCGGATCGGCGTCTCGGCGGGCAGGTGAGCGAGCTGTTCGACAAGCGCCGACTAGGGCGCGTCCGGCTGAACCCTGACGTCGACGCGCTCGGACCGGACGCCGAGGAGGTCACGTCGGCGGAGTTCCGCAGCCTGACTACCCAGGGGACGATCGCCGTCAAGGCCCGCCTGCTCGACCAGTCAAAGATCGCCGGAGTCGGGGAACCTGCTGGCCGACGAAGTGCTCTGGATGGCCAGGGTGCCGCCATCGGCGCGCGTCGCCAGCCTGCGGCGCGAGGACGTCGACCGTCTGTACCGCGCCCTGCAGTCCGCCCTGGAAT
>Ga0209871_1000285_pt1 | contig 14238 bp, 8 predicted proteins | sample OrgsoiDNA2013045_FD_185795 | JGI IMG/M metagenome (GOLD analysis project Ga0209871, IMG submission 185795) | Permafrost soil microbial communities from the Arctic, to analyse light accelerated degradation of dissolved organic matter (DOM) -... | ecosystem: Environmental > Terrestrial > Soil >... | reverse complement strand
ACGTGAACCGGCCGGACGCATTGTCGCCGCCGAAGCCGGACTGGATCCGGGTGCGCGCGCCGAATAGCCGCGGCTATGCCGACACCCGCCAGATCGTCAGGGAAAACGGCCTCGTCACGGTGTGCGAGGAGGCGGGCTGCCCGAACATCGGCGAGTGCTGGGACAAGAAGCACGCCACCTTCATGATCATGGGCGACACCTGCACCCGTGCCTGCGCCTTCTGCAACGTCAAGACCGGCATGCCCGGGGCGCTCGACGCGCATGAGCCGGAACACGTCGCGGAAGCCACCTTCAAGCTTGGGCTTGCCCATATCGTGATTACCTCGGTGGATCGCGACGACCTCGCCGATGGTGGTGCCGAACATTTCGCGCAAACCATTCGCGCGATCCGCGCGCGCTGCCCGACCACGACCATCGAGATCCTGACGCCGGATTTCCTGCGCAAGCAAGGCGCGCTCGAAACCGTGGTGGCGGTGAAACCCGATGTGTTCAACCACAATCTGGAAACGGTGCCGTCGCGCTATCTTAGCGTCCGCCCGGGCGCGCGCTATTTCCATTCGATCCGGCTGTTGCAGCGGGTCAAGGAAATCGACCCCGCCATTTTCACCAAGTCCGGCATCATGGTCGGGCTTGGCGAGGAGCGTCACGAGGTCTTGCAGGTGATGGACGACCTGCGCTCGGCGGAGGTGGATTTTCTGACCATCGGGCAGTATCTGCAGCCGACCCGCAAGCATCACGCGGTGATGCGCTATGTGACCCCGGACGAATTTTCGGGCTATGAGAAAGTGGCCTATACCAAGGGATTTCTAATGGTGTCGGCGAGCCCGCTGACCCGCTCGTCGCATCATGCCGGCGATGATTTTGCCCGACTGCGGGCGGCGCGCGCAGCGTTATCCGGCTGAGCGCGGGGCGATGCCGCGAATCTCCAGCAAGCGCCGGATTCGCCACAGCGCGCCGCAGATGTTCGATCTGGTCGCCGATGTCGAGCGTTATCCCGAATTCGTGCCGCTGTGCAAATCGCTGAACATTCGCCAACGCACGCCAAAGCCCGATGGCACCGAGATCGTGATCTGCGAGATGACGGTGTCGTTCAAGCTGGTGCGCGAAACCTTCACGACCCGGGTGACGCTGGACCGTCCCAACCTGAAAATTCTGGTCGAATATCTCAGGGGGCCGTTCAGCAACCTCGAGAACCGCTGGACGTTCGAGCCGAAGCCGGACGACGCCTGCGATGTCGGGTTTTTCCTGTCCTACGAATTCAAAAGCCGGATGCTGGCGCTGCTGATGGGAACCATGTTCGATACGGCGTTTCAGCGGTTTGCGGCGGCATTCGAAAAGCGCGCAGATGCGATTTATGGAAAGCAGGATGGTGGGGCTCCGCGCTAGACACATACGTTCCCCGGACGCGGTGCGCCATCAGCGCGTTCACGCGCGTCTTCGACGCGCTATGGTGGTGCGCCGCAGAGCCGGGGTCCATCACACCGCGCTGAAGGCTTGTGGGTCCCGGTTCTGCGACGCAGCGCTGCGCGCTGCATCGCGCCCGGGACACGATGGCTACGCTCGCGGCGGCCGCCGCCGCTTGGCGGGGCTGCGCCGTGGCGAGCGGGCTACGCGCAGGCGCAGCCGGCTGGCGGCTTCGCGGCGCGGTTTTGTCACTGCCTGCGGCCCGCGCGCCAGTTCCGTCAGCATGCGCAGCGCCTCCACGACCGAGCGCAGCCGCACCGCGCTGCGGCCGATCGCGCCGAAGCGGCATTCGCGATGCAGAATTCGGCCGTCGCGGGCGGCAACTGCGAAATGCACGAGGCCGACCGGCTTGCCCGGTGTCGCCCCTCCCGGACCGGCAATTCCGGTAATGGAGACGGCAAGATCGACCCCGGCTTTCTCCAGCGCGCCGATCGCCATCGCGGTCGCGGTCTCCTTGCTGACCGCGCCGAATGTCGCAAGCGTCGTTGCCTTGACCCCGAGCATCGCCCGTTTGGCGTCGTTGGAATAAGTGACAAAGCCGCGGTCGATCACGTCGGAGGATCCGGGAATATCGGTCAACGCGCCGGCGACCAGGCCGCCGGTGCAGGATTCCGCGGTTGCGATGGTCAGCTTGCGCATCCGGCAGAGATCGAGCAGCGAGCGGGAGAGGGCGCGGGCGTCGCTGCCGCTCATTTCAGTCGCTCCAGGGCAGGCGGATGGTGGCGCTCGCGGTCGCGGCCATCCCTTCCTCGCGCCCGGTGAAGCCGAGCCGCTCACTGGTCGTCGCCTTCACCGCAACGCGCGAAATGCTCAGTCCGGTGATCTCCGCGATCCGCGCACGCATGGTGTCGCGCAACGGTCCGATCTTCGGGTGCTCGCAGATCAGCGTGACCTCGAGGTTCGCAACGCGCCCGCCGCGCGCAGCGACGCGATCGACGGCGTATTTGAGGAAGCGGTCCGATGCAGCGCCCTTCCATTTGGGATCGCTCGGCGGAAAGTGCGAGCCGATATCGCCGTCCGCCAGCGCGCCGAGAATGGCGTCAACCAGCGCATGGAGGCCGACGTCGCCGTCGGAATGGGCAAGAAAGCCGCGGCTGTGCGGCACGCGGACGCCGCAGATCATCAGGTGATCGCCATCGCCGAAGGCGTGCACGTCATAGCCGGTGCCGGTCCTGATATCGCCGAGCATGGCGCCAAGGCGGGCTTCTTCGCGGACAAAATCTTCAGGTGTCGTCAGTTTCATGTTCGCAGCATCGCCTTCAAAAGTCGCCACCGTCAATCCCGCCCATTCCGCCAGCGCTGCGTCATCGGTGAAATTGCTGCGGCCTTCGCGCGCGGCACGGCGATGGGCGTCGAGAATCACGTCGAACCGGAACGCCTGCGGTGTTTGCGCGATCCGCAACCGTGCGCGATCCGGCGTGCCCTCGACGTTTCCGGCTTCGCCGACCTGCTTGATGGTGTCCGTGACCGGGATCGCGGGAACGGCCGCGCCGGTGCGGGAGGCGGCGTCGATCGCGCGCGAGATCAGCGCCGCCGATACGAACGGGCGTGCCGCGTCATGGATCAGAACGACATCCGGCTTCTGGGCAGCGAGCGCTTCAAGTCCGGCGAGAACCGAGGCCTGGCGCGTTGCCCCGCCGTTCGCGGGCGGTTCGTGGTGCAATTCGCTGACGGCGGCATTGAAGGAAGCTGCGTCGTCGGGATTCAAAACCGGCTGCACGGCGAAGACCTGCGGATGGCGGCAAAACGGTTCCATGGCGCGGAAAATCACGGTTTTCCCGCCGATCAAGCGATATTGCTTCGGTCCGCCCGAGCCGGCACGAAGCCCGCGTCCGGCTGCGACAAGGATGGCTGCAGTCCGATCTGGTTTCGGCATGGGACTCGATACTGATGGTCTAAGGGTTGGCGAGGGGAGCATCGGTTCGCTGGCGCACTGCCCTTATCATGCTGGGCCGCGAAAGCGGAACAATTCACCACGGCTGTTCACTGTGGCTGTGGGAAAAGCAAATTTTGCTGCAGTGCACTTGCAAGATCAACAGAACTGTCTAAAGTGTAGGCATGAAGCTTGACTGCACAAGATTTGTGCTCACAATGGGTCCCGGCGATCGCGATGGCGCGCCCGCCAGAAAAACGAGAAATCCGTGACCGGCTCGGAATGTTCAGGCCTTAAGCCGTTGAAAATAGGCGATATTGAGGTCGCCAACCGGGTCTTTCTGGCGCCGATGTCGGGCGTCACCGATGCGCCGTTCCGACGCCTGGCCGCAACCTTGGGTGCAGGGCTGGTCGTTTCAGAGATGACCGCCAGCGACGATCTCGTCAATGGTCGCCCAATGTCGCGGTTGCGATGCGAAGCGGCGGGAGTAGGTCCGCATGTCGTTCAACTCGCAGGCTGCGAAGTCAATTGGATGGCGGAGGGCGCGCGGATCGCTGAAGCCGCCGGCGCCGACATTATCGATATCAACATGGGCTGTCCGGCGCGCCACGTGACCGGCGGCCAGTCCGGTTCGGCGCTGATGCGCGATCTCGATCACGCTTTGAAATTGATCGAGGCGACGATCTCAGCCGTGAAAGTGCCGGTGACGCTAAAGATGCGGCTCGGCTGGGACGATCGTTCGCTCAACGCGCCGGAACTGGCGCGTCGGGCCGAGGCCGCGGGCGTGCAGCTGATTTCGGTGCACGGGCGTACGCGTTGTCAGTTCTACAAGGGCGAGGCGGATTGGGGCGCGGTGCGCGCTGTCAGGGATGCGGTTCGCATCCCGCTCGTCGTCAACGGCGACATCACATCGTTCGAGAAGGCCGTAACCGCGCTGCAAATGTCGGGCGCCGACGCCGTGATGGTCGGCCGTGGCGCGCAGGGCCAGCCGTGGTTGCCCGGTCAGATCGGGCGCCGCCTCGCAACCGGTATCGTCGAATCCGCGCCGCCGCTGGCGGAGCAGCTCAACCATATCCGGGCGCTCTATGATGAGGTTTGCAGCCACTACGGATTGCGCATCGGCCTTCGCCATGCCCGCAAACATCTCGGCTGGGCGCTGGAGATCGCCGCCCAGTGCAGCCGCGCGCCGATCGCATCGCTCAAGACCTGGCGCGAGAGGATCCTGACATCAGACGATCCGCACCGCGTGCATCAATCCCTTCAAGATGCGTTCGACGATTTTGCATGGAGTGCAGCCGCATGACCTCCGCCGCAGAACATCGCCGGCCGGTGCCATCAGATGGCGACGCCATCCTCAACGCTCTGCCCAATCCGGTGCTGCTGATCGGGCCCGACGGCAAGATCGTCGACGCCAATATGGCCGCGGAATCCTTTTTCGAGATTTCTACCCAATTTCTGCAACGTCAGTCGCTCAAGGAGCTCGTGCCTTTCGGCAGCCCGCTGCTGGCGCTGATCGACCAGGTGCGATCGAGCGGCTCGCCGGTCAATGAGTACAAGGTCGATCTGGGCACGCCGCGGATCGGCGGCGATCGGCAGGTGGACCTTCATGTCGCACCGCTCACCGAGCGGCCCGGCCATATCGTCGTGATGCTGCAGGAACGCACCATCGCCGACAAGATGGACCGGCAATTGACCCATCGAAGTGCCGCGCGTTCGGTGATCGCGCTGGCCGCGATGCTGGCGCATGAAATCAAGAACCCGCTGTCCGGCATCCGCGGCGCGGCGCAGCTGCTCGAGCAGGCGGCGTCGTCGGAAGACCGCATGCTGACGCGGCTGATCTGCGATGAGGCGGACCGCATCGTCACGCTGGTCGATCGCATGGAAGTGTTCGGCGACGACCGGCCGGTGGCGCGCGGTCCGGTCAACATTCATTCGGTGCTCGATCACGTCAAGCGGCTGGCGCAATCGGGCTTTGCCCGCAACATCCGGTTTGTGGAAGAATACGACCCGTCGCTGCCGCCGGTGCTTGCGAATCAGGACCAATTGATTCAGGTGTTCCTGAATCTGGTGAAGAACGCCGCCGAGGCCGTGGTCGATCTCGGAAGCGACGCGGAGATCCAACTCACCACAGCGTTCCGTCCGGGCGTCCGGCTGTCGGTGCCGGGGAAAAAATCGCGGGTGTCGTTGCCGCTCGAATTCTGCGTCAAGGACAACGGCCCGGGCGTGCCCGAGGACCTGTTGCCGAACCTGTTCGATCCGTTCGTCACGACCAAACCGACCGGCAGCGGGCTGGGTCTGGCGCTGGTGGCCAAGATCGTCGGCGATCATGGCGGCATCATCGAGTGCGAGTCCCAGCCGCGCAAAACCACCTTCCGCGTGCTGCTGCCGATGTTCAACAGCGCCAAACATATCGACCATGGCAATCGCGATCACGCTTCGGGGACGCCGTTGCATGCCTCACAGGACACAAGATGAGGAATAACAATGCCCGCAGGTAGTATACTTGTCGCCGACGATGACACCGCCATCCGTACGGTTCTGAACCAGGCTCTCTCGCGCGCCGGATACGAGGTGCGCCTGACGGGAAACGCCGCGACCTTGTGGCGCTGGGTCAGCCAGGGCGAGGGCGATCTGGTCATCACTGACGTCGTGATGCCCGACGAGAACGCGTTCGATTTGTTGCCGCGGATCAAGAAGATGCGGCCGAATCTTCCGGTCATCGTGATGAGCGCGCAGAACACCTTCATGACGGCCATCCGCGCATCCGAGCGTGGCGCCTACGAGTATCTGCCAAAGCCGTTCGACCTGAAGGAGCTGATCGCCATCGTCGGCCGCGCATTGGCCGAACCGAAGGAGCGGGTGGCTAACCATGCCGACGAGTCCGAATTCGATTCCATACCGCTGGTCGGCCGTTCGCCCGCGATGCAGGAAATCTACCGGGTGCTGGCGCGGCTGATGCAGACCGATCTCACCGTGATGATCTCCGGCGAGTCCGGCACCGGCAAGGAGCTCGTCGCACGCGCGCTGCACGACTACGGCAAGCGGCGCAACGGTCCCTTCGTCGCGGTCAATATGGCGGCGATCCCGCGCGACCTCATTGAGTCCGAACTGTTTGGCCATGAACGCGGCGCCTTCACCGGCGCCAACACCCGCGCCTCGGGCCGGTTCGAGCAGGCCGAAGGCGGAACGCTGTTTCTCGACGAAATCGGTGACATGCCGATGGAGGCGCAGACCCGTCTGCTACGGGTCCTGCAACAGGGCGAGTACACCACCGTTGGCGGTCGTACACCGATCAAGACCGACGTGCGCATCGTTGCCGCGAGCAACAAGGATCTGCGGATCCTGATTCAGCAAGGTTTGTTCCGCGAGGATTTGTTTTTCCGCTTGAATGTCGTGCCGTTGCGCCTGCCGCCGCTGCGCGAGCGGATCGAGGATTTGCCCGATTTGATCCGGCATTTTTTCGCGCTGGCCGAGAAGGACGGACTGCCGCCGAAGAAGCTCGACACCCTGGCGCTGGAACGTATGAAGCAGCATCGCTGGCCCGGCAATGTGCGCGAACTCGAAAACCTCGCGCGCCGGCTCGCGGCATTGTATCCGCAGGACGTCATCACCGGCTCGGTCATTGACGGCGAGTTGGCGCCCCCCGCCGTGACCTCGGGTGGCAGCGTCCACCACGGTGTCGACAATCTCGGCGGCGCCGTCGAAGCCTATCTGTCATCACATTTTTCCGGGTTCCCCAATGGGGTGCCGCCGCCGGGCCTCTATCACCGGATCCTGAAGGAAATCGAGGTACCGCTGCTGACGGCGGCGCTGGCGGCGACCAGGGGCAACCAGATCCGCGCCGCCGACCTGCTCGGCCTCAACCGCAACACGCTGCGGAAGAAGATTCGCGACCTGGACATCCAGGTCTACCGGAGCGGTAATTAGGGTCGCGGGCGCCCCGAGCCCCGACCGCAGCGGTATGCTGATGGCGAAAGCTGCAGGCCAATGCAGTCCAACCGCGGGAGACGCCGCGGAATCGTCGCAATTCGGCAACATTGTGGTATGAATGCATCAGTCCGCTCGCCGGCGGATCTAAGGCCTTTCAGCTCACCCATTGCCTAAATGACCAGCGCAGACAGCCCGGCTCCATCGTTCGATCCGTCGTTCGCCGAATCCAAGGGGTGGTCCCTGCGGAGATGGCTGGCGCCGTTTGCCGTCGGCCTGGCCCTGTTATCTGCGTTTCTCACCTTCGTGGTGCTCACCGGCCTGACCCCGATCGAACCGGCGCGCGAAGTTGTCGTTTCCTTCATGCTGATCAACGGCGCGACCATCCTGGTGCTGGTCGGCATCATCGTCCGCGAAGTCTGGCAGGTGGTGCAGGCGCGTCGGCGCGGCCGGGCGGCAGCGCGGCTGCACATCCAGATTGTCAGCCTGTTTTCCGTCATTGCGGTGCTGCCGGCGGTGCTGGTGTCGATCGTCGCCAATGTGACCATCGATCGCGGCCTCGATCGGCTGTTTTCAGGCCCGACGCGCGAAGCGATCCAGAACTCCCTGACCATTGCCCGCGCCTATACCGATGAACACGCGCAGCTTATTCGCGGCGACATTCTGGGAATGGCCAACGATATCGCCCGCGCCCGGCCATTGTACGATCGGCATCTCGGAACGTTTCTCGAGATGCTGACGGCGAGTGCCGCATCGCGTAATTTGCCGGGAGCCATGCTGATCGACAAGGATAGCAAGCCTCTGGAGATGGCGCGAACCGGCATTCAGCAGGACTTCGTGACGCCGGACCCGGAACTCCTCAGCAAAGTCAACGAAACCGAGCCCCAGATCGCGGTGTTCCCCGAAAACTACGTCGCGGCCGTGATCCGGCTGCGCGGGTTCGACGACACGTTTCTCTACGTGGCCCGGCTGCTCGATCCGCGCGTGGTCGCGCAGCTCAAGCAAACCCAGGCCAGCGTCGCCGAATATGCCGAGATCGAATCGCGCCGGCTCGGCCTTCAGGTGGCGTTCGCGCTGATGTTCGCGGTGATCGCCTTGACCATCCTGATGGCCTCGGTTCTGATCGGACTGAATTTCGCCAACTGGCTGGTCGCCCCGATCCGGCGGCTGATGAGTGCTGCCAATATCGTCTCGACCGGCGATCTGCATGTGCAGGTTCCGGTCCACAAGTCGGAGGGCGACCTCGCGCAGCTCGGCGAGACCTTCAACAAGATGACGCAGGAATTGCGCAGCCAGCGCGACGAGCTGGTGAGCGCGAGCGACCTTATCGACAGCCGTCGCCGGTTTATCGAGGCGGTGTTGTCGTCGGCGAGCGCCGGCATCATCGGTGTCGATGCCTCCGGCAACGTCGGCATCCTCAACCGTTCCGCCGAGAAACTCATCGGGCACGCCGAATCGGAGACGCTGGATCATCCGTTGTCGGACGTGCTGCCCGAACTCGATGACATGATGAAAGCCGCGCGCGAGGGCACCCAGCGGCTGGTCCAGGGCCAGATCACGATTCTTCGTGACGGCCATGAACGCAATCTGTCGGTTCGCGTCAGCGCCGAACAAACCAGCCAGTCGCGCGACAGCTACATCATCACGCTTGATGACATTACCGAACTGGTTTCCGCACAGCGGACTTCGGCGTGGGCCGACGTCGCGCGCCGCATCGCGCACGAAATCAAAAATCCGCTGACGCCAATTCAGCTCTCCGCCGAACGCATCCGTCGCAAATTCGGCAAGGTTATCACGGAGGACAAGGCCGTCTTCGAGCAATGCACGGACACCATTGTGCGGCAGGTTGATGATATCAGGCGGATGGTCGACGAATTCTCGCGCTTCGCGCGGATGCCGAAGCCTGTGATCGAAGGCGAGGATGTCGGCGACACCGTGCGGCAGGCGGTATTCCTGATGCGGGTCGGGCATCCCGACATCGATATCGAAGCCGAGATCAAGGATGAGCCGATGCGGGCACAGTTCGACCGGCGGCTGATATCGCAAGCCTTGACCAACATCATCAAGAACGCAACCGAAGCGATCGAGGCCGTCCCGGCGGACGAACTGGGGAAGGGACGTATCGACGTTATTGCGGCGCGCGAGAACGATGACATCGTGATCGATGTCATCGACAACGGCATCGGCCTGCCGAAGGTAAGCCGGGCGCGCCTGCTCGAACCCTACGTCACGACGCGCGAAAAGGGCACCGGCCTCGGCCTGGCGATCGTGGGCCGCGTTCTGGAAGACCATGGCGGGCGGATCGAGCTCAACGATGCCGCGGACATTCGACCGGGCGCGCGCGGGGCCTGGATGCGGTTGCGGTTTGCGGTGTCGGGCCACGCCGCGAAAGTCGAAGTGAAAGAGCCGGCTGCCGAAACAAAACAAGCGGCGCATGAAACCGCGGGGCCGGCGGAGGCGACCAACAATGAAACAAGAATCAAAGCCGCAACAGGCGGCTGACCGGACAGGCGTGACCGATGGCAAATGACATTCTGATTGTCGATGACGAAGCCGATATTCGCGATCTGGTTGCGGGGATTCTCGAAGACGAGGGTTTTACGACCCGGACCGCGCGCGACAGCGATTCGGCACTCGCGGAAATTGCCAATCGCCGCCCGCATCTGGTGTTTCTCGACATCTGGCTGCAGGGCAGCAAGCTCGACGGGTTGCAGCTGCTGGAACAGATCAAGAAGGACCAGGCCGAGGTGCCGGTCGTGATGATCTCCGGGCACGGCAATATCGAGACCGCCGTCGCGGCGATCAAGCGCGGCGCCTACGACTTTATCGAAAAGCCTTTCAAGGCCGACCGGTTGATTCTGGTGGCGACGCGGGCGCTGGAGACCTCGCGCCTGAAGCGCGAAGTGAAGGAACTCAAGCAACTCGCGCCGGCGGCCAGCGTTTTGACCGGCCGCTCGGCCTGCATGAATCAACTGCGCCAGACCATTGAGCGGGCCGCCAAGGCCAATAGCCGCATCCTGATCGTCGGGCCGTCCGGTGCGGGAAAGGAATTGGCGGCGCGCACGCTGCATAACGCATCGAATCGATCCGAAGGACCTTTCGTCGTCATCAACGCCGCGGCGATTACGCCGGAGCGAATGGAAGTCGAACTGTTCGGTATCGAACAGTCCAATGGCGAACATCCACGCAAGGCCGGTGCGCTGGAGGAGGCGCATAGCGGCACGTTGTTTATCGATGAAATCGGCGACATGCCGCGCGAAACCCAGAACAAGATCCTGCGGGTGCTGGTCGATCAGACGTTCCAGCGGTCGGGCGGTACCAGCAAGGTCAATGTCGACGTTCGCATCATTTCCTCGACGGCGCGCAATCTGGAAGAAGAGATCGCGGAGGGGCGGTTCCGCGAAGACCTCTATCATCGGTTGTCGGTGGTGCCGATCCGCGTGCCCCCGTTATCGGAGCGCCGCGAGGATATCCCCGAACTGATCGACTATTTCATGGATCAGATCTCGGTCGCTACCGGGCTGCCGAAGCGCCAGATCGGCCAGGACGCGATGGCGGTATTGCAGTCGCACGTCTGGCCCGGAAATGTCCGGCAGCTTCGCAACAACGTCGAGCGCGTCATGATCCTGGCGGGCGGCGGTCCGGAAGTCATCATTACGGCCGACATGCTGCCGCAGGACGTGGGCTCAATGGTCCCGGCCATGCCGACCAGCAATAATGGCGAGCACATCATGGGGTTGCCGCTGCGTGAGGCGCGGGAAGTGTTCGAGCGAGACTATTTGATCGCCCAGATCAGCCGATTCTCCGGTAATATTTCTCGCACGGCGGAGTTTGTCGGCATGGAGCGTTCAGCCCTGCATCGCAAGCTCAAGGCCCTCGGCGTCGGCTGAATGCCGACCTGAGAGTTTCCGAAATATGGCCGCTGGCCGGTCGTTGAACACCGGATCGGCGCATTCATTCCATGCATTTTCTTGAGAAATTTCATCTATTTCCGTATTTTTACGGACACATGCGCCTGTGGCCAATGCGCGAACCGGCTTGCCTAAAAACCACGCCTGCCTTCTAATCGTCCTGCCGTACCTCCCGGAGGGGGATCTCAGGGAAAGCCGGCAACCGGGTCATGCTCCGTGAGAGGGCCGGCGCCCGGTTCAATAAAAAGAAGCACAAAAAGAAGCACAAACTGCGGGATAAAAACAATGGCGGCAGACCGCGCACAAAACCTACAAGACACCTTCCTCAATCACGTTCGCAAGACCAAGACGCCCCTGACGATCTTTCTGGTCAACGGAGTAAAGCTGCAGGGAATTGTCACCTGGTTCGACAATTTCTGCCTGCTGCTGCGGCGCGACGGTCATTCGCAGCTTGTCTACAAGCACGCGATCTCGACCATCATGCCGGGCGCACCGATCCAGTTGTTCGAAGGCGGCGAGGATGCTCCGGCTTGAGAGTGATCTGATTGGAACCCCGTAATCCCGAACAGGGCGTCGACCGTCCGCGGTCGGCAGCGGGCAAGGAGACCGGGCGGGTGGTCGTCCTCGGCCCATACTTGCGCATGCGCCGCGGCGATCCCGAGGCGCTAACGGATCATCATGTCATGCGTGGTTCGGAGGCGCGGCTCGAGGAAGCCGTGGGTCTCGCCCGCGCCATCGATCTGACGATCGCGGAGGCGCTGATTGCGCCGGTCAGTCAGATCCGGCCCGCGACGTATCTCGGCAAGGGCAAGGTCGAGGAGATCGTCGGACTGATCACCGGGCAGGAGATCGAGCTGGTGGTGATGGATTGCGCGTTGTCGCCGATCCAGCAGCGCAATCTTGAGAAGGCCTGGAACACCAAGGTACTCGACCGCACCGGGCTGATTCTGGAAATCTTCGGCCGCCGCGCCAAGACCAGGGAAGGCGCACTGCAGGTCGAACTCGCGCATTTGAACTACCAGCGAAGCCGCCTGGTGCGGTCATGGACCCATCTCGAGCGCCAGCGCGGCGGTTTCGGATTCATGGGCGGTCCCGGTGAAACGCAGATTGAAGCCGACCGCCGCCTGATCGGCGACCGCATCGCGCGTCTCGAAAACGAAATCAAGAAAGTTCAGGCGACGCGGCGGCTGCATCGCGCCGGCCGGCAGCGGGTGCCGTATCGGGTCGTCGCGCTGGTCGGCTACACCAACGCCGGCAAGTCGACGCTGTTCAATCGCCTGACCCGCGCCGACGTGCAGGCCGCCGACATGCTGTTCGCCACGCTGGACCCAACCTTGCGTGCGCTCAGTCTGCCGCATGGCGGCAAGGCGATGCTGTCGGATACCGTAGGCTTCATTTCCAACCTGCCGACGCAACTGGTGGCGGCGTTTCGTGCGACGCTGGAGGAAGTGCTGGAAGCCGATGTCATTCTCCACGTCCGCGACATCTCGCATGAGGACGCGGACGCGCAGCAGCGCGACGTCGATACAGTGCTGCATCAGCTCGGCATTGATCCGGATGCGGGTCAGCGCATTCTCGAGGTCTGGAACAAGATCGATCGCTTCGATCCGGAGATGCTGGAAAACCTGCAAAATATCGCGGCCCGCCGCCCGCCGGAGCGTCCGTGTTTCCTGGTCTCGGCCGAAACCGGCGAGGGCATCGACGCGCTATTGACCGCGATCGAAGACCGGCTGGCCGCCACGCGCATGACGCTGGATCTTACGATCGACGCCGCCGACGGCGCCGGCATCAGCTGGCTGCATCGCAATTCCGAAGTGCTCAACAAGGAGCTTCACGACGGACGGTTCGACATGACCGTGCGCGTCGATGAAACCAAGCGCGATATCGTGGTCAGCCGCTTCGACGCAGTGCCGCATCATGCGTGAATTCTCCGTCGCCCCAGACAAGGCGAGCGCCTTGCAGCGCGCAGCGCCGTCAAGTAGCGAGCGCGATCCGGAGGCCCATAGCCACAGGAGATCGTGGCGACGCGCCGTGTCAGCCAAACGGACCCAAAAAGATTGCGCGGTTGGGATTCCGGTTCAGCGCTCGCTTGGCCGGGGCGATGTCGTCTGTCGGAGTGAGCTATTCCTCCCCCATTGATGTGAACCCGCGAGCGCTCGCGAGACACTAATGCTCTGTCATGACAGAGCGCGGGTCGATGTAAGCAACATGGCGATCAAATCGTTTCGACGTCGGGTACTGTCCGCAGGGCAGGACCGACGTTGTGTCGCACGGACCTTGAGGCTGCGTCCCAACAGCCGTCGAACTCACTGAAGCGCGAGTGACATCAATGTCGAACTTGCTCGAGCTCGATATCGAGTTCCGGTTTTTCACCGCCCCGATTGCGCTCGGCCTGGCAGTTTTCGGTTGGTATGGTCCGAAGTGGCTCGGTCGATTTCGATGGGTCGCCCTAGGTGTGGCGATGCCAATGGCAATACCGCTTGCTCTCTCTGGGATGTACGTAGTTTACAAATGGCCGCTGGAGCGCACGCTCGATCATGACGAAATCGTAGCCGGTGAGCCGCTCTACGCCGGCAGCAGGATTCGGTTCAGGGACAGCGAACACACACGCATCGAGTTTATCAAGCTGCCGCGTGTCACCGACATTTCCGGTATTCCTTTCATTGGAACGGTACGGTTTGCAAGCGGAGGAGATAACCCGGCACGTTGGTATGGCACGCTTGCTGCCGATCAGACAATCGACGGCTGGCCATGCGCAGGCGGCAAGATCACCACCCGGTGGGGTAACAAGCCTAACAAGCTACTGATGTGCCAGCTCGCCACTGCACATGCCTTCTTCGACTTTGAGCTGCCGGCCAGCACCACGGTTTATTACGGTGATACCTATCGTAGGATCGATACCTATATCGATACCTGGCATCTTGAATTGCCGCCAGACAAGGGCATTGCCATCAAGGCCCTGTCCACAACAGCGCCAGCCGGTGTCGCTCTGTGGGTGACAGCCGAGGGGTGTCTCCAAAAAATCGGCTTGAGAGAGGGACAGACAATTATTGCGCGTGGTGT
>Ga0209871_1000284_pt1 | contig 14272 bp, 12 predicted proteins | sample OrgsoiDNA2013045_FD_185795 | JGI IMG/M metagenome (GOLD analysis project Ga0209871, IMG submission 185795) | Permafrost soil microbial communities from the Arctic, to analyse light accelerated degradation of dissolved organic matter (DOM) -... | ecosystem: Environmental > Terrestrial > Soil >... | reverse complement strand
TTGGTCGGCGTCTTGGCCCAGTCCGCGATGCGATCTGGTTAAGCGGGTCTGCCAACAGCTCGGACCACCGTCTCGCCGAACTCACATCCGCGATCGCCTTACCAAGTGCTCGAAGTTATGTTCGAATATTATGGTGGGGAATGAGCTATGGCCGGAGTGGTGGTGCTATCCGAGACGGTGCACGCGCGGGCATGCCTGGCGGCCCGGCGCCGTTTCCGTCTCTTGGGCATAGCCGGTCAGTGACCGTTCCTTGCTCGGGCAGCAGTTGTCCGCCAGCGTTCCCGTGGGTGTAGGTGCGCGGCCCGGTGGGATCGCTACTCAGTTGGTGACTGTACGGCTGGCTAACTTATTCATCGCCTGGGCCGCCGTGTGCTCCACGCCTCGGGGGTCAAGATTCGGACGTCGGCCGCGCGCTGGTTGTCCGCGCGGCCGACGTCCCGATCGGTGTGTCAGGACCGTGTGCCCCCATGGCGAGCCCTGTGCGCGAGCAAGGGGACGAGGGTTTGGGCGTTCGGGCTGCCCCAGCCGGTGACCGGATCCCAGCCGGGTCCGGCCCGGTAGCCGACGAAGAGGCCGGTTGGCCAGAACACCGAGTTGTCGCCGGTGACCACGTCGTGGAAGGCGCGGTGGTAGGCGGGGCTGCGGGCGATGGTGTAGATGGCGGGGTTGACGAAGCCGAGGTGGTGGCCGGCGTCCTGGTCGGCCAGGGCGATCACTGCTGCCCACAGCGGGGTGGCTGCGCTAGTGCCCTGGGCTGGGTAGGGGACTCCGCCGGTGAACATCAGCGTCATGGCGGTGGAGGAGTCGGCGTCGGCGCTGACGTCGGGGACGCCCCGCATGCGGCCGATGCGCGGGACGCCGTCCTGGTAGGAGGGCCGGCGGAACAAAGAGCTGTAGCCGCCGGCAGAAGCACTGGTGTCGGAGTTCCAGGCCATTTCGCCCTGGTAGGCGCCAGTGACGAAGCTGGCGCCCAGGGCGGTGCCGCCGACACCCAGCACCAGCGGGTCGGAGGCGGGCAGGCTGACCTGCCTGGGCGGGCCGTTGTCGCTGATCGCGCCGGTGTCCCCGGAGGAGGTGACGACCGTGACGTGGTGGTCGGCGGCCTGCTGGAGCGCCGCGTGGAGACGGGCCACCTGGGCCGGGCTGAAGAGGTGCTCAGCATGGCTACCGCTGATCGAGATCACTGCCGCGTTCTGGGTGATGGCGGCGTGGATCGTCCCGATCACGGCCGCCGTGAAGTTCGCCGCGCTGGCTACGGCATTGTGTGGAACGAGGACCACGTCGAGGGTGGCACCGGGCGCGATCGCGTGGACGATCTCGGTGTCCTCGACCTCCTCGGTTCCCGCGACGTAGGGCGCACTGGCCCCGGCGATGGTGATGTTGACCTTCAGCTTCGCCGCGGGCAGGCCGAACTTGCGGTCGAAGGTGGCCAGGTCTTTGCGGATGTCGGTGAAATTGGGTCCCGGGCGCTCGGCGAGCTCGGGCATCACGACGGTCTCGCCTTTGCCTCTGATCCCGCGCTTGAGCAGCGGCGCCACGCCGTAGGCCACTTGGTACTGGCCGGGGCTGTAGCACTGGATGAAATAGTCGGGCGGCCCGCACAACACCGGGCCGGGCTGCACCGCGGCCGTATCGGTGCTGCCGACCGTCCCGGCCTGTGCAGGGCGGGCGGGCGCGGCTGGCGCAGACCCCGCGGCCAGGCACGCTATCAAGGTCGCCGCGGCGGCCAGGCTCGCCGCCAGCGACAGCCGGCGCGGCCCGTCTTCGGGCCGCGTTGCCGCGTGCGGTCTCAGACCGACGATCCATTTGACCGGCATGACATGCCCTTTCCTCGGAATTGCTTGTGTTACCGGGTGACGGATCGGTGCGTTGAGCGGGTCCGGACCGCTGGCACCGTGTTATGGATGCAGGCGGACGATCAGCTCGTCGTCGTCCATCACCTCGTCTATTGCGCGCGGCGCCGCTCAGGTTCACGAAAGTGAGGGAAACGCCGCCGCACCCGCCGGCCGCTCCCACGCATTCGTCCGCACGCACAAAGCGCACGGCCCCGCGGGCGTTCAGGCACGCGCTAACCGAGTTGGGCGACGTCTGGGTCCTGGCATCCCCGCACGCCGCTGACCTGGGTCTCACAGCTGGCGGAGGCTGAGGTTGCGAGCGAATCGGTGCCCCTAGAGTGGCCCGTGCCCTATGTGCGGACGGTCAGGACAGCGTCAGGGCCACGGCAGTGCAGATCGCCTATTCCTCCCATAGCGCGTGGGAAGTCTACGGGCTCACGGGATGCCGGAGGCGCTCCCGCTCCGGGGGTATGCGGATCGGCGGATGGCCGGGCACCTGGCCTGGTGGGTAGGTTGCGTCCGGCTCTGCACGCCGGACGTGCCCGCTCCAGGATTGTGCCGGAAATAGTGCCGCCCTCGCGAACCAGACCGGCCCCGGATGCAATAGACGTGGTGATGGACGACGACGAGCTGATCGCGGCCCTGGCGGCAGGCGACGAGACGGCATTGCGCGAGCTGTTCACGCGGCACGCGCCGTGGCTGGCCTCCCGGCTGCGGGCCGCGCTGGCGGTGCCGGACGTCGAGGACGTGCTCCAGGAGACCTTCCTGGCGGTGTGGAAGGGCGCGAGCGCATACAGGCCGCAGGGCAGGCCGCAGGCCTGGATGTGGGTGATCGCCAGGAACCAGGCCGCGCTCCTGCTGCGCCGGCGCGGTCCGGTCACCGCGCAGCTCGACGAGATCCCCCAGGCCGGCCTGGATCCGGCCGAGGCCACCGTGGTCCGGGCTGATATCGCCGCTGCCCTTGCCGGGCCGGACGGGGACCTGCTGCGCCTCATGTATGTCCAGGACCGCTCCGTCGCCGAGGTCGCCGAGGTCGCCGCGATCCTCGGCGTTCCCGCGGGAACGGTCAAGAGCCGTGCTCACCGCGCCCGCCGGATGCTGCGGGCCACCCTGGGAGGAACGCGATGAATTTCCCGAGCACGCCGGACCGGCCCGGCTCTGCGCACGGTCCGCCGGGCGGCATCGACCTGGGCCGCGTCTGGACTGCAGTCGCCGCCGAGGTCTGGCGGCGCTCGCCCGGCCGGGCCGAGCGCGCAGCTGCCCGGCTGCTTCGCTCGCCCGGCCTCGCCCGCGCCCTGGTTACTACCCCGTCCCTGCTGCTGCCGTGGCTGATCTCCACGGTCGTCGTGTTCAGCGTCGGGGCGGTCATCCGCCTAGGGCCCGGGCAGCCCGTGGTCTGGCTCATCGCGCCGGCTGTCGCCGCGGTCGGCATCGCGTTCGCGTACGGCCCCGGCATCGACCCGGCGTGGGAGCTGTCGTAGAGCTGCGCGGTTAGTGACCGGATCGTGCTGCTCACGCGCTCGGTCGCGGTGTTCGCGCTCAACGCCGTGCTCGGGCTGGTCGCGAGCGCAGCCTCCGGAGCGGTCGCGGCGCTCACGTTCGGATGGCTGCTGCCGATGACCGCGGTGTGCGCGCTGGCCCTTGCGGTGGCCGTGGCCGCCAGGTCGGCCATCGTCGGCGCCGGGGCGGGGGTGGCCGCGTGGGTGATCACGGTGCTCGCCACCGAGACCGCCGGCGGCCGCCTCACGGTCTCCGTCACGAGCTCGAACGCTTACCTGCCCTACCTGGCCGTCGCGGCGTGCTGCGCCGCTGCTGCCGTTTACGCACTACGCCCGCAAAGGGGACTCCAGTGAATGTGACTCTGACCGATGTCCGCCGTTCGTTCGGAAAAAATCCGGCAGTTGACGGGGTGAGCATGGAGCTGGGGACCGGGGTCTTCGGCCTCCTCGGCCCCAACGGCGCCGGGAAGACCTCCCTGCTCCGCATGCTCGCGACCGTGCTGCCGCCGTCGTCGGGGGAGATGTCCCTGCTCGGACGGGACCCGGGCGCGTCGGCGGCGCGTCGGGATATCCGGCGGCGGCTGGGCTACCTGCCGCAGAACCTCGGGTACTACCCGTCGTTCACCGTGGTGGAATTCGTTGAGTATTTCGCGCTGCTCAAGGAGATGCCGTCGGCGGCTGTCCCGAAGGCGGTCGCCGCGGCCGTGGAGCGCGTCGACCTCGGCCCGAAAGCGAAAGCTAAGCTGCGCACGCTGTCCGGCGGGATGCTGCGACGGGTCGGGATCGCGCAGGCGATCGTGAACGACCCGGACCTGCTGCTGCTCGACGAGCCGACGGCCGGCCTGGACCCCGAGCAGCGCGTCCAGTTCCGCGCCCTGATGCGGTCGCTGGGGGAGAGCGCGACCGTGGTCGTGTCGACGCACCTGGTCGAGGACGTCGGCGCGGCGTGCTCGCAGGTCGCGCTGATGTCTGCCGGGAAGATCGCGTTCCGCGGAACGCCGGACGAGCTGACCGCCCGCGGGCAAGGACACAGCGTCGGGGACGCGCCGCTGGAGCGCGGCTACAGCGCGGTGCTGTCGGCGGCCCGGTCATGACCGCCCTGAGCATGCCGCTGCCCGGCGCAGTCCGCGCGCTGCGGCTGGAGCTGAAGCGGAACGCGGTGCCGTATCTGCTGCCCCTGCTGGCGGGCGTGTTCTTCTTCGACACGCTCCGCACCGCCGGCGGATACCCGCCCGTGTGGACCCTGCGCGCCTCCGTCATCGGCAACCACATGCTGTTCGAGTTCGGCGCGTTCGCGGGCGGCCTGGCGGCCTGGGCCGGGTCGCGGGAAGGGCGCCGCAAGACCCTCGATCTCGTCGTGACCACGTCCCGCGCAGCCTGGGCGCGGCTGTCCATCGCGCTGGCAGGGACGCTGTGCTGGCTGCTGCTCGCGTTTCTCGCGGGGGTCGCGCTGCTGTACGTCACGACCGCCGTCCAGGCGACCTGGGGCGGGCCGCCGCTGTGGCCCGTAGTCGTCGGCGCGGCCGGCGTGACTGTCATCACAGTGATCGGCTTCACCTGCGGTGCCCTTTTCCCCGGCAGGTTCACCGCTCCGCTGGTCGCGGTCGGGACGCTGGTCCTGTACCAGGCCGCGCTCCACGCGGCACTCGGCATCATGGGCTCGTCCGGCACGTATGCGCTGCTGTCGCCGGCCAGCGCGCCGCCGAACGTCGACGCGGGCATCTACTACCGCATCGCGCCGGACCAGTCGATCGTGCAGGTCATGTTCATGGGCGGGATCGCGGTCGCGCTGTTCGGCCTGCTTGGCCTGGCCCCGGACCTGCGGCGGCTGGCGTCATTGCGCGGCAGGCTCGCAGGTGGCGAGTCCTGGCTGCTGCGCGCCGTCGCGGTCGTGCTGATCGGGTGCGGCGCGGCAGCCGCTGCAACCGCGTTCTCGCTGGCCGGGACCGCGCGGCCGGACGCTGTCGGCGGCTGGGCGGTTCCCGCCCTGCGCTCCGCGGCCAGCGACCGGCCGCTGCCGGTCACCCAGGACTGCACATCCTCCTCCGGGTTCCGGGTGTGCGTCCATCCGGCGTTCAGCTTCTACCTGCACGATGTCGCGGCGGCGCTCGATCCGGTGGCCGCCGAGATCGCGGGCCTGCCCGGAGCGCCGGCCAGCGCCAGCGAAGTCGCGAGCACCGGGCAGGCCGCCAGCGGCATCTCACGGAGCCGGCCGGTATTCGAGTTCACGGCCCAGAACGTGGGAAACATGTTCGGCCAGTTCCTTGGCATCCCCGACGCGGGGGCGTGGCGCGCGGGATTCCGGCAAGGACTGCTGGAGGCATTCCTCGCGGGTCCGTCGCCGGACGCCGGTCCTGGCGGAGCCCCGCTCGGAGCAGCGCAGCAGGCCGTGGAGAACGGACTGCTAGCCGCGGCCGGCTCACCGCCGGGGGACCCCGACGTCAAGCAGATGCTGAACGAGCAGCCCGGAAGCGGAACATCGGCCGCCATCAGCGCCGCCACCCGGCGGTTCCTGGCCCTATCCGCGGGCGCACGGCGCGCCTGGCTCGCCACGCACCTGACCGCCCTGCGCGCAGGCACTATCACCCTGGCACAGATCCCGTGACGGCCGCCGGCGTACTGCAGGCCCCGGCCGCCCCAGCCGGGACCGTCCGCCGTATCCCGGCAGGCATCCGGCTCGCCTGGCTGCACCTGCGCACGCGCCGCGTCCCGGCCGGGATCCTCGCGCTGACCGCGTGCGCGGGCCTGCTGCGGGCGGCTCTGTACTGGCACTGGACCTTCGCTCAGGGCCCGTACGCGCAGCAAGTCCCGATGATCATCGAGGTGGGCGCGGCCGCGGCGGCCGTCGGGCCTGCTGCAGCTGGGCGTTACCGGCGAGGGCCTGAACGGGGGCATCCTCGTCCTGGCGCGGAACGTCACACCGTTGACAGCCGCGCCAGCGGTACCCAGACCTCCTGCGGGTCAGACACGGATGGGAGAGGTCTTCGACGTCGATTAGCCGCAGGCGTAGCCGTCTGCGGGCCTTCCGGCTGCTGCTGCTCGGCCAGGTCAAGCCGGTCGCCGGCGCCGACGAGCTCCTGCTCGAGTTCGGCGATCCTGCGCTTCAGCGCGTCGATGTCCTCTGGCGCGCCGAGGCCGGACTCGTGCCATGCCTGCTCGCCGAGCGCCTCGGACAGTCGCGTCTCGAGCTGGCGGACGCGGGCGGCGAGCCTGCCGTTGCGTTCATGGGCGTTGACGAGATCGGCCTGCAGGGATGCCCTGCTGACCAGCGGGGCAGCGGTGACCTGGCCGGGCGGGGCGCTGATGGCAACGTGGATCTGCTCGAGCAGGTCGCGGTGACGGTAGAGGAAGGTCCGGTCGACCCTGGCCGCGCGGGCGGCGCTGTCCGCCCCGGCGAGCCCCGGTATGTTCTCCGCGATGAGGAGCCGGCGGAAGCGTAGGAACAATGCCCGGGCCGCCTCTGGCTGAGCTGAAGTCGGAGGGCCAGCCGCGCTGGGTAGTCGAGCGGTCAACGACGGGCGAGGTAGCGCGGGTAGTCCCCAGTTCCGGCCGGGGTTCGGCTCAGGACGCGGGCGCCGGGCCTACGACGGTGCCGGTGGCGGTTACCACGATCACCGGCTCGTCCAGGACCTGGGCGGCTGACGCGCCCCGTGCCGGATCGGCCCGGCAGGTGACCCGCGCCTGGAACGACACCTCGCGGCTGCGCCGCCCCAGCCTCGTCACGGTCGCGGTGACCTCGATAACATCTCCGGCCAGCACCGGCGCGCGGAACTGGACGTCGGAGTAGGCCGCGAACAGGCCCTCGTCGCCGTCGGTGCGGATCGACAGCTCGGTGGCCACGTCGCCGAACATGCCGAGCACGTAGGCGCCGTCGACCAGGTTGCCGCCGTAGTGGGCATGGCTGTAGGGCACGTAGCGCCGGTGCGTGACGGACAGGCCCAGGCGCGGGTCGGCGGGGGCCGCTTCGCTCACCGGGCGGCCTGCGCCGCGCGGGACGTTTCCGCGGAAACGTCCGCCGCGGAAACGTCCGCCGCGGAAACGCGATCCGCGGACTCCGGGCCGTCCGCAGCCGGGCCGTCCGGGTTCAGGCCCTCGAGGTCCGCAGAGCCCGGGCCGTTGCCGTTCGGGGACGGCGTCGCGGCCGGGGCGCGGGCGGGCGTGAGCGCGTGCACGAGGTAGCTGGCCACCTCGCCCGGCGTGGTGCCCTTCCCGAAGATCCGGTCGACGCCGAGTTCTGCCGCCATCCCCTGATCGAACCTCGGCCCGCCGACCACGAGCAGCGGCCTGCCGGGCCCGGCGGCGGTGAACGCGTCAGCCATCTTCCGCGAGTTGGACAGGTGCGCGTCCCGCTGCGTAACGACCTGGCTGACCAGGACGGCGTCCGCGCCCTCGGCCTTCGACCGGGCGACGAGGTCGCCGATGTCGACCTGCGAGCCCAGGTTGACCACCCGGATCTCCCGGTAGTACTCCAGGCCCTTCTCCCCCGAGTGGCCCTTGACGTTGAGGATCGCGTCGATCCCGACCGTGTGCGCGTCGGTGCCGATGCAGGCCCCGACCACCACCAGCTTGCGGCCAAGGCCCGACCGGATCCGCAGGTTCACCTCGGCCGAGGACAGCAGCGGGAACTCCCGCTCCAGCACCGTGACCTCGGAGAGGTCGACCAGGTGACTGACCCGCCCGTACACGATGCAGAACGTGAAGTCCGGGCCCATGCCCTTGGCATGCACCACCATGGCCGGCGCCAGGCCCATCTTGGCCGCGAGCTGCAGAGCGGCGCCTTCGGCGCGGGCGCGCTCGGCGGGCGTCCCGAACGGGATCGGCAGGGTGAACGACAGCTGGACCCGCCCGTCTCCGGTGGTGTCGCCGTAGGGCCTGATGATCTGGCCGGTCACTGCCTCGCTCCCGTCTCGACCGGCGCGGCGGCTCTCGGGTCGCCATCCGCTGGTCGTTCGGTATCGAAATCTCCGAGAACAGGCGGGTCCAGCAGCTCCGCGGCCGGGTTGAAGTAGCCGCCGGCCTGCTCGATCACGCCATCGAGGCCCCTGCCGCCGTCGGCCGGGCGCCGGGTGATGCCGAAGGTGCCGTCGGCGATCGCGTTCAGCAGGCCCTCGGCGCCGATCCGGCGCAGCAGCCGGACCGCCTCGCCGAGCACCTCGTTGGCCCGCAGCTCGATGAACCCGCCCGGCGGCGGCCGGAAGTTCTCGCCGAGCTTCCCGGCGGCGTCGCGGACGTAGCGCACGTTCTCCAGGGCCAGGTCGCGGTCGGACAGGAACGGGGTGTGGATGCCCTCGGTCATCATGCCGATCAGCAGGATGGACTGATCGGTCATCAGGCCGCACAGGTTGAAGAACGCGTCCAGCAGGTACCCGGCGAACACGTTGCCGGTCATGTGCTTGGTGGGCGGCATGTACTTCAGCGGCGCGTCCGGGAACAGCTCGCGGACCAGCTGCGCATGCGCCAGCTCCAGCAGGAACGAGTCCGGCACCGCCGGGTCAATCTCGAACGCGTGCCCGAGTCCGAGCTGGCCGTCGGCCAGGCCCGCCTCCTTGCCGAAGTACTCGTTCATCAGCTGGCTGACGATCACGGTGTGCGCGGCGTCGACCGGGTCGGCCGTGGTCAGGTAGTTGTCCTCGCCGGTGTTGATGATGATCCCGGCGCGGGCGTGGATCTGCCGGGAGAACCGCTGGTCGATGAACGTGCGGCGCGGGTTGATGTCGCGGAAGATGATGCCGTACATGCAGTCGTTCAGCATCATGTCGAGCCGCTCAAGGCCTGCCAGCGACGCGATCTCCGGCATGCACAGCCCCGAGGCGTAGTTGGTCAGCCGCACGTACCTGCCCAGCTCGCGGGAGGTCTCGTCCAGCGCGGCGCGCATCAGGCGGAAATTCTCCTGGGTGGCGTAGGTGCCGGCGAAGCCCTCCCTGGTCGCCCCCTCCGGCACGTAGTCCAGCAGCGACTGGCCGGTGGAGCGGATCACCGCGATAATGTCCGCGCCCTCCCTGGCCGCCGCCTGCGCCTGCGGGATGTCCTCGTAGATGTCCCCGGTCGCCACGATTAGGTAGATCCACGGCCTGGGCGGCTCGGCTGTCTCGGCGATCATCGCCTCGCGGGCGGCCCGCTGGGCGTCGATCCTGGCCATGCCGTGCTGCAGCGCCCCGCTGGCCGCGACGCGTGCGCTGTAGGCGTCGGCCCCCGTGGGGATGCGGAACGCCACCTTGCCGCGGGCGGCATCCCGGGCCAGCGCCGCCAGGCTGTCATAGCCGCCGGCCAGCAGCGCGTCCCAGGCCGGCAGCGCCACCCCGTGCTCGAGCCCCGTGCTCTCACGGACCGCGTCGCTGAGCCGGTTGACCCAGGGCAGGCCGTCCTCGTCGGCCCCCTCGAGCCCGGCCAGCCGCAGAACGGCCCGTTCCACCGACACCGTGGTGTGCGTCCTGGCCAGCTCCACGATCGGCTGCCCGGCCAGGCGGGCCAGCTCGCGGGCCTCGCGTACGGTTGCGGGGTCGAGGTTGAGCCTCCTGGTCACCGTGCCGCCAGCTTCCATCGTCATTCCCCCTGGCTCCTAACTCCCGCTCGGGTGCTCGTCGATCCGGGCGTCGAAGATGCCGCGGACGCCCGGCTCGGCGCGGATCAGGTCCAGCGCAAGCTGGGCGTGCCCGGGAACATACCCGTTGCCTACCAGCATGGTGACATCTGCGGCCGCGCCTTCTGCGCCGAGGGCCGCCGCGGTGAAGGACGTCGCCATGGAGAAGAAGATAACGGTGCCGCCCTGGGCCGTGGACAGGATCGCGCCGCCCTCGCAGCCGGGCACGTCCACGCAGACCACGGTGACGTCGGCCGGGCCGCCCGCCTGGCGGATGGCGGCGGAGACCGCCACCGGGTCACGGGCGTCGGCGATGACCACCTCGTCCGCCAGTCCGGCCTGGCCGCCTGCCGCTCTGGCGGCGCGCAGCGCGGCTGCCTCCCGCTCCAGCGGCACGACGCCGATGATGCGCCCGGCGCCCGCCTGCCGGGCTGCGGCCGCGGACAGCGACCCGCTCTTGCCTGCCGCGCCGAGGATGGCGACCACCGGGCCGCCGGCACCGCGTGCGCGCCCGGCGCCCTCGGTACCGCCGCCGCCGCACGCGGCCCGCCGCCGCGAGGCCTGGCTGACTACCCGGTAGGTCAGCGCGGGGGCGCCGCAGACGTCCATCACGGCCAGCGCGAGGGCGGCGGGCAGGTCGACGGGCAGCGCGGCGGCGATCGAGCGGCCGAACAGGATCGCGTGCCCCTGGCACGGCACCTGCTCGGACCGGCCATCCCACGATGCGAGGCCGTCGGTGATCACCAGCGGCGTGAGGCTGAGCGACACCAGGGTCGCGATCGAATCCCCCGGCTTCAGCCCGAGCGGCGAGTCCGGCCCTGCCTCCTCGACCACGCCGGTCAGCATGCCGCCCGAGCCGGTCACCGGGTTGTGCATCTTGCCCCGGCTGGTGATGATCTCGAGCACGGATGCCTTCACCGCCGCCGGGTCGCCGTTGCTGGCCTCGCTCAGCTGCCGGAAGGACGCGGCGTCCAGGTTGAGCCGATCGACGCGCACCCGGACCTCATCCGGCCAGATCCGCGGGCTGGCGTCCAGCCGCCAGGCCGCCTGCGGCAGGACGCCCGCGGGCTCGAGCACGCGGTGCAGTCCCAGCGGCGAGCCCGCGCGGCCGCCGCGTCCTGGCAGTTCAGCCTGCTGAGCCCGCACGTCCGCTGTCGATCGGGTCAACGTGATCTGTTCCTTCCGTGAGCAGCGCGTATGGTAGAGAATAAGTACGGTTTACATCGGTGATTCGGTAGAATCTCTTGTTCAAAACTATACATACACAAGCTTCTTGCGAAGCCTGCCAGTATCGCAGGCTCATCGCGGGGCGCCGGCGAGTAGCGGCCGGCGAGTCATGAGGGGCAGGGACCGCAGTGATTGAGCAGCCGTACGTGTACCGGCACGCAGAGCTCGTCGAGCCGGACTGGCGCCGCCTCGCGGGCTGGGCGCAGGTCACCCCGCAGGAGTGGGCATCGGCCCAGTGGCAGCGCGCGCACTGCGTCAAGAGCATCCGCCAGCTGCGCCAGGTGATCGGCGACGGCCTGGACGAGGACTTCTACGCTGACCTGGAGCGGGACCAGAAGGAACGCGCCACCATGTCGATGCTGGTGACGCCGCAGATGGTGAACACGATGGTCCCGGCCCTGGCGCCCGGCGAGTCCGGCTTCACCGAGGCGATGTACGCCGATCCGGTCCGCCGCTACATGATCCCGGTGTTCAGCGACCGCCGGGCCGACTGGCCCTCGCACCCGGAGGCATCGAGGGACTCGCTGCACGAGGCCGAGATGTGGGCGGTCGAGGGCCTCACCCACCGCTATCCGACCAAGGTGCTCGCGGAGGTCCTGCCGACCTGCCCGCAGTACTGCGGCCACTGCACCCGGATGGACCTGGTCGGCAACCCGACCCCCACCATCGCCAAGCTCAAGTTCGGGCAGTCCCGCGAGGACCGGCTCGGCGCGATGATCTCCTACCTCAAGGCCACTCCCGGCGTCCGCGACGTGGTGGTCTCCGGCGGAGACGTCGCCAATCTGCCCTGGCCCCGGCTGGAGGCGTTCGTCGCCGACCTGCTCGAGGTGGAGAGCGTCCGGGACATCCGGCTGGCGACCAAGGCCCTGATGGGGCTGCCGCAGTTCTGGCTGACCGACGAGGTGCGCTCCGGGATGGAGCGGCTCGCGGCCAGCGCCCGCCGGCGCGACGTCAGCATCGCGATCCACACGCACGTCAACGCCGCCCAGTCGGTGACCCCGCTGGTGGCCAGCGCCGCCAAGGCGATGCTGGACACCGGCATCCGCGACGTGCGCAACCAGGGAGTGCTGCTGCGCGGCGTCAATGACAGCCCCGGCGCGCTGCTCGACCTGTGCTTCGCGCTCCTGGATGACGCCAAGATCATGCCGTACTACTTCTACCTGTGCGACATGATCCCCAACAGCGAGCACTGGCGGCTGACCCTCGGCGAGGCACAGCGGCTGCAGCACCAGATCATGGGATACCTGCCGGGATTCGCGACCCCGCGGATGATCTGCGACGTGCCGTACGTAGGCAAGCGCTGGGTGCACCAGGTGTCGCACTACGACACCGAGCGGGGCATCTCGTACTGGACCAAGAACTACCGGACCGGCGTGGAGGCTGCCGACCCGCTGGCCCTGGACCGCGAGTACGAGTACTACGACCCGATCTACATGCTGCCCGAGCAGGGCCAGCAGTGGTGGCGCGCCAGGGCGCCGCAGTCGCGGACTGCCGCACCGCAAGCCGCTGCCGTCCCGTCGTGACCGCGGGTCCGGCGTTCCTGCCGGAGCATGTGTTGTTCGGCACGGCGGTCGCGGTGATCCGGGACCGGCTTCAGGCCGGCGGATCCGGGCGCGCGCCGGGCCAGTCGCGCGAGTCGTAGCGCCACAGCATCGGCAGGGCGGCGGTCACGGCCAGCGCGCCCGCCAGGCAGAGCGCGCCGCCGGACACCACGGCAATGCGCACCGAGCCGGTCAGCGACGCGACCACTCCTGACTCCAGGTTGCCGATCGGCTCCCCCGTCGTGTAGCTGATCATCTCGATCCCGGCCAGCCTGCCGCGCAGGCTCGCCGGGATGGTCTGGTTCCACATCGTCATCCGGAACAGGCCGCTGACCATGTCGGCGCCGCCCGCCGCGGCGAGCGCGGCCACCGCGAGCCCCAGGTCCGGCGCGAACCCGAACGCCGCGATGCCGGCTCCCCAGCCGCAGACCGACAGCACGATCGCGCGGCCGTGCCGGTGCACGCGGCTGGTCCACCGGCTGGTCAGGCTGACGACGATCGCCCCGGCGGACGGGGCGGCATACAGCAGGCCGAGGACCGCCGGACCGCCGAGTCCGGCGGCTATCTGCGGGAACAGCGCATAGGGCGCGCCGAAGAACATCGCGCCTATGTCGATGAGGTAGGTACCCATCAGCTCGGGCCGGCTCCTGGCGTACCGCAGGCCCGCGGCCGTGCCCCGCAGGCTCGGCCGGCCCGCGCCGGGCACGGGCGGGCACGGGCGCATCAGGGCGAACGTCGCCAGCCCCGCCACGCAGGCAGCGCCGTCCACGCCGTAGGCGACCGGAAGGCCGGCCGCGGCGATCAGCACGCCGCCGCTCAGCGGCCCCGCGATGCTGGCCGCGTTGCCGAGCAGGCCGCTGAGCGCCGCGGCCGCCGGCAGATCGTCGCGGGCGACCAGCCTGGGCACCAGGACCTCCAGCGATGGCCGCTGCACGCCGGCCGCGCCCGTGGTCACCGCGGCCAGCAGGAACAGGATCCACAGCTGGCGCCACAGCAGCGCGTTGGCCACCAGGACCGCCGTGCCCGCGCCGATGCAGACCTGGGCGAGCAGGATCAGGCGGCGGCGCTCCAGGGCATCGGCGAGCGTGCCGCCCAGCACGCCGGCCACCAGCAGCGGGACCAGCTCGGTGAAGCTGAGCAGCCCGACGATCAGCGAGGAGTGGCTGAGCCGGTACGCCTGATACGGCATGGCGACAAAGCCGATCATGGCGCCGGCATAGCTGGCTGCCTGGCCCGCGTAGAGCAGCCGGAATTCCCTGGACCGCCGGAACGGGGCGAGATCGGGCCCCAGCCGGGCCGCCGCCCTGTGACGGCGCGCCGTCGCGGCATCTTCGGGCGGCTCCCCGCCGCTCGCCCCGGTGTCCTCCACGAGGGACACATGCTCCCCGAATCCCGCCACGGTGTCCACCGGGTTAGCGCTCAGCCGCAGGGCAGCACCCTGGGGCATGACTGCGGCAGGCGGAGCCCGTCATGCGGTGGGCTCCACCTGCCGTGTCGCTCGCGCGAGTTAGGCGGGTTCTGGTTCGGCGAGGCCGAGGTCGAGGTCTTCCTGGTGGGCGTCGGCGGTGGCTTCCAGGACGTTGGCGTTGA
>Ga0209871_1000283_pt1 | contig 14285 bp, 11 predicted proteins | sample OrgsoiDNA2013045_FD_185795 | JGI IMG/M metagenome (GOLD analysis project Ga0209871, IMG submission 185795) | Permafrost soil microbial communities from the Arctic, to analyse light accelerated degradation of dissolved organic matter (DOM) -... | ecosystem: Environmental > Terrestrial > Soil >... | reverse complement strand
CCGATTCGGTTGATGGCCACCGCTCGCGCCCGTCAGGCGTGACGCGTTTGGATTTGTTGAATGTGGTGGGATCGAGGCCGGAACGTTTGGCTAACCCGGAAGGCGACAGTCCGGCCCGCGCCGCCAGCCGATCCAGCGCGGTCCAGATCTGCTCGTGGGTCAGCGTGCGCGGCGCTTTTGGATGTCTGGCCATGGGTCAACGTTGTCCAAAGCTAGGAATTATTACCTCAATCAACCGGCGCCCGCAATGCGGCGCAAGAGACTGCCAAGAGATTTTGCCAAGAGGCTGGCAAGCGGCTCACCGGCGCCTGAATGCGGCCCTTGAAGTGCGCCGGTGCCGTCGATACGGTCGAAGCCAGGTCCGGAAATTCCGGGGAAATCCCAATGAAATTCCAAGGAAAACCCCAAGGAAAATCCGAAGGAAAATCCAGGGAAAACCTTCAGGGAATCCCGAGCGGACTCAAAATGACCAGGCAGGACTCCGGGCACGTGCGCATGATCTACAAAATCTGTTTCGCTTCGGCCTGGCGCGAGGCCGAGCGGCAAGGCGTGTACCGCGGCAGCGCCGACGATGTCCGCGACGGCTTCATTCATTTTTCTCTCCCCTCGCAGGTGGCGGAAACGGCCCGGAAACATTTCTTCGGCCAGACCGGGCTGTTCCTGATCGCGGTCGACGCCGACGGGCTGGGCGACGCGCTGCGGTGGGAGCCGTCGCGCAACGAAGAGCTGTTTCCACATCTCTACGGCGAACTTGATCTCGGCGCGGTCGTCGCGGTGCGCGATCTGCACGCGCGATCCGATGGCTATCACGACATCCCGGAGCTTGCGCCGTGATCCGCGCCTTCGATGCCCTGTCGTTGCCATTGTTGCGCTGGCTCGACCCGGAAGACGCGCACCGTCTGGCGATCCAGGGCTTGCGGTTGCTGCCACCGGTACGGCCGCGCACCGACGATCCAAAACTGGCGGTGCGGGCCTTTGGCCTGAACTTTCCCAATCCGGTCGGCATGGCCGCGGGCTTCGACAAGAGCGCGGAGGTTTCGGACGCCCTGTTGCGGTTGGGTTTCGGCTTCGTCGAAATCGGGACGGTGACGCCGAAGCCGCAAGTGGGCAACCCGCGGCCGCGGCTGTTCCGGCTGGAGCGCGACGAGGCGGTGATCAATCGCATGGGCTTCAACAATGACGGCGGCGATGCGGTGCTGCGGCGGCTGGCCGGCCGCGCGCATCTCGGCGGCATTGTCGGCGTCAACGTCGGGGCCAACAAGGATAGCGCCGACCGCGTCGACGATTATGTGAAACTGATCGAGATCTTCGCGCCGGTCGCGACCTATTTCACCGTCAACGTGTCGTCGCCGAATACGCCGGGGCTGCGCAATCTGCAGCAGTCGGCAGCACTCGACGATCTCCTGGCAAAAGTGATCGATGCGCGCGAGCGGGTGCGGCAGAGCGCCGGCGATTCCCCGGTGCTGCTCAAGATCGCGCCGGATCTGAGCCTGACCGAACTCGACGATGTGGTTCACATTGCGCGCTCGCGCCGGATCGACGGCATGATCGTCGGCAACACCACGCTGGCGCGGCCCTCGACCTTGCGCCAGCAGACCCGCGCCAAAGAGCAGGGGGGATTGTCGGGGAGGCCGCTGTTCCGGCTGTCGACACGGATGGTGGCCGAAACCTATGTGCGCGCCGAGGGCGCATTTTCGCTCATCGGCGTCGGCGGCATCGACAGCGGCGGCGCCGCGCTGACCAAGATCCGGGCCGGCGCCAGCCTGATCCAGCTCTATTCCTCGCTGATCTACAAGGGCCTTCACCTGGTGGAGGACATCAAGAACGATCTTGCCTCGACGCTGTTGCGCACCGGGCGCGACTCGCTGTCCGAAATCGTCGGCGCGGATGCGGCGACGATCACCGCCGAGGACTGGCCGGTTTAGTCAAATCTCGACGATCATGCTGTCGCTCGCGGCGGTGTAGTCCAGCGTCTCGAGCCGCCCCAGCATGTCGTCGCTCATATGGGTTAGTATGAGCCGCTTCGGCTTGATCTCGGCCAGATGTGCTTCCAGCGTTTTCAGGCTGAGGTGATTCTTGACGACCTTGTCGTAATAATAGGCCTCGGCGATGAACAGGTCGGCGTCGCGCGCCGCCGGGATCAGCGTTTCCGTCCATTCGGTGTCCGCGCTGTAGGCGATGACGCGGCCTTCGGCCTCGATCCGGTAGGCCAGAAACGGGCCGCCGGACAAGCCGTGCACCACCGGAAACGGCGTCACTTTCACCGCGCCAAACGCCTGTGTTTCACCAGGCTTGAGCGCAACCACCGAAAGGTCAAACCGCTGCTTTGTTGTCGATGAATGCTCGAACAACGCTTCCATCACCTGCGTCAGCCGCGTCTCGATTCCTTGCGGTCCCGCGATAACCAGCGGACGCGCCCGACGGGTGAATTGCGCATCGAGCAGCAGAAACGGCAGGCCTGCGAAGTGATCGCCGTGGAAATGCGTGATCAAGATGAGGTCGATCGCATCGCGCGCGATGCCGAGCCGCTTCAGCGCCGGCAGCGAGGATGCGCCGCAATCGATCAGGAAATTGACGCGCCCGCCGCTGACATGGAAGCAGGTGTTGAGCCGGCCGCCGGAACCGAGCGCATCGCCGCAGCCGATAAATTGCAATTGCATCGGACGATCCTCCCAATTCAGCCGGAGCACGGCTTGCGCGGGAATGAGGTGCGCAGCAGCGCCGGATAACGCAACGCCTGCAAGCCGCCGCGCGCGGCATAATGCACCATCAGCGCGCCCCATAGGCCCGCATTGCCGAACGAGCGCAGCGCCAGCCAGGCGCCGAGAAACAGCAACAGCGACAGCATCATCAGGTTGCGCATGTCGCGCGCCCAGGTCGCGCCGATATAGACGCCGTCGAAGGCGAAAGCGAACACGGCGAGCATCGGAGACAGCACCACAAACCATAGATAGTCGCGCGCGCTGCGGCGGACATCCTCGCTTGCGGTCATGATGTCGATCAGCGAAGGGCCGAACAGCGCATATACAGCTGCCACCACGAGGGCAAAGGCAAATCCCCACAGGATCACCAGCCGGGTCGCGCTGGAGAAGGCGTTGCCGTCGCGGGCGCCATAGGCGCGGCCGCAGAGCTGCTCGGCGGCGTTGGCGAGACCATCGAGGAAGAACGCGCTGGTCAGCAGGAAATTGTTCAAAACCGCGTTGGCGGCAAGCGTCACGTCGCCCGAGCGCGCGCCTTGCGCGGTGAAGAACAGGAATACCGCGATCAGGGAAGCGGTCCGGATCATGATATCGCGGTTGACCGCCAGCATGCGCATCAGCTTGGCGCGGTCGAGCAGCGACGCGCGTGCGATACCAGGCTTTCCACCCGAAAGGCGTCCCGCGATCAGGACGCCGAGCAACAGCCCGGCCGCTTCGGCCAGCAGGGCCGCAATCGCAGCACCTGCGATTCCGAAGTCGAGCACCAGCACCAGCAACGCCGTCGCCGCCGCGTTGATGACGTTGATCGCGATCTGCACGCCGAGCGCAAGTCGCGCGCGCGCCTGTCCGACCAGCCAGCCAAGCACGACATAATTGGCCAGCGCCAGCGGCGCCGACCAGATCCGGATGCTGAAGTAGGTTTTCGCGGCGCGGGTCACGCCCTCGCTGCCGCCCATCAGGCTCAGCAGGATGGCGGCGAGCGGGATTTGCAGGATGATCAGGCCCGCGCCGATCGATGCCGCCACGATAAATCCGCGTACCAGGATCGGGCGCAATTCACCGGTCTCGCCGGCGCCGAGCGATTGAGCCGTGAAGGCGAGCGTGCTCATGCGCAGGAACCCGAACAGCCAGAACAGGCAGTCGAAAATGACCGACGCGATGGCGACGCCACCGAGCAGCGTCGCGTCGCCCAGCCGCCCGATCGCGATCGTCGAGACGATGCCGATCAGCGGCGTGGTCAGATTTGCAATCATCGCCGGTCCGGCGATGGCAAAGACCTGCGCGGTCGTAACCCGGGATAGGGAAGTCAACGAAACTGGCCTGCGTGCGATCTATCGCCCGCGCGGTGCGCCGAACATCCGCGACAACAGCCAGACCGGGATCACGATCACGGCGCCGAGCAGGAAGTAACGCCACAACCCGTTGATGGCGTCAAAGCCGAGATCCCAGATTCGCTGAAACAACAGCCGGATGCTGTTGACGATATTCCAGGGATCGAAGCCGACGGCGGCGAGCACCACGCCGACCAGAATCGACAGCAGGATCAGCCGAAACGCCACCGTCAGTGGTGAACCTCCGAGAAAGCGGTAGAGGCCGTCATTGGCCGCCGGCAATTCCCTGGTGTCGTTAGGCATTGATGATCTCCCGCACCCATTCGCATCCGCACTATAGCCTGATGTGGAGGAGATGGGGAACCCGCTTGTTGCCGTCAATGGCCGTCGGCCGGCGGAAAACGCTATGCCTGCAGAATAGCGTCGGGCTTCAGCATCCGCTCCAGCGTTTCCAGCCGGTCGGCCTCGCGCGGCGGCTTGTCCCAGCGCAGCCGGCTGATGCGCGGAAAGCGCATCGCCACGCCGGATTTGTGCCGCGGCGAGCGCGCCAGGCCCTCGAAGGCCACTTCCAGCACCAGCCCCTGGTCCGGCTCATGCACCACGTGACGGACGGGGCCGAATTTTTCGACTGTGTTGCGGCGCACGAAGCGATCTATCTGCAACAATTCTTCGTCGGTGAAGCCGAAATAGGCCTTGCCGACCGGCACCAATTGCTCGCCATCCTCGCCCGATGTCCAGACCCCGAACGTATAGTCCGAATAATACGACGAGCGCTTGCCGTGGCCGCGCTGCGCATACATCAACACGGCATCGATGATGTGCGGATCGCGCTTCCATTTCCACCATTGGCCTTTTGGACGGCCCGGCAAATAGGCGGCGTCGCGGCGCTTCAGCATCACGCCTTCGACCGCTTCGGAGTCTTCGCCCGCGCCGGCGCCGGCGGGATTTTTTCGCGCCGCGGCCAGCGTGTCCCAGCTGTCGAAGGCGATTATCGGCGACAGGTCGATGCGCGGGTCGTCCAGTCGTTTGACGAAGGTCTCGAGCCTCGCGCGCCGCTCGACAAATGGCTGCTCGCGCAGATCCTTGCCATCATCGCCAAGAAGATCATAGGCGCGCAGGTGGATCGGGTATTGCTTCACCAGTTGTGGCGAGACGTTTTTGCGATTGAGACGTTGCTGCAGCACGTTAAAAGTTTGCACCCGGCCGTCCCGCAGCACCAATAGCTCGCCGTCGATGGCGCCGGGCAAATGCAAGGACGGCAGCAGGTCGGGAAAACTTTTGGTGATGTCCTCGCCGCTGCGCGAATAAAGCCGCGCCACCATGTGGCCGCGCGCGTCGCGGCCGCTCACCGCCTGCACCCGAATGCCGTCCCATTTCCATTCGGCAATGAAATCGGCGGCGTTAAGGGCCGCAAAGTCCGTGTTCTCGATCGCATGCGCCAGCATCACCGGGCGGAATGGCGTGGGGTCGAGATTGACGGGTTTTTCGGCGCGGCCTTCCAGCCATGCGAACAGATCGAGATAGGGCGGCACGAGACCGGGCCACATCAGCTCGACCTCGTGCGGATCCTTGTCGCCGAATGCCGCGGCGGCCGTCTTCGCCAGCCGCGCCGAGATCCCGATCCGCATCGCGCCGGTGACGAGCTTCAGCAATGCCCAGCGGCCGGTCTCGTCGAGTTCATCGAGCCAGCGCGCGAGCTGGTTTGGCAGCTCGGTCTTGCCAAGGGTGCGGAGCGTGGTGACGACTTCGGTCAGGGTGGGCGGTGGCGGGTTGTTGTGGAGATCTGACGGGCAGCGCGAGAGTTCGTCACCTCTCGCGCTTGCGGGGAAGGGGGCGGGCTGTGCCTGGAGCGCGGCCCTCGGCCACATCAGCGCCACCGTCTCCGACAGGTCGCCGACGTAATCATACGACAAGGCGAACAGCACCGGATCGGTACGATCAGCGATCAGGTCGCGGATCAATCCTGGCTTGGCATGTTTGAACGACAGCGCGCCGGTGAGGGCCGCGAGCGCGTAGCCGCGATCGGGATCCTCGACCGCGCGGAAATAGCCGGTGATCAGCCGCAGCTTGTTGTTGCGGCCGGGCTCATAGGCGAGGCGGTCGAGCAATTCGGCAAAACGGTTCATGCCTCGGCGTCCTCGCCCACCGGCGGCGCATCGCTTTCGTCTTCGTCGCCGTAACCGACCAGATCGAGCGGCCGGGCGGCCAGGCCCTTGGCGGTACACCAGTGCACCAGCGCGTCTTCCTGGCCGTGGGTGACCCAGATTTCACCGGCACCGGTGGCATCAATGGTCGCGGTCAGTCCGTTCCAGTCGGCGTGATCCGAAATCACCAGCGGCAATTCGACGCCGCGCTGGCGGGCCCGGGCCCGCACCCGCATCCAGCCCGATGCAAACGCGGTGACCGGATCGGGAAACCGCCGGGTCCAGACGTCTGACGTGGCCGAGGGCGGCGCCAGCGTGATGGTGCCGGCAAGATCGGCCTTCTTGACGCCCTTGACCAGGCGCAGTTCGCCGAGCGCCACGCCGCGGCTCTCGTAATAGCGCGTGATCTTTTCCATCGCGCCATGCAGATAGATCGGCGCGTCGTAGCCGGCCAAACGAAGCAGTGCGATCACGCGCTGGGCCTTGCCGAGCGAATAAGCGCCGACCAGATGTGCCCGCTCCGGAAACAGCGCCACCGAGGCAAGCAACTTCCCGATTTCGTCCGCCGCATCGCCGTGGCGAAACACCGGCAGACCAAATGTCGCCTCGGTGATGAACACATCGCATGGCACCGCTTCGAACGGCGCGCAGGTGGGGTCGGGCGCATCCTTGTAATCGCCTGACGCGACGATGCAGATGTCCTTGCAGGAGACCGCGACCTGGGCCGAGCCCAGCACATGGCCGGCGGGATGGAACTTGATGGTGACGTCATCAAGCTTTAGTTCCTCGCCATAGGCGATGGCCTGCGTGCGGCCCGCAAAATTGTCGCCGTAGCGCAGCCGCATCATGTCGAGCGTTTCCTGGGTGGCCAGCACTGCGCCGTGGCCTGATCGAGCATGGTCGGAATGGCCGTGGGTAATCACGGCGCGCTCGACGGGCCGCACCGGATCGATGTAGAAACCGCCGGGCTTGCAGCACAGACCGGCGGCAACGGGTACCAGGATGTCTTGCGGGCGCATCTTGGGTATATAGTCTGCCTCGCACAGATTTTTAGCCGTCATGCGCGGGCTTGACCCGCGCATCCATCTTCCTGAAAAACCATCGATTGATGGATTGCCGGGTCATCCAGCGCGAAGACGCGCTTAGCCTGTCATCGGGCGGCGCTTTGCGCCGACCCGTTGGCGCTTTTGTCCGGCATTGACGAATGTGGAACCCATGCCTGCACGAATATTCCTGTCTTCCGGCGATCTGATGGCCGACCGACGCTTCGACTTTGCCCGCGACCTGCAGCTGCGCGGTGATCTTGTGGCCGCTGAAGACCTGTTCGTCCAGGCGACGGACCTCGCGCCCGGCTTTGCGACGGCATGGTTCACGCTCGGCGAAGTCCGCGAACAGCTTGGCGACCGCGATGGCGCCATCGTGGCGTTTCGCACGGCCGAGATGACCGACCCGGGCGATCGCAATGGCGCCGGTCTGCGCCTGATGCGGCTCGGCGCCTCCGATATCGCAGGCATGCGGCCGACTTACGTCAAGGCCTTGTTCGATCAGTACGCGCCGCGATTCGAAGCGGCGTTGGTGGATGATCTCGGCTATCGCGGCCCGGCGCTGCTTCTCGCTGCGGTGGCGATCGCGCGGGCCGCGGCGCACAGGCCGTTGGCCTTCAGCCGCGCCATCGATCTCGGCTGCGGCACCGGGCTCGCGGCTCGCGCTTTCGCGGCCGTCGTGGACGAAATCATCGGCATCGACCTGTCACCGAGAATGATCGAGCTGGCCCGCGCTAGCGGGCTCTACGCCGAAGTCGATGTGGCCGAGATCGTGGAGGGCCTCGCGCGCAGGCCGGACGGCTGCGCCGATCTGATCCTCGCCGCCGACGTGATGGTCTACATGCACGACATGACAGCGCTGCTGCGCGAGGTCGCGCGCGTGTTGGTAGCCGGCGGCCTGTTCGCGTTCACGGTCGAAAGCCATGCCGGCGAGGGCGTGGTGTTGGGCGAGGGACTGCGCTACGCCTACAGCGAAAGCTGCGTGCGAGCGCTCGTCGCCGCCGCGGGCCTCGTGCTCGACCAACTGGAATCGGCATCGTCTCGCACCGAGAGCGGTGTTCAGGTGCCTGGCCTGGTCGTGGTCGCAGCCAAGGCCTGATCCGGCGCGCGACGCGTTTTTCGCAAACCGGGGCGGCATTGCGTCGCAAGACCGCAAGTCCTCTCTTGCCCGACATGCCGGAATGTCAGATCAATGCCTTCACAAGGGAGAAACAAGAACGATGAAAAATCTGCTTTCGAAACGCGTCATATCGGCGACCGCGGTTGCCGCTTTGCTGTCCACCACCACCTGTCTCTGCGCCGCCGAGAAAAAATACGATCCCGGCGCAAGCGACACCGAGATCAAGCTCGGGCAGACCGTGCCGCACAGCGGCCCGGGTTCGCTTTACGGCGTGCTGGGGCGGGTCGGCGAAGCCTATTTCCAGATGCTGAACGAAAAGGGCGGCATCAACGGCCGCCAGGTCAAGTTCTTCACCATGGACGATGCCTACAGCGCGCCGAAGGCGGTCGAAGCCACGCGGCGGCTGGTCGAGCAGGAGGAAGTGCTGGCCTTGTTCGGCTCGCTCGGCACGGCGCCGCAAACCGCGGTGCATAAATATCTCAATTCAAAGGGCGTGCCGCAGCTGCTGCTGAACACCGGGGCGTCGAAGTGGAACGATCCGAAAAACAACAAATGGACCATGGCGGGCCTGCCGCTCTATCCGACCGAAGCGCGAATCCTCGCCAAATATGTCTTGAGCGTGAAGCCCAACGCGAAGATCGCCATCCTCTACCAGAACGATGATTTCGGCCGCGATTTCCTCGCGCCCTTCAAGCAGGTGCTGGCGGATGCCGGCGGCAACGCCAAGGTGATCGCGGAAGCGACCTACGATCTCACCGAGCCGACGATCGATTCCCAGCTCATCAATCTCTCCAAATCGGGCGCCGACGTTTTCTACAATATCTCCACCGGCAAGGCTGCGTCGCAGTCGATCCGCAAGGTGGTCGAACTCGGCTGGAAGCCGGTGCAGTTGCTTTCGGCGGGATCCACCGGCCGCTCGATCCTCAGCGCCGCGGGCTTCGAAAATGCCGCCGGCATCGTCGCCATCCGCTACAGCAAGGAAGTCGGCGTGCCGCGCTGGGCGAACGATCCGGACGTCATGGCATTCGAGGAGTTGCGCAAGAAATATCTGCCCAATGTCGATCCGGACAATACCATCGCGTTTGCCGGTTATGGCCAGGTGGTGACGATGGCCGAAATCCTGCGCCGCTGCGGCGACGATCTCACCCGCGCCAATGTTTTGAGACAGGCTGCTAACCTTACCGGCTTCCACTCACCGTTTTTTCTCGACGGCATCACCTACAGCTACACCCCCGACGACTACACGCCGATGAAGACGCTCTACATATCGGTCTTCAACGGCAAGGACTGGGATATTTCCGACCGGCCGGTCACGGAGTAACGAGCGGCGTCGATTTCCCTCGCCACGCTCTTGGCGGGGCGAGGTGACCGCGTGGCCCTCGACGAAGCGGCTCTGACGGCTTAGCTGTTCAGGCGTGCCGTCCCTTGTCCTGCCCGCGCCTTCGGCCGAAGCCGAGCCCCCGCTGCCCGACCGCTTCCAAAGATGGTTCGCGGCGCGCGGGTGGTCGCCGCGCGAGCATCAATTGGCGTTGCTCGAAAAGGCCCTGCACGATCGTTCGGCGCTGCTGATTGCGCCGACCGGCGCCGGCAAGACGCTGGCCGGCTTTCTGCCGACGCTGGTGGAACTCAGCGTTGATCGGCGCGCTTCCTTGTTACCTCCCCCCTTGCGGGGGAGGTCGACGCCCGAAGGGCGGCGGGAGGGGGGTGAGCCGCAGGCACCGAGCGATGCGGCTTACCCCCCTCCCCAACCCCCGGATCAAGTCCGGGGCAGGCTCTCTCCCACAAGGGGGGAGGGAGTTAGATCGAGAGGCCTCCACACCCTCTACATCTCGCCGCTGAAGGCGCTCGCGGTCGATATCGCGCGCAACCTGGAAGCGCCGATCGCCGAAATGAATCTGCCGATCAAGGTCGAGACCCGCACCGGCGATACGCCGGTGTCGCGGCGGCAGCGGCAGCGGCGCTATCCGCCGGATATTCTCTTGACCACGCCCGAACAACTGGCGCTGTTGCTGTCATCCGACGACGCGCCGTTTCTGTTCGCCTCGCTCAGGCGCATCGTGCTCGACGAGTTGCACGCGCTGGTCACTTCCAAGCGCGGCGACCTGTTGTCGCTGGGTCTCGCGCGGCTATGGCAGCTCGCGCCACAGATGCGCTCGATCGGGCTGTCGGCCACCGTGGCCGCACCGGAATCGCTGGCGCGGTTTCTGGTGCCGCAGCGCGATGGCGCAAGCGAAGCCGCCGACATCGTCGTTGCCGGCGGGGCCGCGGCGCCTGTTGTCGAGATGCTCGACACCAGGGAACGCCTGCCCTGGGCTGGCCATAGCGCGCGCCACGCGCTCAACGAGGTTTACGACCTGATCAGGCAGAACAGGACCACGCTGGTGTTCGTCAACACCCGCAGCCAGGCCGAGATGCTGTTTCAGGATCTGTGGCGCATGAACGACGATGGCCTCGCGATTGCCCTGCATCACGGCTCGCTCGACGTCGCGCAGCGCCGCAAGGTCGAGGACGCGATGGCCAAGGGAAAACTGCGCGGCGTGGTCTGTACCTCCTCGCTCGATCTCGGCGTCGACTGGGGCGACGTCGATCTCGTGATCAATATCGGCGCGCCGAAAGGCGCCTCGCGCCTGATGCAGAGGATCGGCCGCGCCAACCACCGTATCGATGAAGCCTCGCGCGCGGTGCTGGTTCCGGCCAATCGCTTCGAGGTGCTGGAGTGCGCCGTGGCGATCGATGCGATCGCCGAAAATGCCCAGGACACCCCGCCGCTGCGCACCGGCGCGCTCGATGTGCTGGCGCAGCACGTGCTCGGCTGCGCCTGCGGCGAGCCGTTTCTCTCCGACCAGCTCTATCGCGAAGTGCTGACGGCAGCACCCTATTCCGGCCTGACGCGGACCGATTTCGACGACGTGGTCGATTTCGTCGCCACCGGCGGCTATGCGCTGAAGACCTACGAACGTTTTGCGCGCATCAAGCAGGACAAGAGCGGGAAATGGCGGGTCGCCAATCCAAGGGTGCGGCAAAGCTATCGTTTGAATGTCGGTACCATCGTCGAGGAGACCATGCTGAAAGTGCGGCTGGTGCGCTCGCGCGGCGCAAAGGGAAATTCCGGATCGACCGGCGCGCTCGGGCGCGGCGGCCGGATGTTGGGGCATATCGAGGAAGTCTTCATCGAAGGCCTCGTGATCGGCGACACCTTTGTCTTTGGCGGCGAGGTCGTGCGTTATGAAGCGCTGGTAGAGGATCAGGTTTACGTCTCGCGGGCCCACGACAAGGATGCCAAAGTGCCGTCCTATATGGGCGGCAAGTTTCCGCTCTCGACCTATCTGGCCGAGCGCGTCCGCAAATTGCTCGACGACAAGCGTGCCTGGAATGCGCTGCCGGATCAGGTGCGCGACTGGCTGTCGCTGCAGCGGGATATTTCGCGGGTGCCCGGCGTGCGCGAACTCCTGGTCGAAACTTTTCCACGCGGCAACAAGCACTACCTCGTCTGCTATCCCTTTGAAGGTCGGCTGGCGCATCAGACGCTTGGCATGCTGCTGACGCGGCGGATGGAGCGCGCGCGGGTGCGGCCGCTCGGCTTTGTCGCCAATGAATACGCGCTCGCGGTGTGGGGGCTCGGCGACATGTCGTTCATGATCCGGCAGGGCCGGTTCGATCTCGACGCGCTGTTCGATCCGGACATGCTGGGCGACGATCTCGAAGCCTGGCTGGCGGAATCCGCACTGATGAAACGCACTTTTCGCAGCTGCGCGATCATTTCCGGATTGATCGCGCGGCGTTTTACCGGCGAGGAAAAAACCCGGCGGCAGGTGCTGTTCTCGACCGACCTGATCTACGACGTGCTGCGAAAACACCAGCCGGATCACGTGCTGTTGCGCGCGGCGCGTGCCGATGCCGCGACCGGCCTGCTCGATTTGCGCCGGCTCGGTGATATGCTGCTGCGAATCAAGGGGCGGATTGTCCACAAGGAACTCGACAAGGTTTCGCCGCTCGCGGTGCCGGTGATGCTGGAAATCGGCCGTGAATCAGTTTATGGCGAAGCCTCCGACGAGTTGCTGGCGGAAGCCGCCGACGAACTGGTCAAAGAGGCGATGTCGTAGAATGAAAATGGATTTGTTGCGCCCCGACATATCAACATCGTCATGCCCGGGCTTGTCCCGGGCATCCACGTCTTTTTGCTTTGTGAGGCCAAGACGTGGATGGCCGGGCACAGGCGAGCGGAAGCGACGCCGTCCTTCAGACGGCTATGCCCGGCCATGACGAGAACTGTCGCGAGTCACTCTTCAATGGATATCGCGGGTGTGCCCCTGGTCGCCGATCTCTCCGGCGCGTTGTTCTGGGAAGAACAAAGCCTGCTCGTCGTCTCCGACCTGCATCTGGAAAAAGGCTCCAGCTTTGCCGCACGCGGCGTGCTGCTGCCGCCCTACGATACCGCCGCGACACTCGGGCGCCTCGCTGGCGTGATCGCGCGGCACGATCCGCGCATGGTGATCGCGCTCGGCGACAGTTTTCATGACCGCACCGCCCATGATCGGCTGTCCGCAATAGATCGCGACGTGCTCTCGGCGTTGCAGACGCGGCGCGACTGGATCTGGATTTCCGGCAACCACGATCCCGCGCTCCCCTGCGATCTCGGCGGCGTGGTCGCCAGCGAAGTCGCGATCGGGCCGATCGCGTTTCGTCACGAGCCGACCGGCGCATCCGGTGAAATCGCCGGACATCTGCATCCCAAGGCCCGGGTGTCGACACGCGGACGTTCGATGGAGCGGCGCTGCTTTGCCTGCGACGGCGAGCGCGCGGTGATGCCCGCGTTCGGCGCCTATGCCGGCGGCCTCAGCATTCGCGACGCGGCGTTTGCAAAAATATTCCAGACCCCGGGCTTGATGGCGCATGTGCTAGGCGATCACAGGCTACACACCATCGCCGCGTCGCGCTGTTATTGAGTATCAAGATTTAGGATGATGCTGAGTTCAGCGCCACCTCTCCCATCGGGAGAGCAAAGGCCGCCTTCGGCGGCCGTTCTCGAAAAGGGACGCCGAAGCAAAGCTTCGGCTATGTCGCCGTTGCGATCCGGGTGAGGGGTTATGCTCTATCGACAGACCCGAACCCCTCACCCGGCGCTACGCGCCGACCTCCCCCGATGGGAGAGGTGACGCTGAACTCGAACCCTCCAACGGTCGCAACAGCGGCCCGACGGGCAAATCAGCAAAAACCTGTCCAGCCCCTTTTGCAAAAATATTTCGCTTAACCTGTCGGGCAAATCAGTGATGTGACTCCGCGCGTCTCACCCGGATGAGGGGCGGATCGCGAGTCGTCACGAACGCGCGGTGGGATGCGATGGACGCGACAGTGTCGGGCGCAGACGGGATTGCAGGGCGGGTTTTCCCGTGAGCGATCGACCGGGGCGCGGACGAACGGCGCTGCAGCCCATCTTCGACGAAGCTCGGCGGATGGTACGAGGTCCGGCGAGACCTTTGGCGGAGACGGTCGCGGACGGCGAAGTCGTGTGGTCTTGACGCCCCGACGATGGCGTCAAGTTTTGCGGAGATGTGTCCACCCAACCGGGGCCGGGCTGCATCTGTCATCCGCAAGGCGACGGTGGCAAGAAAGCCGGTCACCGGGGAGAGTACGAAGTAAGCCGTAAACCATTCGCGCAGGGAAAGCCGGAGTGATCCGGTTGAACCTGTGGTCCACTCGTGCGCTTTTTGTGCGCACGACCGCGGGTGCAATCGGCACCCGGCTTTCCCTGCGCCCTCTGTTCTGAAGGAGGGTGAAGTTGATGCAAACCTCGGGCGCATCGCGCCGCGAGAACGTAAGGTGTTGACGCACACACACACTCGTCGTGCCCGGGCTTGACCCGGGCATCCATCTACTTCGAAAGAATTCTCTTCCGATGGATTGCCGGGAGCGCAGACAAGTGTCCGCAGTCTGCGCAAGGCAGACTA
>Ga0209871_1000282_pt1 | contig 14309 bp, 17 predicted proteins | sample OrgsoiDNA2013045_FD_185795 | JGI IMG/M metagenome (GOLD analysis project Ga0209871, IMG submission 185795) | Permafrost soil microbial communities from the Arctic, to analyse light accelerated degradation of dissolved organic matter (DOM) -... | ecosystem: Environmental > Terrestrial > Soil >... | reverse complement strand
GACTTTCTGGTGGATCGGCAACGTCATTGGCGACAGAACCGGGGGAAAGGCCGAGGATGCGGCGACCGCCGTGCAAAGCGCAACATCGGGGTTGCGGACCATGCCGACGCGGTAGTCAGCCATATACGGCCGGGAAAACCGCCAGAGCACCGAGGATTGAATGTTCGTCGCGTTGATAACGAAACGCGGGGCTTTCTTCCCGGCGTCGTCCGGAAGGTCGCTCAATTTGGCGCCCTTGAACAAAACGTCGTCATAGGCTTGCGCCACCTTGTCGCTGATGGTGCCCGGCAGGAAAATGCCGCCGATCACCGCGCCGGCGTCGACCGTGGTGTCGGCCATGGCCCGAATGCCGTCGACGAACAGACCGAAATTGGCGGCCTTGCCGTTATCGAATCGCAACTTGGTCCATAGGAGGCCCAACAAGCCGGCGGTTATCGATCCACCCGACACGCTTGAGATTCGCGCCAGCTTGCCCAGCAATCCAATCTCGTTGAGCCGATACAGCGCTCCGACGTGAAATACCATTGCGCGATAGCCCCCGCCGGACAGCGACAGCGCAACACCGTCCTCGGATCCCGCGGGGACGTCGTCTTCCGGGTTCGGCAAATCGTTCATATCGAAATCCTCCATTGGCCTCGCTTCGACCGTCGCAGAGGCCATTCAATAATTCCTGCTCAAATTGCCGCCTTCACCCGGCACCTGCCCAACAATGGATTCGACGATCAACCGATGCGTAACGCGTCGGCACTGCTTTCAGTCGAGTCGAAAAATTTTCGCAGCGGTCGCGATGCTGTGCGGCCCATCTTCCCTGGAACGTAAGCCGTTCAATAATTCTCGGCGAGCAAGGTGACGGCAAAGGACGCATCGTAAAACTTCGCACCATTGTCGCGAAGCGTTTTGACCGCCAGGCGATGTCTCGCCGAGAGCTGTAAAATCATGGCGTGACTATCTAAGGTGTAAATCATAACGCGACTATACGGCGATGTTCAACTTAAATAAGTGGCCGGCGGCGGGTTCTTGCGCATGCACCAGGCGCTGCGTTCCACCCGCTCGTCCCCGCAGCTGTTCGGGCATCGCGAGCAGGCCACTGCGCACGATTATCCTTTTTTCGTTCGAATGCGGTCGGGCCGCGATGACTGCTGCCGGCGCGACGACTCTCGCTGTGAGATTCCTGACCGGCATGCGTTCGTGGAGCCCGTCGCCACATCCGGCTGTCGCTTTGGTTCCCGGGGTTTGCGGGCGCCCGGCACTGGCGGCGCTGGCGGAACATCAGAACAGGTTGAGCGTTGCCCGACGGAAGGGATCCCCAACATGCGTACTTCAATGGCCTATTTTGCAGGAGCCGGAACCGTCATCGCGGCGATCGTCGGCGGTGTCGGCGGTGGTCTTCTGATCGCCGAGATGGTTAGTCCGAAATCCCCCAAACAGGGCGTCGAACAGACCCGGCTGGAGCGGCGCACGTCGCCGGCTCCGATTGCTGCGTCAAGCGCACCATCGGAACCGGTGCAATATCTCAGCGCGTCGCAGCTGCCTCCATCGGGTGCCGCCGCCGAGCCGGTTCCCGCGCCGGCGCAAGCTGACAATTCCGCTTCGAAACCGCCGCAGCCGGTCGACACCGCGGCTGCGCCACAGACTGCCGCTCAAGCACCGCAACCCGCTGCTGCCGCGGTGCAGCCCGTGACGCGCGAGCAAACTGCCGCTGCAGACGACGCCGCCGCCAGGACGCGGGACGGCGATTCGCGGCGGGCGGTGGAGAAGCGCAGGGGCGAGCGTCACCAGCACTGGGCCGACAGGCGACGTCATCAACCAAGACAAGAGCAGGAGTTGCAGGCGGGCGATGAAAGGGGCAGGGAAGAGATCGAGCCGAGGCGGGAGTTCGCGCCGGAGCCGGAACGCGCGACAAGAGTTATTCGTCTGTTCGGGCCGGAATGAAAAGGATCAGCCGGCGCCCAAGGCGCGCGCGATATTGTAGGTCGCAAGACTGGCGGCATAGCCGAGCGCGAACATGTAGCCGAAGGTGATCGCCATCCACTTCCAGCTTCCCGTCTCGCGGCGGATGACGGCCAGGGTCGAGGCGCATTGCGGCGCGAAAATATACCAGACCAGCAGCGACAACGCGGTGGCCAGACTCCATTTGGCCGCCAGCATCTGCCCGATCTGCTCGGCGGCTTCCTTGCCGCCCTCGATGGCATAGACGGTGCCGAGCGCCGCGACCGCGACTTCGCGCGCGGCCATGCCCGGAATCAGCGCCACCGCAATCTGCCAGTTGAAGCCGAGCGGAGCCAGCAGCGGCTCCAGCGTCTTGCCGATCATCGCGGCGAAGCTGTAGTTGATGGCGGGGTCCTGGGCGCCGGCCGGAGCTAACGGAAACGAGGCCAGAAACCAGATCAGCACCATCATCGAGAAGATCGTGGTGCCGGCGCGCTGCAGGAACATCTTGGCCCGCGTATAGACGCCGATCAAGATGCTGCGCGCCCGCGGCATCTTGTAGTCCGGCAATTCCAGCATGAACGGCGCCGGCGCATAGTCCCGCCACATGAAGAATTTTATGAGGAACGATACGCCGAGCGCGCTGGCGATGCCGGCGGCGTAGAGGCCGAACATCACGAGGCCGCGCAGATTGACCCATCCCCAGACCTGCTGGTCGGGAATGAAAGCCGAAATGATCAAGGTGTAGACCGGGATCCGCGCCGAGCAGGTCATCAACGGCGCGATCAGGATCGTGGTCAGCCGGTCGCGGCGGTTGTCGATCACCCGCGTCGCCATGATGCCGGGGATCGCGCAGGCGAAACTCGAGAGCAGGGGAATGAAGGCACGGCCGTGCAGGCCGGCGCCGCCCATGACGCGGTCCATCAGGAATGCCGCGCGCGCCATGTAGCCAAAATCTTCCAGCATCAGAATGAACAGGAAGATGATGATGATCTGCGGCAGGAACACGATGACGGTGCCGACGCCGGAAATCACCCCGTTTTGCAGAAAACTCTGCAGCAGGCCCGCCGGCAAGGTGTCATGAACCAGTTGCCCCAGCGCGGTGAAGGAGTCCGACAACAGCTCCATCAGCGGCTGCGCCCATGCGAACACCGCCTGGAACATCACAAACAGGATCAGCGCCAGGAGGGCGAGCCCGGCCACCGGGTGCAGCACCACGGCATCGATCCGCGCCGTCCAGGTATCGGGCCGCGACGGCAGGCCGATGGTGGCGGCGATGATGCGGTCGGCCTCGCGCTGGGTGGCGCGCAATTCGGCGACCGTGAGCGGCTGCCAGAGATTTTGCCGCAGGGGAATCGATGCAGCTTGCGCCGCGATCTCGTCGGTCCGCCGCAACAGATCGGCGGTGCCACCCTTGCGCACCGCGACCGATGTCACCACGGGTATGCCCAGGGCTTCCGACAGTTGCGCCACATCGACGCTGACGCCGCGCCGGGTGGCGATATCGAACATGTTGAGCACCAGCATCAGCGGTCGGCCGGTACGCTTGAGTTCGAGCGCCAGTCGAATGGTCAAGCGCAGATTGGTGGAGTCGGCCACGCATAGAACGAGGTCGGGCAGGGCTTCGCCGGTGGCGCGCCCGAGCACGATATCGCGGGTGATTTCCTCGTCGGGGCTACGGCCGCGCAGCGAATAGGTGCCGGGCAGATCGACCACCGACACCTGACGTCCGAGTGGCGTAACGAAAGAGCCTTCCTTGCGCTCGACCGTGACGCCGGGATAGTTCGCGACCTTTTGGCGGCTGCCGGTCAGCGCATTGAACAGCGAGGTTTTACCGCTGTTTGGCGTGCCCACCAAAGCGAGATGCATCAACGGGGGTTCCATGGCGCTGTACCGTCTCGTCAGCCGACAATGATGGCCATCGCCTCGCGCCGGCGCACCGCGATCGTGACGTTCTCGACCCGGATGGCGATCGGGTCTCGTCCGACGATGCCCTCGTGCATGACCTCTACTTTCGCGCCTTCAACGAAACCGAGCTCGATCAGCCGGCTCTCCAGCTCGATTGCCGACAGCGCCGAGCCCGCATCTTCGGCGGCGAGATGGTGGATGATGCCGCTAAAGCCGCGCTTGGCCAGGCCAAGCGGCGTCTGCGGGCGTGCGTCATTGTTGTCTGTGCCGTGCATGATCTTCCTTTCCAACGGCAGGCAGCTAGGTCAAGCCCGGCGAGGGGAAAGAGGTCTCACCTTAGAAGTATTGTAAAGCAGCCGTTGCGGGGGGGCTTCCAGTTTTGTCGTCGCACACGCGGCGCATCTGGCGGCATAGTTACTTTTTAGGAGACGACGATCACTTTTAAGAGACTATGAAAAACGGTACGTTTCTCAACCGGTGGCATCGCCGATCCGACGCTCACCCGGTCGGTACTGCGAATCGCGGACAACATTAATTATTGGCAACCTCAAATCACACGGCCGAGGGTGGTATGTGGACGAGTGGTAATATGAAGCGCACGGACCGAAACCGGGATTTACTGATCGCCGCCCTTGTCGTCCCGTCGTTTGCGATAGCTCCGCTCAAAGCGGCCCGCGCTCGTGTTCGATATTGACGAGACGTCGCTTACTAATTGGCCGAACCTGCTCGCCGACAATTTTGGTTTCATAGCCGAGGGCAGTTGCGACGTGCTGCCGGCGGGCCCTTGCGGGTTCAACCAATGGATCCTCAAGTCCAGCGCCAAGCCGATCGAGCCGGCGCGAAAACCGTTCGACACCGCAAAGGCCAACGGTATCGCGTTGATTTTCATTACCGGCCGCCCCGACAAACAACGGGATGCGACCGTTCTCAACCTCAATCACGCGGGATTTAGAACCCGCCCCGACCGGGACGATCTGCTCTCGGTGCAGGTGTACAAAACCGCGGAGCGGACCAAGGTCGAAGCCGAGGGTTATACGATCATTGCCAATGTCGGGGATCAGATCAGCGATTTTGAAGGCGAGCATTCCGGATGCACCTTCAAGGTGCCCAACCCGTTCTATTTCATCCGCTGAAGCGATTTGGCGCGGTCGTTCATCCGGCACCGGAGTATCTTTGCAGTCTGACAGAAGAGGCGCGCGCCAGCCGCGCTGGCACGAAACGCGCGCAGTACTGGTGCCCCTGGCCGGAATCGAACCAGCACTCCTTGCGGAACTCGATTTTGAGTCGAGCGCGTCTACCAATTCCGCCACAGGGGCTTATCGCGGCCGAGCCGGAGCTAGCGTCGCGAAGCCGGCGGAATATAGCGGGCGGTGACTGCCGGTCAACCCGCAAGCTTTCGCCCTGATCCTCAGCGCCGATGCGGATCGTCCGAACGCGTTTGCCCCGGCTCACCCACGGGCCCTGAAAGGGATCTACTTTGCCCCCGGCATGCCCACGCGCCGCGCCCCAAAACACTCCAGTGTGATCGGGCCTGCCTCGACAGCATCATCCGCGCGGGATACGACGCTCTCGAACCGGAGATCGACGTGACGTTGGACGCCACCGCACACAGCTCGCCCGCGCCAACCGACGCCAACCCCGCGCTGACGGCGGCGCTCGCCGTCACGGCCATCGCGGCGGCGACGCTGGCGGGGGCGTGGTTCTTTCAACTGGTGCTGGATATCCGGCCCTGTCCGCTCTGCCTCGAGCAGCGCTACGCCTATTATCTGGTGGTTCCGCTCGGCGCGCTGACTGCGCTTGCCGCGACCAAAAATGCGTCGCGCGCGGTGCTGGTGATCGGCCTTGCCATTGTCGCCGCCGCAACCCTCGGCAATGCCGGGCTCGCCACCTATCACGCCGGCGTCGAATGGCATCTTTGGCAAGGGCCGACCGACTGCACCGGCGAGATCGGAAATCTCGGCAGCGCCGGCAATTTGCTGGAGCGTCTCGACACCGTGAAAGTGATCCGCTGCGACGAAGTGCAGTGGCGCTTTCTCGGCCTGTCGCTGGCCGGCTACAACGTGCTGATCTCGCTTTTGATGGCCGCGATCGCGGCCTGGGGCATCGTCAGGACACCCAGGCGCGGCTAATCGTCGACATCGTCCTGCGGGCGTCCGAACAGATGCACGATGCCGGGCGTGGTGATGGTGACAAAGACAAAACGCGAAAGGTGATGCGCGCCGACGAAAATCGGGTCGATGTGCAGCGTCAGCGCCAGCGCCAGCATGGCGTCCATCGCCCCCGGCGCGAATGCGACGATGACGTCGGCGAACCGCACATGGGTGGTCAGCGCGATCACCGCGACAAAGACCGCGGAAATCACGATCGCGATGGCGAACGACCCCAGCGCCGCATTGACATGGCTGAGCAGAACCCTGCCGTTCATCCGCGCGAACCGCGTGCCGATCAGGGCGCCGATGCCGACCAGCGCCACGCCGCGCACCCATGGCGGCAGGGCGCCGTCGGTCAGTCCGGTGCCGTGCAGCACGCTTGACCCGATCATCGCGCCGAACATCCAGCTCGCCGGAAATCGTATCAACCGCAGCAGCAGCGCTGCCGCCACCGACGCCGCGATCAGCGCCGCCAGTTCGAGCGGCGAGGCAATGGCCACCGCGGCGGTGGGCGGGGACGACGGGGCTAGTCCGGTCATGGCCAGCAGCAGCGGCAGCGCCGCGGTGAGGATGATCACGCGCATGGTCTGCACCACGGCGATCGCCGGCACGTCGGCGCCTTTTTCGGCGGCGAGCACGATGATCTGCGATAGCGCGCCGGGGCTTCCCGCCAGAAACGCCGAGGTCTGGTCCCAGCCGTGGACGCGCTGCAGATAGAGGCTGCTGCCGAAGGTCGAGCAGAACGTCGCAAGCGCCAGTAGCGCGATGGTCAGGGGGTAGGCGCCCACATGCTGCAGCAGCTGCCGCGACACCAGCGAGCCCAGCGAGATGCCGAGCAGCACCAGCACGGTCTGGGTCAGGATCGGCGGCATGCTGAGCGGCCTTCCGGCGATCGCGGCGATACCGACCGCGATCATGGCGCCCGAGATCAACCCGCCCGGAAGGTTGAGCAAAAGAAACAGCGCGCCGCCGGCGGTGCCGATGGCCAACGTCTCGATCACGTTGAGGAACTTGGTGCGGCTGGGAATGGCAAATGCCATCGGTGCAGGAATTTGGCTCACGGCGCCTTATGGCAAATCCCCGCACCGGGGACAAATGCGCCAACGCAACTGCAGCAATGCGCGATCGGGCACGGCGCTGCGTGCCTCTCCCGTCCCGCCCTGTGAAGGCGGAACATCCGGTATCCGGTATCGCGGCGTGCTGCGGCGCGGATTAGCGGACATCCGCCGAGCCTGTCATCGGGCTCGCCCGGAGGCGAGACCCGATGCTGACGTCATGCAAGTGCAGCGGTCGCTCCGATCACTTCGGCTTGGCGGCCGCGGCCTTCTTGCATTCCGACATGAACTTCTTGCGCTCCTTGCCGTGGACGCCCTTGGTATCGGCTTCCTTCGAGCATTCGAGAGAGGCCTCGGTCCGCGGCTTTTCGGCCTTCTTCTCCGCGGGCGCCATTTTCGTGGCCGGAGCGGGGGTCGCGGGCGCGGTGGCCTGCGCGAATGCGGAGCTCATCAGGAGCAGGGATGCAAAAGCGGTCGCGGCGGCGCGGGAAGATATTGTCATCATGGGGAACACCTCGGATTGAAGAAGGCCGCAACCTCGCGCTGCGAGGCTGAACCGTGGATGAATGGAGTTGCCGGGTGGTGTTTTCGCCACCACTATATTTTTAGCCAACCATCGGTCGCTCCGTTGTCACCCGCGGTCGCCGCGTTAGGATGGGTGGTTTCGAGATTAGCCAATGCCTTAGGGGAGACCAAGGATGACCATTCAAGCAAGATTGTTGCGCGCCATTGCGGTGTCGGGTTTTGCCGCGCTTGCGGCGACATCGCCGGCACAGGCCCTGACCACGCAGGAATGCAGTGCGAAATATCAGGCCGCCAAGACCGCCGGCACGCTCAACGGCCAGAAATGGAACGATTTCCGTAAAGCGGAATGCGGAGCGGACGCCACGGCGGCCCCCGCCGCTGCGCCTGCTGCCGCGCCCGCGGCGCCGAAGGCCGTGGAAGCCAAGCCGAAGGCCCCCGAAGCAGCGACGCCTGCCGCCCCGGCAGGGCCGGCAGTGTTTCCCGCTGCCGTGGATCCGAAATATGCCAAGGAAACCGCCGGCAAGGGCCGCATGCATACCTGCGTCGATCAATACAATGCCAACAAGACTGCCAACGCCAATGGCGGGTTGAAATGGATCCAGAAGGGCGGCGGCTATTACAGCGAGTGCAACAAGAAGCTGAAGGGCTGAACCCTTCACAGGGCCTGCGCGGCCGCTCTTCGGCCGGCAGGCCGCCCTGGCCGCCGGACTTGATACGGTGCCGTATTGCCAGCCCGCCGGAATGCTGATACGTTACCGTATCATCACCGGAGGGCGGGAGCGATCAATGGAATCGGCAGCAACCTATCGCGGCACGGTCTATCCGTGGCAATGCGACCATGTCGGCCACATGAACATCATGTGGTACGTCGGCAAATTCGACGAGGCCAACTGGAATCTGTTTGCGCGGATCGGATTGACGCCGACTTACCTGCGGGAATCCGGCCACGGCATGGTCGCGGCGCAGCAGAGCATCACCTACAAGCGCGAATTGCTGGCCGGCGATATCGTCGAGGTCAAAAGCGTTCTGCTCGAGATTCGCGACAGGTCGATCCGCTTCAGGCACGAGATGCGCAACGCCGAAACCGGCGAGGTCGCTGCGGTCTGCGAGTTCACCGGCGTTCACATGGACCGGCAGAGCCGCCAGTCCGCAGCCTTTTCTGATTCGATCCGAAGGGCCGCCGCAAGGCTGCTGGCGTTTCCCGAGCCGGCGGATGCGTAAACGGCGGAGTTCGCGCCGCGGCTCCATAAAGCGACATTGACAAGCGCCCGCCGGAATCACTTGATGCCGGGGTTTTTCGCGCGGATTGCCAATGATCGCCAGCCTCAGTCTTATCTTGCTGTGTCAGCTGGCGGGCGAAGTCGTCGTGCGCGGTCTTTCGCTGCCGATGCCGGGTCCGGTGGTCGGCCTGTTGTTGCTGCTGCTGTTGCTGTTGGCGCGTGACCGCTTCGGCGTTCTCGCGCGCGGGCCGCTGCAACGGGACGGTGTGGAGAATGCCAGCCGGGGCCTGCTCGCGCATCTGTCGCTGCTGTTTGTCCCGGCTGGTGTCGGTGTCATGCAGAAGCTGGATGTCGTCGCCGACCATGGCATCGCGATCGCAGCGGTTCTCGCCATCTCCGTGGTGTTGACCTTGCTGGTGACGGTCGCGACGTTTCTCGTCGCGAGCCGGCTGTTGGCGCGCGGGCGGAGCGCGCGATGAGTGAAAATCCGTTCTCGCTGTGGGTCTACCTTTCGCAGTCGCCGCTGCTCTGGCTGACGGTGACGTTGCTGGTCTATGCGACCGCGGATGCGGCATCGCTGGCGACGCGTCGGCATCCACTGGCCAATCCCGTGCTGCATTCGATCTGGATCATCGCGGCGTTCCTGGTGTTGACGGGAACGTCGTACACCACCTATTTCGGCGGTGCGCAGTTCGTGCACTTCCTGCTCGGGCCGGCGACCGTCGCGCTGGCGGTGCCGCTCTACGAAAATCGCAAGACGGTTGCCGCGGCGATCCTGCCGATGCTGGCGGCGCTGGCCGCCGGCTCCGTGACGGCGATCGTTTCGGTGGTGCTGCTGGCGGAGGCCGCGGGCCTGCCACGTGGGCTGGTGTTGTCGCTGGCGCCGAAATCGGTTACGGCGGGTATCGCGATGGGCATCAGCGAATCGCTGCACGCCGATCCGTCGCTGACGGCGGTCGCGGTGATCCTGACCGGCATCATGGGCGCGATCATCGTCACGCCATTGATGAACCGGATCGGCATCACGGATTTTCGCGCGCGCGGATTCGCGGTTGGCATCGCCGCACATGGCATCGGCACCGCACGCGCGTTTCAGGTTGACGCGGTCGCGGGCGTGTTCGCAAGCGTCGCCATGAGTCTCAACGCGCTCGTGACTTCGTTGCTGGTGCCGCTGGCGGCGACGCTGCTGGTGCACTGATCCTCATTGCAGTTTTTCCTCAACGCCTCCATAGAGATGACGAAAAATTCCTTCCGGGGGTGCGCCGTGCAGCTGAGGTTACCGACGTGATGATCTCCGCGATGCAGGGCGCGCTCGGACTGGCATCGGGAGCGCTGGTGGGGTTTTCGCTTGGCCTGGTCGGCGGCGGCGGGTCGATCCTCGCGGTGCCGCTGATGGTCTATGTGGTCGGCGTGCCCGATGCCCATGTGGCGATCGGCACCAGCGCCATCGCGGTGGCGGCAAACGCCGCGGTCAACCTGTCGAATCATGCGCGCGGCGGCACCGTGATGTGGTCGTGCGCGCTGCCGTTCGCGGCTGCGGGAATTACCGGCGCGTTCGCAGGCTCGGTTTTCGGCAAGATGGTCGACGGCCAGAGGCTGCTGGCGCTGTTTGGACTGCTGATGCTGGTGATCGCCATGCTGATGCTGAAGACGCGCTCCCGCGCAGGCTTGCCCGACGTGCAGATGAACTGGGCCAACATGCCCGCCATTGTCGGGCTCGGTCTTGCAACCGGGACGCTGTCCGGCTTTTTCGGCATCGGCGGCGGATTTCTGATCGTGCCGGCACTGATGCTGGCGACGGGAATGCCGATCATGAACGCGGTCAGTTCGTCGCTGGTCGCCGTGACCGCGTTCGGCCTGACCACCGCCGCCAGTTACGCCTGGTCGGGATTGATCTCATGGGGGCTGGCTGGATTATTCATCGCCGGTGGCGTCGCCGGCGGACTGATCGGTACCCGCTCCGCGCGTCACTTGTCGGCGCGCCGCGGCGCGCTCAACATTGTGTTCGCCGCCGTCATTATTGCGGTGGCGCTCTATATGCTGGCGCGTAACGTATCGCTATCCTGAACGTAGATTAAGTGCGCCGGCCGGGAGACCAGACATGAACACATCGATCGATCGAGCCCTGCCGGTCCGGCAGCGCACCCGGCGCGAAGCGCTCGGCCTGCTCGGCGCAGGCACGCTGATGCTGGGCGTCGCGCCGGGTCCGGCGCTCGGACAAGGCGACGACGAGACGGTCCTGACCGAAGCCCTGGTGCTGCGCGACCCGGATATCCCGGCGGCCGGAAATATCGATGGCGACATCACGATCGTCGAATATTTCGACTACCAGTGCCCATACTGCCGCAAGCTCGAGCCCGAGCTGCGGCAGGTGGTGCAGGATGACGGCAAGGTCCGCCTGGTGTTGAAGGACTGGCCGATCCTGGGGCCGGTTTCGGTGATCGCGGCGCGGATGGCGCTGGCGAGCAAATTCCAGGACAAATATATTCAGGCCCATGAGGCGCTGATCGGCGTCAATTCGAAATTGACCGAGCCGCGCATGCGCGAGTTGCTCGCCGGCGCGGGTATCGATATTGAACGTCTCGACCGCGATCTCGTCACCAACACCAAGGCGATCGACGCGATCATCGCGCGCAACAGCGACCAGGCGACGGCATTCGGCTTCAAGGGCACGCCTTCCTTTATCGTCGGCAAGTTTCGGGTGCCGGGCATCCTGACCATGGCGGAGTTCGATCAGGTCATTGCCGATGCTCGGAAAGCGAAGGCGAAAAAATAGCGGTGAATAGCAAAAGCGCCCTCGCCGGATGGCGAAAGCGCTTTCGGTCCTTGCGACGCCAATGTGGCGCGATTGCTTGCGTGATTACTTGCGCGGTTACTTGGACGACAATTTGATCCAGTCGTCATGGGCGCGCACCTTCAGGGCCTTCCAGTTGACCTCTGCGACGTCCCAGTTCACGATGGTACGGTTGGGCTGCGCGACCTGACCGTTGGCGACCGGCGAGGTCGCCATCGAGTCGTAGATGTAGACCCCCGCGACCAGCAGCAGTATACCCATGATCATTCCGATAAACGTTTGCATGACAACCTCCAATGAGCGCGTACAACGCGGTCGGGCGCCGATAGTTCCAGCTCGCCGGGACGACGGTGGAGAGGTTGCGGCCACATCACAAACGCGTCTTCGTCCCGGCAGATGTCGTCACAGGCGGGGCTGCCGGCGCCGGGGCGGGTGTTGCCGTCACCATATTGAACGATTTCAACTCATCCGGCTTGAACACGAACAGTTTGTCGGGCGGCGTCTCCATGGCGTGTACCCAGACCTGCAGGTTGACGCCCATGTCGGCGAGATAGCGCTGGCAGCGTGCCGATATGCTTTGCGCCACCTTCATCTCATCGCGCGGCGGGCCGTTGGCCGCCGAACTGATCGCCGCCACCTGGTGCACGCCGATCGCGGCCCGGTCGCCGGCGCGTCGCTCGACGCCGGCGGCGAACACCAGCGGACACGATGACGCGCAGAATTTTCCCGCTTCCACCTCGGTGGCGAATTTCTTCTCGCGAATGAGCCGGCCCATCGTCAGCGCATCGGCCACCGAACCGCCCGGCGAACTCAGCACCACGGTCTTGATGTATTCGCCGTGCCTGCTGACCTCGGCGGCAAAGGCTTCCGAGATTCCCGGCGTGATGGTGCCGGTCGCCATCAACTTGCCGCCGCTGACCAATTCGAACGTCATCGGCTTGGCCATCGGACCGTCCGGCGGCGGCAGCGGCAGGAGACGCTTGTCGCCGCCCGGCAACAACGGCACAAGGATCGACGGCACGATGCTGGGAAGATCCCTGATCTCGGCAGGCGTCGCTGCGGGGTCGGGGCGAGCGCCCCAGCCATTCATGCCGGCGAGGTCGACCGCGAGCGCGGCGATCGTGACCGTGACGACGCCGCGGAAAATCCAGCGCAGAATCGCTTCGCCGGGATTGTCCGCCAGCCAGACGAAAAAGCGTTGTTGCATGCTGGAAGATTGCGGCATGGCGATCCGCTATTTGGTAAGCCGTGCCGACGACAGCGAGGTGACGTTTTCGTCCGTGCCCGGCGCCGGCGCGGCAGCGGGTTCTCCTTCCACCTTCGCTGTGGCCGGCATGATCTCGTTTGGAATTCCACGCCGCGCATCCTCGACCTCGCGTGCCATCTGCAACGCCGCGAGCAGTTCGCCCGCGGTCATGTTGGATGCGCTGACCGCGGGAAGCCCTTCGCGCCGGATCGCGGCATGCACGACGCAAAGAATAAGCACCAGCACCGCCGGCATCAGGTCGATCGAGATCGCGCCGGCCCAACTCGGGATGAAATCGCCGGCATAGCGCAGCACCGCCTCGGCGGGCGACATGGACTGAAACCGGATCGGTTCGACCCGCGGCGTCGCCAGGATCTTGTCGGCAGCGTCCGACAGCGACGCCGCCTGCATGGCAATCGAGCTCTCCACCTTGCCGACCACGGCGGTCTGCCGGTCGGCCAGATCGGCCGTGCGACCGCCCGCGGCGGGCGCGATGAAGCCCGATGACAGCGACGTCGCGGCGCGCTTTACCGCCGGCGCTACCGACGTCTGCTGCAAATTGGCGATCACGCCCATCAGCGCCAGCGACTCGGCGGCAAAGGCATCGCTGCGCGTCGAAATCGGTCCGCGATCGCTGATCAATTCGCGCATCTTGGCGAGGTTCTTGCTGCCCTGCTCGTACAACGCCGAGACGCGCTTGCCGGAGGCCTGGACTTCCTGGCCGAGACTGTCGAGCTGCCCGGACATCTGCGTCAGAAGCTGCACCACGGTGCCGGATCCGGAGGTGCCGGTGAGCGAACCGGCTCGCTCGGCCTCGGCAAGTTTGGCAAAGCGCGACGACGCCAGCTGGATATCCGGCAGCAGTCCCTGCGCCGCGATGGCGTTGCTGTTGGCGGTATCGAGGTCGCGGGTATAGTTCTGCACGGTGATGGCGAGATGCTGCTGGATCGCGGCGGCGCCGGCCAGTGCGGAAGCGTTCAGCCAGGACGACATCGCCACGATCATCAGCGATCCCAGCAGCATGCATCCGAACATCAGGCCGCGGCCGCCCCGATCGAGCACATGCGGCATGAACTGCATCAGGAACACCCAGAACGCATAGATGCCGACCGATACCGCCACGGAATAGATCACCGCGGCAAAGAACACCGTGGTCGGACTGCCGTTCAGCAATTCGCGGACGCCGAGGTAGGTATAGACGCCGGCCGCCAGCGCGAGGATTGCGGTGGTGAGTTTCAGCGTGCCTTCGAGGCGGGCGACGCCATTCGACAGCAGCTGTGAGGGAGACGAGCGGGAAGGCCGGGGCTGAGATGTAAAGGCAGTATTCGGGGGCATAATGGGCTCCGTGCGGTTCAAAGACCAACGCAGCAGCGCCCCGCTGCTCGCTAAACCTTTAGCTTCTGAAGAAAAATCCGGACGAGATTATGTCGGCAAGTATACACAATCATCAGGCGTTGGGCTTCACGAAGGCTTGAAAGAACC
>Ga0209871_1000281_pt1 | contig 14349 bp, 11 predicted proteins | sample OrgsoiDNA2013045_FD_185795 | JGI IMG/M metagenome (GOLD analysis project Ga0209871, IMG submission 185795) | Permafrost soil microbial communities from the Arctic, to analyse light accelerated degradation of dissolved organic matter (DOM) -... | ecosystem: Environmental > Terrestrial > Soil >... | reverse complement strand
GGCAGGAGTTGGCCGGCTATCAGAACCCACGAGCCGGTCGAGCGGCCGGCTCAACATGTTCTAAGCTGGCGGTCACGTCCACTCATCGCCAGGGGGTATCGGTGCAGATGCTGGGTCAGCTGAGCTCGAGCGGGCCGCTAGGCACGATCACGGGCGAAACAGTGTGGCGGCGATGAATTTTTTCCTGCCTGATGTGGTGGCGCGGCAGTTGCCGAACGTTGTTGGTCGGCTCGGCCTGGGTGGGATCGAGCCGGTCCGGAGGCTGGTCAGCCGTGCGGTGATCAACAAGTTCGGGTACGCGACGACGTTGCGGCCGCGCGCTCTGTCTCTGGCGAGCGACTACACGAGCTGGTTGAGCCTGACCGACCGCACATTTTCGGGCCGGCACCTGCCGCCGTCGACGGCGGTGCAGCAGGCGGCGCTTCCGCCGGAGGGGGAGGTGGTCGCGCTGTACCGACGGGAGCGGCTGACTCCGGCGACCGACACGAGCGTGATGTTCATGTTCTTCGCGCAGTGGTTCACGGACAGCTTCCTGCGCACGAGCCTGACCGACTATCGCAAGAATGAGTCGAATCATGAGATCGATCTGTGCCAGATCTACGGGCGCAACATCGACGCGACGAACCTGCTGCGCTCGAGGCAGGGCGGGCGCCTGAAGAGCCAGCTGATCGAGGGTGAGGAGTATCCCGAGTTCCTGTTCGCCCCCCGCGACGCGGGTCAACCGGCTGTGTTCAAGCCGGAGTTCGAAGGACTGTTCGACCCCGCCTTCATGACCGACGTGATCCTGAGAAGCGCATCCGAGCAGCAGGCCGATACGTTCTTCGCGGTCGGTCTTGAGCATGGCAACTCAACGATCGGCAACACCGTCATGAACGTCGTGTTCCTGCGCGAGCACAACCGCGTCGCCGGCATCCTCGCCCGCGGCCGCTACGAGGGCCGCGCCGTCAGCGCCTTCGGCTGGCTGCATCTGCTCGTCGAAGGTGAGCCCGGAATAATCGAGCACGTGCCATTCGGCGCCGAGCGCCTCGAACCGGGCGGTGAGCAGCGGTTGCGCGGAGCGCTCGGCCTCGTCGGTCGTCTTCACGGCCTGGATGTCGATCTGGACCATGCCGGCGACCTGATCGACGCGCAGCGCCCTTATATCGTCGCTTGCCGCGACCACCACCAGTACGCCGCCTTCGCGCTTCTCCTCGCCCAGCACGGCCGCCAGCGACATCTGCGGAACCACCCTGCCGAGCGCCATGACGAGGCCTTCCACCAGTTCGGGACTGAACGGCAGCGGTGTCAATGGACGCGCTTCCTCCACCGACAGGACGAGGTTGAGCGGGATCGCGACGCGGCGCGCGCCGGCCAGGATGCACAGGAAATCGAGCCGCTCCATCGCGCCGTCCTATTTCTCGGTCAGGGTCCATGCGCCGGTCCACTCGCCTGCGGGCCGCAGGCCGAGCCGCCGGCAACGCTGAGCCAGCACGCCCGCCGTCGCATCATCGGGATTGACGGCCATGGCGCGCGCCAGGTGCGCCTGCGCGGCGACGAAATCGCCGGCAATATAGGCTCTGACGCCGGCATCGAATTCCCCCAGCCATTCGGTCGCCGCGGCGCCGGGATCTTCGACGAAGACTTCGTAGATCGCAGTCGGCGTCTCCCGGCCGTTCAATATGATGACATCCACCTTGCGGGCAGGCACCGGACAAGTCAGCCGTTTGAACGTCTCGTCGCAGATCAGGATGCCGGAGCCGTAGGCCTTGGTGGCGCCCTCGATGCGGGAGGCGAGATTCGCCGGGTCGCCGATGACGGTGTAGTTCATCCGGTCGGGCGAACAGACCTGGCCCGCGATGACCGGCCCGGAGCCGAGCCCGACGCCGATCTTCAGCGCAGGCCCCGCACGACGCTCGTTCATCAGCGTCAACGCGCGATGCATGCTGCGCGCGGCCGCCACGGCGCGATCGGCGTCGTCGCCATGCGAGGTCGGAACGCCGAACAGCGCCATGACGGCGTCGCCAATGAACTTGTCGATGATGCCGCCCTCGGCGCCGATCACGTCGGCCATGTAGGAAAAATATTCGTTCAGCAGGTCGAGGACCCCCCGAGCGCCGAGGGCCTCGGCGAGCGGCGTGAAGCCGCGGATGTCGGCGAACAGGATCGTCGCGTCGCGCATGGCGCCGCCGAGTTCCGCCGCCGGGGTATCGATCATGGCCCTGGCGACGTCGGACGACATGGTCTTTTCCAGCAGCGACTGCATCCGGCGTTTCTCGGCAATGTCGTCGAGCAGGACCAATGCGCCGCACGCCTTGCCGGAAACCAGGATCGGCCGGATCGCGCGCCGTACCGCTATCCAGTCGCCGGCCGGTGTCGCGATATTGACGTCTGCCGGAGCCGGGGCTTCGCCTCCGGCGATCACGTCCCAGATCTCCTGGCCAAGCGCGTGGTTGAATTCGTCGCAGAGGCCGCCGATCGTGGTGCGGTTCGGGTTCACATCGCAGCCATAGAGGATGCGGCCCGCAGCCGGATTGGCCCGGACGAGGGATCCATCGGGGCCAAACATGAGCACGCCGGTCTCGAGCCCCTCCAGCAATTGGTCGCCGATCGGCCCGGGCGAAAGATCCGTCAACCTCATCGAGGGAGCAGCCTGATCTTCGATTTCGGCCGGCGTCGCATCGACGATGGTCGGCAACCCCAGGGTTTTGCGCAATACATCGACGATCTGCGACGCCCGCTTTTGCTTGAGGTCGAGGCTCACGCCTCCGGACGGCTTTGCAATCGTTGCAACCGCACCCAGACGCAGCGCCTCGATCCGCTCGGCCGAAGCCGTGTTGCCGACCAGCGAGGACAGGATGACGACCTTGCAGGGGGAGCGCAGCCCGAGCCGCCGCAGCGTCTCCAATCCGGACATTTCCGGCATCTCGATGTCGAGCAGGACGACGTCGGGCTTGATCTGGCGCACCTTCTGCAATGCGACCAGGCCGTTCTCGGCGGTATCGACCACCTCAAGATCAGGATCGCTTTCGACGATCTCCTTCACCAGGTTGCGCATGATGAAGCTGTCATCGACGACGAGAACGCGCTTGCGCGCTCCAGTGTAGGCTGCCGGACCTGCCTGCAGGGTCATGTCGATGCCTTTCTGTCGCCGGTTGCCGGACGGATTGTCATCACCGCGCGTCGGATCCGACGACGCCAAACGAAGCGCTGCACCGGAAGCTCGTCGCGCGGCCGCACGCAAAACAGATATTCCTGCGACGCCTCCTCGCGCCAAATGCCGGAGAAGAGCACCCGCAGCCGCGCCACCGCGTGCGGCATGGGTTCGATGGCCGAGGGATCGCAATGAACTAGCGCGCCGACCTGATCGACGACGATGCGGGTCTCGAGAGGGGTGTCTTCAGTCGCGCGTAGCGCGACCCCATGCTCGACGGTCTCGCCGGCATCGTCCCCGGCGAGAACGCGGCCGTCCAGCAGCAGCCACTCGCGCGGCGCGCGTCTGCCGCCGAACGGTTCCGCAACGCCCTTGAGCACCTCGATCGAATCAATGTCGGCACTCGGAACCAGAAACCGGTGCATGCCGCAGCGAACCTGGAGAAACTCGCTCACGCCGCACTCCCCTGTTCGAGCGCCAGCCGTTCGGCCGGAACCTGCAATCCGGACACCGACGCCTCGCGGGCGAGTTCGAACATCCCCTCGGGATCGAGCACCAGGACGATGCGGTCGAAACCCATGCTGGTGATGCCGCAGATTCCCGGAAGTGCGGCGACGCGCGGGTGCGCCTCGCGGATCAGCATTTCGCCGCGCCGCAGGATGCGGTGGACTTCGACGCCCATGCGCTGACCGGCCCATTGGCACAGCACGATCGGCAGATACGCAGCATTCGCCGCGGTGGAAGGAGGCAGACGCAGCAGCTCGGTCAATCTGAACACCGGCAGGAAGCGCTCGCGCAGCAGAATCGCGCGCTGCCCGTTGACGAATTGCACGCCGGCCGACGGGAACATCAGCGCCTCGCTCACCATCGCTTCGGGAAAACCGATCGACTGAACGCCGGTGTCGGCGAGAAGCATCGGCTGGATCGCCGCAGAGAGCGGCAGGTCCAGCCTGAACGTCGTGCCGCGACCGGGCTGCGTGGTGATGTCGATCTTGCCGCCGAGCTTGGTGACGTGGACGAGGACGACGTCCATGCCGACCCCGCGGCCGGAAGCGTCGGTGATCTCCTCCCTGGTCGAAAAGCCCGGCGTAAAAATGAAGCGCGCGAGCTGCTCGTCGCTCATGCTGCGGATCTCGTCCTCGGAAGCGAGGCGCGACGACAGCGCCCGCCGCTTGACGCGTTCGATGTCGATACCGCGACCGTCGTCGCTGATCTCCACCACGATGCGATTGCCCTGCTGCTGGGCGATCAGCCGCAAGATGGCCGTTCGCGGCTTGCCCTGGGCGAGGCGCTCGGCCTCCGGCTCGACGCCGTGCTCGACCGCATTGGTCAGCATGTGCGTCAGCGGATCGGCGAGCATGTCCGACATTCCCTTGTCGATGCGGATGCCGCCCGTGTCCGCCAGAAAGCGCACCTGTTTGCCGTGCGCGCGCGCCGCGTCGCGCACCATGCGGGGGAACCGCCCCGTCAGCATTTCCAGTGGAATGACGCGCAGGCCGAGCGTGCTCTCGTGAATGAGGCTGAGGATGCGTCCGACATCGGCTTCGACCGTACTGAAGTCGCGATACTGGCGCGCCAGGGTTTCGATGTCGGCTTGCAGCTGCGGCGCGCGCGTGACGGCGAAATCCGACAGACGCCGCAGCGCGTCCGGCACGTCGGTTTCGGTGGCGAGCACGTTGAGCCGGCTGCCGATCGAGAAGAATTCGCCAACCCGGCCGAACAGTTTGTCGAGCACCGCGACCGGAACCCGTACTTGCGTCTCCCCGGCGCGCTCGGCGCCGCCCGTGGCCGACCCGGACGATACCGAGAATTCGCCGGGCACGTGTCCCGGATCGAGCCGGCGCAATTCGCCTACGCCGTCCGCCACGGTTTCGGCGACTGCGCCCGGCGGGTCGGCGTCCAGCAGCAGCACGGCGATCCCTGGCCGTCCGCCGCGCATCGCACTCTGGCCGAGCAGCGGATCGAGCCGCGCGAGGCTTGCGAGGCTGGCCGGCGTCACCGCCTCGACAAAGACTTCCTTCAAGGTCGCGCCCGACCCGTCGAGCAGCGTGGACAACCGTTCGAGCCAGCGTGGCGGCCCCAACGCGAACAGCCTGGTGTCGAGGCCGAGCCTTCGCAAGTGCGCCTCGATCTCCTCGCCGGCGCGGTACGGGGCGCAGATCGCGTCACGGAATGCCGCGAACGGCACATCGGCCTCCCGCTCACTGTCGAGACCGCGCCGGAGGACGGCGATCCCCTCGAGAAGCAGCGCGTCGCGGTCCCGCGGATGGCCGACCGTGCGCGGCAGATCCTCCACGATATCCTCGATCAGGCGGCCGGCACCCGAATTCGAAGCCGCGACATCGCACAGCGGGATGCAACGTCGCAGCCGCGCCTGCCGCGCGTGGGGTTGCGCCGCCAGCGCCTCGTCGAGACATGTCGCGAGCGTGGCGCGCAGCACATCGTGAAGCACGACGGCCGCGTCCGTTACACCGCAGTCCTCGCCGACCAGCGCGCCGAAGCGGGCCGCCTTCCGCATCAGCCCGGCGAAGGCGCACACGCGTTCGGCGCCGGTTTGAACCGCGACGCATTGCGCGACGAGCCCGACGCCGTCGAAGCCCAGGCGCGTGCACGCAAAGGTGACGGCGTCGATTGCCTCACGGAGGCCGTCTTCGTCCCTACGGACGATCGCTTGCGCAGCGGCGGGAAGGACTTCATCCAGGAGTTCGGCGAAAGCCCGCAGCAGGTCGAGATCGTCGCCGAGAAAGCGCCACGGTTCGTTGCCCGCCTCGTCGGAGGTGTTTTCACTTGAACCGTCGGGACCGATCGCAGCCGTCGCGGCGCGCAGGGCCTCGATGATCTTGATTGGCGCCTGCCATCCGAGCGGCTCGGCGAGCGCATCCCTCAAGGCGTCGGTCGCCGCGATCAGCGGTTCCTGAATCGTCGTGTCGAACGACCGGTCGCCCGATCGCACCGGCGACAGCAGGCTTTCGGCTTCGTGCGTCAAGCGCTCCATGCCATCAGCTGCGACCACGCGGGCGAGCCCCTTGATCGAATGGAATTCCCGGAACAGCAGATCGATGTCCGAACGCGTCAATGCCTCGGGCTCGGCCCTGCCGAGGACGGGCTCGATCGCCGCCAAGTGCTGGTCGACCTCGACGTTGAATTGCGCCATCAGCTGCGAATCGGCACCATTGCTCACGGGACGTTTTCCCCTGAGGTGCGAACCAGATCCGCGAACCATTGCGCGTAGGCCTCGCGGTCGGCGCCCGCGAGGCTCGGCGAGGCCGCCCCCGAAGGTTTTGGCAATACGGCGTCGGCGCCCGCCTGTCGCCAGAGGTCGGCGGCTTCCGAGCCCGGCCACGCCTGGCGCGCCACGGCAACCACGATCGACCGCGTGACCAGCGAGAGCGTCGCGATCAGCGGCTTTGCCTCGACGATCGAATCGGTGTCGATGGCGAGCACGTCCGGAAGGTCATGTCTCGCGACCGCGACCGCCTCCTCCGCATGCGCGCGCGTGACGGTCAGGTCCGCACTCGACAGCGCCTCCGCCGCAGTGGCGAAACCGTGATCCTCGGTGACCAGCAGAAGCGAGGCCATTCAGCCCTCCGGAACAACCTCGGCCCGGTGGACGCGCGCCATCGACCATCGAGACAAACGCTCTGCAATCTCGGGCACGCTCGCAACCGCCGCCGACGGGCAGACGGCCCGCGTGGCCGACGGCATCCCGGCGACGACACAACTCGCGAAATCCTGCACCAGCACCCGCCCGCCCTGGGCCGCGACGGCGGCAGCACCCCGGGCGCCGTCGTCGCCCATGCCGCTCAGAACCACGGCGATCACCGTCATGCCGGCTTCGGCGGCCGAGCCGAACAGCAGGTCGGCGCTGGGGTGAAAGACATTGCCCGCGACTTCGGTCGCGACCAGGCGGAATTGCCCGGCGCGCCCGCGCGCGAGACGATAGTCCGATCCGCCACGCAGCACGATCACCTGCGCCTGCGACGGGACGTCTCCGGCGCCCTGTTCGATCACGTTGACCCCGGATTCGGCGGCAAGGTGTTGCGCAAAACCGGCGGTCTGATCGGCGGGCATATGCTGGGCGATCACCACGGGCAACCGCGGCGGACCGAGATGGTGCAGCAGCAGCGTGAGCGCGCTCGGACCGCCCGTCGATGCCGCCACCAGGACAATGTCGGGCCGCCGGCGTGGCGTGCGGTTGCAATGATCTGCTATCGGCACCAGCGGAGCGCCGGCCGGCGCCCGTCGAATGCCCCGCGCGACGGCGACCTCGTCGAGCGCCGTGGGCAATGAGCGGGCGATCGCGCCGATGTCGAGCCTGCCATCGACAACGCCGGAAATCACCCGCAGCGTCCCGGTGCGCGCAGGCTGCGTCGCTTGCGGCTCGCGCGTCGCAATGACGAGGGCGCGTCCATGGTGCCGTTCGATCGCAGCGACCAGGCGATCGCCGGCCGGGGTCACCATCAGGGCGTCATCGACGATGGCCAGATCGATTCCGCCGCCTGCGAGAATGCGCACCGCTTCGGCTGCCGTTGCGGCTTCGGCGGGCACGATGTTGCCTTGGTTCCCTTGGCGCCGGCGCAATTGCTGAAGCAGCCCGATGCGCAGGAACGCCGACGGCGAAGCGATCAGGACGCTGCTCACGCGGCCTCCGCTGTCTTCAGATAGACGGTCGCCGAATGCGTCCCGATCGCCTCCAGCGCACCCATTGTCCGCGGCGCGTCGGCCGGACCCAGCACCAGCACGCCGCCGGGCCGCAGCGCCGACACGAGGTTTTCCTGGGCACGCCGGTTGGCGGCCTCGTCGAAATAGATCAGCATGTTTCGGCACAGGACGAGATCGGCGCTGGCGACCGGAGGAGGATCGAGAACATTGTGACGTTGGAAGCGTACGCTGCCGCGCAAGGTCTGCGGAACGATCCAGGCGCTTGTCCCACGGCCCGGCCCGAAATAAGCCGCGGCCCAGAGCGGAATGGCGCGAAAGCTGTCCAGCCCGTGCAGCCGGTCGTAGACGCCGTGCCTAGCGGTAGCGAGCGATGTCTCGCTGAGATCGGTGGCGAGGATGGAGACCGGAACGGCCTCGACGAATACCCCGGCGCCGCGCGCGTGCGCCAGAAACGCCATCGTCCAGGCTTCCTCGCCGGTTGAACATCCCGCGATCCACACCACGAGCATCGGTCGCCCCGCCGCGCGGCGCTGCGCGTCGAGGCGGGGCAGAATGTCGTCACGCAGCAAATCGAGCTGGGCGGCATGGCGGAAGAAATAGGTTTCGTGGACCAGCATTCGCTCGACGAAATCGATCCAGTCGCGATCGCACGGCGACGCAGCGATCATCCGCTCGACATAGGCCAGACGGTGCGCGTCCTCGACGCAGGCAAGGCTGGAGGCCACCTTTCGGACCGCATCGGCTGGCCTCAGGCCGACCCGCCGATTGACCACCTCGGCGAGGCGCAAGGCCATGGAGTCCGGTTCGATTTCGGCGAGGTTCATGCCGGCTTTGCTCCCTGGGGTCAACGCAACCGCTCATGCGGTCTTGAATTGGGCGAGCCGGCCGCGTGTCTCGTCGGCGAGCTGCGAGAGCTGCACCATGGTGGCGGTGATTTCCTCGGCGGCGGTGGAATTCGACGTCGCGATCGACCGCAGCTGCGACACGCTGCTGTCGATCTGGGTAATCGTCGCCTGCTGTTCTTCGACGGCTGCGGCCGAGGAATGGATCATCTGCGTGGTCTGATCGGTCTGCGCGGCGATGCCCTGCATGGCGCCGCGGACCACGTCGGTAGCGGACTTGCCCTCGTTGGAGTCGATCGTCGCCTGCTCCACGATGTCGGTGATCTGCTTGGCGTTCTGGCCGGCGCTTTCGGCGAGCTTGCCGACCTCCTGCGCCACAACGACGAAGCCCTTGCCGTGCTCGCCGGCGCGCGCGGCTTCGATCGCGGCGTTGAGCGACAGGATGTGGGTACGATTGGCGATCTGCGCGATGACCTGCGTGATCTGGTTCACCTTGCGGCTATTCTGCGCGATCGCTTCGACGATGTCGGCGAGCCGCTCAACCGATGTGAGGCCCTTCTGGACCAGCTGGGACGCGGTGCTCGCCTTGTCGCTCGCAGCCTTGGTGTTGTCGGAGACGCTCTTGAGCGCGTCGGTCGACTCCCGAAGCGCGGTTGCGACCTGCGACAACGCGGCGCTCTGCGAGCGCGCACCATCCGAAACCTGCCCCACCGCCGCGCTCGCCTCTCCGACCGAGATCGCCGTGTGGCGCGCCTTCTCGCCGAATTCCTTGAACGCGGCGTTGGTGGCGTTGAGCAGGCGATTGACCTGTTCGCCGATGTCCTTGAGGAACCCGACCTTGTTGTCCAGCGGCACGCGGATCGTGAGATCGCCGGCGGCGGCCCCGGAAATAACCTCGCCGATCTCGCGCGTGGTGGTTTCGGCGGTGAGCATCGCGGCGATCTTGTCGGCATTCTGCTTGAACACATCGACCGCCCGGGCCATGGCGCCGAGTTCGCTCTTGCTGCGCATTTCCGGGATATCGACCGTGCCGTCTCCGGCCGCGAGGCCCGTCATGGCACCCGTCATGGCGTTCAGAGGCACGATGATTCCGCGCACGATGAACCATGCGAGAAGGCTGCCGACGACGACGGCAAACACGCTGGCGTAGATGACCTCATTGGTCCCCGACGCCGCCGTGGCGACCGCGCCATTGGCGATCTCTTCCGCGAATGCGGTGAGTTCGAGCCGCAGCGCCTTCAGCTTGTCCATGAACGCGGGTTCTGTTTCCTGAAGCTTGTCGTAGTTCTGCAGGATCGAGCGCGCCGCGGCGGTCGCGTCCCCGGCAACGAGCAGCAAGCGGCCCGCGGCGTCGTTCGGCGGCGGCGTATCGCCGAGTGCCTGGACCGCGGCAGCATAGTTTGCAAGCGTGGCGTCGGACGGATCGAGCGCGACGAGTTGCGCCGCCTCGCCGACGTGCTGGATGAGCCCGATGTGGCGCCCGGCCGCGCCGCCCACGTCCGGCCTGGCCGTGTCCGGAACAGGACCGGCATCCGCCAGGCCCAGCCCGGTCCCGGAAGTCGCGGCCACAAGCTCGCTCTCCCGTGGGCTTCGACCGGCGGCCGTGGCGGATAGTGTCCGAATCGGTGAGGCCTTCGGGCCGACCTGCGCCGCCCGGCGGAGGCTGTCGATGCTGGCAAGCCGCTGAACGGGCGACTGCGTCGAGTCCCGCTCCCTTTTCGCGCTCCCGGGCAGCGCGGCGAGCGCCTCCTGAATGCTGGTCACCCGTTGACGCAGCGCCTTGCGATCTCGAATGATGGCGTCCGCCGTGGCAAAATAATCCTTCAGGCTCTGGCGACCGTCCAGCATGGCTTGCCTCCGATGAGGGTCGCGCACCAGTTCGAGCGCCTGGCCGAACGCGGCATCGGAATCGGTCTTCCGCGTCGTGTACCTTTGCTCGTCGTCATCCGTTGCGGTCTGAAGATAGCTGACGACGCGCCGGTCCGCGCCGGCGAACTCGCGGATACCGACGGTGACGAATTGCGCCTGCCTGGCGACACGGATGCTTTCCGCGAGCGCCGCCGACACCTGTGATATGGCGTACCATCCCGCCCCCGCGATCACGATCGACAGGAAAATGAGGAGGCCGGCTAGCGCCAGGATACGCAATCGGATTGACAGATTTTTGAACATTTTGCGACGACCTGAGGTCGGAGGGGAAGTCGGGCGAATGACGCAAGGAAACGGCTGGGGCCGCTTCCTCCGGTGTTTGTTGGATCACCATTGGCTCGCTGGCAGCTGAACTGACGATGCCACGAGGTCTCTGCCAGAGCCCCAAGCCGTCTCATGCTTGGCCGGAATGGCGGGCTCAAGACCAAAGCAGGGCCATCGCGAGAATTCGGGTTACGATCGCAATATTGCGATCATCATGCCATCGAATTGCCATCGCCTGGCTCGCACCGGATGGATTCAAGATGTGAAAAAGCTGAACGGGCGTGGCGAGCCGTTCCGCGGCGCCCCGCGAGAGTGACAAAGCGCGGGCAATTGTTGGGCAACTTAATTTTGAGGAGTTTGCGTCCGGCATCAGTCGTGGCGGAAATTGTGGCAATGCTGGCCGACCGGTCGGGAATTGGCAGCGCGAGGGTGCCGCCGGGCGGACGCCAGGTCGCTATTGCTCGACTTGAGTGACATCGCGAACGGCGCCGCGAGCCGCGTTGGTCGTGAGCGCCGCATAAGCGCGCAAGGCAGGCGAGACATGGCGCCTTCGGCCGAACGGTTTCCAGGCTGTGCTGCCCTTCGCCTCCATCGCCGAGCGACGGTGAACGAGCACGGCATCGTCGAGGTCGAGACGGATGGTGCGGTTGGGAATATCGATCAGGACCGGGTCACCCGTCTCCACCAGCGCGATCAGTCCGCCTTCGGCGGCCTCCGGCGAAACATGGCCGATCGAGAGACCCGAGCTTCCTCCGGAGAACCGGCCATCCGTCACAAGTGCGCAGGCCTTGCCGAGCCCTTTCGACTTCAGATAGCTGGTCGGATAGAGCATCTCCTGCATACCGGGGCCGCCCTTGGGGCCCTCATAGCGGATCACCACCACGTCGCCCGGCTCGACCTTATTGCCGAGAATGTCGGCCACAGCGGCGTCCTGACTCTCGTAGACCCGTGCCTTGCCTGCGAAGGTCAGGATCGACTCATCCACGCCAGCGGTTTTCACGACACAACCTTCGGGCGCGAGGTTACCGAACAGCACCGCGAGACCGCCTTCGCTCGAGAAGGCATGTTCGGCGGAGCGTATCACGCCATTCTCGCGATCGATGTCGAGATCCTCCCAGCGCGCCGATTGGCTGAACGCAACCTGCGTCGGCACGCCCCCCGGAGCCGCCCGGAAGAAGTGGCGCACATCCTCGCTGGTCGTGCGGGCGATGTCCCAGTGGCCGAGCGCATCGGCCATGGTCGGCGCATGCACGGTCGGCAAACTGGCGTCGATCAGCCCGGCGCGGTCGAGTTCGCCCATGATCGCCATAATCCCGCCGGCGCGGTGGACGTCCTCCATGTGGACGTCGTTCTTCACGGGCGCGACCTTGCAAAGACAGGGAACCCGGCGGGACAGGCGGTCGATGTCGACCATGGTGAAGTCGACGCCACCTTCCCGCGCTGCAGCCAGCAGGTGCAGCACGGTGTTGGTCGATCCGCCCATCGCGATGTCGAGGCTCATCGCATTTTCGAAGGCCGCGAAGCTGGCGATGCCGCGCGGCAGCGCGGTCGCGTCGTCCTGCTCGTACCAGCGGCGGGCGAGATCAACGATCACAGCGCCGGCCTTGCGGAACAGCTTCTCGCGATCGGCATGCGTTGCCAGGGTCGACCCGTTGCCGGGCAGCGACAGGCCTAACGCCTCGGTCAGGCAGTTCATCGAGTTGGCGGTGAACATGCCCGAGCAGGAACCGCAGGTCGGACAGGCCGATCGCTCGACCGTCGCTACTTCCTCGTCGGTGTAGCTGTCGTCCGCGGCAACGACCATCGCATCAATCAGGTCGATCGCCCGCTTGATGCCTTTTACCATGACCTTGCCGGCCTCCATCGGGCCGCCCGAGACGAAGACAGTCGGGATGTTGAGCCGCATCGCCGCCATCAGCATGCCAGGCGTGATCTTGTCGCAATTGGAGATGCACACCAGTGCGTCGGCGCAGTGCGCGTTGACCATGTATTCGATGCTGTCCGCGATCAGCTCGCGGCTCGGCAGCGAATAGAGCATGCCATCATGGCCCATCGCGATGCCGTCATCGATGGCTATCGTGTTGAACTCCTTGGCGACCCCGCCGGCCGCCTCAATCTCGCCGGCGACGAGCTGTCCCAGGTCCTTCAGATGGACATGGCCCGGCACGAACTGGGTGAAGCTGTTGGCAATGGCGATGATCGGCTTACCGAAATCCTCGTCCTTCATGCCGGTCGCGCGCCAGAGCCCGCGGGCGCCGGCCATGTTGCGGCCATGGGTCGTGGTTCTGGAGCGGTATTTTGGCATGGCGGCCTCCGATGACATTTCGGCCACCGGGATAATGCACTTCCAGAATAAGCCAAAATATATTACTTCATGGCTATTAAGACGTATAAGATATGAAAAATGGACGTTCGGCAGTTGAGACATTTTGCGGCGGTGGCGCGGACGCTCCACTTCGGGCACGCCGCCGACGGCCTCGGCATGACCCAACCGCCGCTCAGTCAGTCCATCATGGCCCTGGAACGGGAACTCGGCGCACCGCTCTTCGTGCGAACGAAACGGAGCGTGGCGCTCACGCCGTTCGGCGAGCAGTGGCTAACGCACGTTCGGACCGTGCTCGACGGCGTGAACGCGTTGCCCGAGGTCGCGAACCGGCTGCGGGATGGCACTGCAGGTCATCTGGCGATCTCGTTCGTGAGCACCGCTGATTACAGCATTCTGCCGACGCTGGTGCGCCGCTACGCCTCGCTTTTTCCCAATGTCGAGATCTCACTGACCGAAGCGACGAGCGACGTGCAGATCGCGACCCTGCTCGAAGGCAAGGGCCACGTGGGCCTCGTCATCCCGCCGCCGAACGCCGCATTCCCGAAACCGCTCTCCTATCTGCCGCTTGTGACCGAACCGCTGATAGCGGCCGTGCCGGAGAGTTGGATCATCGACGGGAGATTGTCTTTCTCGGCAGATCAACTCTCGCCTGAAGCCGTAGTGGGCGCACCGCTGATCCTCTTTCCTCGGCAGAGTGCGCCTGCCTTCCATGACCTCGTAACCGGCTATTACGCCGCGCATGGTGGGCAAGCACGAATCGTCCAGGAAGCGATCCAGATGCAAACGATCATCAGCCTCGTCTCCGCCGGGATGGGCGTCGCGCTTGTCCCCGCTTCGCTGCGCAACCTGGCGCGGACCGGTGTCAGCTACATGGATCTGGGTGGCACGGCGCCGGTATTGGAGACCGGGATCACATGGCGCTCGGGAGACACCACGCCGACGATAGAACGATTTGTGAGCGTCGCATGTGATCTGATCACCGGCGCTCAATGATCGGATTCGCATTAATCACGGGCAACAGCGAAGCCGGGCTTGCAGCCAACACCCCGGAAATACATGCGAGGCGCCCCAGAATTCGGTGAGGACCGATCAAGCCTTTTATTGGCGATGGCGACAGCGCACCTGACAAAAAAGCCGCCCCGAAGGGCGGCTTCCTAGAACCGATCTTAAATCAGTATCTTGTCTGGTTGCGGGGA
>Ga0209871_1000280_pt1 | contig 14385 bp, 16 predicted proteins | sample OrgsoiDNA2013045_FD_185795 | JGI IMG/M metagenome (GOLD analysis project Ga0209871, IMG submission 185795) | Permafrost soil microbial communities from the Arctic, to analyse light accelerated degradation of dissolved organic matter (DOM) -... | ecosystem: Environmental > Terrestrial > Soil >... | reverse complement strand
ATTTTCAGACAGCCAAACCGTCATTGCGAGTCAACGGGTCGCAACGACTGGAACTCCAGATACGGTTGTGCGAAATGGCCCGGCCGTCGCAGCGTCTCAATGCTGAATGATGTCAGCTGGAAACGGGCGAACAGGCCGGCCCGCGCAGGCATTGTCGCGCATTTTTACTGCCTCGCGCTGCTCTTTCTCGAACCCGTTCAGTGAAAGGCTGGAAATGTCACACAACTCCCGTTGATCGATGGCGTATTCCGCGATTGCATCCCAAGCCCTGGAAAAACGATTATACGCGGCGCAGAGGTCCCATGTTGGGACGCCCCTCGCATGTTTTAAGGCCGCTGCGGCCTCGCTGCGCAGCCGGGTCAATTCGGGGCAGCGCTCCTGCGCGTTGGCCTGACTGCAAAATCCGACCAGCGCCATCATCGCAAGGGCTGACATATGCGTCCGCATCGAAGGATTTCCTCGCACCGATTGCCACCGCCGCGCGCGATAATATCTTCACACTGCAAGCCGTCAAGCACGGCTGATTTGCGGTCTCACACCAGCAAGGCACTGATTTGATGGACGAGACGCGCTAGCCCCGCCCCTCCGCGGCGGCGGGCCGCCAGACCAGAAGGCGGCGCTCGACCGCCGTCACCATCATGTCGATCAGGATAACGAAGACGGACAACACAAACATGCCCGCGAACACGCCGGCGATGTCGAACACGCCTTCGGCCTGCTGGATCAGATAGCCGAGCCCCGCCGCCGAGCCGAGATATTCGCCGACCACGGCGCCGACTACCGCGAAGCCGACCGAGGTATGCAGCGAGGAGAACATCCACGACAGCGCCGACGGCCAGTAGACGTGCCGCGTCAACTGCCGTTCGTTCATGCCGAGCATGCGGCCATTGTCCAGCACGGTGGTGCTGACCTCCTTGACGCCCTGATAGACGTTGAAGAACACGATGAAGAACACCAGCGTGACGCCGAGCGCGACCTTCGACCAGATGCCGAGGCCGAGCCACAGCGTGAAGATCGGCGCAAGAACGACGCGCGGCAGCGCGTTGGCCATCTTCACATAGGGGTCGAATACCGCGGCAACCCGGGGCTGGCGCGCGAACCAGAAACCGACGGCGACGCCGGCAAGCGAGCCGATCGCGAACGCGAGAATCGACTCCCACAGCGTGATCGCGAGGTGTTTCCAGATCACGCCGCTTGCGAACCAGTCGACGATCTGGCTGCCGACGTCGATCGGGTTGGAAAAGAAAAACGGCGGCAGCAGGACGCGGCCGAAGACCGGCACCGTGGCGAGCAACTGCCATAGCCCCAGCACGACGACGGCGACCAGCAATTGACAGCAGAGAAGCGTCACGCGGGACATGAATAACAATCTATCTCCGGGTCGTCCCGGCGAACGCCGGGACCCCCGGCGTTTATTGTTGCAGAAGGTCTCTACGCCGCCGTCCAAACGCGAGGCCACGGCGTATGGGTCCCGGCGTTCGCCGGGACGACGCGCGACGGTATTTCCACCTTCGCAAAGGGAGGAAGCGCTGGCAACCTTGTCACGGCTTGGAGAACGTGCCGATCAAACCGGTAGCCGCCTTGGCGTGGCCATCCAGCGCCTTGATCAGTTCGTCGCGCGTCATCCCCGCCTGCAGGGCTGATGGCTCGAGATCGGTCGCGATCAGCGTGAAGGTGTAATGATGGGGGGCACCGGGCGGCGTGCACGGTCCGAAGTAGTTCGACAGCTTCATCGTGCTTTGACCGCCGACATATTTGTCGCTCGGTTTGGAGACTTCGCCTTCGGCGAATCCCGTGACCGCGACCGGAATGCCATAGGCGACCCAATGGCTGACGCCACCGGGCGGACGGCCTTCCGGATCGAACATCAACAGCGCATAGCTCTTGGTGCCTTCAGGCGGGTTCGCCCAGGCGAGCGGCGGCGATACGTTCTCGCCGACGCAATTCGGATTGGCCTTGTTGTTGCCGGCGTTTTTTGTTGCCAACCGCTCGCCGTCCTTGAAGCCGGGCGAATACAGCGTGAATACGCCTTGCGCGAGGGCCTCGTGAACCCCGAACGAGGACGCCAGCACCAGGATGCCGGCAAGTATCGAACCGCGTGAAAACATAAACGCCTCCCAGTTGAATTGATGTCCGAGTGTAACCTCTGCTGCATCGAGATCAAGGCAAGTCAACCGCCTCCCGATTGCGCGTAACCCTTCAACACCTCAGCCTTGAGAACACTCCATATCTCATGATGAAGGGAGTGAAATTCTTTTTGCAGGCGGACCTCGAAAATGTCGCGCGGGCGGGCCAGCGGCACCCGCCAGTCGCCGATGATGCGCGCACTGGGCCCGGCCGACATGATTACGACACGGTCGGCGAGCGCTATCGCCTCCTCGAGATCGTGGGTGACGAACAGCACCGCCTTGCGGTCGGCATTCCACAATTCCAGCAGCAGATTGCCCATGATCTGTCGCGTCTGGGCATCTAGCGGCCCGAACGGCTCGTCCATCAGCAGGATCTTGGGATCGCGGATCAACACCTGCGCGAGGCCGACGCGCTTGCGCTGGCCGCCCGACAGCATATGCGGATAGCGATTGCCGAACGCGCCGAGACCCACGGCGGTAAGCCAGCCCTGCGCCCGTTCCAGCGCGTGGCCGCGCGGCGCGCCCGAAATCTCAAGACCAATGGCGACGTTGTCGATCGCGGTCTTCCATGGAAACAACGCATCGGCCTGGAACAGATAGCCGGCCTGCCGGTTGAGGCCGGTCAGCGGAGCGTCGAAAATCCGCACCGTTCCCGATGCCGGTCTCAGCAGACCGGCGGCGACATTGAGCAGCGTCGATTTCCCGCACCCGGTGGGCCCGACGATGGCGACGAACTCGCCATGCGCGATCCTGAGCCGGGCCTTTTCGACTGCGGTGTAGACACGGCCATCTGCCACAGGGAAAGCCACCGTCGCGTCGTCGAGCGCGACCGCCGTCGATCCCGCGGTCTCGCCTGCCTGCACGCGCTTCCCCCCATGTCGTGGCCTGTGAATTACCGCCATCATCCCAACAATTCAACCGATCGCGGCAATAGGCAAGGCCCGCGCCGGCTTGGTGGGTCGAACGCGGTGTGATAATCCCAACGTCATGACCGGCGCCCCGCCACTGATCGCATTTGCGCATGTCGGCAAAAGCTTTGACGGCGGCCGCGGCGCGAAACCCGTTCTGGCCGTGAACGACGTCTCGCTTGACGTCGCCGAGGGCGAGTTGCTCGCCATCGTCGGCGGCTCCGGCTCCGGCAAGACCACGCTGCTGCGGCTCGCCAGCCGGCTGATCGAGGCCGACAGCGGCAGCATCACGATCGAGGGCGCCGACGTCCGCGCGGTCGATCCTGTCCAGCTGCGCCGCCGCATCGGCTACGTGTTCCAGAGCGGCGGGCTGTTTCCGCATATGAGCGTCGCCGACAATATCGGCATCACGCCAAAGCTGCTGGGCATGCCGGCGGCGGAGATTGCGTCGCGGGTCGACGAATTGCTCGATCTGGTGCGGCTCGATCGCACACAACATCGGGACCGCCTGCCGCAGGAGCTGTCGGGCGGCCAGCGACAGCGCGTCGGCGTCGCTCGCGCCCTGGCGGCAAGGCCCAAAATCGTGCTGATGGACGAGCCGTTCGGCGCGCTCGATCCTCTCACCCGCGATGCGCTCGGCGACGATTTTCGCGATCTGCACAAGAAGCTCGGGCTGACCACGGTCATGATCACCCACGACATGACCGAGGCCATTCTGCTCGCCGACCGCGTCGCGGTCATGCGTGCCGGCCGGCTGTTGGCGCAGGGCACGCCGGCACAGCTTTCCAACAGTGACGATCCCTACGTCGGAGAGTTGTTGCGCACGCCGCGGCGGCAGGCCGAACGGCTCAACGTGCTGCTGCCGAAGGGTGGCCCGGCATGAGTCTGTTCTCCGATCCACGCTGGAGCGAGGCGCTGGGGCATCTGCCGGATTACCTCGGCAATCACGTGCGCGTCAGCGTCACGGCGCTGGCGCTGGGCCTGCTGGTCAGCCTGCCGCTGGCGATTTTCTCGCGCAACCGGCCGGTGATGCGCGGCGCGCTGCTGGGCCTCGCCAGCATTGTGCAGACGGTGCCGGGCCTCGCGCTGCTCGCGCTGTTCTATCCGCTGCTGCTGGCGCTGGCGGCGTTGTCGTTGTCGTGGTTCGGGGTCGGCTTTTCCGCGTTCGGATTCCTTCCCGCGGTGCTGGCGCTGGCGCTTTATTCCATGCTGCCGGTGCTGCGCAACACCATCACCGGCCTGCAAGGCGTGGAGCCTGCGATCCTCGAGGCCGCGCAGGGTGTCGGCATGACGGAGCGTCAGTCGCTGTTGATGGTTGAGTTGCCGCTGGCGCTGCCGGTGATGATGGCGGGCATCCGCACCGCGGCGGTGTGGGTGATCGGTACCGCGACGCTGTCGACCCCGATAGGCCAGACCAGCCTCGGCAACTACATCTTTGCGGGATTGCAGACCCAGAACTGGGTGTTCGTGCTGTTCGGCTGCCTCGCCGCCGCCGTGCTGGCGCTCGCGGTCGATCAATTGCTGGCCCTGATCGAGACCGGCCTTCGCCAGCGCAGCCGCCTGGGGGTGGCGTTCGGCGGCGTCGGAATCGCGGTGCTGGTCGCGGCAACCCTGATGCCCGCGGTGACGCGCTCGCAATCGACCTATATCGTCGGCGCCAAGACCTTTGCCGAACAATATGTGCTGTCGGCGCTGATCGCGCAGCGGCTGCGGGCGGCGGGACTATCCGCAAGTTCGCGCGAGGGTCTCGGCTCCAATGTGATTTTCGATGCGCTGGCATCAGGTGATATCGACGTCTATGTCGATTATTCCGGCACGCTGTGGGCCAACCAGTTTCACCACAGCGATATCAAGCCGCGCGAAGAATTGCTCGACGAATTGAAAGCGACGTTGGCGACGCAAAAAATCACAATGCTCGGCGAGCTCGGGTTCGAGAACGCCTACGCGCTGATGATGACGCGAAAACGCGCCGAGGAACTGCGGATCCATTCCATCGCCGATCTCGCCTCGCATGCGCCAACGATGTCGATGGCCGCCGATTACGAGTTCTTTTCGCGACCGGAATGGGCCGGGCTGCGAGAGGCCTACGGGCTGTCGTTTCGCGCGCAGCGGCAGATGCAGCCCGACTTCATGTATGCCGCTGTCGCCTCCGGCGAGGTCGAAGTGATCGCGGGTTACACCAGCGACGGGCTGATTGCGAAATACGATCTGGTCGTGCTCGACGATGCCAAACACGCCATCCCGCCCTACGACGCGATCGTGCTACTGGCGCCGAAACGCGCAGGCGATCTTGCGTTGCGCGCGGCGCTCTCGCCGCTGCTCGGCCGAATCGATATTGCCGCGATGCGGGAGGCGAACTTGCGCGCCGCCGGCGGCGACGGCGTCTCGTCGCCCGATGCGGTGGCGCGCTGGCTGTGGGAGAAAATCGGGAAGCGCTAGCGGATCTAGATCGCGATGACTTTTCTTCGAATCGTCATCCCGCTCTATCTTTTTGTTTGAGCATGATCTTTTTCGGAAAACCGGTAACCACTTTTCCGGATCATGCTCTAGATCGGCGCCTTCAGCTCACCGAAAAGCCATCCAAGCACATCGGACTGCATGGGGTCGCCGCTCGCTACCAGGATCTTTTCAACATGACTGCACTTGACGCACTCAAACGTGCGTGCGTCGAAGTTCAGGCGTGCCGGCCTTATCCGCGAAAGCATCATCAAACCTTGGCACTTTGGACATGCGGGAGTTTCGATTGCAACCGGCGAACCGCCGGAATGCTGCGATTGAGGTGCCGACATGATGCTTCGCTCAAACGGGCGGGAGCACGAACTCCCTGTCACCGGTGGATGCCGAGGATGAGCCGGTGATGGAACCAGCATGGCCTGTTCGGTTCCGTCTTACTGGTCAAAATTGCTCACATTCGCAAAATAGAATTGCAAATTATCATAGCAGTCCGCTTCTTGATGGCATCCATGAAATCATGCGCCCGGCCAAACGAAATCGGCCGGGCGCAATCCTTCACGTCATAGGCTGGTGGTCGCGGGGTACCCGGAGAAGTCAGTAGCGGTCTGTGCCGATACCAACGCTCACACCGGGAGCCCTGAAACCGATACCGCCCCGGTCCTCGTAACCGCGGCGCTCGACATAACCCTCGCGACGGTCATATCCGTATGAATCACGGGGCTCACCGATGATGACGCGGCGCTCACTGCGTTCACGCCAGCAACGACCGTTTTCATTGCAGACCATGCGAACGTTCTGAATGTTGCTCTCCGGTGCGATTGATGCACCGGCGGAAATCGGGGCGGCGGAAGCAGCAGTCATGAAAAACACGCTGGCCCCGGCAGCCAGAGAGATCGACAGGATATTCATGGCATTTCTCCAAAAGTGATTGTGTCAGGGAGCCAACAAGCTCGCGAGCCAATGGTTCCGGCAGCCGACGGGTGATCGGCATTGATCACGTGCTGTGCGGTACGAAAAATTGTCATCGAACAGATCACCGCAATCTTCGGTTAGGAAAGAAAAACAAATCCATGATTGAGGGAACCTTTATCGGCTCGCTCCATTTGCCTGCTGTCCGATACTGGACGCACGACAACCGGTAGACATCATGAAGAAAATTCTCCTGGCGACGGTCACTGTTCTCGCATTCGCTGCCCCCTCATTCGCGGCTGAAACGGGCAAAACTGTCGGTCAAGCGCCGCCATCAGGTTCCTCGTTCTACCTGGCTCAGGATACTGCGTCGATGAAGTGTCAAGTTGTCAGTGCCCAGCCCGCCGCCGGCGGCAGCATGAAGGTTATCGGGGCGGCTCATCCGACCCAGTCATCCGCGCAAACAGCTTTGACGGCTGACAAGACCTGCAAGTAATGAAGTGACGCTGCGAATACAGGGGTGGGTTGATTGGTTCGACTCGGAATCCCGAAACGATTGACCCGCCCCTGTATTGCTGGACCAATACTGTATTGCTGGACCAATGGCGCACGGCCAGGTTAATGTCCGTCCGAACCTCGTCGCGATTGATCGCGATATGAATTTCGGTCACTTCAACCTCGGCCACGAAACCAAAAAGTTGTCCATGACATCAGTTCGTCGCGCCGGCTCCCGCCTGCGCCTCGCGACATTCCTGATTGTGTTCGCCGCGCTCGCAGCCTCACACCGTGGGGCGAGCGCGGAGGCGGGTTATCCGAACAAGTCCGTGCGCATCGTTCTGCCATTCGCGGCCGGCGGCGTCGCCGATACCACGGCGCGCATCATTGCGGAAAAACTCGGCGACAAGCTTGGACAACGGTTCTACGTCGAGAACCAGCCCGGCGCCGGCGGCATCGCCGCAGCCCGAACCGTGATCGCATCGGCGCCGGACGGCTATACGCTGGCGCTATTGTCCAATGGCACCGCGGTCAGCGTCTCCCTGTTCAAGAAATTGCCTTTCGATCCCCTGCGGGATTTCGAACCGATTTCCAGTCTGGGTTTTTTCGATTTCGTCTTCGCCACCGGCGCCAATTCGCAGTTCAGGACGCTTGCGGACTTTATCGCCGCCGCCAGGAACAAGCCCGGCGCCCTCAATGTCGGCACCATCAACATCGGCAGCACCCAGAACCTGTCGGCGGAATTGTTCAGGACATCAGCCGGCATCGATTTCACGATCATCCCCCATCGCGGAACCCCCGAGGTTCAGATCTCGCTGTTGCAGGGCGACATTGCGCTCATGATCGACAGCTACTCATCGATGAAGGGCAATCTTGAGGACGGCAAGTTCCGGGCGCTGGCGTCATCGGGGCCCGTGCGCTCGAGGAGCACGCCCGCCATCGCGACCTTGCAGGAAAGCGGCGTTGCCAATTACGAGGTCGTTTCCTGGAACGCGCTGTTTGCGCCCGCCGGCACACCGCCCGAGATCGTGAACAAACTCAATGGCGCACTGCAGGAGATACTCGCCGACGCCGACGTCAAAAAACGGCTGATCGAACTCGGCATCGAGGCCAGAGCGAGTACGCCGCAGGAAATTTCAGCCCGGCTCACATCCGACATCGACAAGTGGCAGAAGGTGATCGAGAAGGCCGGAATTCCAAAGCAGTAGCCGCGTTGCTAAAACGCTTTGCCCACCGTCGCGACTTCAAACTGCTGGTTGATCGGCGCGGTCGGATGGGCGGCATCCAGCAGTTGCTCCTCGCCCAGACCGATCCCCTGCAGGCGTTTTGGCGAAATCTTGAAGGCGGTCACGAGCGCGCCGCGGATCGCGTCGGCTCTTTTCTGGCTTAAAGTCAGATTGGATTCGCGCCTGCCCGCCGCCACGGTATGGCCGACAATCAGGAATTTGTACGCAAGCAGCGCAGGATCATAAAGCGTATCGGCGATGCGCCCGAGCGTTCGATAGGACTCCGGCCGAATCACCGCAGAGTCCTCATCGAATTTTATCTCGACGGCAAATCTTGGCAGCTTGAGCAGCTGCGTGGCGACGGGCGGTCGCTGCAGCGTCACGCCGTCCGCCTTGGACTTAACTCGCTCCAGCACCTGTTGCCGCAGGGCCGCGACCTCGATATCGGGTGCCGCATCAAGGCCAGCAAGCTGTTTGACCCAGTCTTCCGGCGTGGCACTCGCCTGGGCCCGAGCCGAGGACGACGGCGCCATGGCGCCAATCAGCAGGACGATGAACAAACCCATGCCAAGTCGGCTTTGCTTCCCCAATCGCATCAGCGATACCCCGCCTCGCCAATAGCCTGGTTGCATCTGGCACTTACTCCGCGCGCCGCCGTCAAGATGCATTCGAGAGCCTGGCCGCCTTCCTTTGGAATGCCGCCGCACAATTTGACGGCGTCGCGCTCACATATCTTGGCGACAGCGGAGCGGGCGGCCAGCCGTTTCTGGATCGCGTCGAAAGCTCGAACATAATCGGTCCTGCACTGAGCCGATAGACTATCCTGATTGCGCAAAAGGCAATCCTTCAGACGAGCAGGATCGAGACTGACGCCGCGGCAGTTTGTCTCGATCTCCTTGGCACAGCTTGCACCCAGGATTCCGGCAGCGTCCTCGAACTTCATCGTCTCCGCCGACGCCGACGACCAGGCGCTGATCAGAACAATGGACAATATCGATCGGATCGGGCTCATGGTCTCATCCGCGCCTTTGGGTTGATCAGGCGCTCAAGGCCCCGCCTCGGGCGAACGCCGTCGCCAGGAATGCCGCGAGTATGCCACCGATCAGCAGGTATTTCACCGCATATTAGGCGCGCACGTTCCAAGCCGACCTCGCGCCACGAGCAGGGATGGCCACCGATGAAGATCCGGCATTCGCCGGCCGCGGCATTCTGCTTGGCCGGGAAACCGATGCCCCCGCAGCCCTACAAGCCGTGCACCAGGCCGGCATCGATCAGGAGCCGGTTGAAGCGGCGGGCTTCCGCGCCGTCTTTGCAGCCATAGAAAACACCTTTGCAGCGCAGCATGATGGTCTTCTGCTCCTCGAACGAGGGATCGAGCGGTATGCCGGCGGCTTCCTGGATCACCAGCGGCAGATAGGGCCCGTCGATTGTCTCCATCACGACGGGACTCTTCACCGGTTCGAAGTTGATGGCGTCGATCGCATAATAGGTCGCGTAGTAGCGCGGGTCGTAATTCTCCAGCTTCTTGCCGACACCCGCTTCATCGAGATCGGGGTCGAGAATGTGCGGCGAGAATTCCGGCTGGTGGTCGCCATAGCGCACGATCAGGAACGGCTGCGCCGGAAATTTCTTTTTCAGCCCCGCGATGAACGCGGCGTAATCGTCGGCGCTCATCGCCTGCCGGCGCAGATATTCATCGACCACCGGCTCGTTGCCCGGCTTGCGCCAGAACGGCATCAGGTCGGGACGGAAGCGCGTCTCCCAGGGAAAATGATTGGCGGCGAGATAGACGAACATGAACAGTGGCGCCTTCGGCGTTTCCTCCGACATCAGCTTCAGGGCCTTATCGTAAAAGAAGCTGTCGGGCTCGACGTCCCTGGCGCCGAGGTCGCGCGCGTCGTAGAAATGCTGGATGCCGGTCGTGGTCTGGAAGCTGCGCGCGCTCATGAACGCGCCATAGGCCGGATAGAGCGAAATGGTGTCGTAGCCGCAGCGCCGCAGCGCCAGCGGCAGTCCGCGCTCGACGCGGCCCGACGCGATGCGGGTCACGAAATAGGAAAACCGGCCGAACGACCGCGACGAGAGCCCGGCCAGCACATTGTATTCGGTGAACCAGCTTGGGCCGCCATTGCTCTCGGTCAGGAATTTCCGCTCCTTGCCGTCGTACGATTTGAAATGGCTGCCGTAGCCCGCCTGCACCTTGATGCCATTGGCCTGGCGAATGTCGAAACTGGATTCGTCATGGATCATGACGATGTTAGGCCGCCGTCCCGCGGGATGGCAGGAATCGACCAGCGGCACCTTGAGATGCTCGGCGGCCACCGCATCGGATTCCATGAAACCGTAATTGATGAAATCCGAAACCGCCGTGACGCCGGAGCGGGCAAATTTCGACAGATAGCCATCGTCGTAGTAGCCGCGCCAGGCTTCGTCCGGCCAGGCAAAGGAATATCCGACCAGGGCCGCCAGACACGCCAGCTTGCAGGCCACCGCCGGCAAACGCCGGATCCGGAATGGATCGAGCCACCACAGCGCATACATCAAGGGGACGGTGACGAGCGCCGCGCCGATGACGGACCAGCGCAGATTGGGGAAGATCGTAAACAGGAAGGCCGCGGTATCGCGGTCGATCACCATCAGGTCGACGAAGTTCGCCGTCATCTGCACGATGTCGTGCTTGAGCCGCGACAGCAGGATCAGCACCACCACCAGGGTCAGCGACAGCGCGCCGGACAGGGCGGGACGCCGCAACAGCGCGATCCAGAAGAAGTTCAGGATCCCCCAGGAGAGAAGAAAGCCGGCGCGCGAACTGAAGTCGGTTTCGGTCTCAAACATGACGGCCAGCGCCGCCAGATGCGGCGCCGCGACGGCAAGCAGCCGCCAGATGCCGACCGCGGCGATGCCTCCGGCGGCGACGGTAGTGGATGGACCTGGATTTGGCGCAGGCGCCATGTCGGGACGCAACGACACCCGGCACTGCCTTGGAGCCTTGGCTGGCGATGACCAGGAGACGCACGACGCAGCCGGAGCCTGCGGCATGTCTTAAAAATGTAATAGAACCGTCATGAACACGCAATGAATTTGCCTAATTTGCCCAATTTGCCGCAGCGGAGATCGGCCCGGGCGTTAACGCTTCCGGTCAGGCCATACCCGGGCGCGTTGAAATGCCCTCGATGAACAGATCGAGGATCGCCTCGGCGGTGCGCTCGGCGTCGGCTTCCGCGACACCCCAGCGCGGAAGATGGCCGTCGATGTTCATCCGGGCAAAGCCGTAGACCAGGGCGCGGCCGGCGATCTGGACCCGCTTCAGGTCGGAGACGCGCAATTGTCCTTTTCCGAAGGCGTCCGCCAGCAAGCGTTCGGTCATGCCGATCAGTTCGGCGTTGTCCTGCGACAACCCGGTCGCCTTGTCGTGATCGAAAAACCTGCCGCTCGAGATGATCTCGAAGTGAGCGGGATTGCGCATCGCCCAGCGCAGATAGGCAAGGCCGAAGCTTCGAAACCGCGCCAGCGGATCGCCGGCCGGAGCCTCCGACAGCGCCGCCTCGATCTCGGCCCGGAACCGCCGCTGCGCCTCCTCGGCCACCGCCGTCAGCAGCGCGACTCGGCTCGGAAAATGCCGGAACGGCGCGCCCGGCGACACCCCGGCGCGGCGTGCCGCCTCGCGCACGCTGACGGCCTCGGCGCCGCCCTCCTCGACCAGTCCCAGCGCCGCGTCGATCAACACGCGCTTGAGATCGCCGTGATGATAGGGCTTTGGCGGCAGCTGCGGCCGGCGGGCGGACCGGCGTTTCGGCTTGGCGGAGGTCGACATGGCCTTCATTAACATCACCCGATCGTGAATGTAAGCGGCGATTACAAAATTGACGGCCAACGAGCGGCGATATGTAACTGATGATTACATCGTTCACCAGAGGAGAGCATGCATGCCGTCGTTTCGCCAAAACTGGTTCGAAGGCTGGCGACTGTTCGCCGTGCTGACGCTGGCCCTGATCGCCTTGTCGATCTGGATCGCCGGCATGCGGCAGTTCGAGGCCGACGGCGTGCGGATGGTGATCCGCTTCACGGCGCGAACTTCGCTGTTGTTCTTTTGCCTCGCCTTCAGCGCCGCGGCGCTGGCGCGGCTTTGGCCGAGCGGGTGGACGCGATGGCAGCGCCGCAACCGGCGCTATCTCGGCGTCACCTTCGCCGCGTCGCATGCCATCCACGCCGTTGCGATCGTCTGCTTTGCGCAGATGGATCCTGCCGGCTTTGCGGTCGAGACGTCAGCGGCCTCGTATACCCTCGGCGGCATCGGCTATGCCTTCATCATCGCGATGGCCGCGACGTCGTTCGATCGCTCCGCGGCGGCGATCGGTCCTCGCGCCTGGCGCATCCTGAATCTCACCGGCGGCTATTATCTGTGGCTTCAGTTCATGGTCGCTTTCGGCAAGCGGATCCCCGACATGCCGCTTTCCGCCCTGTTCCTGATTCCGCTGCTGGCGGTGATGGCGCTGCGGCTGATCGCCATGACGTCGGCGCGTTCAACGCGGACGGCCCGAGCGGGATAAGCCCCCGCTATTTGTGGCCGAGGCCTTCCAGCTCGCGGGCGCGCGCCTCGGTCATGCTGCGCATGCATTCACCGGCATCGATCCGGGCGATGGTGCCCTCGCCCAGGCCGTAATACAGGCAATTGGCGTCGCGGTATTGAATCCACAGGCGTTGCGCCGCGCGCAGTTGGTCGTGCTGCTGCGGCACGGCGTCCTTGAGGGCCCGCTGGTAGGCAACCGTCATCCGCTTGTCCCACTGCGCGGTCTTGGCGTTGAGGCATTCGACCATCTCATTGGTGTTGCCGTCGCAGGATTGGGCGGGATCGCCCTGATCGCCGGCATGGGCCGCCGATGTCAGAAGGCAAATCGAAGCCGCCGCGATCAGCGTTCTCAGCATGGTGCGTGTCCATCTCATGTCGGCGGCATCAGCCCGAGGCGCTTGGCGATGATCTTGTCGACCATCCGCTTCGGCAGGATTGCCACGATCAGGTGCCGCATCGGATCCGGCGTGATCTGGTAGCGCACTTTTGGATTCGACGCCGTCAGGGCGTGAAAAATCCGCTCGGCGACATGCTCCGGCGGCAAACCGTTCTCGCCGAGTTGCAGCATGAATTTGCGGATCCTCTGCAGCGCCGGAAAGAACGGCGAATTCCGGTAGGCGGAAAAGTCGACTTCCTCGGCCTTGGCCCAGATCGGCGTCTTCACCGCGCCCGGTGCTACGATGATGACATCGATCCCGTACAGTATCATTTCGCGGCGCAGGCCTTCGGACAGCCCCTCGATCGCGTGCTTGGAGGCCGAATAGGCCGAAGCCAGCGGGTTGCCGTTTTTGCCGGCCACCGAGCTGATCATCACGATCCGCCCCGGCTTTCCTTTCAGCGAGGAATCGGCCCCGAGCAGCGGGCCGAAGGCCTGCGTCGAGATGATCGGCCCGATCACGTTGACGTCCATCTGACGGCGGAATTCGTCGGCGGCGAGTTCGAGCACCGGTCCCGCAACCGCAATGCCGGCATTGTTGACGAGGCCAAACAGCGTCTCGCCGCCGAGCGCCGCACGGACCTCGCGCGCGGCGGCCAAGACCGCGGCTTCATCGGTGACATCGAACAGCAGCGGGGTAAAATTCGCGCCGAATTCGCCTTTGAGGCGGTCGGCGTCGGCCTGCTTGCGCACGCTGCCGAACACGCGAAATCCGCGATCGAGCAGCAGTTTGGCGGTCGCCCAGCCGATGCCGGTCGACGCCCCGGTAATGACGACAGATTGCATTTTCAAAATTCCCCTCGGCTCGCAGACTGTTCCCCGCGGCTGTTCTGCTGGCGGAGTTAAGCAGGACCGGAGGCCAAAGCAAGATCGGTGCGCGCACCGGCGGCGACGCGCTTGCTCGCCTCGTGGCCATAGGTGGCTAAGTTTGAAATCGCTTTAAAGATTGGTAAATCGCGCGGCTCGTATTTTGATGTTCCGGAACGTCAGCGAGATGACATTCAGGCGCTTTCATCCTCGTGATCCTGTTCTTCTCCGGCTTGTCTCTCGTCATCAGATTTTCGCTGTTCCGGTACATCCAGGTGGTATTTTTACGGGGGTCTAATTTAACGCCGGCGTAGGCGGCGCTGGTCATCGTCGTGCATTCAATTCGCGCAATATCCGGCAGGCCGCCCCAGGGGATAGTGGTGCAACAGGCAGAAAATTCGATCATTGCCGAACTCGAAGACGCCGTAAGGCATGGCTCGTCGGAGAAGCG
>Ga0209871_1000279_pt1 | contig 14428 bp, 13 predicted proteins | sample OrgsoiDNA2013045_FD_185795 | JGI IMG/M metagenome (GOLD analysis project Ga0209871, IMG submission 185795) | Permafrost soil microbial communities from the Arctic, to analyse light accelerated degradation of dissolved organic matter (DOM) -... | ecosystem: Environmental > Terrestrial > Soil >... | reverse complement strand
CAAAACTGCCGACCACCGTGCCATCCTCGCGCTTCAGCACCCGTATTTCGTTGTTCTCGCCATCGGCGCTGAGCAGATAAGTCTGCTTCGGATCGGGCCAGATCGCGATATCCCATACCGCGCCATTGCCGAGCGTGTTCTTCTCATAAAACCATTCCTTCACGAAGGTGCCGTCCTTTTTGAACACCTGGATGCGGTCGTTGATGCGGTCGCAGACATAGACGAGGCCATCATTGGCGATTTTCACGCAATGCACGGGATTGGCGAACTGCTGCGCGACCTGTGCCTTGGGATCGTAGGGCGGCTGCTTGCTGTCATCAGGCGGATGGCCGTAGGCGCCCCAATGCCGCTTGTAGGCGCCTGACGTGGCATCGAACACGATGACGCGGCGGTTGCCGTAGCCGTCGGCGACATAGATCTCGTTGGCCTCCTTGTCGATCGCGGTCTCGGCGGGTTTTCCGAGCTGCGTGGTGTCGTTGCTGCCCTTGCTCGGCGCGATCTTGCCGATCTGCGTCACGAACTTGCCGTCGAGGGTGAATTTCAGGATCGCGTTGTCGTTGTCGGCATTGCCGCCGACCCAGACAAAACCGCGTTCGTCGACTTCGATGCCGTGCTCGCGCCCGACCCATTCATAGCCTTCGCCGGGCCCGCCCCACGAGCGCAACAGATTGCCGTCGGTGTCGAACTCCAGCACCGGTGGCGCCGGCACGCAGCATTTCGAGCGCGGCGGCGTCAGCGATGCACCCTTCTCGTCGTCGGTCAGCGAGCGCGGGCGGTGGATGACCCAGATGTGACCCTGCCAGTCGACGGTGATGCCGCCCACCTGGCCGAGAATCCAGTTGTTCGGTAATGGCTTTGGCCAGGACGCATCGACCGCGAAGGTCGGAATCTCGCCGGCATCAGCGGTGCGCGGCAGCGCGGTCGTGCCAATCAGCGCGGCGGCGGCGATGAGGATGGAGGCGGTTCTGGAAATCCGATGCTGCATCGGGGTCATGGCATCCTCCCGTATTTTTGGCTTGCTCGCTTGGAGGGCAGTGAATAGCGGGGAGGCGTGGGAGTCAATTGCGGGGGCAGTCTCGTGCCCCGGACGCTGCGCAGCGCGTAGCGGTGCGTTGCTGATCCGGGGCCCACGCTCGATGCCGCGATGTCGTTGTCGGTCCCGGCTCTGCGGAGCAGCGCGAAGGGCGCTGCACCGCGTCCGGGACACGATGCAGTCGTACGCTACGCCGGCGCGCGAAAACTCAGCAGCGAGCGGGACTTGTAGTCGTAGAATTTTCCGGTCTCGGTCCAGTCGGGCGCACACATCGGCACGATGAATTCGGCGGCCTGCTCCGGCGTGTCCAGCGTCAACGGGTCTTCGCCCGGAAATACCGTGGCGCGCATGCGGGTGCGGATCGGGCCGGGACTGAACAGGTTGACGCGGATGGGTGTCGACGCCGTCTCACTGGCCCACACCCGCACCATTGCTTCCAGCGCGGCTTTCGAGGCCGAGTAGGGGCCGAGATAGGCCAGCGCCATATGGGAGGCCGCCGAAGTGACGAACACCGCGCGGCCGGCATCGGACTGTTTGAGCAGCGGCTCCATGCAGCGGATCAGCTGAAAATTCGCTGACACGTTGACCGCCATCACATCGTTCCACGGTTTTATTTCGATATGCCCGAGCGGCGAGGAGGGGCCGGCGACGCCGGCATTGCCGACGAGAATGTCGAGCCTGCCGTGGCGCTCATGCAGCGCCGCACCCAGCCGCGCGATACCCTCGAAGTCGGTGAGATCAAGCGGCACCAGGGTCGCGGTTCCGCCGTCGTTGCGGATCTCGTCGTCGAGTTCTTCCAGGCCGCCTTGCGTTCGCGCCACCGCAACGACATGCGCGCCGGCTTTAGCCAGCGCGCGCGCCGTGGCATAGCCGATGCCGCGCGAAGCGCCGGTGACGAGGGCGATGCGGGAGGCGAGGGGAAGGGGCATTGGAGTAACTTATCTGCAGTCGTCCCCGCGAAGGCGGGGACCCATACGCCGTGAGGGTTATGATGCGGGAAGGCGCGCGTGTCTAACTTTGTCTAGACAACGAAGGCCAGGGGTTGGGTACAACTTCTGGATTCCGGGTTCGCGCTTTCAGCGCACCCCGGAATGACGCTTCGCGTCAGCTCGCCTCCGCCAGCAGCGACAATTGCCGCGGTTGCGGCTCGCGCTGCGTCATGTCGGTGAGCGGGGTCGGATAGTCGCCGGTAAAGCAATGGTCTGTGAATTTCGGGTGCGCGGGATCGCGGCCGGGCTCGCCCATGGCGCGGTAGATGCCGTCGACCGACAGGAACGCCAGCGTGTCGGCACCGATCAGCTGGCGCATTTCCTCGAGATTATGCGTCGCCGCCAGCAGGCCCGTGCGATCGGGCGTATCGATGCCGTAATAATCCGGATGCGTGATCGGCGGCGAGGCGATGCGGAAATGCACCTCGCGCGCGCCGGCATCGCGCATCATCTTGACGATCTTCTTCGAGGTGGTGCCGCGCACCAGCGAATCGTCGATCAGCACGATCCGCTTGCCCTCGATCGCCGCGCGGTTGGCGGAATGCTTCATGCGCACGCCGAGTTCGCGCACGCTTTGCGTCGGCTGGATGAAGGTGCTGCCGACATAATGATTGCGGATGATGCCGAGTTCGAACGGCAGGCCGGATTCCCGGGAGTAGCCGAGCGCCGCCGGCACGCCGGAATCCGGCACCGGAACCACGACGTCGGCCTCGATATGGCTCTCGCGGGCGAGTTCGGCGCCCATCGCCTTGCGCACGTCATAGACCGAACGGCCGCCGACGATCGAATCCGGCCGCGAGAAATAGATGTATTCGAAGATGCAGGGCCGCGGCGGCATCGGCGGGAACGGCTTGTGGCTCTGGGTGCCGTGCTCGTCGAACACGACGACCTCACCCGGATTGACGTCGCGGATGTATTTGGCGCCGATGATGTCGAGCGCGCAGGTTTCCGACGCCAGAATCGGGCAGCCGTCGAGTTCGCCCAGCACCAGCGGGCGAATGCCGAGCGGATCGCGGGCGCCGATCAGCTTCTTGTTGGTCAGCGACACCAGCGAGTAGGCGCCTTCGATCGCGCGCAGCGCTTCGATGAAGCGGTCGATGAAGCGGTTGCGCTTGGACTGCGCCACCAGATGCAGGATGACTTCGGTGTCGGTGGTGGATTGCATCATGGCGCCGTTGCGCACCAGTTCGCGGCGCAGGGTCAGCCCGTTGGTGAGATTGCCGTTGTGGCCGACCGCAAATCCGCCGGCATTGAGCTCGGCGAACAGCGGTTGCACGTTGCGCAGGATGGTTTCGCCGGTCGTGGAATAGCGGACGTTGCCGACCGCCGATGTGCCTGGCAGCCGGTCAATCACGGCGCGGCGGGAAAAGGTGTCGCCGACGAGCCCGAGCCGCCTTTCAGAGTGAAACCGGGCACCATCGAAGGAAACGATGCCCGCGGCCTCCTGGCCGCGATGCTGCAAGGCGTGCAATCCGAGCGCTGTGATCGCGGCGGCATCGGGGTGGCCGAAGATGCCGAACACGCCGCACTCCTCGCGCAACGTGTCGCCTTCAAGGTCAGAATCCTGCAGATCGGAATCCGGCAAGTCCGGGGTAGGTGGTGGGTCGAGGTTCAGATCGTATTGTGCGGCTTCATCGGAAGGGCTCTGTTGACAGTCCATCGCGCCTCTCTTTTGGCCTGATCTCAACGTGCCGCGGGCTTCTCGATCAGCCTTTTAAGGCTGTCCCGGGCAGGCTTGGTATAACCATCACCAGTAGCCGGCGCCGCCGGGTCGGTGTCAGTTTGTTCGTCATCTGGTTTATTCTTCTTGAATCTCTTCAAGATGGTGTTCTCGGGGTCATCCGGCAAGAGCGACATCAGCCAATCCCCAGTTCCCTGCAATACCACCCGGGATTTGGCCCCCGTGACCCAATCCGGCCGCTGCTTGTCCGGAACCAGCCAGCTGAAGAACAGGAAGGCGACAACGACGATCAAAAGGCCCCTCGCCAGTCCGAACAGGAACCCGAGGGTGCGGTCGAGCGCCCCGATCCTGGAATCCAGGATCATGTCGGAAATCCGCACCGTGACGATGGAAACCAAGATTAGGGTACCGACAAACACGCCGGCGACCACGACCACGGTCGCGACCGTATCGTTATTGAAATAGGTTTTAGCGGTCGGCAGCAGCTTCGAGAATGCATAAAGCGTAGTCACCGCCGCCGTGCCCCAGGCCGCGATCGACAGGATCTCGCGCATGAAGCCGCGCACCATCGCCAGCAGGCCGGAAATCAGCATTACGGCGAGCAGCACGAGGTCAAGTATCGTTATCGGCATCGGCTAGTCAGGTCCGCTCGTAAGCCCCAAAACCGCGAATCGGCGTGTCGGTGCCGCCCTAGGGTGACGGTGATATGGCATGTCCCGCAACGTCGGAAACCGTGTGCAATCTCCGTCTTGCGCGCGGGTGGTATAGCGGCGTGCAAAGGTAAGGTCACGTCCGGCTAGCTCTCCTGGCGCCGGAATCTCGCAGGTGTTGCATTTTTCTCCACCGCTGTGCTCTCGCGGTTTCCCTCTCGATTGCCTCTTGGGGAACCGCGAGCGGCGATATCGGCGACCAGGCTGGTCAATCCACCGACGGTATTGAGCACGAGGCCGGCGTCGCCGCCGACATCCCCGCGCGCCGATTCGGGCAGCACGGCGCGGCCGAATCCGAGCTTGGCGGCTTCCTTCAGCCGCGCGGAGGTTTGCGCCACCGGCCGGACCGCGCCCGACAGCGAAATCTCGCCGAAATAGACCGCGTCGGTGGGCAGCGGCGCATTCACCAGCGAAGATACCAGGGCTGCGGCGGCGGCGAGGTCGGCCGCGGGTTCCTGAATCCGCAGGCCGCCGGCCACGTTCAAATAAACGTCATGGCCGGACAGTTTGACGCCGCAATGGGCCTCCAGCACCGCCAGCACCATCGAGAGCCGGCTCGGATCCCAGCCCACCACGGCGCGGCGCGGGGTGCCGAGCGAGGTCGGCGCCACCAGCGCCTGCAATTCCACCAGCACCGGACGGGTGCCCTCGATGCCGGCGAAGACCGCGGTGCCGGGACTGCCGAGATCGCGCTCGGACAGGAACAATTCGGAAGGGTTGGAGACCTCGCGCAAGCCGAGGCCGGTCATCTCGAACACGCCGATTTCGTCGGTCGGCCCAAATCGGTTCTTGACCGCGCGCAAGATTCGAAACTGCTGCGAGCCTTCGCCCTCGAACGACAGCACCGCATCGACCATGTGCTCGACCACGCGCGGCCCCGCGATCTGGCCGTCTTTTGTCACATGGCCGACCAGGATGATGGCGGCACCGGATTTCTTGGCAAACCTGATCAGCGCCTGCGCCGAGGCGCGCACTTGCGTCACCGTGCCCGGTGCCGATTCCACCGTGTCGGTCCACATGGTCTGGATCGAATCGATCACGATCAGGCGCGGCACGGCGCCCTCGGACAGGGTGGAAACAATGTCCTCGACGCTGGTTTCCGCGGCGAGCTGTACCGGCGCGTCGGCGAGGCCAAGCCGCTCGGCGCGCAGCCGCACCTGCGCCACCGCCTCTTCGCCTGAAATGTACACCGCGCGATGGCCGGCCCGCGCCATCAGGGAGGTTGCCTGCGTCAACAGCGTCGATTTGCCGATGCCGGGATCGCCGCCGACCAGCAGCACCGAGCCACGCACAAAACCGCCGCCGGTGACGCGGTCGAGCTCGGCCATGCCGGAGGGCAGGCGAGGGGCTTCGACGCTTTTGCCGGTGAGGGTTTCCAGCGCGAACAGCCGGCCCTTGCGCTTACTGCGAATCGAGACCGGCATCGTGGTTGCGCCAGTCGTGTCCTCCTCGGCCAGCGTATTCCACTCGCCGCAGGATTCGCACTTGCCAGCCCACCGGTTATACGCCGCGCCGCAGTTCTGGCAGACAAAGGAGAGGGTGTTCTTGGCCATGGGAGAGTGAGTCGCTGGTTAATCCGGATAGGCTGTTCCATAGCATGGAAAGATCAGCCGCCAGCATGATACCAACGGATGGCACAGATTGCCGGAATACCGAATCTCACCCTAGCATTTGAAAAACTGGCGAGCGAAGCGTTCGGCCTCTGGCCACGAATGCGCCAAATGCACGGCGCCGGCATCGCGCAGCTTGAGATCGTGGCCCTCGCGAATATGACTGGCGGCGCATAAGCCAATGGCCGTCATCCCCGCTGCAACGGCCGCCTTGATGCCACCCGCGCTGTCTTCGATCACGAGACATTCATCCGGGCTGACGCCCAATTTGCCGGCGGCGAACAGAAAGATGTCAGGATGAGGTTTTCCTCGCGCCACCATATCGGCACTGAAGACGTGACTGCCGAACTCCGCCTCCAGCGCCAACACCGAAAGGCACAGCCGCAGACGATCGATCGAACTGGATGATGCGATGCATCGGGGGATGTGGGAAAAACGCCTGATGAAATTGGCGGCTCCGCTGACTTCCTTCAAATCCGTCCGGAACCTGTCCAGCGTCGCGCGCTTGAGTTCGCCGGAAAAATCGGCAGGCAACGGCTTTCCAATGGCCGCTTCAATCTCGGCCATGGCTTCATCCCACCTTCGGCCGGAATAGCGCGCGAGTGCCTGGTCAAGCGTGGTTGAATGACCGAGACCGGTGACGATTTCTGCCAGCACGGTGTTCGCGATCGCCTCGCTGTCGGCGATGACGCCGTCGAAGTCAAAAATCAATGCGCCCATTATTTCAATTCCGGAGAAGACGAGGAGGTTGCATGCTTGATATGCGGTCCGGCACCAAAATAGACCGATGCAACCGAAAGCAGTCGAACACTTTCTGTTGCATGGTGTGTCAATCAGCAGGATACCGCTGGTGAGCGCGTTCTTGGCCATGAAGGGGCTAGGCTCCGTTTAATTCGGACACTCGCGTCCCATAGCCGGCGGTCGCGACGAGCGCGGACGGTGAAGCAGGCGTCGAACTGCCCGACGATCGATCGATGGTGCAGCCCGCTCAAGCCAATCGAGCGGGGTGAACCCGTTGTCGTCCCGGGCGGTCGGATCGGCGCCGTGATCGAGAAGAACCTCGATGGTCTTCACGAAACCCGCCTTGGCAGCGTAATGCAGCGCCGTGGCTCGCCCGCCGTCGGTCCGCTGCCCCGTGAGGCGGCTGTCCTCCACACGCGCGCCGTGACGCAGGAGCGCCGCGACGTACTGGGGGTCATCCTTTCGTCCCTGGTTGCCGGTGCACGAGAGCCCGATCCACGACCCCGATCGATCGATGCTCGCCCCCGCGCGCACGAGCATCGGCGCGAGTTCAGGATGGAGGACCCAGCGGCCGGCGCCGATCGACGCCGCGTTCGCTCCGTGTTCGATGAGCATCGCGACCATTGCCACGTTCTCGCGCGCCACCGCTTCGCGGACCGCGCGGGCACCGCCGAGCAGCGGCTCATTGGCCTGCGAGACGCCCGAGAGAAGCGCGCGCAACGCTTCCACCCGGCCGCCGGCGACGGCATGATGCACCGGCGTGACCTGGAGGGCATCGACGGCGGGATCAATGGCCTGCGCCGCCCGTGGGTCGCTGCCGACGTCCTCGCGGAGACGATCGAGGTCCCCGAGGAACGCGTGCGTGAAGACATCCTCCTTCGCACCGCGGCGAAGCAGCAGCGCTTCGATTTTGGCGCGCCGCTTCGCTCGTGCCGCGCAAAGCGGCGTTACGAAGATCAGCGGCTCGATCGGCGACGGCTTGTTCACATCGACCCCCGCGTCCAGAAGGAACTCGATGACAGGCTCGCGTCCGCCGAGCACGGCGAGTTGCAGGAGACGTGCGGCATGCGGCGCGGAGACGAGGACGTTCGGCGCGCGCTTTACCAGTCGACGCAGCGCCGCGGCATCCCCGCGCCGCGCGAGGGTGACCGACTCGATCGCCGGCTCGTAACGCAAGCACGTACCGTGCGGTCGCGCGTGCAGCGCCGAAGGCTTCGCTCCCTCGTTGACCAGCGCCATCGCCAGAACCCGGACCTTGTCCTCGATAGCGCGGCGCGCCTCGATGTCCGATACCGCCTGGACGAGCGCGTCGCGGAGATGCTCGAGCCACTTCTCGGCGAGCGTGCGGGTGATGGGCAGCAGATCGTGGCGATGATGGAGCGGCAGGTGGGCGCGGTCGCTGTAGCTCGTATCACCGCCGAGCCACTCGGCGAAGAAGCGCTTCTGCGCCTCGCGCTCGCCGGCGAGATCGCGGCTGAAGAGCGGCCGCAGCACGGCGTCGGTCTCGATGCGGTCGTAGAGCCCGTCGACGAGCGCTTCGACCGCGGCACGGCCTCCGATGCGCCGGAGGAGATCGCCACCGACGAAGGGGCGGTGCGCCTCTGGGTGGGCAAGAAATCGACGGTGCTCCATCGAGCGCTCGCGTCCGGCAGGTGTCCTGATCGAGAAGTCAGTTACCTTTTCACAGTCTTCGGATCAAGCAGGCGCCTGGCTCGGCTGCGTCCTATCGTCGTTCGCCTGGTGCAAAGCAGCCCGCGGCGGACCGTGCTATGGACCATGCCAGAGCGTCAATAGGGTATACCGCAGTGGCGCCCTGTGATCGATCTGACCCTCATTTGAGCGACACGAACAGCACCGCCGAACCGGGCACCATCGTTGTAGGCAAGACCCCGTTCCACTTCTCGGCCTGCACCAGCGTGACGAGATTGGGATTGGTGCCGAGTGCCTTGGCCCGGGCTTCGATGGCGGCGGCTTCGGCCTCGCCTGCTATCCTGATGTTCGAAGCCCTGGCTTCGCCGTTAAGTTGCTGCGAGCGCGCTCCAGCACCGCCGGTTAGGCTGCCTTCGGCTTGTTCACGGTCCCGATGCGATCGAGAGTCTTGCCGAGATCGCGCTTCGCGATCTCAATGTCATGGTCGTTCTGCAGATTGAGCCAAAGCTGTGCCGTTGTGCCGAGTGCCTTGGCGAGCCGAAGCGCCGTATCGGCGGTAATGCCGGTCTGTTCGCTGGCGATCCGCTCGAGCCGCGTGCGAGGCAAGCCGCAAGCCTTGGCAAGAGCGCCTGCCGACATTTTCAGCGGAACCAGGAATTCCTCCCGCAGAACCTCACCGGGATGCATGGGCTTGAGTTTCTTGGCCATTGTCGCGTCCTCTTCTAGTGGTAGTCCACGATCTCGACCTCCGCCGGGCCTTGCGCCGTGTTTTTGGCGCAAATGGGCGAACGCCATGCAACCATGGCCAAGACGCTTGCCGGCTTCGGCGGAGCAACCGTGATCCAGGTGAGGGAAAGCCATGATGGCAACGCCTACCGGGCGGTTTACACCGTGCGCTACGCCGACGCAGTCTACGTGCTTCACGCGTTCCAGAAGAAATCAAACAAGGGCATCGCGACGCCCAAGGCAGAAATCGACTTGATCGAAAAACGTCTGAAAGACCTGATCAAGGAAAAGGAAGGACGACAATGACAAAAACGCCTGCCGCCAAGGATCCGACGCGAAACGTGTGGCTGCAGCTCGGATTCCCCGATGCCGAAGAGCATTTTCTAAAGGCTGAGCTCGTTCTTCGGCTGGACAAGGCAATCACGTCTCTCGGCTTGACCCAACGCGCCGCCGCGCGGCGGATTGGAGCCACTCAGCCCGAATTGTCGAAAATCCTGGGAGGGAAATTCACTGAAGTTTCCCTCGAACGGCTGATGCGCTTTCTGACCGCGCTCGGCTGTCATATCGAAATCAAAATCGGGGCCGGGCAGGAAAACAAGGCCGGGGATGTCACAATCAGGGATGTCCGACGCACGGCGGCGTGAAGCGGAGCCGCCTCCCACGCGGTGCGGCGGCTGGACGCGGTATCCGGCGGCTGTGGAAGAACCCGGGCGGCGAAATCGTGCGAAATCGTGCAGTGGCGCGCCGTGATTGATCCGAACCTCATTTGAGCGACACGAACGGCACGGCCGAACCCGGCACCATCGTCGTCGGCAAAACCCCGTTCCACTTCTCGGCCTGCACCAGCGTGACGAGATTGGGATTGGTGCCGAGCGCCTTGGCCCGGGCCTCGATCGCGGCGGCTTCGGCCTCGCCGGTTATTTTGATGTTCGAAGCCCTGGCTTCGCCATTCAATCTGGTGGCATCGGCGTTCGCCTGTGCTTCGGCACGAACGGCGTTGGCTTTCGCCATCGCCTGGGTGACGGTGATTTGCGCCTGCACCTTCTCGCGTTCGGCATTCTGCTGCAGCTTCTGCACCTCGACCTCGGCCAGCATGCGCTGTTCGATCGAGTGCAAATAATTCGCGCTGAACTCGATATTCTCGAGTTGCACGCTCTCGATGATGATCATCGGATCGTATTTCAGCGTGTCGGTGATGGCGTCCTTGATCGAGCTGTTGAGCGCGCCACGCTCCTGGATGGCTTTCACCGCGGTATATCGGCCGAACACGACCTTGACCTGCTGGTTCACCACGGGACTGACGACCTGGTTGACCGCCGTGTCCAGCAGTCCGAATTTGGCGTAGAGGTCCGACACCTTGTCCGGCGAAGCGCGCAAGGTGACGCTGATCTTCAGATCGGCCGGCTGCTGATCGTAGGAGTAGGAATTCATCTTGTCCCAGGTATAGGTCGCGGTCTTGACGCTGATCTTCTCGACGCCGTCGATCAAGGGCACCTTGAAGCCCAGGCCCGGCTGCGCGGTGCCGATCACAGCGCCATTGCGCAGCAACACGCCGCGTTCGGTCTGATCGACCGTATACCAGCTTCCCAATAGCGCGATGAGAACGACAACACCCGCGATGGCAGCGCCGGCAATTCCCTTGATCATCTTTGTTCCTCCTGGTTGCGCATGGTTCGAAATGCGTCTGTGGCCACGCATCTATCCAAGCATCTATTATGGCCCCCTCCGGAAGGGCATGTGACACGCGTCACTTCGTCTGCCTTTCCCCGGGGATGGTTCAGATCGGAATAGTACAAACTGGTGGATTTTATGAAGTTGTTGCCGACCACGGCAAGGAAAGCCCGGCCGCGAGCATGATATCGTCCATGACCAGGCGAAACACGTTGGGTTCGAGCCGCGGTACAAGCCGCCTGGCGATGAGGCGCCTTACATCAAGGATGCGCCGGCGATCAGTCCCTCGATCGCGACGTCGACGCTACCGGGTCAGGCGGTCCTTGGTCATCTGAAGCGAGACGATGACGCCCTCGGCACTCCAGTCGCAGGTGATCGATCCGCCAAGCTGGATGGTCATGCCACGGTTGAGAAGCTTGCTGCCGTATCCGCCTTCACCTGCGGGAGCCGCGACCGGTGGACCGCCGCGCTCGGTCCAGACCACCACCACTTCGGTGTCGTGAGGCGCGCATGATATGTCGAGCGTGCCGGCCGGCGACGATAGCGCGCCATATTTGAGCGAGTTGGTTGCGAGTTCGTGCACGACCAGCGCCAGCGTCGTCGCCGCCTGTTCGCCAACGGCCATGCGCGGCACCGAGACGCGGACGCGGCCGCTGAACGCTGCCGTGTCGTCATAAGGCGCAAGCAACACCGTCAGGAGATCACCGAGCAGTGCTGCCTTCTCGCCCTGGCCCGGAAGGGGACGGACAAGATCATGAGCGCGGCCCAGCGCAGTCAGCCGATGCGTGAGTTCCTGAGCCATGTCGGCGGTGGTCTTCGCGGACCGCGATGTGATGGCGGTGAGGCCGGCAGCGATGGCGAGAAGATTTTTGACACGGTGGCTCATTTCACCCGCAAGCAACTCATGGCCTTCCTCGGCCTGCTTGCGGCCGGTGACGTCGATGAAAATTCCATGCATGATGCGACCGACAATGTCTGCATCGTTGCCTTGACCCCGAGCCGATATCCAGTGGACTTCGTCGCCAATCATGATGCGGAAGTCGATTTCATAAGCACCGACGATGGCCCGCGTAGCGGCAAACGCCGCCTTTACCCGGTCACGATCCGCCGGATGAATGTGGGCCGAGAGGTCATCGAAAGTCACATATTCGCTGAGAGGTACGCCCCAGAGTTCGAAAGCGCGGTCGTCCATGGTAAGTTGATTGGTGTCGACATTCCACGACCAGAGGGCTACCCCCGCTGCCGCGATGGCCAGGCGCAAATGAGCCGGGTCCCAGACCGGCAGCTTGTATTTTTCATTCGGCACGGCAAGGCCAGTTGCAACCGGAACCGCAGCCGCCATGCCGTCATGTGCCTGCGTTTGCATAGCTATTTCCAACTTCCATGAGCTTTGGCGGGAGTCTTTCATGAGACCGGGCGACAACGAGAGTCGCCGAGGATGCCGCGTCAACAATTTCTGGGGGAACAAATTGAACAGGCAGCGATGACCAAGCTCCGAGACCGCGAAAGGTTCGAACGCGACACATCGATTATCGGCGTGAAATCGGATTATCAGCGTGAAATTGACGATAATTTGCGATCAGGGGCCCAACTACCCGCGCTCGTCATGCCCGGCCTTGTCGGAGGAGGGCAAAAATCCACCCTGAATTATTGTGCGCTCCACAAAGCATTGGCCAGCATGGAAAGGCCAGCCGCCAGCATGATGCCGTCCATCACCAGCCGGAACACATCCGCGTCGAGCCGCAATACAAACCGCTTGGCGATGAAGGCGCCGAACATCAAAGACGAGCCGGCGATCAGGCCCTTGAGCGCGATATCGGGCGTCAGCGCGCCGAAGCGCTGGAAGGTCACGGATTTGGAGACATAGAGCCCGAGCGAACTTGCGGCTTCGGTGGCGAGAAACGCGCCCTTGGTGAGACCGTAAAACAGAAACAGCGGCACGCTGAGCGGCCCGGTCGAAACCACGATGCCGGTGATGTAGCCGATCACGGCGCCGCCGACCGCCAGGTGCCAGAGCGATAGTTTGAGATCGTGCCTTGCGAGCCAGTGCCGCACCGGCACCATTGCGATCAGGAACAGGCCGATCGAAATGTCGACCGCATGCGACGGCAGCGCCAGCAGGGTGCGGGCGCCCAGCGCTGCCGCCGGAATGCCGGGAATGGAATAGGCGGCGCAAGCGCGCCAGTCGACTTCGCGCCACCAGGCGAGGATGCGCGACAGGTTGGCCATCACGGCGGCTATCGCCATGATCGGCACCGCCTGTTTCGGCCCGTATTGATAGACCAGCACCGGCATCAACATGATCGACGAGCCGGTGCCGACAATGCCGCTGAGGGTGCCGGCGACGAGGCCGACCGCGAGGACGAAAAGGAAGTTCAAAAGCAGGAGACTCCGCGAATCGACCAGATGTTAGACCGTAATCGCGAGCCAACGGGCCTGCGGAGCGCAGTCCGATGACAAGCCGGCTAAGCAATCCCGCTACGTCATTCCGGGGCGATGCGGAGCATCGAACCCGGAATCTCGAGATTCCCCGATGTGCAATTGCACATCTGAGGTCTCGTGCCAACGCACCATCCCGGAATGACGGCGTCCGGATTTAAAAGCCGCAAGGCAGCCATCATTGCTGACACCATGCTGGCAGCAGGGTTCGATTAGGTTCGCGCAGCAAGATACCGGCACTTTGCCAATCAGGAAGGGGATCAGTCCATGTCGATCAAGGGAAGCTGCCATTGTGGCGACACGCAGTTCGAAGTGACCGAGGCGCCGGCCAGCGTGACGCGCTGTACCTGCTCGCTCTGCGCCAAGCGCGGCGCGTTGTGGGCGTACTACACGCCGGCGCAGTTTCGCCTGACCACGCCGGAGGAGAAAGTTGCGACCTATCGATGGGGCAGCCGTACCGTCAAACACCATTTCTGTGCCAACTGCGGTTGCGGCACCTATTCCGAGTCGCCGGACTGGTCGACCGGCAAGCCTGATTTCGAGAATCCGCGCGTCGGTGTCAATTCGCGGCTGCTGAATGATTTCGATCTCGACGCCGTGCCGGTGACGGTGATCGATGGCAAGAATTTGTGGTGAGGCCGGGTGGTGATTTGCCCGTCGGGCGGTTTGTTGACAGGTGTGTCCAGCCCTGTTTGCAAAAATATTTCGCTTCACCCGTCGGGCAAATCATCTCTACAAATTCGCGCCATCCCATTCCACTACAGGGGCGTATCGCGATCGTCACGGACGCGGGGTGCGGATGCGGTGGACGCGGCAGCGTCTTGCGCGCGACGGGATCGCAGGGCGGGTTCTTATGTTCCCGTGAGCGGTCACCAAGCGAGCGGACGAGAGATGTTGCAGCGTACGGCAAAATCGTGTGGTCCTGACACCCCGACGCTGGTGTCAAGTCTGCGGAGTTGCGTCGGCCCTACCGGGCTTAGACAAAACCTAATCCGCTGACGACGGTGGCAAAAGAGCCCGTTCACCGAGGAGAGCACGACATAAGCTGTTAAAACCATTGCGTGCGGGAATGCCGGGTGATTCCGGTGTACTCGTATACTCGTGTGCTTTTTACCAAACGCAAAGCGCACACGAGGCCGCGGGTGCAACGGGCATCCGGCATTCCCCACGCCCTCTTT
>Ga0209871_1000278_pt1 | contig 14433 bp, 16 predicted proteins | sample OrgsoiDNA2013045_FD_185795 | JGI IMG/M metagenome (GOLD analysis project Ga0209871, IMG submission 185795) | Permafrost soil microbial communities from the Arctic, to analyse light accelerated degradation of dissolved organic matter (DOM) -... | ecosystem: Environmental > Terrestrial > Soil >... | reverse complement strand
TCTGCCGGCGGCCGCGCGGCCAGCAGCCGACTGTCGGCAGGCGGGCACGGCAGACACGGCAGACACGGCGGGCACGGCGGGCACGGCGGGCACGGCGGGCACCAGTCCTGTTCTGGCGGCAGATGCTCCTGACGCGCGCGGGCTCCCCAGGTAGTCTCGTTGTGACTACCTGTGGATCCGGCAGGAGGGGCGGTCATGTCGGTCGAGATGATCAGCGCGGCACCCCAGCGGCGACCGGCCGAGTCACGACGTTCCGGCCGCCGGATCCGCCCTGTCGTCGGCGGGCTGGCTGACGGCACAGCGTTCTACGCGCCGATCGGCGAAGTCGTCGTCGACGGCTCGCTGGTCACCTGCCACCTCTGCGGCCGGTCGCTGCGCTCGGTAGCGGCTCACCTGCGCGTTCACGGCTGGACCAAGGAGGCGTACTGCGAGGCGTTCGGCCTGGAACGCCGGCAGTCCCTCGAAAGCCTCGAGACCCGCAAGCTCCGGGCCGCCGCGCTCGCCTCCCGCCTGGTCTTCGACCCTGCGATCCGCCAGGGCAGCGCTGCGGGGCGAGAACGGGCCCGGGCCGGCCGCCTCACCCTCGACGCTGCCGCGGCGGCCAGGGGCCGGCGCATCCCGGAGCAGCGGCGCAGGAAAGCAGTGCGGACGCTGGCCGCGATCTCTCCGGCCGTCGTCGCTCAGGCGAGCAGGGAACGCGCCGACCGCCATCTCGCCGCCGTCGCCGCGACCGTGGCTCAGCGGCACGGATGCCCGGATATCGGAACGTTCGTCCTGGCCCGGGTCGACCAGGGTGCCAGCCTGGCGGCTATCAGCCGCGAGGCCGGACTGCACAAGGACTGGCTGTCACGTCACCTCGGCGAGGTCGCACCGGCGGCGGCCGGGGCCGCTGCCGCGCGGCGGCATTCGCCCGGCCGCTGGGACGCCCGGTGGCGGCCGGCGGTGGCCCACCTTGGCTTTGCTGACGTGCCTAGCTACCTGCACGAGCGCCACATCAGGCAGCATCGGACCGTCAACGCCATCGCCGCTGAGGTCGGCCTGACGCATCATGCAGTCGAGTCCGCGCTGCGCCGACACGGGCTGGCACGGCTGTCGCACGCTACCAAGAGGCACGTGGCTCGCCAGCGCGCAGGCGAGGTCGCCGCGAGCCTCGGCTTCGGCAGCATTGGTGACTACGTGGCCTGCCGCCGGGCCGCGGGCTGCACCTGGCAGGCGATGGCCGCGGAATCGGGGCAGCCTCAGTCGTGGCTTCGCCGGCAGTCGGCCGCGAGCACGGTTGCCAGGCCGCCACCGTGACGTCGCCGCCAGCAGGCCGCCACCCTGACGCCACCGCCAGCAGCCCGCCACCGTGACGCCACCGCCAGCAGCCCGCCACCCTGACGCCACCGCCAGCAGCCCGCCACCCTGACGCCACCGCCAGCAGCCCGCCACCGTGACGTCGCCGCCAGCAGCCGGCGTCGCCCGTAGGATGGCCAGTCATGACACGGATGCTCGTTACCGGCGGTGCCGGGTTCATCGGCGCGAACTTCGTTCAGCACACGCTGAGACACCGCCCGGAGTATGCGGTGCAGGTCCTGGACGCGCTCACCTACGCCGGCACCCGCGACAGCCTCGCGCCCGTTGCCGACCAGGTCGCGTTCGTCCACGGCGACATCTGCGACGCGGATCTGGTCGACCGCCTGGTCGCCGAGTCCGATGTCGTGGTCCACTTCGCGGCCGAGTCGCACGTGGACAACTCGCTGCACGATCCGGAGCCCTTCGTCCGCACCAACATCATCGGTACGTACACGATCCTGGAGGCGGTGCGCCGGCACGGCCGGCGACTGCACCACATCTCCACCGACGAGGTGTTCGGGGACCTGGCGCTCGACGCGACCACCAAGTTCACCGAGCAGACGGCGTACGACCCGTCCAGCCCGTACTCGGCGGCCAAGGCTAGCTCAGACATGCTCGTGCGGGCGTGGGTCCGGTCGTTCGGCGTGGCCGCGACACTGTCCAACTGCGCCAACAACTACGGCCCGTACCAGCACGTGGAGAAGTTCATCCCGCGCCAGATCACCAACGTGCTGGTCGGCGAGCGGCCCAAGTTGTACGGCGCCGGCCAGAACGTCCGCGAATGGACGCACGTCGATGACCACAACGACGCTGTACACCTGATCCTCGACAAGGGCCGGCCCGGGCAGACATACCTGATCGGGTCGGGCGACGAGCGCAGCAACAAGCAGATCCTCGAGCTGATCCTGGCCCTGATGGGCCAGCCGTCTGATGCCTACGACTACGTGCCGGACCGTCCCGGTCACGATCTGCGCTACGCCAACGACTCCACGAAGATCCGGGCCGAGCTGGGCTGGGAGCCGCGCTACGGCGACTTCCGGGCCGGGCTCGCCTCGACCATCGACTGGTACCGCCAGAACGAGTGGTGGTGGAAGCCGCAGAAGAACGCCACCGAGACCAGGTACAAACTGCTGGGACGGTAGCCGCGACCCGCCATCGCCGGACCGCCCATGATCACGATTAGCGGGGACGATTTTCCGCGTATATGACGGAAAATCGTCCCCGCTGTTTCGGAAGATCCATGCGGGCCCCGGAAGTCCTGTGCGGGCGCCGGAAAGCTCGACACCTGACACGAAACTGGGTCCTAGCCGGCGCGCGGCAGCGAACCCTGGCCCGTGACGCCGGCGAGGGGATCATGGGGGTCATGTGCGCTCAGGATTAGGGGCGGCTGGGCATGGGCAGAGCGCGTGGCAATGACTGCGGGGCGGCCGATGATGCAGGCGCGCCATCGCGCGGCTTATCAGGCAGGCTCCGCGGGAGTGATGGTGATGGTGCAGCCGGGGCTGAGCTTTTCCAGCTGCCGCAGCAGGTAGGCCCGGCGCTGGTCGGGTGACTCGCGCCTGGTGTAGAAGTCAGCGCCGGGGTCCTCATATGGCTTGCCGCTGCGGAGCACCTGGCAGGCGATCTTCAGCAGGGTATGGGCGATGGCGAGGATGGCCTTCTTCACCGCGGCCGGGTTCTTCGGGCCGCCGAACCGGCGCACCAGCCTGTGGTACCTGGCCTGCAGCCGGCCCTCGGTCCTGATCGCCGACCAGGCGGCCTGCACGAGCATCGGCTTGATGTAGGCGCCGGCCTTGCCGGTGCGGCCGTGCGAGCGTTTGCCGGCGCTGATGTAGTTGCCCGGGCACAGCGTGACCCAGGAGGCGAGTTTCTCGTGGCTGCCGAAGTACTCATGCGGGGCCGGGCCGATCTCGGCCAGCCATGCCTGCGCCACTGTATCCCCGAATCCGTCGATCGACTTCAGCAGCTCCAGCTCACGCTGATAGGGGGCGGCCCTGGCGGCGATCTTGGCCTCCAGGCCGTCGACCGCCGCGTCGAACAGCGCGATCCGGTCCAGGTGCAGCCGGCACAGCGCCGCGTGGTGATCGGTGAACCGGCCGCTCAGCGCCTGGGATAGGTCAGCTAGCTTCCCGGCGGTGCGCATCCGGCCGATCGCCAGGTCCGCCAGGACCTGCCCGCGCCGTTCCCCGTCGATCAGGCCCTCGATCATCAGGCTGGCGGACTTGCCGGTCAGGTCCGACACCACCGAGCCGAGCTTGATGCCAGCCGATTCCAGCGCCTTGGCCAGCCGCTGGATCTCCGAGGTCCGGGCCTGCACGGTCTTGGCCCGGTACCGGGTCAGGTCCCGCAGATCCTTCAGATCCTGCACCGGAATGTAGCTGCCGCGCAGCAGCCCGCACTCGAACAGCTCCGCCAGCCGCAGGCAGTCTTTCGCGTCGGTCTTGTGCCCCTTCAGCGCCCTGGCATGCGCCGGGCTGATCACCGCGACCTGCTCGAAGCCCTGCCCTGCCAGCGCGTAATACACCGGCTCGGTATACACCCCGCTGGCCTCCATCACCACGTGGGTGACGCCCCGCTTGCGCAGGTCGGCGGCCATCGTCAGCAGCACCCCGTAGAAGGTCCGGTACTCCAGCACCTCACTCTTGCGAGTCCACGCCCGGTGTCCCGGCACGCGGACCCCCACCTTGATCATGTCCTTGTGGACGTCGATCCCGGCGACCCGCTCATGCATCACTCTCATCGACCCTGCCCGCCTCCTGCAACGGCTCTCTTCCGGACAAACGGGAAAGGCGAGCCGCCTGCGGAGCCCCAAGATCAGTACAGAAGACTGACACACGCGCACGCAGCAGCAACGGGGGGTACCCGACACAGGGCTCCAGCAGCCAATCTAGTACCCGGCCTCGATCGGACCATAGGTCATCGGTGACGGCAGGCGACCCGCCAGCCCCAGCCTGCCTGCCCGCGCAACCAGCGTCAGCTAATCCGCCACGCACACCACGACACCGCCTGCGTCCCCAGCCGACAAGCCGAGCTGCCTCCCAGTTTCGTCCCCACGGGAGCGCCGCGATGCGGCGCATGTTTTCTAGTACGGCAGGCTCCATCCCGAGCAGGGCGACTCCACCCCCGAGCAGGGCGACTCCACCCCCGAGCAGGGCCGCTATGCGTCGGCCGCGAGCCTGGCCGCCCTGCCATCGAGGTAGCGCTGCTCGGGCAGGCTGGTTGCGCGCCGTGCCGCGAGCAGGTAGCCGGCCCGTGCCGCCGCGCGGTCGCCGGCCATCTCCAGCAGGTGCGCGCGCACCGCGTGCAGGCGGTGATGGCGGGCCATCCGGTCATCGGCGTCCAGCCCGGCCAGCAGGTCTAGGCCGGCCTGCGGGCCGTGTACCATCGCGGCCGCTACGGCGTGGTTGAGCGTCACCATGGGATTGCCCGCGATGCGCTCGAGGATCTCGTACAGGGCGAGGATCTGCGGCCAGTCGGTGTCCTGCGCCCGCGCCGCCTCATCGTGGACCGCGGCGATCGCGGCCTGGATCTGGTAAGGGCCGAGCGGCGCCCGGGCCAGCGCCTGGCTGATGAGCGCGACCCCCTCCTGGATGGCCCCGGCATGCCACAGCTTCCTGTCCTGCTCGGCGAGCGGGACAAGGGAGCCGTCGGGCCGGGTACGGGCGGGCCGCCGCGCGTCGGTGAGCAGCATCAGCGCGAGGAGTCCGGCCACCTCGCCATCCTCGGGGAGCAGCCGGATCACCGCGCGGGTCAGCCGGATCGCCTCACGGGCCAGCTCAACGCGCTGCAGGTCAGGGCCGGAAGTGGCGGTGTATCCCTCGTTGAAGATCAGGTAGAGCACGTGCAGGACCACGTTCAGCCTGCCGGGCAGCTCGGCCGCTGGAGGCATGACGAAGCCGACGCCGGCGGCCTTGATGCTCTGCTTGGCCCGGCTGATGCGCTGGGCCATCGTCGCCTCGGGCACGAGGAAGGCGCTGGCGATCTGCGCCGTGGTCAGGCCGCCGACGGCGCGCAGGGTCAGCGCGACCTGCGAGACAGCCGAGAGCGCGGGATGGCAGCACAGGAACAGCACGGTCAGGGTGTCGTCGGTATCGGCCGGGTACTGCTCGCCGGGAACCGGCCCGGTGAGCCCGGTGAGCTCGTCCGGCCCGGCCATCGCCGCGGCCGTGACCTCCCGGCGGCGCCGCGCCTGGTCGCTGCGCCACTGATCCACCAGCCGCCGGGACGCGACGGTGATCAGCCAGCCTCGCGGGTTCTCCGGGATGCCGTGCCCTGGCCACTGCGAGGCGGCGGCCATCAGCGCCTCCTGCACGGCGTCCTCGCACATGCCGAAGTGGCCATGACCGCGCACGAGCGCGCCGAGGACCTGCGGCGCCAGCTGTCGCAGCAGGTCCTCGACCTCGGCTACCGCAGTCACATTTCCGTGCCGGCCGTGTGCATGACCTGCCGCACTTCCATCGCGAAGTACCGCGCGTCTGGCCACCGGGCGGCGATCTGCACGGCACGCTCCGTGCTCTCGCACTCGACCGTGAGGTAGCCGGCTAGCTGCTCCTTGGCTTCGGCGAACGGCCCGTCCGTGGTCGCCGGGACGCCGTCCCGCACCCGGACGGTCCTGGCGTTCGACGCGTCGGCGAGCCCCTCCCCGCCGACAAACTCCCCGGACTCTCTGAGCTCCTTCATGATCTCGTCGACCTCGCCGAACAGTGCGTCGCGCTCCTTCTCCGACCAGGCCTGGTAGGTCGCGGGGTTGTTGTAAATCAGCAGCATGTATTTCACGTCCTGACTCCTCACGGTTTCCGGCGCCCATGCGGGCACCTCTCATCGGGGACATCGGAGCAGGCGGCGAGATCTCGACATCCGGCTCTGCCACGCTGCCAGCCCGGCCAGCACGGCCGCCCGGCGGGTGGCCATCCTGAGCGAGGCTTGCTCAACGCGTTAGCAACCGCTAACGTATTGAGATGCCTGACCTGGTCGCCGCGGTGGCCGAGCCGAACCGTCGCCGCCTGCTGCAGCTACTCGGGCACGGCGAACAGGCGGTGACCGCGCTGGCCAGCAATTTCACGGTAAGCAGGTCGGCGATTTCGCAGCATCTGGGCGTGCTCACGCAGGCCGGCCTGGTGGTCAGCAGGCGAGACGGAAGGTTCCAGTACTACCGCCTGAAACCCGAGGGCATGGCGGCTCTGCGGGCAGAACTCGCGTCGTTCTGGACCCTTGAGCTCGACCAGCTTGTCAGTGATGCGCGCGCGATGACTCGCGCATCCGGACCGCGAGGAGCACCCTGATATGCCGTTCGAGAAATCCGTGCTGGTCCCGCTGGGCGCCGACGAGACCTTCGCCCTGATCACCGAGCCCGACCGGCTGCGCCGGTGGCAGGTCATCACCGCCCGCGTCGACCTGCGGGCCGGCGGTGACTACCGGTGGACCATCATTCCGGGGAGCTCCGCCAGCGGCACCTTCACCGAGGTGGAACCCGGCAAGCGGATTGTCTTCACCTGGGGCTGGGAGGGCTCGGCGGACCTGCCTCCTGGCGCGTCAACGGTGACCATCACGCTGGAGCCCGCGGCGGACGGGACGATCGTCCGGCTCGTGCACGAGGGGCTGGCGCCGGAGCAGGCCGCCAGCCACGCTGAGGGCTGGGACCACTACCTCGGCCGGCTCGTCGAGGCCGGCGCTCAGGGCGACGCGGGGGCCGATGAGTGGGTCACGATGCAGCAGGAGCTCGACGCGATCAAGGCCGCCGAGGCCGCGCTGGCCGCCTGCCAGCTCGTGCTGCGCGGCCTCACCGGCGCGGACAGCGGCCGGGCCACCACCTGCACCGAGTTCAGCGTGGCCCAGCTCGCCGATCACCTGACCAGCTCGATAACCAGCCTGGGCCGCGCGGCCGGCGCGCAGTTCCCCGATCGCCCGGCCCCGGACACCATCGAGGCACGAATCGCCGACGCCGGGCAGGCAGCGCTGGAAGCCTGGAACGCGCGCGGCATCGACGGCATGGTCACGGCAGTCGGGAGCGAGCTGCCGGCCGTCATCGCCGCCGGTATCCTCTCGGTCGAGTTGCTGGTCCATGCCTGGGACTTCGCGCAGGCCACTGGCCAGCAGGTCACGGTCTCTGCCGACGTCAGCCAGGAGATCCTCGGTGCCGCGCACAAGATCATCACACCCGAGGTCCGCAGCAGGTTCGGCTTTGCCGACGCGATCCAGGCCGGCCCGGACGCCGGCATCCTCGACCGCCTGATCGCCTTCACCGGCCGCGCGGCATAGCCCCGGCGCTCCTTACCGTGCACAAGGAGAAACGAAGATGACCGCCCAAGATCAAGAAGCCGAAGCCGGCCAGGAAGTAGCCCACCGGGAATGGACCTAGCTCGGGCCGCGGCACCAGGCCCTGTCGCTGGCTGCCGGTCCTCAGCGGTCGAGCGCCTGGTAGGCGGCTGACCAGAAGTCGGCCTCGACCGCCGAGCTGGCGGGGGACTCGACCACCTGGGTGCAGAGGATGGCGACGAGGTCCTCTTGCGGGTCGTTGACCCACGATGTGCCGAAGCCGCCGCTCCAGCCGTAGCCCTTAGGTCCGCTGCCTGCGATTTCGGGCGGGTCGATGATGGAAAGCCCGAAGCCCCAGCCGCGGCCATCGAGGATCAGGCCGCCCGTGTCGCGCTGCTGCGGGGTCAGCTGATCGGTTGTCATCGCCGCCACGAGCTCGGGCGCCACGATGTGCGCGCCGCGGTGCGTGCCGCCGGCCAGCAGCATCTGCCCGAGCGCCAGGTAGTCGCTGGCGGTAGAGACCAGGCCGGCGCCGCAGTCGGCGAACACCCGCGGCCGCGCCCACTGGTCGTCGTCGTCGAAGGGTGCCAGTGCCCCGCCGGCCTCCTGGTAGCAGGGCAGGAGGCGGCCGCGCTGGGTCGCCGGAACTCCGAAGGCGGTGTCGATCATGCCCAGGGGATCGAAGATGCGCTCCCGGTAGAACGACTCCACGCTCTGGCCGGATGCCCTGGCGATGAGCACGCCCAGGATCTGGGAGCCGGTGCTGTATCGCCATTGGCCGCCGGGCTGGTCCATCAGCGGCAGCGTGCCCATCCGGCGCAGCCACTCGTCGGGGCCGTGCGGGGTGACCGGCACGGGCGGCCCGACCGACATGAGCTCCAGGGCCTGCTCGGCCGCCAGGATCGGGTACTCGCTCGGCGGGGCCAGGATCATCCCGAAGCCGGCCCGGAAGGTGAGCAGGTCCCGGACGGTCACCGGCCGGTCAGCAGCCACGGTGTCGTCGACCGGCCCGCTCAGGTGGCGCAGCACCGGCCGGCCGGCCAGCTCCGGCAGGAGCCGGTCGACGGGCTCGTCGAGCACCAGTCTTCCCTCCTCGACCAGCACAAGCGTCGCTACCGCCGTGACCGGCCTGGTCATCGACGTGATGCGGAAAATCGCGTCCGGCGCCATCGGCTCGCTGACGCCGACGGCCGCGGCGCCGACGGCGTCCAGATGGACGTCACCGCCTCGGCTCATGGCCAGGACCATGCCCGGCACGCTGCCGGTACTGACGTGACCAGCCATAGCCTCATGGAGCTGCTTCAGCCCGGCTTTCGAGAAGCCTCGGGTGCGCATTGCTGTCATCCCTTCGTCGTCCATCCGCTCGCCGGTCCTGCCCAGCGACAGTACCGACAGATCTGCCACTCGCTCCGCCTGGCCGACGGGGAGAGGACCCGGCGGGACGCCTGATAGCGGGGCCTCCCCGGCGAGCCCGCCCCAGCAGACAGGCGAACGCCGCGCACTCGGGCGTCGCGACCCAGACGGCGGGCCGCGGCGGCATTTCCGGCTGTCCGGTACATGTGATATGTATCATCTGATACGGATCTGACCTGGCCGTACGGCCGTCAGCCGTGGGGCTGGGAGACTCGGGGCCGGACGAGGGCGTGCGCCCTGTCGGGCACAGCGGTAGGAACGAGATGTTCCTGGGGGGAGCGATGATCTCGGCTGTCGCATTCGTCGCGGTGGCGGTGACTCTCTGCGCCGCCTCGGTCTTTGCCGTCCTCGCGATCACGCATATCTACCTTTCCGGCGCCGAGGCGATTGAGAATGACGGCCTGGCCGTCGGTACCCGCGCCCCGGCCTGGGCCCTGACCGACTCCTCCGGCACCGCGCACCGGTCCCCGCCGCGGCAGCCTCTCCAGCTGATCATGTTCACGGACCACTCGCTGAAGTCGTTCCCCTCGGTCGTGGCGGGGCTTCGTGAGGTCACGGCGCAGGCCGCGCGGCTGGACATCGTCGTCATGCTGCGCCGCAGCAATGAGATCGCCGAGCCCGTGCTGCGCACGCTTGGCCTGGACGGCATCCCGGTGCTGACCGGATCGCCCGCGCTCTACGGCCGCTACAACGTCAGGGTCATCCCCTTTGCGATCATCGTCGACTCAGCCGGCCGGGTCCGGGCTTCCAGCCTGGTGAATCACGACTGGCAGATCACCAAGCTGCTGCAGCTGGCCGATATCCCGCCCGAGCCGGGAGACTGGCCGGCCGGCGGGCGCCTCCGGCGGCTCACGTCCAGGGCCGGGGTGTAGCGGATGGACGTGCTCGTCCTGGGGGCAAAGTCGGCACTGGCCGCCCTGCTGCTCGTCGCGGGCGGCGCGAAGCTCGCCGACCTGGCCGGTTTTGCCTCGGCCGTGCGGCTCTTCGTGCCGCGGCGGGCGTCATGGCCGCTGCTGCGCGCGGCCGCCTTCGGCATCGCGCTGGCCGAGCTCGTGCTCGGCGCCGCAAGCTTGTCGTCCCCGGCCGCCGCGTGGCTGAACCCGGCAGTCTTTGCGGTCGGCTGCGCGTTCGTGGCCGTATCGGGAGTCGGCTATGCCTTCTACCGGGGACGGTCGTGCCGGTGCTTCGGCGCGCTGTCCCAGCGGACGTTCGATGCCACCGCAATTGCCCGCAGCACGGTCATCGCGGCGGTGGCGGCCGTCGCCCTGGCCCGTGTCCCGCCGTCGTCCGTCCAGCTCTCGGCGGCAGCGCGGGCCCTGCTCCTGGCCGCTGCTGTCCTGGTGGCCTTCGCGGCGTTCACCGCAGCCAGGGCCCTGGCCATAAGTCGAGAAACCCGGCCGGCCCAGGCCCGTCCGGCCCACCCTCAGCCAGCCCAGGCCGCCCAGCCAGCCCAGGCCGCCCAGCCGAGATTGGCATCGCCGTGAGGATCCCCGTCTACCTGGCAGTGGCGCAATGGGTGCTGCTGCTGGCCCTCGGCCTGCTGGTGGTCGTGATGTACCGCCAGCTCGGGCGAGTTCTCGGCCGGGCCACGCCAGCGGACCTCGGGCCCGCGGTGGGAACTGCCGCGGCGGGCTTCGCGTATGCGCGGGCAGGAGACAAGAGCGTGCATCACCTGACGCCGGGCAACGGGCAGGCCGCGCTGGTCGCGTTCGTCGACCCGACCTGCCCCTCCTGCGAGCAGCTCGTCACCGCCCTGGGCACGGCCGACCAGGCCGGCGAGCTGGCCGGCCTGCGGGTACTGCTGCTGATGTCCGACCCGCCCCGCTATCTGCAGATCTCGCAGGCCTTCCGCACCTGCCGGCTGGAGATCGGCCAGGCAGTGGCACGCTCCGACCTGGACGCCTACAATGCGTCGGCGACCCCGCTGCTGGTCGCGATAGACCACGCGGGCGTCGTGCGGGCAGCCGGGCCGGCCGCTCAGCTCGCGGACGTGCGCGCCTACATCCAGGCCAGCCTGGTGCCCCGGCCCGATGTGACGCTCAGCGTCGTGCCGGGACCCGATAGGAAGAGGTGAGACCGCGACATGAGCCGCAAGAACCTGGCCGCGAGCGTCGACGCTCGCATCGCCGCGATGACCGAGCGGGTCGTCAGGAGGATGAGCCGCCGGGACGCGCTGCGCAGCGCGGTCGTCGGCGGCACGGCGGGCGTCGCCGCGCTGGCGCTCGGCCAGCTTCCGGCTCAGGCCGCCACCTGCACCTGCGGTCCCACTCGCCGCTGCGCCCACTGCCCCGGACTGGGCTGCCCGTCCGGCTACCACCTGTGCAAGGGGTCGTTCACGAGCAGCTGCATCAACAAGCAGGGCTTCCGGTGCGAGTGGCCGAGCGGGACGTGGATCGCCTGCATGAACATAGGGAGGGGCTACGGGTACAAGGTCTGCTACGACTGCATCAACGCCAGCGGCTGCAAGAACTGGTGCACGTGCCTGAGCGAGTGCATCTGCTGCCAGTGCGAGACCGCGCGTGACATCCGCGCCGAGCAGCGGCGGATCCAGTCGGCAGACGCCTTGTGAGCTGGTCAGCCGGCCGCCGGGTGCCCGCGGCCAGGCTGCTCCTGGCTGCGGCGGCCCTCGCGGCCGGCCTTGCCGTCGGCTGGGCCGCGTCCGGCCGCTTCGCTGTCATCGCCGCGCTGGCGATCGTCATCGCGGCCACGAACGGCTACTCCAAGGCGCACTCCCCTTGAGGCGCGAATTCGGCGTCCTCGCTGGCCGCCGACCTCCCGGTCGGGAGGCTTGCCCGGCGCGCCGGGGTGGTGATCGCCTACGCCCTGCCCGCCGCCGCGGCCTGGATAGTACTCGGGCTGCTGCTGAACGCGCTGCCCCTGAGCCGGGCTGCCCTCGTGCTCATCGTCGCGTACGGCGCGTGCTACGGCCTGGTGGAGGCGACCGGCCGGGCCCGGCCCGCACCGCCCGGCAGCAGGTGGCAGGTACCGCAGACCATGGTGGCAGGAGTGCCGAGCCGACGCCGTATCCTGGTCTGGGGCTCGGTACTCGGGCCAGGATTTGCCACCCGCAATCCCTACGCGGGCTTCGCCCTGCTGCCGCTGGCCGTGGCCGGGGCAGGCCAAATCCCGGCCGGGATCGCCCTGGCCGCGGCCGTGGGAGTCGCGCACGGCACGGGCCGGGCGCTCGCCTTGCTGCGCGACGCCCGCGACGCGGCGACGGCCGACCATCTGCGGATGGTCCTGAAATCCCTGTACTGGCGCACGTTCGACGGCTTCGCATTGCTCGTCGTGAGCGGCACGGCCGTGATCGTCTGCCTACGGCGATTCTGACCAGTTCACGTCCCTAGCAGGAACTAAAAACGGAGGCCAAACGATGCGCAGAACGCTGGTCACGGCGATCACCCTAGTCTCGGCGGCCGCGATGACGAGCGGGGCAGGCCTCGCGCTCGCCAGCGCCAGCCCGGCTGTCGCCCGGCACGAGACCTTCCGCACCATCAGCACGAGCGAGACTGCCAAGAAGCAGAGCGTGATCGCCACCGGCTCGTTCACGGCCGGAGGCAGCGTGATCCCCGGCCATACGACCGACAAGGTGTCCCTCTACCGGGGAACCTTCGAGGTCACCCGGCACGTCAGTTTCAGGACACCACCGACGCCCCCGAAGGGCTGCATTCTCAGAGTGACCGAGCGGGGCACCTACAAGCTGGGCCACGGCACCGGCAGGTACGCCGGGATCCGCGGCAGCGGCAAGTACACCAGCCGGATAACGGACGTCTTTGCCCGCACCGGGTCGTCGAACTGCGGCAAGACGGTCGCCTTCCAGCAGATCATGTACGAGCAGGGGACGGTCAATAAGTAGCGCTCTAGTCAGCGCAAGCTGAGGCCAAGCGCCCCGGCGACGGCCGTTAGTGCCCCTAGGTGATCGTCGGGCGAGGCCAGCCCAGCGCCCATCGTATTGATCGACACGTGCGTGGCTCCGGCGTCTCGCCACTTGCCGGCCCGCCGCGACACCTCATCGGCGCCGCCCTCTCCCCAGCTGACGCGGCCCTCCATGCCGAGTTCCGCAGGATTGCGCCCTGCCTCGATAGCTGCCTGCTCGACGATCGACCGCGCCTCGTCGAGCCTGGGACCTGGCGGTACCTGAGGAAACCAGCCGTCGCCCAGCTGGCCGGTTCTCCGGTAGGCGCGGTGCGACTGAGCCCCGAACCAGACCGGGATCGGGCGCTGGACCGGCAGCGGCGCAAGTCCTGCCCCGGTCACGCGCTCGTAGCTGCCCGCAAAGGTGACCGTCCGCTCGGTCCACAGCCGACGCAGCAGGACCACCTGCTCGGCCATCCGGTCCCCGCGGCCGGCGAAGCTCTTGCCGAGTGCCTCGTATTCCACGGCGTTCCAGCCCAGGCCGATGCCCAGGCGGAAGCGGCCGCCGGTGAGCAGGTCCACCTCCGCCGCCTGCTTGGCAACCAGGGCGGTCTGCCGCTGGGGCAGGATGATGATGCCGGTCACCAGCTCGAGGGACGTCAGCCCGGCCAGGTAGCCGAAGAGCACTAGCGGCTCGTGGAAGGTGGAGTCGAGGTTGTAGGGGCCATTCCATCCCTCGTGCACTGCGGGGTCGGCCCCGAGGACATGGTCATAGGCCAGCACATGAGTAAAGCCGAGTTCTTCCACCCGCTGGGCGTAGGCGCGCACGGCGCCCGCATCGGGGCCGATCTCGGTCTGAGGAAATACCACACCTATGTTCACGAGGTCCAGTTCTACCGCACGGCGGTGGCCGGCGCAGTCGCCAGCGTGGTGCGAGCGCTACGGGACTGCTCTGGCGCGCTTCGCGCAGCTACGATAATGCGGTGAATGATCCGGCACGCATCGCCCAGCTACGCCGCCCGGTCCCGCTCGGCCGGCGCCGAGCCGACTGGATCCTGCTGGCGTTCTTCGCCGTGAACCTGGGATTCATCACCTACTTCATTGACATCGAGCAGCTGACTATCGCCAACGTCCACCATTTCCAGTACCCGCCATGGCCGCCGAAGGCCATCGTCAACCTGGTCCACACCTACGGGCAGAAGTACGACCCGCTGCTGCTGGCGCGGCCAGCGTTCTGGAAGATGACTATCTGGATCGACGTGCTCTGGAACGGCCCGTTCTACGTGGCCGCCCTTTACGCCATTGCCAGGGGCAGGGACTGGATCCGGGTGCCGGCCCTGGTGTGGTCGGGGTCCATGAGCGCGGTCGTCCTGATAATCCTGGCCGAGGAGCACTCGGGCATTTACCGCACGCCGCATTTCGGGTTTGTGCTCCTGCTGAACCTGCCGTGGCTGGCGCTGCCGCTCGCGACCATTGCCCGCATGCGCCGCGAGCATCCCTTCACCGAGCCGGCACCACCCGCGATTGCCGCGAATATCACCGCCGCCGGCGGGGCCGCAGTCACCGGCGGGGCCG